>Ga0156096_109_pt1 | contig 33672 bp, 35 predicted proteins | sample RifCSPlowO2_02_FD_107749 | JGI IMG/M metagenome (GOLD analysis project Ga0156096, IMG submission 107749) | Deltaproteobacteria bacterium RIFCSPLOWO2_02_FULL_50_16
CCGAATAAATTCAACTGGTTGTCCATGTTGCCTTCTTGCACTCTGTAACGACCGCCCTCCAAGGCTTGTAAAATGGGCATTTTCTCGAAAGCGGTCACGCTCAAAATCTGCAAAATTGTGTAGAGGCTCTCCTCGATCTTCAACCGCTTCTTCATGATCGCGACCAGCACGTAAATCGAGACGGCGATCCACACTTGAGTCTTCACGGCGTTCTCGGACGTCCCGAAAAAACGTTTGATGCGAAGGTGCTGTTTGATCCATTTGAAAAAGAGTTCGACCTGCCAGCGGCATTTGTAGAGTTGTGCGATGGTCAGAGGCGGCAACACGAAGTTGTTGGTCAAAAAGGTCAGATCCTTTTCGGTCTTGGAATCGAAGTAACGAATCCGTCGCATCTTGTCCGGATAATCCTTCGCGGAATAGAAGCCGGTCAAAGCGATCGTCTGATCGCATTGGACCCCAGTTGTCTTCTCGATCGGATGAGAATAAAGCCTTCGGAATCCGAAGTTGCTCTTGGAACGGGTCACGAAGAAGGCCAGGCATTGCGCCATCAGATACAGGCGGGTGAAATCCAGATAGCCACGATCCATCACATAGAAGGACCCGGCCTCCGGAAGAATCTCGTCCAGGATGTTGACGTCGTGGACCTTGCCGTCTGTAATGCTGATGAATGCTGGAATGGAGCCTCGCAGGTCTAAAAGAGTATGAAGCTTGATGGCCGCTTTCGTCTTCCGGAAGTGAGCCCAGGGAAATACGGAGAGGCACAAGTCGATGGTGGTGGAGTCCAAGGCGTAGACGGTCTCCTTGAGTTCGACACCGAAATCGTCGCCGGCGTACAGATCTCTCGCGATCGAGATTAAGACTTGAGCAAAGTCGGCGTGAATCTTCCAGTCGCGTGTCTCGTTGGCGTAAGCGAGGGTGCTCCGGGATACGTCGCTTCGGATCCCCATGTGATAGAGCTTCATCTGTTGGGCTTGAAGACAGGCCTCGATGTCCCGTAAACTCTCCCGATAAGTCAGTTGAGCGAAGGCCATCGCAAGAAACTGATCGAGACAGGAAAAACTCTGGACTTTGTGATGACCCTGGTAGCGATCGACGCAACGATGAAAATCCTTCAACGGCAGATGTTCCATGACCTGCGCAAAAACGATTTTGCCTGAATGCATAAGCCACCCCCTCCCGGCAAATACTGCCGGAAAAGTGGCCTGGAAGACATTTTGAGTTCAAATCGTTCCCGCTCATTTTTTGAAATAACTCCTTCTGTTTTAAGACCTTACTCACAATCCTCTATTCAACAGTTGGACAGTAGTGGAAAAGAATATCCATTCAGTCACCGCCAACACGCGGCAGGATGGGCAAGAACTCCTGAAAGAAGCTGTTCAAGCCAGAGTGAAAATACACACAACCACTTATGCCTTAGAAGATGCCAATAAGGCCTTACAAGACCTGAAACAAGATCAGATCAATGGGACGGGTGTCTTGATGATATGAAAATCCATCGACTCCATGACTGGAATTTAAGCTATCAAGAAGCCGTCCAAGTGCAAAAGAAACTCGTTAAAAAACTGAAATTGTCTCCCCTCAAGAAAAAAGCGTACCTCGTGGCCGGGGCCGACATCTCCTTTTCCAAAAAAGATCCGACACTCTACGCCGGAGTAGTGGTGATGAGGCTCCCGACGCTTGAAATAGTGGAAACAAGTACAATCAAAGGCCGGACCTCCTTTCCCTATATCCCAGGACTCCTGGCCTTTCGCGAGATCCCCGTTTTACTCAAGGCCTTCCAAAAATTAAAAAATGTCCCTGACGTCATTATGTGTGATGGACAGGGGATCGCCCATCCGCGGGGATTGGGGCTCGCCTCCCATCTCGGATTGATTCTCAAGACACCGACGATCGGCTGCGCCAAGACGCGCCTCGTCGGGGACTATAAAAAACCGGCACGACGGCAAGGGTCCCAAAAAAGGCTCCTCTATAAAGGAAGGAGGGTCGGATGCGTCTTCAGGAGCCAAAAAAACGTCAAACCCCTTTTTATCTCGCCCGGACATCTCATCGATTTTTCAGATAGTGTCAAAGTGATCCGACAGTGCATGTCGCACTACCGCCTCCCGGAACCGACGCGCCGGGCCCACGGGCTGGTCAATGCCTATCGCCAAAGCGGGTGACGACTCGATTCTAAACCATTAAAATTAAAAGGATTTTCTTGTGCGCGGCCCAAAAAGGTCATTGCTTTGACCTCCAAAGATTGATAAGGGATATGTTGAAAAATAGTAACGCCTATGCCCAAAAAACACCTCCTTTTTAATCCCTATCGCCCCGGCGATGAAAACGAGACCTACTGGTTTGATGCCCGATTGGTCCGTTTTCTTTTTCGAACCCTTTATTTTTGGGAAAGGTATTTTCGCTATGAGGTCATCGGCCTTGAAAACATCCCCAAAAAGGGCGGTGTCCTCCTGGCCATGAATCACGGTTTTTTCTTTGTCGACATCCCTTTGTTGGGCAAAAAGATATTTTCCCGAAGGGGACGACGTCTCCACACCGTGGCCGAACACCTCTCCTGGAAACTCCCCATCCTCCGTGAATTGATGCTCAATATCGGCGTCGTGGATGGCACCCCCAAGAATGCCCTGAGGATTTTAAAATCCGGTCATGCGATGATCGTCTGTCCCGGAGGCGCGAAAGAAGCCGTGCGTTCCTTCAGAAAGAAATACACACTCATGTGGGAAGATCATTATGGCTTTGTCAAGGTCGCCATCGCCGCCCAAGTCCCCATCATCCCCTGCATCTCTATCGGCATTGATGATGTCTATGTCATGCTCATCAACGGTTATCACCGCTGGAGAGAAACATTTGTTCCCCTCCCCGTATTCTTCGGGCTGGGTCTTTTTCCCCTCCCCGTAAAACTGAGACACTATATTGGAAGGCCCGTCACCCACACCTACAAACCTTCGCAACACAAAGACATGCGATGTGTGATGGATCTTCATCGTCGCGTCCTCGAGGAGGCCGAGAGGATCAAAAAAGAAGGGTTGCAAAAAAGAAGACTCGGGGGATTTCTATGAAGGCGATTACCCTTGATCGATTTGGAGGCCGTGATGTCCTCAAACTCACAAATCAGCCCCTGCCCGAAATCGGTCCTCAAGATATCCTCATTCATGTAAAGGCCGCGGGCGTTAATCCCGTCGATTGGAAGATCCGTGAGGGACTCCTTCAAGGACGCCTGCCCCATCAGTTTCCCATTATCCTGGGTTGGGAGGCCTCTGGGGTCGTAAAAAAGGTCGGAGAAAAAGTCACCCGCTTCAAGATGGGGGACCCCGTCATGAGTTACACCCGTAAAGATGTAATTCAGGGGGGGGCCTATGCTGAATATGTGAGCGTCCCCGAAAAAAATGCCGCCAAAAAACCCGAGAATCTCTCCTTTGAGGAGGCCGCCGCCCTGCCCCTGGCCGGCCTGACGGCCTACCAATCCCTTTTCGACGCCTTAAAACTAAAATCCGGGGAAACAATCCTCATTCATGCAGGCGCCGGGGGTGTTGGAGGCTTTGCTATCCAATTGGCCAAAAATACAGGGGCCCATATCATCACGACGGCAAGCTCTTATAATCATGAGTACGTCCGATCGCTGGGGGCCGAAGTGGTGATTGATTACAATAAAGAAAATTTTGCCGAAATCATCGATCAAAAATTTCCAAACGGTCTTGACACCGTCTACGATACCTACGGGGAACCCGTTCAGGATAAAAGCATCAGCATTTTGAAAAAAGGGGGGCGCTTTTGCTCCATCCTGGAGATCCCCAACGCCGACATCTACAAAAACCAGGGGTATAAAATTTCCTATGTCTTTGTCTCTCCCAATGCCGTCCAACTGGAAGAATTAGGCGAGCTCGCCTGCAAGGGAAGACTCAAAATAACCATCACCCACATCTTCCCCCTGGAAGAGGCCAAAAGGGCCCACGAGCAGAGTGAGACGGGTCACACGAGGGGCAAAATCATCCTGACCTTATAACACACAAGGAACTATTCAACGTCTGTCCGGCCTCCATAGCAAAACTCAATCTCGCAGGAGCGATCCCCCCCACAAGAATCGAGACACTCACCAAAATCAAGGGTTTCGTCCAAGACCTCTTCTAGTTCCCTGTCACTGAGCTCCCGTTCCCTCTCTCCCCGACTGGGACGACGGTTGTCATCATCCCGAACGGCCTCAGGGACTTCTGGAGGGGCCCCCGTCTCTGGATCTGCTCCCCCGACAAAGTCAGAGACCATGAAGGCCACTCCAAAAATCCCACCGATTCGTACCTCGTAAACTTCCTGTCGATAATAAACCGTTATGGGAGAGGCGTTGTGAACCAACTCCCAAAAAGATCCCGTCGGGGCATTGAGGAGGACCTCTTGCCGTAAAACCTCATTGGGAACATTTTTTAATCCAGGGGAGGCCTTTGAGGAGACCATGACTTGGGCCCCTGAGGCATTTGAGAGAAGCCCCCAGTATGGAGGAGGCACATTGGCCTTTAAGACGGCACGAACTTCGTCAAATCTTGCCGGATAGGCCTTCAATAAATTTAAGATCCCTGCTGCACGAAAGGGGTTCACCTGGGTCAAGTGACAGGCGAGGGAGGCATCAAAACCCGGTTGCGGGACATTTCCCTCGTCAAAGACAAAGTAACGCACCGCCACGGAATCGGCCTCATTCAAGAACTCTACCACGTGGGGATCGAGCGAGCCACATTGAGAAACATCTCCCCCCACCAAAAGGGGTCCACCCATAAGTCGTACCTGCCTTACCCCTATTATCGGCCCAGTATAACATTTGTTGCGCCATTTTTGTTTTATAACCAACTGATTCTACTGCTGATTTTTCACTTTTACATTCTGCATTTTTTCATTGGTCCCTTGAAGTCCCCTATGTTACACGCTTCCACTATGAGCTATCACACCTATCGTCCCGAGAGGGTCCCTCAAAGACTGGACGCCATCGTGATCGGTTCCGGGATCGGGGGACTTGCCGTCGCCGCGTGTCTCGCCAAGGCTGGAAAGGCCGTCCTCGTCCTCGAAAGACATTATGTGGCCGGTGGTTTTACCCACACCTTTAAGCGCCGCGAGTATGAATGGGATGTCGGCGTCCATTACATCGGTGAGGTCCACTCCCAAAAATCCGTCATGCGCCGGGCCCTGGACTATATCTCGGACAATGCCCTCAAGTGGGCCCCGATGTCGGAGGTCTATGACAAGATCTTTTTTGGCGATGAAAGTTATGAGTTTGTGGCGGGTGTCGACAATTTTAAGACCCTGTTAAAAGACCGCTTTCCCCAAGAAGCGAGGGCCATCGACACCTATATAGACCTTGTCCATCAACTGGCACGATCGGCCCAGGGCTTTTTTATGGAAAAGGCCCTCCCTCCCCTTGTGGCCAAAATCGCCTCTCCCTTTTTGACCTCTAAATTTATGAAATTGGCCCGTCAAACAACCTGGGAAGTCCTCTCCTCCTTGACACAAGACAAAAAATTGATCGGCGTCCTCACCGCCCAATGGGGGGACTATGGACTGCCACCCCGGCAATCTAGTTTTGCCATCCATGCCATGGTCGCCAAGCATTACTTTGACGGCGGGGCCTATCCCGTCGGGGGATCCTCAAGTTTTGTAAAAACAATTGCCCCCGTGATTGAGAAGGCAGGGGGCAAGGTCCTGGTCAAGGCCGAGGTCGAAAAGGTCCTGGTCCGCCAAGGAAGGGTCGTTGGCGTCCGCCTTGCGAATGGCGATGAAATCCTGGCCCCGATCGTCATCAGCGATGCGGGGGTGGTCAATACCTATCAAAGACTCCTTCCTTCTCACCTTGTGACCGAGTTTAAACTCGGCGAAAAATTAAACAGGATTCCCGCCTCAGAATCCCATATTTGTCTCTATATGGGTCTCAAGCACACTGCGCAAGAGTTGGGGTTGGGACAATCAAACTACTGGATCTATCCTGATTATGATCATGACATAAACCTGGAACGCTTTCGAAAAGACCCTATGGCCCCTCTCCCCGTTACCTATATTTCCTTTCCCTCCGCCAAAGATCCGACATGGCAGGAACATCACCCCAAAACGGCCACCCTAGAGGCCATTGGTGTGGCCCCTTACCAATGGTTTGAGCGCTGGGGAGAGACGGAATGGCAAAAGCGAGGGGATGATTACAAGAATTTTAAGGAAAGACTCTCGCATCGCCTTTTAGAGAATGTTTATCGCTACGTCCCTCAGGTGAAGGATAAAATTGACTATCATGAGCTCTCCACACCGCTGACAACAGAACATTTTTCAAACTATCACCGCGGTGAGATCTATGGACTCGAACACAGCCCGGAACGTTTCCGCCAGCGCTGGCTCAGGCCTCACACCCCCATCAAAAATCTCTTCCTCACAGGACAAGACATTGTCACGGCGGGGATCGGCGGGGCCCTTTTCGGAGGTATCCTGACGGCCGCAACCGTTCTTAAAAGGAATGTGATGTCCGATATTATGAGGCATATCTAGTCGTCCCTGATCACCTTCCTCAATCTGACTTTTTTTGTGGATTTTTTCGCATCGTGAGGGCCGCATCCCCCCCCGCTGTCCGGTGGAGCTCCATATCATAATATTGACCGAAATTGCGCTCCAGGGCCTCAAAAAACTCTTGAGGGGGTTGAGAGATCTCAACCCTATATTCTCCCATCCCAAAGGATTCTTTTTCAGGAACGATCATCGCCACATGGGGCAGGACCTCAATCAGGTTTTTGATCTGACGCCAGTCGTGATAATACCCTACATTGAGGACCGTCAAATAGAGCGGTTGGGTCTCTTCAAGGGGTTTTGTTTTTTCAACGGATTCGGCCTCCTCAGAGATTTGATTCTCCTCGGAGGACAAGGGAAGCGCCGCAGAACAAAGAAGAGCCACAGCCACAACAATCCTAAAGACTATTTGAGACATCGAACGGACTCTATCCTTTCAATGGGAAGAACGATCTCATCGGTCTCATCTTTCAGGGTAATCGAGAGGTTGTGATTGATACTTTTGAGGCGCCCCTTATAAACGGTGTCAAAGGCATGAATTTCAACCTCTTTTTTCAGGTACTTGTGTAAAATCTGGCTGATATCATCGGCGTCTTCACTCATAGGAAGGTGCGAAGCTATAAAAGCCTCATTTCCCTGTCAAGAGATATTGGGTTGTCGAAATGACAATATTTGTTTAAACTCCCCGCCGACATGTCCGATCTCAGCCTTATTATCATTTTTCTGATAATCTCCTTGAGTGTCCTGGCCCTACTCAATGGGTTCTCACGTCGCTTAAGCCCCCCTCCCGTCGAATCCCCCCCCTTTTCTCCGCATGGAGAGGGTGATTTTACACTCAGTGAGAAGGTCACCCCCTTAAATGATCACCTCATGACCTCCGCCATCACTGCCTTTATCTTCCTGTCGTTTATCCTCCTCCTGCTCCCCCTGGCCATAATCTTTCATTATAAGGTTGTCGAAGGCTATGGGCTCCAACTCCTTGTCGTCATGCTCCCCCTCTTCGCATTCATGGGACTCATCTTGCTCTTTATCGGAAAAAAAGGGAAATAAACTCAATGAGTCACCTCCTTCAAAAATGGCCTAAAAATTTCATCACAAAAAAATTGGCCCGATGGATACACCAAACTCACAATCGTTTTTTTTCTTGTATCCTTCTAGGAGGATCCACTCACGAAATCAACTCATCGTATCTCCGAAAAATAGGGGTTTCCATCACCACAAATCCACGACAGGCCGATATCCTTGTCCTCTCGCTCCCATTAACCGAAAAAATGGGTCGATGGTCCAGGATCCTCTATGACCAAATGCCTTTCCCCAAGTACACAATCGGCATTGGAAACAATTCGCAAAAGGGTTTCCCTGAAAAGACCTACTCTTTTTGTTCCCTGGAGGATGTCGGAATCTCCCTCAACCTTCATGTCCCTGATGCCTTAATGAACACAAAGACCCTGATGATGGCGTTTCAACAACTGCGAAATACCCTTTCCCAAGATATCACACGGGGTGAAGAAGGAGAAGAAAGTGCAGATAAGACACATTTTTGAGCACCTTCAGAAGGATTTGTCCTCCGTATTTTTTGAATTGCACGAAGACAGTCCTTCCCATGGAGGGGATCCCTTTATCCTTGTTCCGGCAATGAGTCTTCTGCCTGTGTGCGACATTCTTAAAGACATGCAGAGATATGATTTTCAGTGTTTGAGCAACCTGACGGCTGTGGATTTTCAGGATCATTTGAGACTTATCTATCATCTATTTTCCTATACCCATCATCACAGCCTCACACTCACAACGTCGCTATTGCCGCCTCATTACGAGATTGACTCTGTTTCGCGGCTTTGGCCCATTGCCAACTGGTTTGAGCGAGAAGTCTTTGACATGTTTGGCATACAATTTCGGGGGCATCCCTCTCTCAAGCGTCTCCTGCTACCCCAGCATTGGACAGGATATCCTCTAAGGAAAGACTATGAACGAATGGCTAGGTGAAGAAAAAAAAGTATGTATTGGTCCTCATCATCCCGTGACCCGGGGGGGAATGAATTTTATTGCCTCCTTGGACGGGGAGACCCTTCGTCAAGCCATTCCTGAAATAGGATATTGTCACCGTTCCCTGGAAAAAATAGCCGAAAATACCGATTATCAAGGCTTCACAACTTATGCCTCCCAAGCCGATCCCCTCTCTCCGTACAGCTGCCAATGGAGTTATGTCATGGCCGTTGAAAAGTTAGCAGAAATCACAGTTCCTCGACGGGCCGAGTTTCTTCGCGTCATCGCTATGGAATTAAACCGCATCACTTCACACCTGCATTTTCTCAGCTTTATGGCTGAAATCATAGGGGCGAAAATTTTAAAGGCCCAGTCCTTCAAGAGGGCCGAAATATTTTCTCATTACACAACCACCTTTTGTGGTAACGATAATATGTTTTTGCAGATAGGGGGGGTGGTTCGCGACCTGTGTTCCTCGGACTGGGAAACGACCCTTATACAATTTTTAGACCATTTAAAAACCTTTATCGATGAATACTCCTATACGTTGAAAAATAATTATGTCTTTCAGCGACAATTGTCCTTTACAGGGGTCATCTCCGTTGAAGAAGCGATTCAATACAATCTTGTCGGACCCAATCTTCGAGCCTCTGGACTCGCGTGGGATCTCAGAAAAAACCGGCCCTATTCAATTTACTCAGAATTGAATCTTGAAATCCCCACGTGTCAGAGAAATAAAGGAGATGCCCATGATCGCGTACAAGTGAGGATTGATGAAATTGCCCAATCGGCCTCCCTTATCCGGCAATGTCTTGAAAAAATACCTCAGGGTCCCATTCAATGCAAAATCACAGAACCCATAAAACCCAAAACAGGTGAAATCTACAACTGTATCGAGGGCGTCCGCGGTGACACAGGAACTTATCTTGTCAGTAATGGAACCACTCAACCTCACCGATTAAAATTAAGAACAGGTTCGTTTTCGAGCCTTGCTCTTCTGGAAAAAATGGGGCGAGAAATCCCCCTCTCTGATTATCTTACTTTGATCGCAAGTCTTGACATCTCCCCTTGGGAGGCGGATCGATAATGGAAGTATTATCCTCTTTTTTCTTAAACAACATCAGTCCTATGGTTTCCATTGGGGCTCAATTAACCTTTATTTTCATCCTCATTTTTGTCATCTTCTTTCCACTCATCACCCTGACCTATTGGATCGAACAAGTTATTTATTCTCGTTTCTCAGGAATTCGCGGTGCAGGTCACAGTCTTTACAACATCATTTTCCCCATGAAAATAATCACCAAGCTTCTTCAAAAAGAATCTCAAACAGATCCCTACATCGATCGGCCCCTCTTTTGCCTTGCTCCTTATGTTGGTTTTTCAACGGTAGTTTTGACTTTAATCGTCCTCCCTTTTTCAAGCCACTATGTCTTATCCCATTCTGATTTAGGGGTTCTCTATCTCATCACATTTATATTTCTCATGGGGATCCATGCCCTCATGGCGGGATGGAGCTCCAATTCCAAATGGGCCCTCATAGGAGCTGTTCGTTCGTTGACCCAATCCCTCTGCGGCATCACTCTCTACGGTCTCGTGATAATGATCATCACCCTACAAACCCATTCGCTCTCTATTCAGGACATCATCCAAATGCAGGGGCCCCATCCCTGGCAATGGCTCCTCTTTCTCAGTCCCTTTACATTAGCGGCCTTTTTGCTTTCACTCTCCTCCCTCATGATGATCATCGACCAACCCCCTTATGGAACCGCCACATCCTCTTCAGAAATCCATTCGGGATATAAAGGCCATTATACGGGTATTCGTTATTTTGTCCTTACCATCAGTAACAAAGGAGCCTTCTTCATCTTAAGTGCCATGACAACACATCTTTTTTTGGGGGGCTGGCAAGCGCCAGCCTCCTGGCTGTATTGGGCCGCCGTCTTTTCACCCCAATTTCCCAATATTATTGAAATGGGGGTTTTTTTATTTAAAACCTTATGCGTTGTATGGATAATACTCATCCTACAAAACACCCTTCCTCCCCTACGACTGGATCATTTGATAAAACTGACCTGGAAATATCTTATACCTCTTGGTTTGACAGCATTGGCCGGCACCGCCATTTGGACCTATATTTTCCCTGATGGAAATCTTTTTACTCAGTACTTATTATCTTTACTATTGGTCACCTTTGGAATTTATTTTTTCTATCGTCTCCTGTATCATACCTACCTCTCCATCAAACCTAGAATCAAAGGAAAAAAGGCATGAAAAAATATCTCTTTACCCTTATCAAAACCTTCGTCATAACACTTGAGGAGCTTTCCATCACTGGTTCCTACTGGATAGTGACTCGCCGCCTTGATCGCCTTTTTTATGCCCCTCAGAAACAAAAGCTGAATGAGGGAAAATCATGACTCCTTCTATTATCACTTTTTGCCTCCTTACATTGTTCGTCATCGGTTCAGGTCTGATTGTGGCCTTTACTAAAAACATTCTTCATTCCGTATTTGGCCTGCTCGGTGTTGCCATTTCTATGACTGGATATTTTTTGCTTCTGTCGGCGCCGTGGACGGCCTTGATTTTTATTCTTATTTATACGGCACTCACATTTGTTGTTTTTCTCTTTGTAATTTTACTGACTCGGCGAAAGGAAATTATCGCGACCCTTTCTATATCCCATATTGGATATGGTCTTGTCCTTTCGGGTCTGTTGATTGTCTTTATGTCCTTAAGCCTCCTTCAACTTCCCGGTGTAACAGAAATTCGCGTCGTTGCTCCAGAAATGCCCCTTTTAAACCTAGGAAAATCCATGGTGTCCCCTCATTTTATCGTTATTGAGCTCTTCTCTTTGACCCTTGTCATTCTTTTTGTCGGCCTCGTCACTCTCATACGCCGTGAGGTAAAATAAGATGATGCCTCTTTATCCTTTTCTGGTTGTCGCCTCTATTTTGTTGGCATTAGGACTTTTTGTCGTTGTCACACGACGCCATCTTATTGCCATCCTCATCGGAATAGAACTCATTCTATGTTCTGCCAGTTTAAATTTGGTTGCCTTCAATCAATTGCTTCATGGAAATTCCACTAGCATTTTAGAGGGTCACGCCTTCATGGTTTTGATTATTTTACTAACAAGCGCCCGGGTTTCGGTCGCCCTTTCTCTTTGTTTCCTAGTATTTCGTAATTTTAACTCGGCGGATGCTCAACATATAATGACCCTTAAAGGATAAAGGACATGTTGCTGCCCTTATTAGAAAACATATCTATCGTTATATGGTGGGTTCCTTTTCTTCCTTTGTTGGCGGCATTTGTCAATGCGCTCATCATCATGTTCTCCCGATCAACCTACCAACCCTGGGCCCATAGAATATCCATTTCTTTTCTCACCTTGTCTTTCTTCATTACCTTATGTGCTTTTTTTTACATCCAGGGGTTGCCCCCCGACGAACAAGAAAGAATTATCACCTTCTCTTCTTGGCTGTCCCTCCCCTTTCTCTCTGTGGACTGGGCCTTTTTAATCGATTCCTTCTCCCTTATTTTAATGCTTCTGATTACAGGATTCTCCTGTCTCATTCTCATCTATTCCATCGAGACGATGAGGCACGATCCTCGTTATGTTCGTTTCTTTTTCATAACAAATCTTACCATAAGCTTTCTCCTGATCACTGTGATGGCCGACAATCTCCTTTTGACTTTTTTGGGTTGGGAAGGTTTGGCGCTCTGCTCCTTTTTTCTCATTGGTCACTGGCACGGAGAATCCTTTCGGATGGAAAAGGGAAGGCATTATTTTATTATTCATCGCATCAGTGACATAGGATTCATCTTGGGGATTCTGGGAATCTTCATTTTTCTCAAAGACCGTGGTTCTCCCACCCTTGATTTTGTCCTCATCCACGACCAAATGGCCTCCATAGCCCATACTCTCAGGGGCACGATTCCCCTCTTATCACTTGTAGGCCTCTTTTTTCTCTCTTCCACACTCTTAAAGGTCGGACAGATCCCATTTTTTGTCGGACTGTATCATCCCCATCATGCCCCTTTTCCAGCAACCATTCTCATCCAAATCATGGCCTCCTTAATCACAACCAGCTATCTGATTCTCCGGCTTCACTTTGTCTTCTCCCACCTGGTGATCCTTCTAAAGATCTTGATCGTGATTGGACTTTTGACGGCCTTTTTGGCGGCCCTCATAAGCCTGGCCCACAACGATCTTGTCAAAATACTCTCCCTACTCAACATCAGCCAAGCGGGTTTCATTGTTACAAGCCTTGGCCTCTCGGCTTATTGGATCGCCTCTCTTCATCTGATCTTTCAAGTCATTTTCATGACGGGACTTTTTCTGGGATCGGGTGTGATTCTACATGTCATGAACGGAGAACATGACATTTGTCAAATGGGTGGGCTAAAAAAATATGTGCCCCATCTTTATTGGCCCTTTCTCCTCTGTCTTTTAGCGCTTATCGGCCTTTTTCCGTTTTCTGGATTTTTTTCACAGAGTCTGATTTTTTACGAGACATTTGAAAAGGCATTTCCCCTCTGGTTTATCGGGTTGTTGGCCCTTTTCCTTACCTCACTCTCCGCCTCTCGGCTCTTAACATTTGTTTTTCTTGGAAAACCCCAAACCAAATCCAATGAAATGCATCTGAGCTATCTCAGCTCTCTTCCCCTTTCCCTAATGATTCCCTTCTTTATTTCTTCAATTTTGGCTGTCGGCATCGGCATGATTGGCCTTCCCCAAGCCCTGGGATCTCTGGCGGGATGGTATGATCCCCCTTTTATTCAACAATGGCTGGCTCCCGTCTTTGAATCACCCCTGACTCAAATTCATGAAGGTCCTGCTCCATCTTTTAAAATTCTCGGTCTCTCCGCCGTTTCTCTGGTCATGATCCTGTCAGGTTGTTGCGTGGGATATTTTTGGTTTCAGAGATTTCAAAAGGGATTGCCTTTGCAATTCCCGGGACAACAGAGAATCACAAAAATCTTAAATCGGGAATTATATCTTGAAACCATTTATCACATCATGATCGTCATCCCATTATTAGGACTCAAAAATGCCATCTTTTTTATTGATCGAGTTGTCATAAACCTCATTATTCATTTTCTGGTCCAAACATTTCAGGGAATCGCCCGCCTGTGCCGCTTTTGTGATCTGCGTCTCATTGATGGAAGCCTTCGTGGTTTTTCCCGCCTTATTCTTTTGAGTGGGCAAAAAATACAGCTTTTACAAAACGGAAGTATTCAGAATTATTCTGCCATTATTTTTGCAGGAACTTTATTTTTAATTTTCGGAGGGGTGCTGTACTATCTCCTAACAGTCTATTGACAAACCATGTTTTCCAAGGCTGTTGAGAAAGGTCTAGATACGAGGCGGGCGGCTGAAGGCGCGACGCAGGCGTACTTGATTGTACGTCGAGGAGCGACCGAAGCCGCCAACGAAGTAGATAGGCCTTTGTCAACAGCCTTGCTCATGAACTGAAGAGGTGAATCATGAATTTTCCCTACCTTTCATTTATAACATTCACTCCCCTCATAGGAGCTGTCTTGATCGCGATAACTCCTATTATTCGAGGATACACACAATGGGTCAAGTGGGTCGCATTATTCGTCACAACCCTGCCCCTGATGGTGGCTGGAAAACTCTATCTTCTTTTCAATTCCAAAAACTACGCCCTCCAGTTCGTCGAAGGACCATGGGAATGGATTCCTGATTACGCGATACAATATTTCATGGGAATTGATGGATTAGCTATGTCTCTTGTCATTCTCACCTCTTTGGTTGGAATCATCGTCATCATTGCCTCCTGGGATATAAAACAAAATCCAAAAGGATACTTTTCTCTGTTGTTGGTAACACAATCAGGTCTCACAGGGTTTTTTTGTTCCCTAGATTTTTTCCTGTGTTTTATATTTTTGATCCTGTCTCTCTTTCCACTCTATGGCCTCATCGGTCTTTGGGGCAAACCTCATGGAGAATCCGTCGCCACCAAATCCCTTTTATTTCTATTTTCGGGAAGTATCTTACTCCTTCTTGTAATCATCACCCTTTATTCTTTTACTGAACCTCACACCTTCAACATGGTTTCTTTAACCCAGCAAGACGTGCACAAATCCCTTCTAGGTGAATCTTGGTTTCGATATCTTTGCTGGCTTGGCCTTTTGAGCAGTAGCGTTATTTTTATTCCTATTGTTCCTTTTCATACATGGTTCGTCGATGCCGTCGAGGAGGCCCCCGCTCCTGTCAGTGTGATTCTTGCTGCTCTCGTAACAAAGGTAGGCCTCTACGGTTTATTACGATTTAACGCCCCCATCTTCCCCGATGCCACCGGCCATTTTGCCTGGTTATTGGCCTTCATGGGAATCCTCAATATCCTTTATAGTACCTTTTGTGCCATGGCACAAAAAAACCTCAAACGCCTTTTCGCCTATCTCTCCATGGCCTCAATAGGTTTTTGTTTATTGGGAATTGCCACTTTTACGGCTGAAGGAATGACAGGAGCCGTTTTTCACATCTTGAACCATACCATCGTCTTTACCCTTGTCTTCTTGATAGTGGGAGCCTTGTTCCATCGGGCCCACCAACTTGAAATCCAAAGCTTCGGAGGATTGGGATCTCTCATCCCCCGCTATGCCCTACTGGCCTCCTTGTCCTTTTTTGCCGTTATGGGATTGCCGGGACTTTCTCCCTTTATCAGCGAAGTCACCGTTCTTCTTGGCGCTTTTCAAACATGGCGCCTCTTCTCAATCACTTCGTTACTGGGGATGGTTTTTATAGCCGCCGCCCTACTACGGGCCTATCAACAAATCTTTTTTGGAAAAACCAATGACCTTTGCCGCGGGTGGCCTGATATTTCTCAAGGAGAAATGATGACCCTATGTCCCTTGCTTCTTATTGTCATTCTTTGCGGTATCTATCCACAACTTGGAATAGACGTCATCCAAACAACAATATTAAACCTTAACCAAGCCATGCTACCTTTTGTCTCCTATTCATTCATGAACTTTTAAATTGCAACCTATGGCATTTCTAAACGAATTTATCACTTATCTTCCTGAAACCGTTCTTGCCGGAACCTCCGTCTTGCTCATCGTACTCATCACCCTCCTGCCCCCTCGAGAGAAAAGTAAACGCGAACCTTTTTCTTATATCGCCCTCCTGGGTCTTATGGGATCGGCCTTTCCCTTACTGGCAGGTCTGGTTCCGCAACAGGACAACATGAGTATTTTTTTTAAAATCTTCTTTTTGGCTGCGACTTTTTTTGTCGTCCTCTTCTCTCAACACTCAAGGGAGTTGTTCAAAACCGATACCGGCACCTATTACCTCCTCCTTATTGGATCCTCACTCGCCCTCCTTATTATTGCCTCAGCAACACATTTTTTAATCCTGTATCTTGCCTTAGAAATGCTCAGTTTGATGACCTATCTCCTGGTAGGATCCTTAAAAGGCACCCCCCGCTCCTCTGAAGCGGCCATAAAGTACCTCATCTACGGTGGGACGACGACGGGGATCATGCTGTATGGCATGACCTTATTTTACGGAATCAGCGGCAGTCTCGCCTTGAATCAAATCGCCGAGATCATGAACCGTCAGACCTCGCTACCTATCCTATTTTATGTGGCCCTCTTGATGACCCTGGTCGGCATCGGTTTCAAACTGACCATGGTCCCTTTTCACATGTGGGCCCCGGATACCTATGAGGGGGCTCCCACTCCTATTGCGGCCTTTTTGGCCCTGATTTCCAAGGCCGCAGGGCTGGTTTTTCTTCTTCGTCTATCCCTTGCCTTGGGAATGATCCCCGAAGTCGGTGCCCCATTTCTTTCCCCCCTCATTGCCGTGTTGGCCATTGCTACCATGACCGTGGGGAATCTTGGCCTTTTAAGACAAAACAGCATAAAGCGCCTCCTGGCCTACTCCAGCATGACGCATTTGGGCTACATCCTCATGGGAGGGGTCTCCCTTGAGCCCTCCAACCTCAAAGGCATCTTTTTTTACCTGATCATTGAGGCCGTCCTCCACCTGGGCCTCTTCCTCATCATCATCCTATTGAACCATCAAGAAACTCATGAAACCCTCAGTGATTTTCAAGGACTGGCCTTTCGAGGACGTGTGGGGGCCCTTATGGCCGGGGTCCTCACCCTCTTTGTTATCGGTCTTGCCGGCCTCCCTCCCACCTCGGGTTTTGTCAGTCGATTCCACCTCTTTGAAACGGCCATCCGATCACAGTGGTTTGGTCTTGCCCTCATCGGGGGAGCCAACAGCCTCCTCTCCCTCTGGGGTTATACAAAGATGATAAAAATCATCTATTTTAAAACCAGCCAGAAAATGGCGCCCTTACGTCCTCCAGGATTACGCGATGCATCAATCCTCTTGACCTTCTGCATCGTAACTGTTTATTTAGGCCTGCAATGGGCCCCCTTGATCCAATGGCTGGATCGGGTCGACTAGTGGTGTGTGATAGAACTCTGCATGAACAATCCCTATTTAGCTATTTTCTGCCTCTTTCTCTTTGCCCTCCTCTTGGGGGTGGGTTTTGTCATCATTTCTCATTTTATAGGCCAAAAAAGACCCTCAACGGCCAAGATGATGCCCTATGAATGCGGGATCGATCCCCTCGGAGCCCCCCGTGCAGAATTTTCCGTAAAATTTTTTCTGGTCGCCATGATCTTTATCGTTTTTGATGTTGAGGTAGCCTTCCTCTTTCCGTGGGCCGTCCTCTTTAAAGGCTTTATGAAAGCGGGGCTGGGGGGTTTTGTCTTTGCTGAGATGATGATTTTTATGGGAATCTTGTTGATGGGTCTGATCTATGTTTATGGCAAAAAAGCCCTGAAATGGGAATAGGAGAACCTTCAATGGGTTTGGACAATTTACTGGCCGGCAATGCCATCACCCTAAAACTAAAAGAGGCTGTTGCCTGGGCCCGTAAATATTCCCTGTGGCCCATGCCTTATGGCACGGCTTGTTGTGCCATTGAATTTATGGGAGTGGTGGCCCCTTATTTTGACATCTCCCGATTTGGGGCCGAGTTGGTTCGATTTTCCCCAAGACAATCCGATCTCCTCATGGTGATGGGGACCATCAACTATAAACAAGCCCCTATTCTAAAAAGGATCTATGACCAGATGTGCCATCCCAAGTGGGTCATCGCCATGGGGGCCTGTGCCACATCTGGAGGATTTTATAATAATTACAGTGTCTTACAAGGTATCGACGAGATCGTCCCCGTAGATGTCTACATTCCAGGATGTCCGCCACGTCCGGAAGGTATCTTAAATGCCCTCGTCAAACTCCAAGAAAAGATCACTCAAGAAGCCCGAAAGGATGTCTAAAAAATCCGGGGGGAGGCCCCCTCAAATCAAAAACTGATCAAAAAATGAAGACCCAAAAAAACATAATGCTCCTTTTTATCCTCATGTCATTTTTGATGATGGGCAAAAATGGGCAGGCCGGGAACCCCATCAAAGAGGGCGATCAACTCCTAGAAGAGGGGCACTTATTACAGGCGGCCGACACTTATTATCAAGCCTATCTTCAAGATCCCACCCATAAAAAAGCCGATTTACTCCTTTTTAAGACAGGAATCGTCCTTGACCTTGCGGCCCCCAAACTTTACGAAGACGCCGATCGCAAATGCTATCTGGATAAAAAGACAGAAGAGGCCAATCCTCAATGTTTTGATGATTATGCTCGCCGTTTGAACAATCGTTATGGAGACAATGCGTTTTTTTACTGGGCCGATCGTATCGTGATCCAATATGCGGGAAGTCATTTTCAAAAGATCCTGGATGATTTTCCAAAAAGCCCCCTTTATGCCGATGCCGTCTTCAAGATGTTTCGTGGAAAGAGTCTCATGCAGGGCAATCCTGAAGAGATTACCGATCGCGTCCAACAATGGATTGACAACAACAGCAAAAGCAAAATCCTCCCTGAGGCCTGGTTATTACTGGGACGCCTCTATGCCGATTCATGGTGGGTGTATGCCCGTCATACCTTTGTCGCCAGGGGAGGTGTGGCGCAGATTGGTGGAATTCCTGAAAATGCCGAAATCAGCAAGGGTAAGGGACTGGCCGCCTTTCGGAAGGTCTTTGAAAAATATCCCGACTCGGCAGAGGCCCCGGTTGCAAAAAAAGAGTTTCAACTGCTAAAAAACAATAAAAATGACGGCTTTATGTATGGGATTTCGTATTGAGACCCATTGGGATTTGAACTAATGAATATGCCTCATAACAACATTACCAAAACCCTCATTGAAAAATTTCCTGCCGATGTCATCGAGAGTCATGAGGCCTACGGCGACACAACTGTCATTGTGAAAAAAGGGCGCATCACTGACATCCTTCGCTTTCTAAAAGAAGAGATCCAACCCTCTTTTGAAATGTTAATCGATCTCTGCGGTGTGGATTATCTTCAATGGAAAGATTCGGCTCGTTTTGAAGTGGTTTACCACCTCCTCTCCCTCAAGACCCACGACAGGGTTCGGGTGCGAGCCCCATTGAGTGAAGAAGACCCCACCATCGATTCAGTGAGCCCGTTATGGAAGGCCGCTGATTGGTATGAACGGGAAGTGTTTGACATGTTTGGCATTATTTTCCATCGTCATCCCAATCTAAAACGTATTTTGATGTTTGAAGGTTTTGAAGGCCATCCCCTGAGAAAGGATTACCCTGCTGAAAAAAGACAACAAATCCCCACCGCAGAGATCGATCTGCTCCATCTGTCCCTTCAAAATCGGCATTTTTCCGAGACCGATCACCTGCCCACAAGGTCCATGATCCTCAATATCGGACCTTCACATCCCGCCATGCACGGCGCCCTTCGCTATCAGGTGGAGCTCGATGGTGAAACGATTCACCGGGCTGTGGCTGAAATCGGTTACCTCCATCGGGCCTTTGAAAAACATTCGGAATCCAGCACCTACACCCAGGTCATTCCTTACACCGACCGCCTCAACTACCTTTCCTCCATGATGAACAATGTGGGCTTTGCCCATGCTGTTGAAAAAATCCTGGGCGTAGAGATCCCTCCTCGCGCCAAAATGATTCGTGTTATTGTATGTGAACTCTCCCGCATCATGGATCATTTAGTCTGTCTGGCCGCCGCCTTTGTCGACCTGGGAGCCCTGACCAATTTCTGGTACTTCTTTGATGCCCGGGAAAAAATTTATGACTGCACGGAAAAACTGGCCGGGGCACGTCTGACCACCAATTATACACGCATCGGCGGCGTCTGGAGGGACATTTCTCCCGACATCATCACAGGAATCCACAAGGCCTTCAAAGTTTTGGACAAGGCCATTCTGGACGTCTCTCGCCTTTTAGAGCGCAACCGCATTTTTATTGACCGCACACGGAACGTGGGCATCATCTCCAAGGAAGATGCCGTAAGCTACGGTTATACAGGACCCTGCCTGAGGGCCTGCGGTGTCCCCTATGACATTCGCAAGGATCAGCCCTACTACGATTATGATCGCTTTGATTTTGATGTCCCCGTTGGCTCGAGGGGGGATGTCAATGATCGCCTGATGGTTCGCTTTGAAGAGATGCGACAAAGTGCCAAGATCATCCAACAAGCCCTGACTCGTCTCCCCCCCGGCCCGATTATGATTGAAGATCCAAAAATCGCACTACCGGCCAAATCAAATGTGTATGGGAGTATTGAGGGCCTGATGAATCACTTCATGATTGTCACCCAGGGCATCTGTCCTCCCAAGGGTGAGGTTTACTCCGCCACTGAAGCGGCCAATGGTGAATTGGGATTTTATATCGTCAGTGATGGAGGCCCAAGACCCTACCGCGTGCGGTGCCGCCCCCCTTGCTTCCCTTTAACAGCGTCCTCTGAAAGACTGGTCGAGGGAGGAATGATCGCCGATCTCATTGCTATTGTTGGCAGTTTAAACATTGTCGTAGGAGAACTCGATAGGTAAAATTATGATCTTAAAATTTTCAAAAAACTCAAAAACAAAAATTGATGAAATCTTAGAGAGATATCCCAACAAACAGGCTGCCACCCTCCCCGTCCTTTTTATCGCCCAAAGGGAATTTGGACACCTCTCAAGGGAGGCCATGGAGGCCGTTGCCAAGATCCTGGAAACCTCCTATGCCCATGTCTACGGTGTAGCCACTTTTTACACCCTGTATAACAAAAAACCCGTTGGAAAATATCATGTCCAAATTTGCGGCAACCTAAGCTGCAGTATTATGGGGGGTGAAAACATACAGGAATACCTTAAAAAGAAACTAAAACTGAATTTCGGCGAGACGACACAGGACGGAAAATTCACATTATCATCGGTTGAGTGTCTGGCTTCCTGCGGCACGGGACCGGCGATGCAGATTAACGAAGCCTACTATGAAAAATTGACGCCTGAAAAGGTTGACGAAATCCTCAACTCACTAAAATAAATGGAAACCATCCTGACCCCAAATTTTAATCTCCCTGATTCCCACACCCTCCCTGTCTATGAAAAGACAGGAGGGTACAAGACCCTTCACAAGCTCTTGAAAATGAGGCCTGATGAAGTCATTGAAGAAGTCAAGAAATCGGGTCTCAGGGGGCGTGGGGGGGCCGGGTTTGGTACCGGACTCAAATGGAGCTTTGTCCCTAAAGATCCTCCGGGACCGCGTTATCTCTGCGTTAATGCCGATGAAGGGGAACCGGGCACATTTAAGGATCGCGCCCTCCTGGAAAAAGATCCCCATCGCCTGATTGAAGGAAGTGTCATGTGTGCCTACGCCATTGGGGCGGCCGTCGGCTATATCTACATTCGCGGCGAGTTTGACCTCCCCTATCGTCGAATAGAGGCCGCCCTTCAAGAGGCCTATCAAAAAGGCTATTTGGGCAAAAATATCTTGGGTTCCCCGTTTAGCTTTGATTTATATACCCATCAAGGGGCGGGGGCCTACATCTGTGGTGAAGAAACGGCACTGCTCAATTCTATCGAAGGGAAGAGGGGGGAGCCGCGCATCAAGCCCCCCTTCCCGGCCATCTCCGGTCTCTTTGGGGCCCCGACGGTCATCAACAATGTAGAAACCTTATCGGCCCTACCCTACATCATTGAAAAAGGCGCCGAGGCCTATGCCTCCATAGGCACCCCTAAAAGTACGGGCACAAAACTTTTTTCTGTCAGCGGCCCTGTCAAGAAGCCGGGGGTTTATGAAGTCCCCTTGGGTTATCCCTTGCGAAAATTTCTTGATGAGTATGCCGGCGGCCTGATGGAGGGTAAGATCTTGAAGGCCGTCATCCCCGGCGGTTCCTCGGTCCCCGTCCTCACGGCCCAAGAGGTCGAGGAGGTCAATCTCGACTATGAATCCCTCCAAGAACACGGTTCGATGCTGGGTTCCGGAGGCATGATCGTCATCCCTGATGATTTCTGCATGGTCCATGCCCTGGAAATTTTGGCCCATTTTTATTCCCACGAATCCTGCGGCCAATGTTCCCCCTGCCGGGAGGGGACGGCGTGGATCTACAAGATTTTAAAGCGGTTGGAAAAGGGGCAAGGGACCCCGGAGGATCTGGACCTGCTGATCGATATCAGCAACGGAATGGCGGGACAGACAATCTGCGTCCTCTCCGACGCCCTGGCCATGCCCGTCAAGAGTTTTTTGGCAAAATTTAAAAATGAGTTTGAAGAACACATTAGTCTGGGATATTGCCCTCATCGCGCCTCGTTTCGCACCTCCGGTGCCCCAACGTATCTGAGCTCGGATCAGCTCCTCTGGAGCCCCAGGTTCCAGAGTCTCTGACTCTGGTCTGCGAAGATGCCGACGCTTCAGAGTCCCGACGCTCTGTCGGCGGGGCTCGGCGCTAAGGAGATTAGATAAGATGGTCGAAATCACGGTAGACGGCAAAAAAATCACCGTCCCTCACGGAATCAACCTCATCGAAGCGGCAAGGCTCGCGGGTGGTTTTATTCCTCACTACTGCTATCACTCAAAACTCTCCGTCGCCGGCAACTGCCGGATGTGTCTGGTAGAAATCGAAAAGGTCCCAAAGCTGCAGGTCGCTTGTAATACCACCGTACGGGATGGAATGGTCTTTTACACCAACAACGATCGCGTCAAACGGGCCCGTGAACAGGTCTTGGAATTTATCCTCGTCAATCACCCCCTTGATTGTCCTGTCTGCGACCAAGCCGGCGAATGCAAGCTCCAAGAATTCTACATGCAATATGACCTCCGGGAAAGCCGTTTTCGGGAGTCAAAGAGTCATAAACCAAAAGTCGTCGATCTGGGCCCACGTGTTGTTTTAGACATGGAGAGATGTATCCTGTGCACCCGATGCGTCCGCTTTTGCCGAGAGATCGCCAAGTCCGATGAGCTTTGTGTCTCAGAGCGGGGCAGTCGCAATAAACTGACCACGTATCCCGGAAAGGCACTGGAAAATGCCTATTCGACAAATGTGGTGGATATCTGTCCTGTCGGGGCCTTGACGAGCAAGGATTTCCGCTTTAAGCGTCGTGTCTGGTTTTTGAAAAAGGAAAAATCAATTTGTCCCGGATGTGCCCGCGGTTGCAACATTGAAATCCATCACCACGACAACAAAATCTTTCGTCTCGTCCCCAGAACCAATGAAGAGGTCAATCAGTGCTGGATGTGTGATGAAGGAAGGGATACTTATAAGCCCGTTCTTGCCCAAAACCGGCTGCGCTCCCCAATGGGTTTTGAAGCAGGTCAGCGAACACAATTCTCCTCTACAGAAATCATGCCCCGCATTCAAAATGCCCTTTCCGGCATCGCCGGTATCGATGGCAAATCAATCGTCGGTATCGGTTCGGCCCAGGCCACCAACGAAGACAATTATGCCCTGAAAAAATTTCTTGAAATCACCTTCAAATCCAAAAACTTGCTTTATCATAAAAATGAGTCCGACCATCCGACTCATGATAATTTTCTTATTTGTGCTGACAAAAATCCCAATACCAATGGTATTGAAGCCCTTGATTTTGTAAAAATAAACACTAACAAAAAATTTCAGGCCTTTTTTATTTTAGGCAACCTCCCTGAAGAGGCCATCAAAAAAATAGCCTTGGAGAAAAAACGTGTTGTCATTATGCTGGCCACCCATGATGACGAAGATTCGAAGTGGCCGGATTTTGTGATTCCAACAACCACTTTTGCCGAATCCACGGGAACTTTTATGAACATACAAAGGCGGGTTCAGAAAATATCTCCGGCCCTTATCTCCCCGGGAGAATCTCGATCGGCGTGGGAATTTTTCTCGGATCTCAGCACTTATTTTGGAAAAGAAAATCCGATTTATCACAGTGCGGAGGCCGTTTTTCAGGACATTGTCGAGGAACACTTGTGCTATCAGGGCTTGACCTACAAATCACTGGGAGAGACAGGAAAGGTGTGTCCCTAAATGGATATCCTGATTTTCATACTCAAGATCGTGATCCCTCCCGTTCTCGTCCTTAATTTCATTCCTCTTATGATCTGGTTTGAGAGGAAGGGAAGTGCCTACATCCAAGAGAGGCGAGGCCCCAATAGGGCCCACATCCTGGGAATTCGATTGGGCGGGATCATTCACAATTTTGCCGACGTCATAAAACTCATCACCAAGGAAGATATCATACCTGCCAACGTCAATCGTCTCTATTTTATCGGCGCCCCCTTGATTGCCATCTTTGTCGGGATCGTCACCATCGCCGTCGTTCCCCTTGCCGATTCCGTCCAAATAGGAGAAAAGCTCGTCCACATCCAAGTCGCGGATCTCAATGTCGGTATTCTCTATGTTTTTGCCATTTCCTCCCTGGGGGTTTATTCCGTTCTCCTCGCCGGTTGGTCCTCCAATAACAAATACTCCCTTTTGGGCGGTCTGCGTGCCGCGTCTCAAATGGTCAGCTACGAATTGGCCCTTGGTCTGACGGTGGTCGGTCTCTTTATGTTGGCCGAGTCCGCCAGTGTCTCCGAAATTGTACGCCATCAGGGTCCTCATGTCCTCCATTGGAATTTCGTCCAACAACCCCTGGCCTTTATCATCTTTTGGATCGCCGTCTTTGCCGAGACCAACAGGACGCCCTTTGACCTCCCCGAAGGGGAGTCGGAAATCGTGGCGGGTTATCACACGGAATATTCGAGCATGAAATTTGCCCTCTTCTTCATGGCCGAATACGCCCACATGGTGGTGGCGGCGGCCCTGATCACGGCCCTCTTTTTCGGCGGGTGGCAGGTGCCCTTTCTGACCACCCTGGACCTCAAGACCCAGGCCCCATTTTACCTGTACGTGACTGTGCTGACGGTGAGCTTTATTGCCCTATTCTTTGGCCTCCTGCTTCTCTCCCAATTCAAAAAGGGAAAATACAGGGATGCGCGGGATTACGAGGTCCTCGTCTTTGGGATTCCCCTCTTTCTCCTGGCCCTGGCCGGCGGGGGAAGTGCCATTTTTACAGGTCCCTGGGCCCTCCCCGAATGGGGTCGCGTCCTTTTCGCGGCCCTTGTTCAAGCAACCAGTTTTGGTATTAAAATGACATTCTTTGCCTTTTTCTTTATCTGGATACGGTGGACATTGCCAAGATTCCGCTATGATCAGGTGATGAATTTCGGATGGAAGGGGATGCTGCCCCTGGCCTTGCTCAACATCGTCGTCACCGGGGTGGTATTACTATGGAAAGGGAATCATCATGGGTGATCCGATATTTTTCTATTTATTTGCGACCATCGTCATCGGAGGCGCGATAGGTGTTGTCTTTCTTTCCAATCCCCTTTCCTCCGCCCTATCACTCATTTTCTCTTTAGCTGGATTGGCCGGCCTTTTTGTGCTTCTTCAAGCCCATTTTCTGGCGGCCATCCAGGTTTTGGTTTATGCCGGTGCTGTGATGGTCCTCTTTATTTTTGTAATTATGATGCTCAATCTGGAAGACTGCAAAAAACATCTCAAGGTTTCTTTTGCAAGCCTTATCGGTTTCGTGATTGCCCTCAATTTGGCCATCGTACTCGTCATGCATGTTTCGGCCCCCCTCTTTGATGATGGAGTCTCGGATAAGACCTTCGGAACCATCGAAGGCGTGGGTCAGCTGATGCTCACCCGCTATTTGATCCCCTTTGAAATTGTCTCATTATTACTCACCATCGCCATTGTGGGGGCCGTGATTCTGGCCAAAAAGGACAACCCAAAGGAGACGACATGATCCTACTCGAGCATTACCTTATTGTCGCCTCGCTGCTCTTTTGTCTGGGACTCTTGGGGGTCCTCTTTCGACGTAACGCCCTGATTGTTTTCATGTCCATCGAATTGATGCTCAATGCGGGCAATCTTGTTTTTGTGGCTTTTTCCCGTTTTTTTGGACGTATGGATGGTCAAGTTTTAGCCTTTTTTATTATCGCCTTAGCGGCGGCTGAGGTCTCGGTGGGTTTGGCCATCATTGTCGTCATGTTCCGAAAACGAGGAACGATTGATATAAACGAAGCAAGCCTGATGAAGGGATAACGTGGATACATTAGTTCTTGGAATTTCTCTTGAAACGCTGGCCTGGTTGATTCCGGGGCTGCCCTTGTTGGGGGCCCTTTGTAACGGATGCGCCACCCTGATGGCCAGACGGTCCGGACAGGTCGCCCCAAAACCCTTGATTACCTTTTTGGGTGTCGGTACCCCCTTTCTCTCCTTTATGGTGACGACCTTTTTATTTTTCATCATCCGATCCACCCACCACTCTATTGACACGGCCCCTCTTTTTACGTGGATGGCCGTCGATGATTTCATCGTCCCCTTTTCTCTCTATGTAGATCAGCTCTCCATTGTGATGACCCTGGTGGTCACCGGAGTGGGTTCTCTCATCCATCTCTACTCCGTGGGTTATATGGCCCACGACAAGGCCTATGATCGCTATTTTACCTATCTAAACCTCTTCCTTTTCTCCATGCTCATTCTCGTCTTGGGAAATAATCTTCCCATGATGTTTATTGGATGGGAGGGGGTCGGTCTTTGTTCCTATCTGCTCATAGGTTTTTGGTTTCAAGATCCTGAAAAGGCCTATGCCGGAAAAAAGGCCTTTGTTGTTAATCGTATTGGGGATTTTGGATTTTTGTTGGCCATGTTTCTCCTCTATACGACCTTGACACAGCAGGGAGTGGATATGCGCGGCGGATCTCTCAACTTTGCCACCTTAGAGGCCCAGCGCCAGCTCTTGGCCCCCGTGGCCACGACCGCCTGTCTCCTTCTCTTTGTGGGGGCCTGTGGAAAGTCTGCCCAAATCCCGCTCTACATCTGGTTGCCCGACGCCATGGCCGGTCCCACACCCGTTTCGGCCCTGATTCATGCCGCTACAATGGTGACAGCGGGCGTCTATATGATCGCCAGGCTCAATTTTCTCTATCTCCTTTCACCGGATGCGATGTCTGTGGTGGCCACCGTTGGGGCCGTAACCGCCTTTTTTGCGGCCACCATAGGACTGGCTCAAAATGATATCAAAAAAATCCTGGCCTATTCCACCATCAGCCAGCTGGGTTATATGTTTTTAGGGGTCGGGGTGGGGGCTTTTTCGGCGGGCATTTTTCATTTGGTCACACATGCCTTTTTTAAGGCCTGCCTCTTCTTGGGGGCGGGGAGCGTGATTCATGGCCTCCATGAAGAACAAGATATTTGGAAAATGGGGGGATTGCGCCACAAAATGCCCGTGACCTTTTTGACATTTCTCTTGGCGGTGGCGGCCATTGTGGGGATCATTCCCTTTGCGGGGTTTTTCAGCAAGGATGAAATACTCTTTCAAACCTTTATGAGGGGTCATCGGGTCCTTTGGGCCATTGGATTTGCCACAGCGGGGATCACGGCATTTTACATGTGCCGTCTTTTTGCCCTCACCTTCTTGGGAAAATCAAGGATCGATCCCCATAAAGAGGCCCCTATCCATGAGTCCCCACTCTCGATGACCCTTCCTCTTATGATCTTGGGCCTCCTTTCCCTCATCGGAGGATGGATCGGGATCCCGGAGGTCTTCAAGGGACACAATTATTTTCATCACTGGCTTCAACCGGTTTTGGGGGCGGGGACCCTCATCAATGAAAGCGCCCACATGCATGGGACAGAACTCATTTTGGCTGTGGCTTCATTTTTGTGGGTCTTTCACGTCGGTCTCATCGCCCTCATCTTGTATTCGCAAAAACTGGATTGGATCAAGCGCTGCGTCAAAAAGATGGATTGGGTCTACAATATTTTGAGAGACAAATATTATGTGGACGAAATCTATGACTTTATATTGATTCGCCCTATTCATTGGTTGAGCCAGCAAATTTTATGGCGTTTCGGTGATGAACAAATCATCGATGGACTGATGGTCAACGGTTCAGCAAAGACTATAAACTTGGCCGGGCGTCTTCTGAGTCTTATGCAAACGGGTTGGACTCAACACTATGCCCTCTTTTTAGCCGCAGGGGCCTTGGGACTTGTTGCTTATTTTGTCTTATAATTTATGAATATCCATTGGATCACACAAAATATACTGACACTGACCACCTTTTCCCCCTTAATCGGCGTGGCTGTTGTTTTTATTCTTCCGCGTTCCCAAGAAAAGGCGATTCGTATTGTCTCCCTTTTGGCCTCACTCCTCCCGATGGCCCTCTCCCTATGGCTATATCAGCTCTTCCAGGGAACGGGGCATTTTGAATGGACACAAACAATCCCTTGGATCGAAGACTTTCACATTTTTTATCGGGTCGGCGTCGATGGTTTTAGTGTCCCCCTCATCGCCCTGACAGGTCTTTTAACCCCCATTGTTTTTCTGTCTTCTTGGACAAGTATCCAGAAGAGTCTTAAGGAATATTTTATCTTTTTCTTCCTTTTGGAAATGGGTGTCTTCGGTGTCTTTGTGGCCTTGGATATTTTCCTTTTCTACGTTTTTTGGGAAGTCATGCTGATCCCCATGTATTTTATCATCGGTCTCTGGGGAGGTCCCAGGCGACTGTATGCCTCCATCAAGTTTGTCCTTTTCACGATGGTAGGAAGTCTTCTTATGTTGGCCGCAATTTTGTATCTCTATTATGCGGGAGGGCAGACCTTTAATATCCAGGAACTCTATGGACTGGCCCTCCCCCTCGAGGTGCAAAAGCTGCTTTTCTTGGCCTTTGCCCTGGCCTTTGCCATCAAGGTTCCCCTTTTCCCTTTTCATACATGGCTCCCTGATGCCCACGTCGAAGCCCCTACTGGTGGCAGTGTCATCTTGGCCGCCATCCTCCTCAAGATGGGAACCTATGGATTTTTGCGCTATGCCATGCCCCTCTTCCCCAATGCGGTACAGGCCTTTCTGCCCCACATCCTTACTCTCTCTGTCATTGGAATCCTCTACGGGGCCCTCGTCTCCATGGTCCAGGCGGATATCAAAAAACTTGTGGCCTTCTCCTCGGTTTCACATTTAGGTTTTGTCATGCTGGGTCTCTTTGCCCTCACCCCTCAATCCGTACAGGGGGCCAATCTTCAAATCATCAATCACGGAATCAGCACAGGGGCCCTCTTTCTTTTGGTCGGAATGATTTATGAGCGCCGCCATACCCGCATGATTGCGGATTTTGGAGGCATCGCCTCGGTGCAACCCTGGTTTGCGACCCTCTTTTTGATTGTCACCCTTTCGTCCATCGGTCTCCCCGGGACCAACGGTTTTGTGGGTGAGTTCCTGATCCTCCTTGGAACCTTCAGGACCCATCCTTCCTACGCCGTCTTGGCGACATCAGGAGTCATCTTTGCAGCGATTTACATGCTATGGATGGTCAAAAGGGTCTTTTTCGGTCCCTTAGACAAAGAGGATAATAAAAAACTGACCGATATCAACTGGCGTGAGATTGGACTGTTGTTGCCCTTGATCGTCCTCATCTTTCTCATCGGATTCTACCCAAGATTTATTTTACACAAGACAGAGACAACGGTCCTAAAATTTATCGACCAGGTCCATCATACACAGGAGAAGGTGGTTCAAAACTACGGGGCAGCACATTAATGACTACACAATGATCTGCCCAGTATTCAGCAGTTATGTGTAGTAGAATTTGGACTGATGAATATGACAATCGCGACTGATTGGAACATGCTCCTTGTTAAAGGGCTCCCCTTCCTGACCCTCTTAGGGATGGGATTGCTCCTTCTCGTTATTGAAGTCCTATGGTGGGGAAAAGACAAAACCATCATGCTCATTTTAAGTTTATTGGCCGTTGCCGCTTCTTTCTACTTCGCGTGGGATCAATGGATTCAAAATATCCCATGGTCACAACAGCTCTTGGTCTTTGACCGCTTAAGTTATATCTTCGATCTTATCTTTCTCTTTTGTCTCCTGATCACGCTCTTGATCTCAAGGGATCATATCAAACGAGAGCATATCGAACGGGGTGAGTATTATGCCCTGCTCCTTCTCGCCACCGTGGGAATGATGATGATGGCCCATGCCGGGGACTTGATGGTGCTTTTCCTTGGAATAGAGGTGATGACAATAGGGGCCTATATCTTGGCCGGCATCAAAAAAAGACATAGCAAATCTAATGAAGCGGCCCTCAAGTATTTTATCCTTGGAGGGATTGCCGCTGGTTTGATGGTCTTCGGCATCGCCTTTTTCTATGGAGCCACGGGATCGACTCAACTCTCCATCCTGAATCAAACATTTGCGGAGGTCGACAGCTCCCAATCTGTTCTTATTTTTCTTGCCGTAGCCCTCATCCTTGTCGGATTATGCTTCAAGATTGCGGCGGTCCCCTTTCATTTCTGGAGTCCGGATGTTTATGAAGGGGCCCCGACAACGGTCACCGCTTTTATGGCGACGGCTATCAAGGCGGCTGGATTTGTCGCCCTATTTCGTGTTCTTTTTATCGTTATCTCTTTGACCCACATCCCTTGGGTTCCATTATTGTCAACCTTATCCATCGCCACAATGACCGTGGGAAACCTCGTGGCCCTTCGACAAACCAACATCAAGAGGATGCTCGCCTATTCTTCCATCGCTCATGCCGGATACGCCCTTGTGGGTTTGGCCGCCGCTGCCAAAGACAATCAACTCTCTGAAATGGCCTTGGGTGCGATAGTCTTTTACATGATGGCCTATGCGGTCATCACCCTTGGGGCCTTTGCCATCGTTGTCGCCATGGGACATCGCGGTGATGAAGCCGAAGAGATCTCGGACTTTGCCGGTCTGGGACAGAGACATCCCCTTTTGGCGGCCGCCATGACCGTTTTCATGATCGCCCTCACGGGAATCCCCCCGACCATCGGATTTATTGGAAAGTTTTATCTCTTCGCCAGTGCCATTGAGGTGGGCCTCTATACCCTCGTTGTCATCGGCGTCCTTAATAGCGTCGTGTCGGCCTACTATTATCTTGGGGTCGTCATGACCATGTATTTCAAGGAAGGTGCCGTCTACCGCTGGCCCCCCTTGGCCTATCTCCTGACTACCAGCATCTTTCTCACCCTCCTAGGAACGCTTTATTGGGGTGTGTTTCCAAAAGATCTCTTCCTCATGGCGCAAGAATCGGTGCGACAAGTGATTTTTTAAATTTTTACTAACAGTCCCGAAATTGTATAGACATTTGGGAACTGTTAGTATTACAGGACCGGTTGTTAGCCCTATCGGGCTGTTCATATTATTTCGGTCCTGTTAATATGCAATACCGTTTTTTTGAAAAAGCCAATATTGGCATTTCCGAAATTGGCCTTGGGACATGGTCTATGGGAAACATGTGGGGCCCGCGCAATGACCCCCAAGCCCTCCAAACGATCCACAAGGCCTTTGAGCGAGGCATCAATTTTATCGACACCGCCTATGCCTATGGCAATGGCCATAGTGAAAGTCTCATCGGGCGGGCGATCGGTGAACATAAGAACCGCGACAAGATCTTCGTGGCCACAAAGGTCCCGCCCAAAGATCATAGGTGGCCCGCCAAGGTGGGAAGCCGCGCGGAAGAAATATTTCCGGGCTCCTGGATCCGCGAGATCACCGAAAAAAGCCTCAAACACCTAGCGACCGACCACATAGATCTTCAACAGCTCCATGTCTGGGCCCCTAATTGGCTGGATCAAGGTGACTGGCTGAATGAACTCCGTAAACTCAAAGAAGAAGGCAAAATTCGCTCCATAGGGATCTCCCTCAACGATCATGAACCAGACACAGCCCTAGAGATTGTCCCCTCCGGCATGATTGATTCCGTGCAGGTCATCTACAATCTCTTCGACCAAACCCCGGAAGAAAGGCTCTTGACATTGTGTCGCGAGCACAAAGTGGCCGTCATCGTGCGCGTCCCCTTTGATGAAGGAGGCCTCACAGGGACTTTAACTCCCGCTACAGAGTTTCACAAAAAAGACTGGCGGCGTTATTACTTTCAGGGGGAACGTCTCAAGGAGACTTGTGAACGGGTCAAAAAATTTCAATCTTTCCTGACGAACGAAATAAAATCACTCCCCGAATTCGCCCTGCGCTTCTGCCTTTCCCATCCCGCCGTCACCACTGTCATCCCTGGAATGCGCCGACCCGAACACGTGGAGATCAACTGTGCCGTTTCAGACGGACACACACTGCCTCCGGAGGTTTTGAAAAAATTGAAGGCCCACGCCTGGTCACGGAATTTTTATCCGAGCTAGTTAGACATCCACACCGTTTCACGAGCCTGTTGAATGGTCGTCCCATCACAAAAGTTCATGTCTTGAAAATCATTTTCACAAGCGGCTTCTACGGCTTGAACCGCAGTATTGGTAAAATCCATGCTGACCACAATATCGGGGGTGTCGCTACAACTAAAACTGCTTAAGGCCGATAGAAGAGTGGTATTGGCGCCTATTGTCCCGCTAAAGAAACTGTCCCCGCTCACATCATGACTCGCCGCAGTGTCAAAATAGGAATTTCCAGCCGCCGTGGCTGCATAAACAGTATCCTGGAATTCTGATCCACCATTAAACGTAAACGTGTCATTGGTGAGTTGTTCAATGCCATTAAAACCCGCCGTGAGAAAACGGAGGGTGTCCGTACTCGTCCCGGAATACTGGCTTGTAATATAGACCTTTCTTTCCCCCCAACTCCCTGATTGCCACGATTTTGTCTCTATCTGATCCCCCGTGACAGAGACGTATTCCTTGTGATCTCCCCACTCAGCACCACTTTCCCCCAGCGTTACACTCTGAGTCTTGGTCTTGTCAAAGCTGACATTGCCACTGCTATCTGTCGCTGTATAACCACTAAATTGGGCCGTAAAGTTGCCCCAATCGGTATGGACCATATCCTGAGTCATCGTCCCTGCAGAATTATTGACGCGAATTTGCTCATATCCATTCGGCGTGCTCCCCCCTGTGGCACAAAACCAGAGATCGATGGCATAACCGGCTGACCCTTCATCAGTCCCTGTCCCATAAACCCGAATAAAGACATTTTCTGGGGTTTCCGCATCCCCTCCACCCGTGACTTCAACCTGGATGATCTTGTTCGCGCTTCCTTGCTGAAAGAGATTGTCTATCGTTGTCCCCTCGGGCCCAGAAACAAGACCCTCCTCTCCCATGGCAGTAGGAATACCTTTCATATAACAAAGAGAGGTCCCTGCTTGGCTAATCCCCTGAAAGGAAAAACCTACGGCCTGAGCCATGCGACAAGAACCTTCACCATTAAAGAGGTTATTAGACACCGTATCCCAAACTGCTGGATTCGTGAGATCGTAGGTAGTGCCCCCATTAATCGCCGCGATCAATCCATTCCAGAAATAGGTGTCTGCATTACTTTCTGTGATCGATGTCAAGAGTGGTGGCGTCCCTGAGACCGCTGCCTGTAAGGCTGATAGAGAGGCCGACGCGCTAGCCCCTCCCACCATATCCGTCACATCCGGCACCTGTTCTAGTGAAGAAACCTCTCCAGTACTCGAAGAACTGCTACTACTCCCACAAGCCGCCAGACTCAAGGCACATAAAAAGCCCATCAAATAACACATTATTCTCTTCATGATACATTCCTCCCTTTTATTAACAGAACCGAAATAATAAAGACGGTCCGAGAGGACCCACAGCCGGTTCTGTAATACTAACAGCTCTCCCACTGTCTATTCCATTGTGAGACTGTTAGTATCTTTTGATTGTGTTTGACCGGTAATAAAAAAATCCCCCATTGTTGAGAAAGAATAGTGAACAATGTAGCAAATTAAATGCCAAAAATGAAGATTGTTTTTAATAATAATTTCAAGAGGTTATAAATTCCCCTCAAAAGAGGGGGGGTCTTTGATCGATGGCCCTCA
>Ga0156096_153_pt2 | contig 31277 bp, 22 predicted proteins | sample RifCSPlowO2_02_FD_107749 | JGI IMG/M metagenome (GOLD analysis project Ga0156096, IMG submission 107749) | Deltaproteobacteria bacterium RIFCSPLOWO2_02_FULL_50_16
CCGACAGCCCCTCAAGGAAAGATGGATTTGGTCGTTGATTTGAACTTTAGAATGGACACCTCGGCGCTTTATTCCGACATCGTCCTCCCCGCCGCCACCTGGTATGAAAAGGCCGATCTTAATTCAACCGACATGCACAGTTTTATCCATCCCCTCTCCGAGGCGGTTCCTCCCTGTTGGGAATCAAAAAGCGATTGGGAAATCTTCAAGGCCATTGCCAAAAAATTTTCAGAACTTGCTGCAAAACACCTTCCCGACCCCGTCAAGGATCTGGTGTGTTCCCCTTTGGCCCATGATACCCCCGCAGAGATCGCCCAGCCTGAGATTAAGGATTGGACAAAGGGGGAGGTCGAGGCCATTCCTGGAAAGACCTTGCCCCATCTCAAAGTAGTCTCAAGAGACTACAAAAACCTTTACAACCAATTTATTTCCTACGGTCCCCTGGTTCAGGCCAATGGGCTGGGGGCTCACGGGACCAGTTATGCCATTGATGATTTTTATGGGGAACGTCTCAAGACGCATCCGACCGTTACATGGGGTGGGAAAAAATTTCTCTCCATTGAAAAAGACACCGAGGTGTGTGACACAATACTTCATTTTGCCACCGTCACCAATGGTGAGCTGGCCTATCGCTCCTACAAAAATATGGAGCAAAAGGTCGGACGCCCACTGGCCCACCTGGCCGAGAAAAACCGAGGGGCCCGAGTCACCTACAAGGAGCTTCAAGGCAGACCCCAGCGCCTCCTCAACAGTCCCATGTGGTCGGGATTGACGGAGAACGGTCGCGCCTATTGCCCCTTTACCTATAATAGGGAAAACCTAGTCCCCTGGCGCACCTTGACCGGACGCCAGCAATTTTATCTCGATCATCCGGGGTATATACAATATGGCGAGCACCTTCCCACTCACAAACCAAAACCCACCCCGGCTCAATACGCCGATTTGAAATTCACCGAAAATGTCTCCAAGAGCTTGATGCTCAATTACCTGACTCCTCACGGCAAATGGCACATCCATTCCACTTACGGAGACAATCATCGGATGATGACCCTGTCTCGAGGGTGTGAGCCTTTCTGGATCAATGACAAGGATGCGGCAGAGATAGAGATCGAAGACAATGACTATGTTGAAGTCTTTAATGATCATGGTGTGGTGGTGACCCAGGCCGTTGTCAGCGCCCGAATCCCGCGAGGCATCTGTTTTATCTATCACTCGCCGGAAAGGACTATCGGGGTTCCGAAATCCCCTCTCCGAGGCTATCGGAGGGCGGGAGGACACAATAGCCTGAATCGAACGAGGCTCAAGCCCAATCTTATGGTGGGAGGCTACGCCCAATTTACCTATCATTTTAATTATTGGGGCCCCACAGGGTGCAATCGCGACACCCATATCATGGTGAGGAAGCTCGACAAACCGACTTGGTAGGTAAGGAGAGATCCATGGATGTGCGCTCTCAAATAGCGACGGTGTTTCACTTAGACAAATGCATTGGCTGTCACACATGCAGTATTGCCTGCAAAAATATTTGGACCGATCGCAAGGGCACCGAATATATGTGGTGGAATAATGTAGAAACAAAACCAGGAACGGGTTTTCCCACCCAGTGGGAAAATCAGGACAAGTACAAGGGAGGTTGGGAAATAAAGGGGGGAAAACTCGGCCTAAAATCGACAAGCAAGTCTCAATTTCTCCCCAACATCTTTCACAATCCCTCCATGCCCACCATGGACGATTATTACGAGCCCTGGACCTATCGCTACAGTGACCTCTTTAACGCCCCAGAAGGTGAGGATCAGCCCACGGCACGCCCCATCTCCATGGTCACAGGAAGGCCCATTGAAATCAAATCAGGCCCCAATTGGGATGATGACCTTTCCGGTTCCTCTCTCTACGCAAAAAACGATCCCAATCTTGAGGCCCTGTCCCCCGTCCAGAGGGAACAGCTGTTGGCGGTTGAAAAACTGGTTTTGTTCTATCTCCCCAGGATATGTAATCACTGCACCAATCCCGCGTGTGTGGCCTCTTGTCCGTCCGGGGCCCTGTATAAAAGGGGTGAAGACGGTATTGTCCTTGTGGATCAAAAAACCTGTCGCGGCTGGCGATACTGCGTCTCCGCGTGTCCCTATAAAAAGGTCTATTACAATTGGCAAACGGGAAAGTCCGAAAAATGCCTCTTGTGCTTTACACGCCTAGAAACCGGCCAGGCCCCCGCCTGTTTTCATTCATGCGTGGGACGCATCCGTTATCTGGGGGTCCTTCTCTACGACGCAGAGCTGATTGAAAAAGTCGCCCGGCTTCCCAAGGAAAAATTGATCGAGGCCCAAAGAGCAATGATCCTCAATCCCCATGACCCCAAAATAATAGAAGGAGCCCGACGGAGTGGAATCCACGATTCTGTCATCGAATCGGCCCAAAAATCCCCTGTCTACAAATTTGTGAAGGAGTGGAAGATGGCGTTGCCCCCCCACATCGAATACCGCACACTCCCGATGCTTTTCTATGTCCCCCCCATGTCCCCCGTCATGGCCAACAAAAATAAAGAAACGCTGTGCGGCAATTCAGAGGATCTTTTTCATGACATTAAAGAGTCCCGAATCCCTCTTGCTTACCTGGCGAATCTCTTTGGCGCCGGAGATGAAGGGGTTGTCTTGCAGGCCTTAAAAAAACAAAAGGCCGTTCGCTGGTATCGACGCCATCTCACCGTGGGGGATGTGCCTGAAAATATAGCCGATAGAATGCTGAAAGAAAGTGGGCTGGACCGTCATGAGGCCGAGGCCATTTATCAACTCACCTCTCTCTGTACGTTTGAGGATCGTTTCGTCATTCCCCCTGCCCATCGTGAAGAGGCGATTGAAATGCTCAAAGATCCCCTCGAACACAAGCAGGAAGTGGGCTTTGGTTTCCTAGAACGACCCAAAAGAGGTCTGTGAGTATGAATCCAGATTTATACAATTCATTGAGCCGTCTGATAGAGTATCCCGAAGATGATTTTCAGGAAAATCTGAAACATTGTCTGAAACTCACCGAAAAACATCACCTCAAAAAAGTCGATGGCCTGCGTTCCTTTGCCCATACCGCAAAATGCATGAATCTATCCGAGTTAGAGGAATATTACACGCGGACATTTGACATCAATCCCGTCACGGCCCTTGAAGTGGGCTGGCATTTATATGGTGAAACTTATGAACGCGGTTCCTTTTTGGTCAAGATGCGTAACCTTTCAAAGAAACTCAACATCAGCGAGTCGCGAGAATTACCCGATCACCTCGCCCATCTCTTGAAACTCCTGGGCCCAATGGAAGAGCAAGAAGCCCGCCAAATCATAAGTCAATACCTCCTGCCGGGGATCAAGAAGATGATTGAGGGATTTGAGAATAAGGAAAATATCTTTGAAGGTGTATTCATAACAATACGGGATATTCTTCAAGAAGAACCTTTGGCCACGGGCTTGAGGTCTTGAGAAAAAGGATACCACTCTATGGATAAATTTTTGTTCGGAATATTGCCTTATCTCTCAGTCTCCATATTGATCATCGTTTCCATTCTCCGATATCGGCTGCATCGGTTCTCATTTTCAAGTCTTTCATCCCAGTTTTTGGAAAATCGCGTACATTTTTGGGCCATGGTTCCTTTTCACTACGGCCTTATCGTCGTTTTATTGGGACATGTCATGGCCTTCCTCATCCCTCGTCAAATCTTGATGTGGAATGCCCATCCCTTGCGCCTCTTCATTTTAGAAACGACGGCATTGGCCTTTGGCCTTTTGACCCTGGTGGGTATTGTGGGCGTGATGATCCGGAGAGGGGTTCATTCGAAGGTCAGGATCACCACTAATGTCACCGACTGGATCCTTTATGTCCTCTTGTTTTTGCAGATTGTCTCGGGGATCGGAGTCTCCATCTTTATGAACTGGGGAGCCTCGTGGTTTGCCTCTTCAATGTCTCCCTATCTATGGTCATTGGTCAAGTTGGAACCTGAAATTAATTTTGTCAGCCCCATGCCCTTCCTTGTTAAATTTCACATTGTAACCGCCTATCTTACCCTTCTCATTTTTCCATTGACACGATTGGTTCACATCCTCGTTGTACCACTTCATTATTTTGTTCGTCAATTTCAGGTCGTAAGATGGAATTATAGAAAATATCCGTTGGAAGGAGAAAAACATGGTTGATATCACTGAATGGCGAGTCGAGGATCCCCAATTTTGGAAATCTACCGGAAAGAAAATTGCCAACAGAAATCTCTTCATCTCGATCCCCAGTCTTCTTTGCGGATTTGCAGTATGGCTTGTATGGGGAATCATCACGGTCCAGATGCTCAACCTTGGATTTCCCTTTACTCAGGCAGAACTCTTTACTTTAACGGCCATCTCAGGTTTGACAGGGGCCACACTGAGAATCCCCAGCACCTTTTTTATCCGCCTCGCCGGGGGACGTAATGCCGTCTTTTTTACAACGGCCCTCTTGATGATCCCCTCTGTAGGGGCTGGCCTCTTTCTACAAGAGAAGGACACCCCTTTGTGGATTTTCCAGATCCTGGCCTTCCTTTCAGGCTTGGGGGGCGGCAATTTTGCCTCCTCCATGTCCAATATCAGCTTCTTCTTCCCTAAAAAAGTACAGGGAACCTCCTTGGGGCTCAATGCGGGTCTGGGCAATTTTGGCGTGACAACCATGCAGATCCTTGTCCCCCTGGTCATGACCTTTGCCTTACTAGGTCCTTTAAGCGGAAATCCCATGACATTGATGAGTGATAGCGGGACCTTGATCGGAAAAATTCCTGCAGGGTCGGCGACCTGGATTCAAAATGCCGGTTTTCTCTGGTTATTGTTTCTTATTCCCCTGGCCTTTGCCGGTTGGTTCGGCATGAATAATATCCGTACAGAATCGGTCTCTCCCCATATCGGTGGCCCCTTAAGTGCTTTCACCAAGATCACCATTTTACTCATCATCGGATTTGCAACGGCGGCCATGGGTCTTTACCTTTTACTCCCTCCTCCCGCAGGCATGGGTCTCTTGAGCAAATGGATCGTGCTACCGATGATCATCGCCAGTACCGTCTTTCTCATGAAGACAATTCCCGGTGAAATCAAGTCCAATCTCAAGAGACAGTACAAGATCTTCAATAACAAACACACGTGGATCATGACGATCATCTACACAATGACCTTTGGTTCTTTTATTGGTTATTCAGCCGCCTTTCCCCTCTCCATCAAGGTCATCTTTGGTTTTACCCATGTCCCCGGACCTGACGGAATTTTCGTGCACACTACCATCAATCCAAATGGCCCGAGTGCCTTGATGTTTGCCTGGATGGGTCCATTTATCGGGGCCCTGATCCGACCCGTGGGGGGATGGATTGCGGATAAAGTGGGGGGGGCCAAGATCACTCAAATTGTCTCCGTTGTCATGATCGCCTCAGCCCTGGGTGCCGCCTATTACATGAACGCGGCCTATCACTCTCCCACACCTGAACATTATTTTTTACCATTTTTTCTCCTTTTTATTGTCCTCTTCACCGCCAGCGGCATAGGAAATGGCTCCACATTTAGGACTATTGCAGTAGTCTTCAATCAAGAACAGGCCGGACCCGTACTGGGTTGGACCTCTGCCGTGGCCGCCTATGGGGCCTTTATTATCCCTCAAGTTTTTGGGGAACAAATTACCCTGACGACACCCCAATATGCATTATATGGCTTCTCCATCTTTTACTTTCTCTGCTTGATATTGAACTGGTGGTTTTATTTGCGCCCTAATGCCTCCGTGAAAAATCCGTAGAACACCAAGACAGAAGTGTCTCGGAAGGACTTATGCAAACAGAAGTGACCTTTAGATCTCACAAAACGCTCTTCTTCAACGCCCTGGCCTTTACGGTTTGTTTCGCAGCATGGATGTTGAACGGTGTCCTGGTCACTTTTCTTGTGGATAACCAAATTTTCAGTTGGGGCCCCGTTGAAATTGGATGGCTCATGGGAATTCCAGTCCTTACAGGATCTATTTTCAGATTACCGGCAGGCATGCTTACTGACAAATTTGGAGGCAAACCCGTCTATGGTCTTTTATTAGTCCTCTGTGCCATTCCCATGTATCTTCTTTCCCAGGCCAACAGTTTTTACAGCTTCGCACTCTGCAGTTTTGGGTTTGGGCTCACAGGAGTCAGTTTTGCCATCGGTATCGCCTTCACCTCCGTGTGGTATCCCAAACGATGGCAGGGAACGGCCCTGGGAATTTTTGGTGCCGGCAATGCCGGGGCCGCCCTGACGACCTTACTGGCTCCCACTCTCTTAAAACTCTTAACAAATGAAGGGACCTATCTCGAAGGATGGAGAATGCTTCCTAAAATATACGCCGCCGGCCTTCTAGGCATGGGAATCGTTTTTCTCCTCTTTACCAACAACAAAAAAACTGCCCATAAAAGAACTTTTCGGGAAATGCTTCACCCGTTGAAAAGTATCCGAGTCTGGCGTTTTGGTTTCTATTATTTTTTGGTTTTTGGAATGTTTGTGGCGTTTTCTCAATGGCTTGTCCCCTACTTTGTCAATGTCTACTCTTTATCCCTCGTCACGGCCGGAATGTTTGCCTCGCTTTTCAGTTTTCCCTCTGGCGTTATCCGTGCCGTGGGAGGCTGGATGTCGGACCATTGGGGGGCGCGTCGAATCATGTATTGGGTCTTGGGGAGTTCCGTTCTCATTTGTCTCATGATGAGTGTCCCCAAGATGGAGATCTTTTCCCCTGGAAAAGGCATCATGGCCAAAAGAAACGGAAAAGTGAGTCTTGTCTCCCCCCAACTCATTCGAGTGGGTAACCAAGACTACTCTCTTAAATCAAAAAGTAATGGTCTCAGGATTTCAGAGGATAAGATATTGATTTTTCCTGTAAAGGATAGCTGGCAGGAGCCCGTTGTTAAAGCGGGCGAGACGGTCGTGAAAAAACAACTCCTGGCCAAAGGGGTCACCCATATTTATTTCCAGGCCAATGTCTGGATCTTTGCCGTCCTCGCCCTACTGATCGGAAGCATTTGGGGTATTGGGAAGGCCGCTGTTTACAAACATATTCCCGACTACTTTCCCGAAGAAGTCGGTGTCGTGGGTGGTATGGTAGGTTTATTGGGGGGATTAGGCGGTTTCTTTGGGCCCGTTATTTTTGGTTATTTGCTCCAGGGCACAGGCCTTTGGTCGACTTGTTGGATGTTCCTATTCCTTGTCTCATTGGCATGCATTCTCTGGATGCATCGCGTGGTCAAGAAAATGTCCATACTTCCTTCCGGATTTGAGAAATCATCAAAATAATATTCTGTTTCCCCATTTTACATTGCACGACAAATTCACTAAAATGCCTCCCATGTCCCCCTCTTTTATCAAGGCCCTTCAGTCCCTCCCCTCACAATCGGAAATCCTCCTCAAAGGCGATGAAAGGATGACTCCCTATCTGGAAGACGTGGTTCTCAAAGGAGATCCCGATGCCGTTGTCCGTGCCCGCGACCTTCAGGACATCCAAAATATCCTGGAATACTGTCACTATCACAAAATCCCAGTAACCTTTGCGGGGGGGCAAACAAGTCTCACAGGGAGCTCGGTCGCCTTAAACGGCCTCCTGATCGCCACTCAAAAGATGGATCACATCCTTGATATTTCTTTTGACCCCCAAAGAAAGGCCACGATCGCCCGTGTCGAACCCGGCATTGTTCTGGGAGAGTTTCAACGAGCGGTAGCGGATCAGGGCCTTTACTACCCCCCTGATCCCACAAGTCGCTTCGAGGCCTTCTTGGGATCCACCGTGGCCACCAATGCGACGGGAGAAGACACCTTTCTTTACGGTGCCACCCGTCACTACATCGATCATCTCAAGGTCATCTTGGCGACTGGAAAGATCCTAGAACTCCACCGCCCTCACGGCTCCCGAGGGGATCCTTGCAAAAATCTGGGGGGGTATTCTTTAAAAAAAGACCCCATCGATCATTTCATCGGATCCGAAGGGACTCTGGGTTTTATAGCAGAAATCGGTGTCCATCTCCTTCCCGCCTCGCCCGAATGGTTTGCAGGGATCGCCTTTTTCCCCCATCTTCAGGCCGCCCTTGAATGTGTCGTTCAATTACTCAAAAATCCTGCAATCTCCCCCCGCGCCTTAGAGCTTCTGGATCACGCCTCCCTCGACATCATCAAAAAGACACAGTCCGTCCCTCATCTTCCCAATGAAGAGGTCACCGCCATTTATTTCAAACAGGAGTTTGACGACTCAAAGAATTCCGCCTCCTTTATGGAATCCTGGTATCATCTCTTTGAAGAAATCCTAAAAAAACATCATGCCCCCCACCTCCTGGAGGCTATCATTATTGCGGATCACCCAAAACAAAAGGAAGAAATCCGCCAATGGCGCCATGCCATCCCCAGTTGGATCAATGAAACCCTACGTCAATATTATCCGGACGGCGGGGGAAAGGTAAGCTCGGACTGGTGGGTCCCTCCAGAACATATAATATCCATGATGACAGAGGTGGCCGAGGACAATAGGGCCCTTAAGATCCCCACGGTTTGTTTCGGACATATCGGAAACGGACATCCCCACATCAACTACATCACCCATAACAAGAAAGAAAAAGAGAAGGCCAAGACCCTCGTCAGGCGCCATGCCCGAAAGGCCGTGAAACGAGGAGGCGGCGTGGCGGGGGAACATGGCCTCGGCAAAATTTATCGCGACATGCTTTCTGTTCAGTACAATTCTCAAACGATTCAGGAGATGAAAGATTTAAAAAAATACTACGACCCTCACTGGATCCTCGGACAAGGAAATATTTTTTGATTTTTTACCGTCCCGGCATTATGGGCGGTGAATTCCTGTAATTCAGTTGTGGAGAAAGAAGGGATCCCTTAAGAGAAAATGGAAACGTGAAGGGCTGACCCATCATGGATATAAAACGCAACCCGCGTGAAAAAAGATCCGGAAACTTGGTGCGATCGACCAAATAAAAATTGAAGTCCGTAAGCGTGGCACTTTGCTGCAAGTCGACATCTTTGATATTGATGGTCCCCTTAGAGCGGAGTGTCAATAATCCCTTGATAAATTGGAGGCCAAAATAATGTCGGGGAAGGGCATTGACACGAATGAGGGGATAAGAACCCAAAACCAAATCTACTTCCGTCGACAACTTAAAGGGATCCCACAACCCGTTCCCCGTTAATGTCCCCTCCGCCATTTTTGTCTTGAGAGACCATGGGATCCCTCCTCCCGAGGGCCAATGCCACTGAAGGCGCATCTGATCTATCTTGATCGACAAGGGGTTTTCTTTATCGAGCGACTGAAGGGACAGACCGGCGATCTTCAAAGAGGGGGGAAAGGGCGTCAGAAAACAAAGGGCCACCTCTGTCCGAACACGAAAGGCCGAAAAAAAGAAGACCCTTAAAATGGTTTTGGCCAAAAGGGTCTGAGAAACATAAAGAAGGCCCGCCCCAAGGATCAAAAGGCCAAAAACAATAATCAGACATTTTTTAAGCGGCTTGAACAACATTATCAGAAACCTCTCAAAAAGGCCCAGATGCAAGGCGCCCGCCGAACGAGGCCCGAGGCGTACTAGAAAGTACGTTGAGGGCCGCGCGAGAAGGGCAACACAGCAGATGGGGCTTTTTCAGAGGTTTCTATCGGACGACAGCCCCGGCTGGAAGATCGGCCTCAGGGCTCACAAGGGCAAGCTTGTCCTCTGTGCTGGCGGCCAAGAGCATGCCATTGGACTCCACACCGCGAATCACCACCGGCTTAAGATTGGTCACAACCACGATGCGCTTTCCTTTCAAGGAGTCCGGAGAATAATGCTGGGCGATCCCTGCCACAATCTGGCGCTTTTCCTCTCCCAAATCGATCTGAAGCTTGAGCAACTTATCCGCCCCTTCAATCTTTTCCGCCTCCAAAATAATAGCCACACGCAATTCTATCTTTTGAAAATCTTTGAAATCCATCTTTTCTCTCTCCTTTTGTTTTTCAATTGTCTGGACTTTCTTTTGAGAACCCTCTTCCAATTCGATCCTTGGGAAAAGGGGATTCCCCAGTGCCGTCTTTTCCCCACCTTTCAGATCTCCCCACTTGAGACCCTCTAATCTCTGTTCGCTCAACGATTGAGATTTTGACAGGCCCAACTGCTGCCAAATCCTCCCCGCCGTCTGCGGCAAGAAGGGATGTAAAAGACAGGCAATGAGTCTTAACGAGTCAAGGGCATGATACAAGACCGTGTGAAGCCTTTTTTCTTCACCTTTTTTAGCGAGACTCCAAGGGGCATTGGAATCAATATATTTATCCGTCGCCCCCATCAAATCCCAAAGAACCTTCAAGGCATGATGAAATTCTATATCTCCCTTTTTCATGGGGTCCAAATAATCCCTCATTTTGTCCCGTGTGACAAAAAATTGATCCTGCAGTTTTTGATCCGAATCCTGGCGGTCTTTTGAGGGATGGGGAATCTGATCCTGACAATATTTTTGAACCATTCCCAGCGTTCGATTGAGAAGGTTTCCGATATCATTCGCCAACTCACTATTGTAGCGACGGATAAAATTTTCCCAGGTAAAATCTCCATCACTCCCAAAACTGGATTCCCTGAGTAAAAAATAACGAAGGGGATCCGCACCAAATTTTGGGATGATATCCAAGGGGGTCACAATATTACCCAGGGATTTGCTCATCTTCTCTCCCTTTAAATAAACAAACCCATGACCAAAGACCTGCTTCGGGAGGGGAAGGCCGACGCTCATCAGCATGGCCGGCCAAATCACGCAGTGAAAACGCGTGATATCCTTTCCGATCACATGGAGATCCGCCGGCCACCATTTTTCAAATCTCTTCTCATCCTCCCCATATCCCACGGCAGTAATATAATTGATCAAGGCATCGAACCATACATAGATGACGTGCGTCTGATCGATGGGCAAGGGAATGCCCCAATCAAATGTCGATCGGGAAACGCTGATATCCTGCAGTCCTCCCTCAACGAGTTTGACAATCTCGTTGCGCCTTATTTCAGGGACAATAAATTCAGGGTGTTTTTTATAGTGATCCAACAGGCGTTTTTGATATTTTGAAAGGGCAAAGAAGTGATTTTCCTCTTTCAGCCACTTGGGTTGGATCTTGTGATGGGGACACTGCCCCTCCACCAAATCCTTCTCCGTATAAAAGGCCTCACAGGACTCGCAATACCAACCTTCATAGGAGGCCAGATAGATATCTCCCTTGTTATAAATCTCTTCAAACAATCGGGAGGCGCTGATATGATGGCGCAACTCCGATGTCTGAATAAAATCATTAAAGGAAAGACCCATTTGTTTCCAGATGGCGCAAAATTTTTCGCGCATCCGATCACAATATTCCTTGGGAGACAATCCCTGTTTCACGGCCTCCTTTTTCACATTCACGCTGTGCTCGTCATTTCCCATCTGGAAATGGACTTCATAACCCTCAAAGCGTTTCCATCGGGCAATGACATCCGCCCCGATCTTTTCATAGGCGGTCCCAATATGGGGAAGGCTGTTGACGTAATCAATAGCCGTCGTGATGTAGAATTTTTTGCTCATCAGAAGCTCCAAATCTCAAAAACAATCGCTCAAAGGCCAGTTGTTTATTGGCATTTTGTTCTATAGCATGTTCCGTCTCAAGAGTTAAGGAGGTGTCTCGAAAAAATGACTGAATGTCTCTTTTAGGAATCAAATCTAACGTCAATAGATCAGGATGTATCAAACAGGCGTTTTGTGGAACCATCTTTAAAAGCAGTGCATCTCGGACCCATGTCTGGATCAGCAGAAAAATATAGGGATAATTCTCTTCATCCTGTGATAAATTTTCCGCCCATTTTTGAATTTCCACAAAACTCACCTTGGGAAGTTGGCCCAAAAAGGAAAAAAAATCCCTTCGAAATTCATTTTTAATCTCGGGGGAAAATTGCAAGGCCCTGCCGACACTCCCATCGGCCAAAGGGATCACACTGTCTATATGATCCTTTGTCCAGCCCTCTTGCCGGATTAAAATCCTTTGGATCACCTCAAGACCCAGCGGTTGAAAGGGTATCTTTTGACACCGCGAGAGAATGGTGGGGAGTATCTGTTCATGGGAGGCCGTAATGAGGATAAAAACAACAGAGGGGGGAGGTTCCTCCAGGGTCTTGAGTAAGGCATTGGAGGCCGATTCTGTCATATTCTCTACATTATCAATGAGAACGACGGTATGCCCTCCCTCCATCGGCTTTAAGGAAAGCCTCTTCAAGAGCGATCGAATAGCATCAATTTTGACGGCCTCATCCCCTACTTCTATGGCATGAAAATCACTGTGGCCCTGATTTGAAAATTTCTGGCACGAGGGGCAATGTCCGCAGGGGGAGTCTTGCAACCTCTGCGGACAAAGAAGGACCTGGGCCATGGCATATCCCGCCTGTTTTTTTCCAATCCCCTGCGGGCCATAAAAGAGATACGCTTGAGAAAGCCGCCCCTCCATCAGATTCTTTTTTAAAAGACTGATGGCCCAATCCTGTCCCAGGATTTGATCAAAGCTCATGATAGATAACCTTCTACTTTTTTTAAAATCTGCTGATGTGTTTTCTTAATGGGTAACAAGGCATTGATTTTTATAAAGCGCTTTTTGTTTTGCCTCATTAATTTCAAATATCCCTGCCGCACCCGCCGATGAAAGAGGAGGGATTCCCGTTCAAATCGATCCTGACAGGTGAGGGTCCGCCGATTGCGCCCTCGTGCCCTTTTCAGGCCCTGTATCGGCGGGCAATCGAGGAGAATGGTGAGATCGGGTTGCAAGTTCTTTGTCGCCTTCTGATTGAGTGTCTTCAACAGGGAAAGGGACAACCCCCGACCATAACCTTGATAGGCGATCGTGGCATCTGTAAAACGATCACAAAGGACAATCGCCCCCCGTTGAAGGGCCGGTCGGACGGTTTCTTCCACGTGGACCACACGGCTGGCCTCATAGAGAAAGAGTTCTGTCAGGGGAGACATCCCCTGATGGCAACGATCCAAGAGGAGATGGCGAATTCGATCGGCCAGCCTTGTCCCTCCTGGTTCACGGGTCAAAACCACCCTATACCCCTTCTTCTTTAAGGCCTGGGCTAAGAGTCTCGCCTGGGTGGACTTTCCCGTCCCTTCAATCCCCTCAAAGGTAATAAAAAGGCCCGCCATAGAATCCCCTCATCTTCTGATTGACCCTTTTACTTGTATGACAAGAAACCTGCAAAATCAAGGCAACTTCACTCCCTTTAGCCTCCGATAACTTAAAATGGAGGGGCTTGGATGTCACAGGAGATTACGGGCAAATATGACACGAAGGCAGCCCCACCCCCTTCATTGGAAACCGCTACCTACGAAGGATCGTCAGCGGATCTTGAAGTGGGCATCTCCCTCATCACTGGTAAGCCTTTGGAAATGAGCCGGTTTGAGTCAGGACCCCGGGAGGATCGTTCTACACGAGAGATCCTTCAAGGGCTGGCCCATCGATCCTACCCAAAAACCTAACCCCTCTCCAAAAGAAAAGTTGTTTTCCACCACTTCCTCTATCGGGATTGAAATTGACGAAGCCGCCCTCATCCATCACTGATGGATGAGGGCGGCTTCACTGGTTCGGCCCCTCTCCTCTACCCTTAACCGCCACGCATCACATGATGTGTGGCAATTTTACGAGCAACCCATAGAATTGCCGCAGTTGAGACACTTATAACAAGCCCCATTGCGAACCGTAATATTGCCGCAAATATCGCAGACGGGGGCATCTCCCATCATCTCGGCGAGATAATCTTCACGCGACTCCTCAGAAGGAACCGTGGGGGCCGAAATCCCCACAATCGGTTGTGTCGTCTCTTCACTCTGTCCCTTCACAACCCCATGACCATTTCCATTTTCACTTAAGTCATCGACCGTCTTGGGTTTTAAGTGGACAAAATCCGTCCGTCCCAAATATTCCATCCCCAAGACCCTAAAGACAAAATCAAGGATGGAGGTGCACATCTTGATATTGGGATGGTCCGTCATCCCATGAGGCTCAAAACGGGTAAAGGTAAAGGAATTGACGTATTTTTCCAGGGGAACCCCGTATTGCAACCCAATCGAAATCGCAATGGCAAAACAATTGAGAAGGCTACGATAAGCCGCCCCTTCCTTATACATATCAATAAAAATCTCCCCCAGCTTTCCATCTTCATACTCCCCTGTCCGGATAAAAAGCTTATGCCCCCGCACCGCAGACTCCAGAGTAAAACCTTCCCTCTTCAGGGGAAGGACGCGACGTACACCGCGCGGATCCTTTTCTTCCTTGACCTCTTCTTTATTGGCCTCTGCATTCAAGGGCTGGGATTGTTTACTCCCATCACGATAAATGGCAATGGCCTTTAATCCCTTTTTCCATGATTCGACATAGATATTTTCTATTTCTTCAACGGTGGTTTCATTGGGAAGATTGACAGTTTTGGAAATCGCCCCGGAAATAAAGGGTTGTACCGCTGCCATCATATAAATATGTCCCATGGGATCGATGAAGCGCTTTCCCGTACCGCTCTTGTTGGCACAATCAAAGACCGGCAAATGCCCCGCCTTGAGATGGGGTGCCCCTTCGATTGTGCCCCGTTCGAGGACATAGTTTTCAATCTCATTCATCTCTTTTTGGGGATATCCCAATTGTCTCAGGGCCTGCGGGACACTTTTATTGATGATCTTAAAAAATCCCCCCCCGGCCAGTTTCTTGTACTTGACCAAAGAAAAATCGGGTTCGACTCCCGTCGTGTCACAATCCATCAAGAGTCCAATCGTCCCCGTGGGGGCCAAAACCGTTACCTGGGCATTTCGATAGCCCCACTTTTCTCCATTGCTAATCGCCTCATTCCAACTCTCCTGGGCCGACACCAACAAATCCTCCAAGCAATAACGGGAATCAATCTTATAAGCGGCATCACGGTGCTTGTGCATCACCCGCAACATCGGCATTTTATTTTTCATAAAACCCTCAAAAGGCCCCTTGACCGCGGCAATCTCCGAGGAAACGGCATAGGCATGGCCACACATAATCGCCGTCAAGGCCCCTGCCCAGGCCCTCGCCTTTTCACTGTCATAGGGAATCCCCTGTGTCATAAGGAGGGTCCCCAGATTGGCATAACCCAATCCCAAGGCCCGATAATCATGACTGTTCTGTGCGATTTCCGCCGTCGGATAAGAGGCCATGTCGACAATAATTTCTTGGGCAATACTAAAAATACGAATGGCATGGCGATAGGCCTTGATGTCAAAAGATCCATCCTCTTTCACAAACTTCATGAGATTGAGGGAGGCGAGGTTACAGGCCGAATCATCGAGAAACATGAATTCGGAGCAGGGATTAGAGGCATAAATCCGACCCGTATTGGGGCATGTATGCCAGTCGTTGATGGTCGTATCAAACTGAACACCTGGATCCGCGCACTCCCATGCCGCCTGGGCTATCTGACGCATCAAATCTGTTGCCTCATACCGATCGACAACCTCTCCTGTTGTCCGCATCGTTGTCTCCCACTTTTCACCCTTGAGGTAGGCCTTCATAAAATCGGCACTCACACGAACTGAATTGTTGGAGTTCTGTCCGGAAACGGTCCGATAAGCCTCTCCATTAAAATCGGCCGAGTATCCCGCGGCAATAAGGGCCCTGGCCTTTTTTTCCTCCCGGCTCTTCCAGTTGATAAAATCAACGATCTCAGGGTGATCCATGTCGAGACAGACCATTTTTGCCGCTCGCCTTGTCGTTCCCCCGGACTTAGTGGCTCCTGCCCCCCTATCCAAGACCTCTAAAAAGGATTTAAGTCCCGAAGAGGTCCCCCCCCCTGAGAGTTTTTCTTGATAGCCACGAATCTTTGAAAAATTGGTTCCCGTCCCTGAGCCATATTTAAAAAGGCGGGCCTCGTTCTTGATCAACCCAAAGATCTTCATCAAATCATCATCAACGCTTTGAATAAAACAAGCCGAACACTGCGGATGAGAATAAGCATCTTCCGCTTCCTTCAGAGACTTTACCTTCGTCTCCCAATACCAATTGCCCCCACTGCCCTGAATCCCATATTCATGGAGACCGCAATTAAACCACACGGGAGAATTGAAGGCCCCCATCTGATGGACCAGCAAGTACGTCAATTCCATTTCAAAGACCTCGGCATCGGCCTGAGAGGCAAAATAGCCCTCTTCCAATCCATAACGACGAATGGCATGCACGACACGAGAGATTACTTGTTTGACACTGGTCTCGCTTCCCGTCTTTTCAGGAAGACCCTCAAGGGGAACCCCGGCCTTGCGAAAATATTTATGGGCCACGATATCCGTCGCTAATTGGGACCAGCCTTTAGGCACTTCAACATGCTTATTTTCAAAGACAACAGTCCCATCGGACTCTTGAATCACCGAGATCCGTTTTTCCCACTCTACCGTATCAAAGGGGTGCTCCCCCTCCCTCGTAAAATGACGAGAAAGGCTCACCCCCCCCGACACGACCCCGTGAGAGACCCTCTCTACGACCCCAAGATCACCCCCCCCTTCATCCTGACGTACCTTGACCTCTGCTGCGCGCTTCATACTCCCCCCTTAATTCGTTTAAATACTTGTAATTATTGTTATTTTTTAAACAAAGCCCATCATAGGAGGCTGTTTCCCACGGCTCACGACGAAAATCCCCTTTAACCACATCATATTGTGTTCCATGTCACCCCTATATACCATATATTGTGTTTACAGAAGCCCCCCGCCCCTGTCAACCACCTGTCGATCATGACATTTTGCGTCACGCCCGGGAGGGCTTTAAAATCGAGCCTCTGAGGATTTCAAAAAAAAATTATAACGCCCTGTGTTAAATCCGTTTGAAAAAAAAGGTTTCTCTCTGGATCTTTAAAATAGCGCTATTCCCGCCAGTTAGACGAGCTAGTTCTTCAATTACTTGAGCTTTCGGTACCTCGGGGATTGAAATACCTTAGGAGGCCTCAAAAAGAACCCCTTATGAGGATCCTAAAGACTGACTATAGTGGGTCACAAAATGGACAAGGGTGGCCACCATGGAGCCTGTGCCTCCTCGTGGACCCAGGTCGTTTTCTTTATCGGTCCAGGAAGGACCTGCGATATCGATATGGGCCCAAGGGATTTTGGGATTTACAAATTCTTTGAGAAAGAGCCCGGCCGTGATCGTCCCTGCCCATCGCCCCCCATTATTTTTGACATCGGCGATAGGACTCTCGATTTCCTCTTTATATTCCTCCAACAAGGGGAGGGGCCACATCTTTTCACCGCATTTTTCCGCCGATTGGAGCAACCGATCCGATAAGGATTTGTCAGGGGTCATGAGACCCGCACATTTCTCCCCCAAGGCAATCACACAGGCCCCTGTGAGGGTGGCAACATCAATGACAACATCCGGTTTGAATCGTTGTCCAAAGACCAAGGCATCGGCCAATGTCAAACGCCCCTCAGCATCTGTATTAAGAATTTCTATGGTCTTCCCATTCATGGCACGTACCACATCCCCCGGTTTAATGGCCGACCCCGAAGGCATATTCTCGGTCGCCGGCACGATTCCATGAACCGTCACGGGGGGTTTGATTTGAGCGATGGCCTTCATGGCCCCGATTACCGCCGCAGAACCCGCCATATCATCCTTCATCGTCTCCATGCTCGTCGGTGGTTTGAGGGAAATCCCCCCGCTATCAAAGGTGACCCCCTTGCCCACAAGGACAATCGTGCCTTGGGAACGAGAGGCTGGCCGATACTGCATATGAACCATGGTGGGGGGTTGGGTGCTTCCTTGGGCCACAGCAAGATAGGCCCCCATTTTAAAACGCTTGAGATCCTTTTTTGAATAGAGGCGTACTGAAATCCCCTTCAAGGCCTTCTTGGCCTCAAGGCCTAACTGGTGTGGTGTCATGTCCTTGGCGGGGGTATTGACAAGATCACGGGCCAGTGTGACAGATTCTGCCACCACGCAACCCAAACGGATCTTTTGAGCCAGATCACGTACTCCCTTGGGAATCTCCATAAATCGCACCTCTGAGAGGTGAAGTGGATTTTTGGATTTCTTGTACCTCGAAAATTCATAAGAACCGAGAAGAATCCCCTCAGTGATGGCCTGACAATCATCAGCGATGGTTTTTCCCCAATCTTTTCGCTGTAAAGGAAGCCATGCGACCTTTTGAAACTGGTGTTGCCGAGCGAGACGGGCCACATGGCCCCCTGCCCGGCGGAGATAATCGCAACGAAAATCCTTTTCAGGACCACACCCTACAAACCAAAAATAACGCGTCCTCAAGGCCCCATGTGTTGCTATCAGCTTGGTCTCGCCCCATTTTCCCTTAAACTTTTCCTGATGGAAGGTCTTGGTAATATTTCCCTTAAGGGCACGATCAAGACGTTTCAATAAGGGTGATTTCCCCAGATCCGAGACGCAAAGTGGAAGAACAACGACATCGCTTGCCCAATTTTCTCCGCGCTTATGCGTCGACTGAAACTTCATATTGGATAATTAAGGTACTGACTCTATGACGTCAAGTCAAGAAAGTAAGAAGAAAACCATTGATCTTATGGGATACCATTGATATTTTCCCTTCTGAGATAGGTCATCGGAGAAAACCATGGATATTGAAAAGCGTTTGCGTGAATTTAAGATCATCCTTCCCGAGGTGGAGTCCGTGGGCAACTATCTCTTGACGAGGAAGGTTGGAAATCTTGTCTATATCAGCGGTCAGCTCCCCAAGGTAGAAGGCCGTATCGTCTTTAAGGGACGTGTGGGGCGCGATACCCGCCTTGAAACAGGTCAAAAGGCCGCACGAATTTGCGTCATCAATGCCTTGGCAGCCCTAAAGGCGGAAATCGGCGATCTCAATCGCATCCGTCAAATTGTCCACCTTCGCGGCTTTGTGGCCTCGGCCATCGGCTTTACGGATCACCACAAAATCATCGATGCCGCCAGCAGTCTTCTTGTGGATATCTTTGGGGACGCGGGAAAACATGCACGGGCGGCCGTGGGTGTTGTCGATTTGCCCTTGGGGGCCCCTGTTGAAATCGAGATGATCGTCGAAATCCGATAGGCCCTCACGATGAGGGAAGGGCCTCTCTCATCGCCTCTTCCGTCGGTTCCTTACATAGCAAGTCATTGATTTTGTTATATAATTCATCAACGTGGAAGGGTTTTGAAACATAGTCGTCCGCCCCTAAGGCCAGTCCACGGAGCTTGTCTTCTTGGGATCCCCGGGCCGAGAGAAACAATATCATGATATCTTGGGTCTTGGGATTGGACTTCAGACGCTGGCATACCTCAATCCCTGAAAGTTTGGGCATCATGAGATCGAGGATAATAAGATCCGGTTTTTTTTCGGAGATGAGTCCTAGGGCCTCTTCCCCGTCATAGGCATCCCACACAAGATACTTCGAGGAAACGAGCCTTTGGATGAGTTTGTGAATTGAAGGATCATCATCCACCACTAAGACCTTTTTCACAAAAACCCTCCACTCCCCCTTTTTTTGCCCCTTTTTCCATTAAAAGGCAAGGTCCATAAAGAAAAATGGTAATTTCCCTGAATAAAAACAGTGCATTGACAATATTGGCCTTCCATGCTAGTTTTTCGAAAAAATATGCCTTACGTAAAGAGGGGGTATCGAAGGGGGTCTTTTCTTTTTCTCTGAAAGAAAAGAGGGTTGTTCCTAATAGTGAGTAACTTTTGAATAGGGGATTCCTTGCGACGAGACGCCTTCAATCTATTTGGAGAAGTCGTGGGGAGAGGAAAGTTTGTATTTCTGAAAACTGGGGCGGACCACTCAAGACAAGGAAAGGGGGTGAAATTCTAAATTGTCACGGTTGTCGCTCTGCAAAGAAGTGAACGTCAATCAAATAAGGAGATATCTAATGAAAAAGCTACTACTTATTGTCGTGTCCCTATCCCTTATGGGTTTAGTGGCCATTGACAATGTTCAAGCTCAAGAAGAGCTCGAAATTTCTGGAAATGTCAACGTCGTTACAGGTTGGCAACGCGCCTCCAAAAACGCCGTCAGCGGGGCCTCGGGAATTTTAAATGATGGCTTGGCCGGTCCCGGCGCCGTAACAACGGACGTCTTTGGCTTTGCCCTTGATGAGGTCGAAGTGGATTTGGCCCGGTCTTTTGGGGAGAATATCCGCACCCGTGCCGATATCGATTTCACGGCCCATCGCGCTGATGCCAACAACCCTGGTGCTGCCCAAGCTGTGGGCTTGGAACAGGGCTATGTCACCTTCAACGTCCCTGTTGGAAATGGTGGGGAATTCCTCATCGGTCGATATAATTCAGGGATTGGTTTGGATCCGATTGATCGGGATGAACTTTCGACAATTTCGTTCAATACAATCCATCGATCCTTACTCCCTCACAACATGACGGGGGCCCGTTTCTGGTATGGGATCAATGATAATTGGTCCTTCGACCTCTACCTCGTCAACAGCTTGAGCGATTCCTTCGCCACCGATATCCCCTCCTTTGGGTTTGATCTGAATTGGGCCAAGGGAGATGAAGGACGTCAGAGCTGGGTCCGCTTCTCAGGAGCCGGCGGTCCTGAATCAGCCCTCAAAAAGCACTGGAGCTTCTTGGGCGATCTCTCAGCCGATGTCGCCTTGGGTGAGGCCTTCAATTTTGGCCTCGAAGGAACCTATCGTCAGGACAATGCCACTGCTGCTGCCGCGGATAACGCCCAGTACTTTGGCGGTGTCTTACAACTTCGCTATGCCTTTAGCGATATCTGGGATGGAACCCTTCGTTATGGTTTCACCTGGGATCTCGATGCCGGAGGCGGTGCCGCCACGGTGGGAACGGCGAATCCTTTAGCCAGCAATACAATTGCTGCGGTTGGTCTGGGCCTCGATGGGACACAACATGATTTCTCATTGGCCACTGGCTACCAAATCACGGATGGCGCCAAGTTCGTCCTCGAAGGTCGCATGGATGTGACACGGACCGCTGCAGGAGTCACAGGTTATACACCTGGGTTTGCTGGCGGTTTCCTCTACAACTTCTAACGTCTTTTAGGACTTGAGGTTGTCAAAAGCCCCTTCGCTTAATAAGCGAAGGGGCTTTTTTTTAGCTCAATTATGGGAGTGGTGGAAAATAACATTTTCCACCACTCCCATAATGTGGAGATTGACAAGAAAATTAAAAGGCAAACCCAAAGGTAAAGTGAAGCCTCCCGATAGATTCATCACTCTTTTTATCCAATTTGAATCCATAATCAAATCTCAAGGGTCCCACGGGGGTGATGTACCGAAGGCCCAGGCCCGCCGAGTGACGCACACTGTCCAAACTCATATCCTGAATCCCCTGAGTCAAACTCCCCGTATCAAAGAAAGTGGCGAGTTTAAATTTTTCCGCCATCTGAAATTGAATCTCAAAGTTATAAATCCAACGAAACTCTCCTCCTACCGGCACATCACTATTCAAGAGCCCCGCCTTATCCTCCTCAAATCCCCTCACAGAATAATCGCCCCCGATAAAAAGAAGTTTTCTTCTGGGAATGGCCACATCCTCACCTAACTCAAAAAGATTGTCGATCCTCAAAGAATTGGCAAATGTAAAAATTTTGATGGTGCGATAATCCAAAAACTGATTTGAAAGATGAAGGAAATTTTGGCCAATATTGATGAAGCGATGAAACATATCGATGGATCCCAAAACAAAGATTCCGTGTTTGGGATCGGCAAAATAATCACGGGTATCATAACTGAGAGAAATCCCCACACGCGGAAGGGTGCGATCCTCTGTTCCTTCATCTTGATCCGGCGTCCCCCTCAAGAAAATAGTGCGGACAACCTCATATTTAAAAAGAAAATTCAAACGGCTCGTAATCTCATAAAGGAGGGATATGGATCCTCCTAGATCATTTGCATCAAAACTGGCCCTTTGTTCCTGCTGCGCAAAGGCCGTGAGGATAAACTCCAGATCAGAACCCAATAAATGGGCATCAATATAGTTGGACTCGGCGCGCAAAAGATCAGATCCCGCCGTCAGTTTAAAATTGGCGCGCTTGGCGTGGCCCAACAAGTTAGAATTTGTCAAAACAATGGATCCTGAAAATTTGTCATCCGTATCATATGATCCTTTAAAATCAACAATATAGGGGGCCTGCTCTTCAACATGAATGAGGAGATGAACAATCGATTTTTTTTCGGTCAAGCCAATTGTCTCAATATTGACCGAACGAAGGCTCCCTAACTTTCTTAGATTTGTCGTGCTTTTTAGGACCTTTTCATAACTAAAAACATCTCCTGTATGAAGGGCCATGACTTTTAGGATGGATTTATTTTTCGTTTTGTCATTGCCAACAATCAAAAGTTCCCCGACTCGAACCAGGACCCCCTGTTGAATATTAAAAAGCACATCCACCTCATACTGCTCATTAGTTCTAAAATCGACTTCAACAGTGACATAGGGAAAACCATTTTTGGCATAAGCAATTTTCAATTTCTCCAAGGCCGTATCAATCAAGTCGCGATTGAGAGGCTGGCCCTTTTTGAGTTGTGAAATCTTTTCGAGTTTTTTCTTCTTAAAATAATCATTCCCATCAAAAAGAATATCTCCAATGAAAAATCGAGGGCCTTCAAAGATATCAAAGATGAGGCTGGCCTGATCATGCCACCGGTTGATTTGAGCATCGGTCTTATTCACTTCCATTTCTGGGAATCCCTGTCTCCTATAGTATTGTGTCATGAAATTTTTGTCTTTTTCAAGATTGTGAGGGCTATAGGCCCCCGATTGGAAAGGACCGTTTTTCTTCGTGATCAATACCGCCTTGATTTTTCGATCCTTCATCTTTTGATTCCCAATAATATCTATTTTCTTCACCTGTGTAGATGGCCCTTCATCAATAATAAAACGAACGGTGACTTTATCATGCGTCTGTCTTTTAAATTCTGAATGGATCGAAACCTCTGAAAAACCTTTCGAATGATAAAGCTTTAACAGGGCCTTCTGACTCTCTTCGACCTCGAATTCATCGACGCCTTCTTCATCAAAAAAGGTCGTTGCCCCTTTCAAGGTTTTATCGGAGAGACGGACATTCCCCTCAAAAAACAGATTTAAATGCTCCCTTTCGATAATTCTTATTGTTAAATCAGCCTTCTTTTGAGCAAAATCCCTATAGAGGTGTTCGATCTTGACCTGGGCCCTGGGATAACCCTTGTCCTTATAGGACTTCTTGATATTCTCTAAACTCCTTCTCAACCTTTTGGGCTGATAGGGAAACCAAGGATTTATCTTTGAGACAAGAAATCCCCTAGGAAAAACTGTCGCCCCCTCTATTTTGATGTCTCTCCACCGAAGACGATGACCCTTTCGTATCACAAAGGTCAGTCTTGCTTTTCCCGCCTTTTCATCAATTTTTTCTTTGACTTGAACATGTGTGGCAAAATATCCCTCCCTTTCAAAAAAGCTGCGGATTTTCTTGACCTCATCAAGAACCTGGTCTCTGTTAAAAATTTGCCCGACACGAATCCCCAAAACCTGTTGGATCCGGTTCGTCAAAAATGGAAATTGCCCTTTAATGTGAATATTCGTAATCAGCAAACTTTCCCTCAGAGACAAAACGAGTTCTAATCCCTGTGTTGTATTCTTCTTTTCCAAAGTGACATTTTCAAACTGGCCCCATTTTCTGAGTTTGGAAAGGGCCTCCTCCATTTCTTCATCAGTCACCACTTGCCCCTCTTTGAGCCCAAAAACATTCTCAATCTGCACTGTGGAAATAGAGGTGTTATTGTAGATCCTTAATTGAGACAGGGTCTCTCCGGACAAAACCGCCCAGGGAGTCGAAGACAAAATAAATACCCACAAAAACAGGAGAAAAATTAATGCTCTTTTTTTCATTTTAACGAATAAAAAACCTCAATGAGAGGTTAAATTGATATCGATTTTTTTGTTCCGCCCGTTGCGTCGTTGCCCCCTCCAAGAAAAAATTGTCCGTTAGATAATATTTTGAGCTTACCGTCCTCTCTGCACTTTCCGGAAGAAAATCATTGGACACTTCGACGCTTAACCGATCCGTGATATTTTTCCCCACAGAGAGCTTTGAGATGACTGCCTGATCCGGATCGGTAGCCTCCAGGCGAAAGATGTCTAATTTGGCTGCCTTCCCAATGGAACGCTCCAGGGCTCCGCTCAGTTCATCGGCAAGGATCGTCGAGGCGACTGAGGAACGTGACCGTGTCTTGGCCGCCTGAAACTCGTCTCGTGTCATCCCAAAGGCGATCAGTGACAAGATATCTTCTCGGCTCTTGGGGGGATTCGACGACAATTCAATCTCAAGATTATCAAGATTACCCTTTATGATAACCGTCACAACGTAGACATCCTGGATCTCTGATCGGCGAATTCTCTGGTTGGCTTCAATGAATAGGTACGGACGGATCTTATAAGGATCCCTAAACTCGACACGACCATCAACAATTTCAAACTCCGTCCCTAGATAATAAATTTCTCCCTCATGAGTGGTGATAATCCCCTCAACATGGGGTTTCCCCATCGTCCCTTTCAAGATCAGATCACTTTGAAAGGTGATGTCTGCGATATTGTTTTTGACACGAAAATCGCCCGTGTTTCTGAGGTGAATATCCCAGCGATATTGAGACACCGCGTCCCAAAAGGCATTTTTTTCCCCGCGTTCATGTTCAATGGGTTTGAAAACTAGTTCTGAAATCTTAAATTTTCGAAAATACCGCCCTTCAACAATATCTAAATGAGCCTGGAGGAGGGGGGAAGGGGTCTTGCCTTTCAAGGTTGCCTCTCCATCAAAGTTGAGCCTCAAAATTTTTGGAACCACCAAGGTCAGATTGCGCGCTGATAGGGTCAAGTCATAATAATCTGGATACAAATTTTGAAGTGATACATCCCCAAAAATTTTGAATGACCCGTCCTTCCAATGCCCCTCTAGGGAATCAAAATGGAGCTTGTGTCCGGACAATCGAAGCTCTCCACCAAGATCTGTAAAACCCTTGGCTGGACCGCGAAAATCAATATTGGTCTTTTTAAATTGAACCCGGCCGTGGAGCTGGGGATCCTTCAAGGCCCCTTGAATCTTGAGATCCACCGCCATGGGACCCGAGGCATCTGAAATAACGGTTTTGAGGAACTTAAGGAGTGAGGCATCAAAATCCCCTTTCAGGAAAAAATCCATATTCCCCGAGTGAGAATAGGTTCCTTTGAGGACAAATCCCCCTTCATTTGTCGTATATTTTATAGAGGAGATATTGAATTGTCGGTCGCTTGTGGAATAAGCCACATCCACCTCCAGCCCTAAAACGGGACTTCCTTTTATCACGATCTTTTGGGGTTGAAACTGGATGTAAACGGGCTGAGAAAGGATAAAACTCGTCAGGGGGGACACGACATCTAGTTTTTGAAGTGTAAGCTCTTTAGGGCTATACTTAAAAATAACATCCTGTATTTCAAAGGTGTTATTTTCAATCCTACCTTCCTTGATCTGGAGTCGACCCTCCGCAATGAGTCCCTCCCCATAGGTCTTTCCCGAAACAGATCCATGGACAAGGCCTGAAATCTTCAGTTCCGGAAAAAAGTGAGACATATTGGTCTCATAAAAATTTATTCTTACCAAATCAAAATAAGGTTTTAGTTTTCCCTGAGGTGAGTCCCTCTTAAAGGTGACCTCCATCAAACCGTCTAACAAGGGGCCCTTCTCCCCCAAAACACTTCCCTTAAGGGCCATTTTATTATACTGCCAATCAAAATCGGCCGTCAGACGAGGTGCCTGGGTAGAGGCATAGTGAAGATCGGAAAAGGTGGCTGTCGAATGATTTTTGACCTCACGTCTATAACCTGAGATGGTCCCCTTTAAAGAAACCGTCCCCCTAGGCAAGTCTCCTTGCAGGAAGAAGGGAAGGATTCTCTCAATGAGTCCATTTTCGATGGAATACACGGCCTCGTACTTGGGATCCAGGATGTCTACAGTCCCTTGGGCCTCAAAACGCGCCTCTTCAATATGCGCCGTAAAATAAGAGGCTGTCAAAAAAGAGTGCTCCAACGTGGCCTGGGTCTCAAATGAAAAGGGGATCCGACTGGCCAGGCGTGGCATTCCTTCTCCCTGCAGATGCCCCTCCAACACAAAATCTTTTTCGATTTTCACATTTCCCGACACAAATCCTTCTACATAGGGATGTTGGACAAAAACTTTTTGAAGAATAACCTCTTTAGGTTTTAAGGTGAGATCCACTTCAGTACGCTCAAACAAGGGGGTCTTGGCCGTCATCTCTTGAGTCTTGACAAGCAGATGGATATCCTTAAAAAGAGAAGGTTCTGAATGGATCCAAATCTCCTTCAGTGAAAAATGTTTTTCTCCATTTTTATAAATCTCCAGAGAGTCTGCGTATATCTGATCGAGATAGAGATTTTGAATCAGAACAGAACTGCGTATTTTTCCAAGGATTTTTTTCAGGTTTGGAAATTTTGCTTTTTTCTTCTTTGGATCAGGATTGGATTTTGTGGCAATAACAACTTCATCAAGAAAGATCTTTGACAGGGTCAAGCGCCCGCGAATAAGGGACCACGGACTAATTTGGACCCGAATTTTTTTAGCAGTAATAACATCCCTCTGATTCTTGTTCATAATCTTGAGCCCATCGATCTCAAGGCGTCCATGAAATAATTTTACAGAAAGATATTCGGGAGCAATTAACCAACCACTACTTTTATGGAGAATAGAAAAATAGAGGCGTTGCGCCGCCTTTGAATTCAGGGCGTAATGCAACATCAGAAAAAAGAGGACGATCGTCATCAAAAACCAAAATCTTTTTCGATAAAAAAGTCTCATGCCAATTCTTTTAATCCCTCCAACATTTTCTCGTAAATACCATCGAACCCCCCATTGGACATGATGACGATGAGATCAAAGGCGCGACTTTCCTTAACCACTTGTGTCACCATGGAATCCACCCCTGAATGAAGGGAAGCCTCCTTCCCCAAACTTTTAATCTTCTGACACAGTTGATGGGGATCAAGGCGTTCCTCCTCTGGAATCTTCTCGACCTGATAAGGAGGGGCCACCAAAATCTTGTCGGCGAGGCTTAAGGCCTCGGCAAACTGATCTTGAAAAACACGCCGCCGGCTCGTCTGGGATCGGGGCTCAAAAAGGGCCCATAATCTATATTCAGGATATCTTGCCTTGAGGCCTTCCAAAGTGGCCCTGACCGCTGTGGGATGATGGGCAAAATCATCAATGACAATACGATCTTTGACAATACCACGAATTTCCTGGCGCCGTTTAACCCCTCGAAACTCAAGAAGGGGCCCCTGAATCCCAGAGAGAGGAATCTCCAGATAATCCAAAAGAATCAGGGCACCCAAGACATTGGCCACATTATAGGAACCGATGAGGGGAGACACCCAAGACGCTTGAAACTTCCCCTTGATAAAAAGATCAAATTTTGTGCCGGATTCCCCAATATCAATATGGCGGGCCTCATAATCAGCCCTTCCTTGAGTACTATACGTCACTAATGATCCAGAATAATCCTTCATGAGGGCGGCAACCTCAGGAAAATCGATACAGGCGGCCCATCTCCCATTTTGGGGAACCAATTGGATTAGTTTTTTAAAATTTTTTCTGAGAGAGTCCATGTCGTGATAAATATCCGCGTGATCATATTCCAGGGAGGTGATGATCAGGACCTTGGGATTGTAATGAAAAAATTTCGGCCCCTTATCAAAGAAGGCCGAATCATATTCATCACCCTCCATCACCATTTCATCCCCACGACCCAGTCGATAGGCCCCCTCAAAATTATTCAATATCCCCCCAATCAAAAAAGAAGGATCACGACCCAGTTTGTACAAGATCCAGGCCAGCAAAGATGAGGTCGTCGTCTTTCCATGGGTCCCTGCAACCACCAACGATGTCTTCTCTTTAAGAAAAAAATGATGACAGGCCTCCGGCATAGAGAGATAAGGAAGACCTCGATGCAGGACCTCCTCCACTTCAACATTATTTTTGGACACGGCATTGCCGATAACAATGAGATCTACATCCTGGGGAATATTTTCTGGGGCATACTGGGCCCTGACGGGGATTTTAAGCTGTTTTAATTGATCGCTCATGGGGGGATAGATATTTTGATCGGATCCCGTCACATGGTAGCCCGCCTGTTTTAAAAGGCCTGCCAAAGATCCCATCCCCATACCGCAGATGGCTATACAGTGAATTGTCTCAATTTTTTTTGGTAATGATTTCATAAATGGCATCATGGAGTTTTGGGCGAAATCCCTTGATCTGATCATTGTCACGGGTGGGATGGATCCGATTGGTCAATAAAATGACTTGCCAGTCCTTTTCCCAGTCCACCCAAACAGAGCATCCAGTAAATCCCAGATGTCCAATGCTGTTCCTTGAAAAATATTGCCCCGCCTGAGAACAATTCTCCTCCGGTCGGTCCCAACCCAGAGCCCATGGGCGCTGGGGCCCCAAAAAATCCCGAACAAGAGAGGGGGAGATCCATCGATCATCACCCTGATAGGCATGCCTTATCGCCTCGATCAGAGAGATGGCCCCACCTAAGGTCCCAAACAATCCTGCATGTCCCGCCACGCCTTCTAGGAAGGCCGCATGGTCGTCATGAACCTCCCCACAAAGAAGTCGTTGTCTCCAAGGGCAATATTCGGTGGCCACGAATTGTTGAAGCCTTTCTTGCAAAGGAGAATCTTTCCCCAAAAAAGGGGACCTTATTTTTTGATATCCTACTTCTTTAAGATCCAACGGCACCACGACCCTCTCCTGAAACAACTGGTCCAAACTCCTTGAGGTCTCTTGCTCCAAAATAATCTGCAATAGGATAAACCCTAAATCGCTATAAATCCTACTGGTACCGGGGCGGTGTAATAAAGGCTCTTTAAGAATCCAACCCAATAATTCTCTTTTAAGGGCTTCCCGATCTTTTTTCTCACCCTCTTTCCTGAACGCCTCAAAATAGGGCCGCCAGGCCGGCAGTCCTGAGGAATGTTCCAAGAGGTGTTGCAGGGTTATTTCACCATGGAATTTTGTCCCCTTCTCTGAAAACCAGTCTTTTATTTTTCGATCTAGAGAAATCTCCTGTCTGTCCATCAACGACATCACAATACAAGTAGTGGCCAAGGGCTTTGTAAGAGAGGCCCAGTCAAAGGCCATGGTCTTCTGAAGGCGAATTGTCTCAGGTGTCAGACAACCCCACCCATAATAACCCTCATGAACAGGTCGCCCTTCAAGCCCCACCCACAATGCCGCTCCTGGGTAGACCCCCTTTTCAATCCCTTCTTGCATCTTTTGATCAATAACCTTCATGAAATAGGATCGCTATAAAATCGTGATCCCCTTTAAAGGGGACTCAATGGTGGCCATACGACCGATGGGGAGGATGCGAGCACGCCGACAATGCCCCGTGGAGACCTCGGTAAGGATGGGGCCGGAAAAGCCTTTGAAAAAATCCTTTATGAAGCGATAGAAGTCCTTCCTCTGGGACCCTGAAAAAAAACTCCCCAATAGAATACCTCTTACACCCTCTAATTTTTTTGCGAGGCGTAGCTGCGTCAACATACGATCCACTCGATAAAGGGCCTCCCCCCGATCTTCCAAAAAAAGAAGACTCCCATGAGTCTCAATCTCATAGGGCGTCCCCAAGGTACTTACCAAGAGGGAAAGGCACCCCCCCACAAGGGGCCCCTTGGCCCTTCCGGGTTGTAAAACACGGAGACGAGGATCGGAAAAAAAATACGGCCTTTGTGGGTCTTGAAAAAAGTGGAGAAAATCTTTTTTAAAAGAGGTCGCCCATTTTTGAGAAAAATCCGTCGCCACCATGGGACCATGGAGGGAGGGATAACGATACCGAGTCCAAAGGACATTGAGCAAGGGTGTCACATCGCTATAACCCATCACAACCTTGGGTGAACGCCCGATCTGAGACCAGGGGAGGAGAGGGAGGAGACGCATCATTCCATAACCCCCCCGTGCAAAGAGAATCGCCTTGACCCTGGGATCTAAAAAGAGGGCCGCCAATTCTTGGGCCCGCCTCTCATCCGAACGGGCGAGGTACCCCTTCGATTGAAAGATATCTCTTTGAAAGACAGGACAATACCCCCAACTTTTTAATAAGGCCACACCCTTCAGAAAATCCCTCTTGGAAAAGGGGGAACCCGGGGCCGCCAACCCTATAGTATCCCCCGGTAAGACAGGACCGATCCTCTTCAATATATCAGAGTGGGACATTAGCTAGATTTATAATATTTTTGAATACTTAGATCAAATGAAAAAGCCCTGTCACCTTTAAGGTGGCAGGGCCCTCAAAAAACAATCTCATTTCTTAATTAACGTAGTGTGTCAGAAATCTTCTTTAGGCGAGGCTGCCGCAAACTCGCAACCGGAGCGTACACGAAAGTACGTGAGGATTGCGGGTGCAGCGGCAACGAAGTAGTCCCTCTTTATGGGGCAATGAAGCATAAAGAGATTTATGACACACTACACTAGAAACCAAATACGAGATCAAAGGCGTACCGTCGCAGCTCCTTGTTCCGTGTGGCCATTCCGGCCTCTTCCCCATAGGCCGCAAAATCCAATTTGACAAACCTGAAGTCGAGGGTCAAACCCCCTGCAAAATAAAGCTGGTTGGCCCCGATCCGAACAGCGGGGGTCAAAAAGCCAAAATAGCGAGGGGCCTGGAGCTCAAGACCAAAGTGGGCCTTTTTGGGAAAGGTTGAAGACTGATTGAGCTCGCGGATGTCAAAGGCAAAATGGGTCTGAAAATCACCAAACTTGGGATGGACGGCCACCCCAAAACTAATCGACTGATTGGTATCCGGAACAGGGGCGCTAAATCGCGCATTCCCTATATCCTGCCACGTCAGGGCAACGGTGGGCGCCAACCGCTCCAAGATGGCAATATCAAAGTCCGGGACCTTCCCCTTCAAGCCGAGGTCCACCCCAAAACCCGGGGCCCGATTTCGTGGGAGGGCACTGCCGAAATCCCCAGAGTTGGCCAAGACATCGTCTTCAGTGATCACCTGACGGATGGAGAGGCGGTGAAGGACCTTGACGTTTAATCCAGCCTGGATCTGATCCTCCAGAAAACCGTAGGCTCCCCCTACAAACCCCCCAAAGTCAGACCGGGAATCCAATTCAAAGCTTGTAAAGACGCGGTTCCTAAAGGATACCGTATTGCGGCTATCGACGAGGAGCCCTGCTGAAAACCACTTGTGCATCACCATCACCGGGGGCATGTGAAAACTCACGCTCTCAAACTGGCCAATGTGCTGGTTCACAAAGGTCC
>Ga0156096_181_pt2 | contig 28517 bp, 25 predicted proteins | sample RifCSPlowO2_02_FD_107749 | JGI IMG/M metagenome (GOLD analysis project Ga0156096, IMG submission 107749) | Deltaproteobacteria bacterium RIFCSPLOWO2_02_FULL_50_16
CCATAGAGTGTCGTCGAGGAATTGGGAAAAGAGGAGTTGAAATTGAGGAGATCGCCGTCGGTCATAAAACCGATACCGATCTTCGGAATGCCGCAAACGCCGCTGGGTTTTGCAAATAGTCCCATAAGGCCTCCTTTCGCACCTCTGGTGCTTCTAGGTCCCCGAGCTCTGTGAGGGGGCCTTGCCGGAAGAGATTCTCGACAGGGGCTATAAAAAGGTTGCCCTCTTTTTAAGGTGGTGGTGGAAAATAACATTTCCTTTCGCTTTTGTCCCAAGCCTTCCACTGCCAGGCTTGGGACAGCTAGAAAAATCAATAACTTATAGGCAGCAAGGAGATTGATTTTTCTAAAGCCGCTCAAGGAAATGTTATTTTCCACCACCCACTTTAAAGGGAGTGAGTCAAAACGGGACCAAGAAAAAACCTATTTATTTCAATGGCTTTTGAGAATTTGGGCCTACTTTTCAGCTCCCTTTCCAATAGAGGCTGAGTCCCCAAAGGGTCCACGCCCCATAAATCAAGATCTCAATCGTCTCGGTTAGGGGTTGAATCTTTCGGAGGGCCCCATAGAGGTGGACGAGTGTGGCGCTCGTTCCAATAAGGACAACGAGGAGGAGAAAAAGAGGGGGGATATCGTTTGTGAGAGCCGCGATAATCCCCACAACGCCCAATGAAAGTCCCAAGGCCCCCAAGGAACGACCCAGATAGAGGGTTAGATTTGTGGGGCTCTCTTCGGGCCATCGGAGGTGTTTGGCCCACCAGAGGGGAGATACAGTCATGGGAATCGAGAGGAAGACGAGCGTTCCAATTCCAGAGACCAAAAAAAAGATTTGTAACTCACTCATGAGATATCTCCTTTCGCACCTCTGGTGCTTCTAGGTCCCCGAGCTCTGTGAGGGGGCCTTTCGCACCTCTTAATTTTTCAGAATCAGAAAGTGGGGGCAGATAACCGGTCCAGTGAGGGGGTTCGGGTGGCAGGGGCAGTCCCGGAAAGAATTGAGCTATGTTTTTTCGGAGACAGGATCCCATGTGGGCCAGTCGTTTGAGATGAGAGGGGAGGGTCTTGAGGATTTTTTCACGCTCCTCCCCGCGATGGGTCCAGAGTTTTTCGAGCGTTGATGTCAGCTTTTCTTGGAGTTTGGGGTCGGAGGCGTTGATGTTGTATTCGGAACGGTGGCTTTCCTCAAAGAGATAATCAAGGCGTTCATCGATGGAGATTGCGATGGAAGGCACGCCCCCCGTCATCGAAAAGAGACCGGCATGATAGTCGGAGGTGAGGCATACGGAGGCGGCCTGGAGAAGACCGCTTATTTGATGGGCGTTGTAGTCACGGGGGCTAAAGAAGGCAACGGGAGAGGCAATCATTTCTGAAAATTTCTGGCAGACAGGGTCATCCCTCTCTTCCATCCCGGTCAAGATTACTTGAGCCCCCGTCTGGCCGGCGAAATTGTTGGCCGCATGAGCCACGGCCTCCAGGTATTTTTGAAATCGGATGTCCCCTTGAGGATCATCGTTGTAGAAGTACCATTTTTTATAATGGTGTTTTTTGTTGCCCGTCACCAGAGAGGCGATGAGTTTGGTCAGACTCGGACGGATGGGCCAACAAAAAGGATTTGTCACAAGGAGGGCCAAGAGGGGGGCCTGTCCCTCCCATGAGCCCTTCGATCGAATTTCTTGATGGGCCCATTCAGGAGAGGAAGGATGGAGGATCCAAGCCGGATCTGTGCCTAAAGACCCTTTGAGGCCCAGTTGAGTTGCGATCTTAAGTGAGGGTTCGGTGCGGGCCAGAAAATAGGTCTCGGGACATAATTGATGGACGATTTTTTTGACAAAGCCATCCATGGCACCGGCATCGCACCCGAAGGCGAGACAGGGTTTTTTCTGTTTCTTCATCACACCCGCGACCTCGCAGAAAAATAACGTCAGGGCGTTGGCAAACTTGCTCGTGAAGAGCGCCCCGTCAGAAAGCAGGGCCATGTGGTAGTGGGAGGCGGCCTTTAAGATGTCTTTAAAAAAGAGGGAGTCAAACTCGATGATGTGGATGGAGGGATCAAAATATTCTTGCACATTTTTCTTGTTGAGGGTGAGGACGCCCAGCTCGATATTTTCTGGACCCAAGAGATGTTGGCAGAGATGGGCGATGCAGTGAATCCGGGCATCCCCTCCCGTATTGCGGGCGCCTCCATAACCGGCCAGGAGGATCTTGAGTTTTTTGCCGGGGGACCACTTGTCATGCGGGTAGAGGCGGGAGAATTTTGCCGCCCCTTGTGTGAAAAGTCCTGTGAGGTAATCAAGTGAAAACATGAGGCTCCAAGGACCAGCGCCTTCATTAAGGTTTGTGTGGTCGGGGATGCCGGATTTGACCCTCAGAGCTTTAGCTCTGAGGGCTACAAAACACTGGGTCGGGGCGACTGGATTTGAACCAGCGACTCCTTGCTCCCGAAGCAAGTACTCTACCAGGCTGAGCTACGCCCCGACTCAGTGTTTTGTTGACCAGCCGACTCCCCCATCGCTCCTCCGGAGCTACAGGGCCCCAGCGTTCTACGCTGGGGTTGCTCCCGAAGCAAGTACTCTACTCAGCGTTGCTGAGCCGCGAAAGGAAAATACCTTTATATTTTTCACCTCCGGTGAAATGCTGGCCAGGCTGAGCTAATCCGTAAAAATAAACAAACTATGATTTGACCCCATACGCTATCGCTCCTGGGGCCATTCCGCTCCGCTCCATGGACCAGCCGACTCCCCCATCGCTCCTCCGGAGCTACGGGGCCCCAGCGTTCTACGCTGGGGTTGCTCCCCATAAATAATCTCTAGGCTGCACCTGAAGTCCCAAAGATATATTTAGGACTTCAGGTGCGATTCGCCTTCCAGGCTCATCGAGCTACACCCCGATGTTGAGCTCCTGACACCCTGCGTGGCAGAAGAGATTAGTATATACAGACGCACAAAGAAGGGGGCAAATGTTATTTCACAAGACGGGCCCGGCCCAGGCGGCGGGCCTTGGGCAGCCTCTTGGCGGGGCCCTTTTTTTGGGGGCCTCTTGAGGGGGGATAATCATCGCGGTCGTTTTCGTAGGATGCGGGATCGGACATCCTTGGGGTTAGCATCATCTTTGCAAATTCCCCGGAGTATAATACCCCACAGCGATTTTTTTCGGCCACCCGCCGAACATCCTTATCCGAAGAGACGATGACGGCCCCGGATCCGTAACGCTTGGCATAATCCTTGATGATCTCATCGGCCCTCTGGCCCCGCCTCGTGTAAATGATGTGGATGTTTTTGCGGCGTTCTTCTGTGGGGGCGGGGGCCTCCGTGCGCCAGGCGTCAAAGATGAGGAAGATCTTTTTGCCGGCAAGGTGGGGTGTCTCGGCCAGCGTCTGGATGAGGAGGCCTCTTGCCTCCTCGAAATTTTTGAGGGTTGCGGACCGGAGAGTATCTGCTTGCCAGAGGAGGTTATAACCATCAATGATAATATGGGTGGTCATAGGATGAAGGGGTGCTCTCGATCGAAATCGGGGCGATAGTTCTCCGGGCTTCCCTTGTGGGCCTGAATCCAGCCTTCTTTGAGCCCCAGTTTTTCCAAGAGTGATACCGCCTTTTCGTACTCACGGGCGGTAATACAGCGCGAGAGCAGGGGGATATTTTTGGCCTTGTGGGTGGGGTAGTACTGGGCCATGAGGCTTAAGGTGACATCGTGTGAGAGTTCCTGGGCAATGAAGCGAAGGGTGTTTTCGGTATGGGCCAGGTCATTGGGGAGGATCAGGTGACGGATGATGAGGCCCCTTGTGGCGATCTCATGTTCGTCAGTCTTGAGGGGACCTACCTGGCGAAACATCTCTCGGACGGCCCTGCGGCTGATCATGGGATAATCCAGGGCCTGGGAATATTGCCGTCCTGTGACTGGATCCGCATATTTTAAATCAGGGAGAAAGATATCAATCACTCCATCAAGACACTTGAGTGTCTCTAGATCGTCATAGGCATTGGTGTTGTAGACCAAGGGGATGTCAAGCCCCTTGCCGATGGCAAGAAAAGTGGCCTCGAGGATCTGGGCCACACAGTGGGAGGGGCTGACAAAATTGATATTGTGACACCCCTCTCTTTGGAGGGTGATCATGTGGTCGGCCAGTTTTTCGCAGGTTATTTCATACTGGCGGCCCCGGGAGCCACAGTGACTGATCTGCCAGTTTTGGCAATACACACATCTCAAATTACAGCTGGCAAAAAAGAGGGTGCCGCTTCCCCTTGTCCCGGAGAGGACGGGTTCCTCTCCAAAGTGGGCCACGGCATGGGTGAGCCGGGGGTTGCGGCCTGAAAGGCAAAAGCCCTCCTCCCCCTTTAAGCGATTGACCCGACAATGGCGGGGGCACAGGGTGCAGGAGGTGAGTTTTTTATTCAGGAGATTGACACGGTGTTTTAATTCACCGGAATCATAGAGGTCATGGTAGGGGCGTTTGGGTTTCATCTGCACACTAATGAGGCACTGCCTTTGTTTTCATCAGCCTCTTAGACCTTAACATACTGAAAACCCCAATAAAATCAAAACAAAGTTTTTTTACATGTTGGCATGAGGGTTGCTACATTCATTTTCAACAAGGGGAGTTTTGTAACGAATAGAGGGAGAGTTGTGCCCTTTCCGTTGACGTAGTTATTTTTCCCCATTGTTTGGTTGATTCTTAGGGCCATCATTGGTATGCGAGTCTCTTCTTAGAGGGGGGGCGTCAAGGATCTTGATACCCATGGAGTTGTGGAAGAGGGGAGGAGGATTTTTATGAAAAAGATAGAGGCCATCATTAAGCCTTTTAAACTCGATGAGGTCAAAGAGGCCCTTCATGAGGTCGGGATACAGGGATTGACCGTCTCTGAGGTGAAGGGTTTTGGGCGTCAGAAGGGGCATACGGAGCTCTATCGTGGGGCGGAGTATGTGGTCGATTTTTTGCCGAAGATTAAAATTGAAATTGTTGTCCCTGATGATCTTGTCGTGAAGGTGGTCGAGGCCATTGAGAAATCAGCCAAGACGGGTCGCATCGGTGACGGAAAGATTTTTGTTTCCCCCGTAGAAGAGATCGTGAGGATTCGAACGGGAGAGACGGGGTCATCGGCGATATGATAAACTGTCCAAAAATAACATTTTCTTTCGCTTTAGTTCAAAATCCTCCCTTGCCGGATTTTGAACAGCTAGAAAAATCAATAACTTGTAGGCAATGAGGAGATTGATTTTTCTAAAGCCGCTCAAGAAAAGTTATTTTTGGGCAGTTTATCAGGATGACGAACAAAGAATAGAAATAGGAAAGGGGAAAAACTATGCAACCGAAGGAAGTAGTCTCATTTGCCAAGGAAAACAAGGCACAGTTTGTCGATTTCAAGTTTATTGATTTTCCGGGGATCTGGCAGCATTTTACCGTGCCCATATCGGAGTTTGACGAGGCCAGTTTTGAGGAGGGTTATGGGTTTGATGGGTCCTCCATTCGCGGGTGGAAGGAGATCCATGCCTCGGACATGCTGATTCTTCCCGATCCGGTCACCGCCGTCATGGATCCCTTTAGTCAGTATCCCACCCTGTCCTTGATTACCAATATCTTGGATCCCATCACAAAGGAATCCTATACGCGTGATCCCCGTTATGTGGCGCAGAAGGCCGAGGCCTATCTCAAGTCGACGGGTATTGGCGATACGGCCTATTTTGGTCCTGAGGCGGAGTTTTTTATCTTTGATGACATCCGCTTTGAGCAAAAACCGAGTTGTGGATATTTTTACATTGATTCGATAGAGGCCCGTTGGAATTCAGGTCGGGAGGAAAACCCCAATCTGGGTTATAAGCCCCGACATAAAGAAGGGTATTTTCCCGTCCCCCCGACGGATAGTCAGAGCGATCTCCGTAGCGAAATGGTCTTGGAGATGCAAAAGGTCGGGATTCATATTGAGGCGCAACACCATGAGGTGGCTACAGCCGGTCAGGCGGAGATTGATATGCGCTTTGATAACTTGACAAAAATGGGTGATCAATTGATGTGGTTCAAATACATCGTCAAAAATGTGGCCCGCCGCCACAATAAGACGGTGACCTTTATGCCCAAACCCATTTTTGGGGACAATGGCTCGGGCATGCATGTGCATCAGAGTATTTGGAAGGGGGGCAAGCCCCTCTTTGTGGGAGATAAATACGGCGGACTTTCAGAAATGGCCCTTCATTATATTGGGGGTATCTTAAAACATGCCCCGGCGATCTGCGCCTTTACCAATCCGACGACGAACTCCTATCGCCGGCTGGTTCCCGGTTTTGAGGCCCCGGTCAATCTGGCCTACTCCAGTCGTAACCGGAGCGCGTCGATTCGTATTCCCATGTATTCGGCCTCTCCCAAGGCCAAGCGCATTGAGGTCCGGTTTCCGGATCCTTCTTCCAACGGATATTTGGCCTTTGCTGTCATGTTGATGGCAGGTCTTGACGGGGTCCAGAATCGCATCAATCCGGGGGAGCCCCTGGATAAGGATATCTATGCCTTAAGTCCCGAAGAACTCAAAAATGTCCCGAGTACCCCTGGCAGTTTGGAAGAGGCCCTCAAGGCCTTGGAAAAGGATCATGAGTTTTTGCTCAAAGGGGATGTGATTACAGAGGATGTTGTGGAGACCTGGATTAAATATAAAACGGAAAATGAGGTGAAGCCCATAAATATGAGGCCCACCCCTCATGAGTTTGAGCTCTACTACGATATCTAAATACTTGAGAACACGCACATAATTTTAAGGGCCCCTTCTTTTTTAAGGAGGGGCCTTTTTTTATGCCACTTGATTCTTTATTGCAGGCGGTGTTAAAGTGCTTCTCCATGCGTTTCCCACGATGGATTGGTATTGCGATAGTATTATTGGTTTTATTTGTGGCGGTTGTCTGTATCAAACCGGAACTGAGGGCCTTCTTTTTTCAACCCGGGAAATGGCCCCAGGAACGGGCGAAGGTGACATTGAGGATTATTGCCAACCTTCAAAAAAACTATTTTGAAAGTCAGGGGCGATACGCGGCGGACTTTAAAGAACTCAATTGGCATCTTCCCTTTGATGGGGTATACAACTACTACTTAAATGACAACTCGATTTTTGCGGACATGAAGGTCTCCCTCTCCATCAATGCCGTGGAGGATCGCCCGATATTTTATGCCGTTGCGGCGGGAAATCGGGATGATGATGAGACCTTGGATATGTGGTTGATTGATAATAGCGGGCGTCTCGTGCATTTGATGGATGACCAAACTGACTAATGAGAGTTTATTGATCAAAGTTTTAAAGAAAGGATGTGTCATGAAGAAGTCTCTATTCTCTATTCTCGTTCTTGCCCTTGTCGTGGTGGGATGCGGCAAGTCCAAGACCAATGTTTCTCAGGCGACAACCACCCCGGGGGGGGATTTGGTGATCGCAACAATCAATGGGGAAAATATTACCGAGGCCGACATCAAGAGTCTCGTTGCGGATCAGATGCAAAAAGTGGAAATGGAGCTTTATGAGATCCGCAAAGACGGCATTGATCGAATTTTAGAGCAGCGGCTGATCGATATGGAGGCAAAAAAGAGGAACGTCACTCCCGAAAACCTCATTCAGACAGAGGTTCAAGACAAGGTAAAAGTGGACGATGCCTTGGTGAAACAGTTTTATGAACAGAGAAAAGACAGCTTTAAGGAGAAAGAGTTTAAGGATGTGGAGCAAAATATCAGGGCCTATTTGGCGAATTCGGAGACACAAAAACTCAAGGGCGGTTTTATAGCTCAATTAAAGAAAGAGGCTCAGGTGAAGCTCTTGATTCAGCCTCCCCGTTTTGAAGTCGGCGTTGATGATGATCCCTGCATTGGCCCCAAAGGGGCGCCTGTGACCGTCATCGAGTTTACGGACTATCAGTGTCCCTTTTGTGGTCGTGTCCGCCCCACCATCAATCAGATTATAGAGGAGTATAAGGATAAAGTGCAGTATTGCCTCCGTGATTTTCCATTGGCCTTTCATCAGGATGCCCCCAAGGCCCACGAGGCGGCGGAGTGCGCCGGGGATCAGGACAAATACTGGGAGTATAACAAGGTCCTCTTCAATAACCAGGGGGCCATCAAGGTCGATGATTTGAAATCCTACGCAAAGCGGGTCAGCTTGGACACCAAGAAGTTTGACAAGTGTCTGGATAGCGGAAAATATAAAGATGAAGTCATGGCCGATCAGCGTGATGGTCAAAAATACGGGGTCTCAGGGACGCCGAGCTTTTTTATCAATGGTCGCAGTGTCTCGGGGGCCAGACCCTTTGAGGCCTTCAAGGTCATTATTGATGATGAATTGGAGCGATCCAACTAGGAGCGAATAAGGCGACCGACATGCTGGATTTGAAATATGTCCTTCAAAATTTGGAGGATGTCCAAAAAAGGTTAAATCAAAAAGGGGGGATCCAGGATCTGGGTCCCCTTCTTTTATTGGACCAAAGGCGCCGTGATTTGCAAAAAGAGTATGACGACCTCCGCCATCGTCAAAATGAGGTCTCCCAAGAAATCGCCCTAAAGAAAAAGAAAAGGGAATCTGCCGAGGTCCTCATGGGCGAGATGAAGGAAGTGGCCCATCGGGTCAAGATCCTTGGTCCCGAGTTGTCCCAAGTTGAATCCCAGATCAAAGATTATTTATTGACCATTCCCAATCTCCCCCATTCCTCCGTCCCTGTTGGGACAGGGGAAAAGGGAAATCAGGAGATACGAAAGTGGGGCAAACCCCCCTCTTTTGATTTTCAACCCAGGACCCATGATGTCATTGGTGAGGCCTTGGGTATCTTGGATTTTGAAAGGGCCGTAAAAATCTCAGGGGCGCGTTTTGCCTTATCACGGGGGGCGGGGGCCCTCCTGGAGCGGGCCCTCATCAACTTTATGCTGGATTGTCATACAAAAGAACATGGGTATCTGGAGATCCTGCCCCCTTTTATGGTGGCCCGGCGCAGTCTGATCGGGACGGGGCAGTTGCCCAAGTTTGAAGAGGATCTTTTCAAGATTGATTATAAGGACCGGGAAGATAAAAAATTTTCTAAAGAGGATGAACTTTTTTTGATCCCCACGGCCGAGGTACCCGTCACCAATATTCATCGAGAAGAAATATTGGATGGAGATAAACTCCCATTAAAATATGTGGCTCACACCCCATGTTTTCGGAGTGAGGCGGGATCGTATGGCAAGGACACAAAGGGTCTCATCCGTTTGCATCAGTTTAACAAGGTAGAGCTGGTCCACTACGTAGCGGCGGACACATCCTATGAGGCCCTGGAGTCCTTGACGCGGCATGCAGAATCCATTTTGCAAAAATTGGGATTGCCTTACAGGGTTGTGAGCCTCTGTACGGGGGACTTGGGCTTTGGGGCCTCAAAGACCTATGATCTGGAGGTCTGGATGGCCGGGGAGAAGACCTATCGGGAAATTTCTTCGTGCAGCAATTATGAAGACTATCAGGCCAGGCGGATGAATATCCGCTATCGTGCCGCCTCCAAGGACAAGCCCCAGTTTGTCCATACCTTAAATGGCTCGGGCCTGGCCGTAGGTCGAACGGTGGCCGCCCTCCTGGAAAATTATCAGCAAGCGGATGGGTCCGTCTTGATCCCTCCTATTCTACAATCCTACATGCATGGCTTGAAAAAGATGTCAGTCGTGCCCTTGTAAAAAAATAGCAACAAAAAAACGCGTTGACCGAGAACCGATCTGGACTGGAGGATTGTTGTTATGCCGCCGCGAGCCTTGGAAAGACCCTCTTCCCGCGTGGGGATCGCCGTTTCGGGACAGATGTGGCGAGGGGTTCACTACACGGGCGTCGTGCGCCGGGTCGATCATCGACTGAGGGCTGCCGGCCACGAAGGCCTTTATGCCGTGGCGGGGAGTTCTGTGGGTTCCATTGCCACCGTCCTCGCCCCACGCGAGATTGAGCTTCAAGATCCCGATGCCCGTGATGTGTGGCTGGCCTATGGTCGTAGGACCGGGACGGAGGCCTCGGTCAGGCATGCCCTGGGCAGTCTTTATCAGATGGCGCAGAGCGGCCTCTCCCCTTGGAGGCGTTTTCAAAGGGAACCCCTTTTGCCCCATCGTGCGGTGATGGAGGATTTGATCAGGGACCTTGAGCCGATGGATGTGTTTGGTAAGGTCCTGGATAGCCCCATGCACCTGGCCTTTACCGCCACCCGTGTGGATGCAGAACGTCTCAGTGAATCACTCAGGCATTTGGTGGAGCTGGGGATTTTGAGTGGCACTCGAAGGCTCCTTCCCCGGTATCGCCCCCAGTTTGATCAAATGGTGGCCTCCAGTGTGGAGAAGGTGGTCGCGGCTGGTCATGCGGCCCTCACCCCCGACTATTTTGTCAATCGCTGGCCCAGTGTTGATGATCCCCTGGTCTCTCCCATGCCCCCTGAGGTCTTTGTCATGCGGAGTCGGGCAGAGGCCCGCCGGGCCCTGGAGGCCTCCATCCGCATCCCCGGTCTTTTTACCCCCGGATTCAAGGGGGAGCCCGTTGTCGAAGGGGGGCCGGTGTATATTGATGCGGCCTATTCGGACAATTCCCCTCTAAAGGTTTTATTGGAAATGGGGGTCACTCACGCCTTTTTGTTGACCGATGGGAGGAATCCCAACATTTATTATCAAAGGGAGTTTCAGCGCATGGCCCTGGGGCCGGCGGCCCGCCTGCTGGACCTGATGGAACACATGCAGGGATTAAGGGTCGAGGAGTTGCGAGAACGCTTTCCGGGCCGCTCTATCACCGTCATCGGCCGTCACCCGGATTTCCCCTCCGACATTGGCCAGCATTGGGGGCGTTTTTTTCAGGAAGACCCCCGCAGAATCAACCGGGCCATCGACGTGGCCCCCCTGGTCGCCGACCAGATCCTTCGCACCGTGGGGACGGCAGGGCCGACCTGATTTCCTCACCCGCCTACATAGTAACCTTTTATTTTACCTGGTGATCAAGAACCCCCATTCTCTAACGGAAACAAACGCATTGCAGTCACAACGCTTCTTGTCTTTCTTTCGCTCAATGGAAAGTGGATCGAGGTCAGCAATCAGGAACTTTATAATTTTGCCGTGTGGGTGGCGAGCAGCCCATCACAGGTGATGGATGAGACGGTTGATGCCATAAAAAGCTTTGTTGATAAAAATATTGTTTTGTATAAAGCTAAAACGTGATTCAGAGATGAATACAAGGCACGCGCGGTTTGTAACATTTTGAGACATTTATTGCTCTTTGAATTGTTATTTTTATTACTCATAATCATCCACTGGATGATTATGAGTACGATGGTCTGTAAAACCTTTGCGGCACCTGCTTTTGGCAGGTGCCGCAAAGCTAACAGACACATCGGGAGAGGTGGCCGACCAGCAGATGTTGAGTCCAGACTGATGAGATCGGGCTGGGCGATTACAGATGCGCGGCACCTGAAAACATATTTGTTTTCAGGTGGTGGGAACCACGAGGCCACCAACGTGAAATATTTGACTTGTTTGGAGAGGTGGCCGAGTGGCTGAAGGCAGCTGCCTGCTAAGCAGTTGTACCTGTAAAAGGGTACCCAGGGTTCGAATCCCTGCCTCTCCGCATCGCAAAAAAAGGTCCCATTTGGGATCTTTTTTTGCGAAGAGGGGTGAGGAGGCATGAGAACCCTTCCACCGGAGGTGGACGGTTCGACGGAGAGGGCTGAGGTTCCAATCGATTTGAAAAATCGATTGGACAGACCGAACCGTACTTGACGGTTGCCTGTGGCAAGCGACAAGTAATCCCTGCCTCTCCGCCAGTTTTTGCCAGCGGTTCCCGGGGCTCAATTCCAATGTTTTCAAAGACTTGATTTCCACTTTGCCTTGGTGTTATTCCCTATTGTGAAGATCTTTTGTATTACCCTCCTTTCTTTGTTATAATTTCAGAGATGAACCGCCGATTCATATCCCTCCTCGTTTTCTCGCTCTTTTTAGGGGTGTGTTGGATCCCTCGGTTGGAGGGACAGGAACAAAACCCCTGCCTGGCGGTGGAGGACCCCTCTGAGACCTGCCGACAGTTTTGCGAGAATCACCTCGATGATCCTTCCTGCAAGATCTACTGTGAGCTGTGGCCCGAGGAGCCGGTTTGTGGTGTAATCTGCGCGCGCTACGTCGGTGATCCCGCGATCGGGGCCCGCTGTAACGAACCGGCACAACGAAACACGCCATTTTGCGCTGGCTATTGTGTCTGCCATCCTGATGTCTGCGGTGAAGGGGGGGATCGTCGTCGGCCCGACTGCAACATCCTTCCCGAGGATCCCAACCGGAGCAATTACTGTTCGGTGGCCCGGGACAGTCAGGAAGATTGCCGACTCTACTGTGCCTGCCATCCCCAGGCCTGCAGTGATCCCCCTCCTCCGGACTGCTCCCAGATCGAAAGACAGAGCCGACAGTCCCAGTATTGTCACGATTATCGCAGTACGGCTATTTGCCATGCCTACTGCCGTTGTTATCCCAATGACTGCGATCAACCCCCCATCGACTGCGGAGACTTTCCCGCCGATCCCAACCACAGCAACTATTGTTCCGGTGCACGGCAGCAGGCTGACTGTCAGCGGTACTGTTCGTGTCATCCCCAGGACTGTGATCAGCCGCCACCGCCCGATTGTTCAACCATTCGGCGTCATGACACAACAGATCGATTGTGCCACGATATTCCTGCGAGTTATCCTCAGTGTGCTGCCTATTGCCGTTGTTATCCTTCGGGGTGTGAAAATCCCCAGCTCGATTGTCGTAATTACCCGGAGGAGGCCAACGTGAGTCTCTATTGTTCATCCCCGGAGGCTCGTCAGGGAGATATGGACTGTCAACTCTACTGTGAGTGTCACCCCCAGGCCTGTGCCCAGCCTCCTCCCCCCGATTGCTCTCACGTCCAACGGACCAATGGCGATGATCGCCGGTGTCATGACCGTCCAAATTCTTCGTCCTGCCGTGTCTACTGTCAGTGCTACCCTGAGGGGTGCGCCTCATCACCCCCCGAACCCCCGAACTGTGAGGCAGAGAGGGTGACCGGACGTGCCGAGAGGCGACAACGGAGCCTCCTCTGCTCCGCGGACCCTTTCTTTGATGGTTGTCCCGACTATTGTTTTTGTTTCCCTGACGAGTGTGATGAGGAAGACCGGCCGATCCCTGACGAGCTCTGTGAAGTCTACCCGGGTCACCCCGCCTGCGTTTGTCGTCTTTCGGAAAATCAGGATCGGGTCGCCTTTTGCAAACAGTACTGCACCGCACATCCCCTGGCCTGCAACGTGGGGTCACCCTCCATCCCCGAAGTGAACCTCGTGGTCTCTTATTGTTTGTCCCACCCCATGAATTGTTCTTCGGTCGTGTTTTCTTCCCCTTTCTCTTCGTTTTGCAAGCGCTATCCCACCGCTTGTTACCCAAAGCTCGTCGATCAGATCATGGGGCGCTGTTGGAAGGTCATGGATTCTCTTCTCTGTCAACAGTTGCTCCGGCGGGGAACGCCGGCCTTCTCTCAGAAGACCAAGGTGTTGCGCAGAGGAAAATCCCCAGAAAAAAAGGCGCGCAAAAAGAGGAAACTATAGCCTTTGTCAGGGAAGGGTGACCCAGGAGCAGATCGCCGTCCATGCCTTACCTCCCGAATCCAGGGTCTGCATGGCTGAAGAACTTCTTTGCCATCCCTAGAGGGGTGCTTTTGAAAATAACAACTAAATTGACTACTAGTCATTTAACAGGCATTGGCCGATCTCAAGTCCGCCCCCTTTGCGAGGCTCACCGGTAGACATCGTGGTGCCTTCTGGCAATGGGTCGCTTGATGAGTGGTGAGAGAGTTTATGTCTTGAAGGGGTAGTAGCCGAAGAGCTCGTATTGTTTTTCCGGTCTGTAGGGGATGGGTCCCGAGAGGTTACCCTCTTCATTGACGGTCAGGGTCCCGCGGGCTCTGTCCCGGCTTGTGGTGCCCGGATCAAGGAAGGTAAAGACCTTTTCGCCATTTTCATCGTATTCGTATCCCGTAATCGTGATGACGTGGTCGGTCCCCTGTCTTTCTTTCAGACCCTTAGGTTTTACCTGGCGGCTCACCAGCACGGCCACGGGACGTCCCTGATCGAGCTCCGCCTGGATCTCACCCACGACCCTTTGAGCCCTTTCCGGATCGACTAAGAGTTTCCCCCTGCCGGTCTTTGCATAATGAACGCCCTCGGGGACGACGGCTGTTTCTTTCCGGATCGTCTCATTCCCTACAAGGACCACCCGTGCCGGGTCCCCCACGGATTTGAGATATCGGTTGACCATGTCTTGGGAGGCGTGTCGGCAATAGTAGATCTCGCCGCTGGGTTGCCGTTTGGGAACGAGTGTGCCGTCACTGCCAGTGCCGGCCCATTGGCTGTTGTATCTGACGACGAGGGCAACGGCCTCTGTCTGCGAATGCCAGAGACTGCTGCACCATCGTCCAAGTTGGGCCAGTCCTCTCTTGGGGAAATTTGCGAAGGTGTCCCCTGTCAGAGGATCTTGATCTGTGGGTGGTGGACTGGAGGGTGGAGAACTGGGATCCGATGAGGCAAGAAGGCTGCCAGAGGATAGGGCGATAAGAATGAGTGTCGGGTCGATCATAGGGTGGTGTCTCCCCTCTAAGATTATCGGGTGGGGCAGGGGGGCAGGTTGCTTTTGAATTTTCGCTATAATTTCAGCAGGTTAGTATAAAAAAAGAGATTGTTCTTGCCCCCAACTCCCCAGTTTTTGTAGAGGTATCCGGATGACACAGACCTTTTTTATCCTCGGTGGCTATGGCGGGACGGGGCGGATTTTATGCCGTCGTTTGTTGCAACATACTGATGTTTCTCTCATCGTCGGGGGTCGTTCCAAGGAAAAGGCGGAGGTCTTTGCCCAAGAGATCAAGAGGGAATTTCCCCCCGAACGCATTCGTGCGACCTATGCGGAGGCCTCCCAATATGACTCCCTTGTTTTGGCTTTCCAGGGGGTCTCGATGATCATCGTGGCCTCGACGACACCCCAGTATGCGGGTCTCGTGGCCAAGGCGGCCTTGGCGGTGGGGGCGGACTATCTGGATTATCACTTTCAGCAAGATGTTGTGGAAACCTTGAAGGGCCTGGAGGGGGAGATTCAGAAGGCCGGCCGTTGTTTCATCACCCAGGCGGGTTTTCACCCGGGCCTGCCCGCCGCCTTTGTCCGTTATGCGGGGAAATATCTCAATCCCTATCAAAAGGCCTTTATAGGCATGGCCATGGGGGTGTCCCCGAACGGGAAGATCGAAAAGGCCGAATCCCTCTACGAGATCGTGGATGTGTTGCAGGATCCGAGGTCGGAGATTTTCAAAAATGGCCAATGGAAAAAAGGGGATTACAAGGATACGATCATGATGGATCTGGGCCCGTTTGGAAGGCAGCGCTGTTATCCCATGGAGATGCAGGAGATTTTCCCCCTTCCAGATATGTACAAGGCCCTCACGGACGTGGGGGTCTATGTGGCGGGATTCAACTGGTTTCTGGACTATCTGGTTTTTCCGATAGGCATGTTATTGGGAAAAATAAAGAAGGGATGTGGAAGAAATTTTCTGGCACAGCTCATGGCCTGGGGACTCAATCATGTGCGGGGTTATGGCGAGGGGGTGGCCTTTGCGATCCATGCCGTGGGAGAAAAAAATGGCCGTCCCCTGTCTCTTCACGTGCTGGCCACACATCACGACGGCTACGATTTTACGGCCATCCCCGTTGTGGCCTGTCTTCGTCAGTATCTTGAGGGTTCGATCAAGAAACCCGGGGTGTGGATGATGGGGCACCTGGTCGATCCGGAAAAGTTATTTGTGGACATGGAGATGATGGGGGTAAAGTTCATCTTCCGCCACCCACCCTCATAAATTAATAAAAATTATATTGACTTGTGCGTTGGGAAGATCTAAGCGAATTGAGATTGAGAATTATTCTCAATTGTATCAGGAGGACAATAAAAGCATTTATGCAAAATTATATAAAGATTACAATAGCTTTCCTATTACCTGCCCTGTTTGCTTATTTTCTCATCCCTCCACTCCACGCCGAAGAGCTCAAAAGAATAGAAGACAACTCCTTTTTTATTGAAGAGGCTTATAATCAGGAGCCGGGTGTCATCCAGCATATTCAAACCTTCCAATACATGAAAGACAAGACTTGGGAAACTACATTTACCCAGGAGTGGCCTGTTCCAGGAATCACTCATCAGCTCTCCTACACAATTCCTGTGACTCATGTCATCGCCCCTCGAGGAGCGACTGGCCTTGGAGATCTTCTCTTAAATTATCGTTATCAGCTCATTCGAAGGGATGAGTTGGCTGTTTCACCTCGGTTGTCCCTTATTTTGCCGACAGGAAACTCTAATAGAGGACTTGGAACAAATTCGGTGGGTTTTCAATTCAACATGCCTTTAAGTGTCTTGTTAGCAGAGAGATGGGTGATGCACTGGAATATGGGAACCACCCTTACTCCTTACAATCAAGAGTCTGGGGGGACCAGGGCGGATACGTACGATTTTTTTTCGGGGGCAAGCCTTATTTTTATCGCATCGAGCCATATCAATCCCATGATCGAATTTTTGTGGGAATCCAACGAGTCTGTGCTCGCAGGATCTGCCAAGGTCCGCGAGGACACGGCATTTGTCAATCCCGGCTTAAGATTCGCCATTAATTGTAAATCGGGTCTGCAAATTGTACCCGCCGTCACCCTGCCTCTTGGCATTGGGCCTTCAAGGGGGGAGTATGGTATTTTTGGCTATATATCCTTTGAGCATTCACTATGGAAATCGTCTGAATAACGATTTTGAATCTGTGGGTTGGTGCTCCGCCAGCCTTTTTGCCTGGACAATAAACGTATTTTATACTAGCGAGGGTTCATCTCCCTATGAAGTGCATTATTACAAAGGGGTCATTGCTTTTATCTTGTGCCGCGATTTTTAGCTTTGCCTTTCTTTTGCCCGCCCATAGTCATGCTATGGATCAAAGTCATGCCTTCAATCACCCATGTTCTATTTGCCAAGCCTTCCACTATGCTGGTGCCGATGTCCCCAAAACCAGACCTGAACCCCGTCCCCTCTGTCAAGAAGACGGCTTAACGCATCTTTTTCCAGAGATATTGACCAGCATAAGCCTTGTTTTCCTCCCATTTTCCAGGGCTCCCCCAACTCCTTAGTAACTCTCGCACCCTTCTTTTGCATTCGTTTATTTGAAGTAGAAAAAAAGGAGTCCCTATGCTGAGACGGGAACTACTCGCAGTCATTTTCTGTGTTTGCTTTTTAAGTCTTTTTTTCGTGAAGCCTTTAAAGGCCCAGGAGCAAGAAATCCCGGAACGAAAAATCCCAGAAAAAGAAAATCAGGTTTTATTGTGGAAAGTTCCCCAAAAAGGGGCGGCGGCCCTTCTCCCGAATATTAGTTTGATTGGATCCCTTGCCGGGGCCTATTTCCGGGATGATCCTGTGGGAGATCAGGGAGAAAATCCCTCCCGAACAGGCTTTAATTTTCAAGGGGCAGAACTCGCTATCCAATCGATCATCGATCCCTATGTCCGAGGCGATGTGTTCTTGCTCTTTTTGGAAGATGCCGTGGAATTGGAGGAGGGCTTTGTCACCACTTTAGCGCTTCCCTGGAATCTGCAAATCCGTGCCGGAAAATTATTGGCCCGTTTTGGACGGCAAAATACTCAACATCTGGAGCAAATCGACTTTGCCGATTATTCTAGGGCCAACCGATATTTTCTCGGAGCCGAGGGTTTCGGAGAGCTTGGCGTGGAGCTCTCGGCCCTCTTTCCGACCCCATGGTTTTCTGAAATTACCTTTGAATTCCTCCAAGGGGTCAATGAGGCCAATTTCGCCAGCGATCGCAAACAGGACTTTGTGTATTTGGGTCATTGGAAAAATGCCGTCGATGTGACCTCGGATTTGACGCTTCAGGCGGGTTTGAGCGGGGCCTTTGGCTACAATGGGACCGATCGAGGAAATCATACGCAGATTTATGGGACCGATCTTTATCTGCGCTGGCGGCCCTCTGCGCGGCAGGGCCTCAAATGGCAGACAGAATACTTTCTGCGCCGTAAAGAAGATGTGGGACAAACCTTGTGGGAGGGGGGGATCTATTCCCAGGTCATTTATCAGTTCGCTAGGCGTTGGGAGGCGGGGATTCGCGCTGATTTGATCCGTTTTCCGGAGGAGACCTTGAGCCAGTGGGATTTTTCACCCGTTCTGAGTTTTCTGGCCTCGGAGTTTTTTCGGGTACGGGCCCAGTATAACTATGTCAACACGCAAGGGACTTCCGAGGCTCAGCATGAGGCCTTTTTGCAGGTTCAGTTTAGCATGGGACCCCATGGGGCTCATATATTCTAGAGAAGAGAGGAACAGGGTATGAAAAATGAATTAAAAATAATATTTCTTCTTTTGTCATTGGGACTGTGGATCCAGCCTGTGGCGGCCTCTGCGAAGATGAATGTCGTGACGACGACGTCAGATCTTGCGGCCTTGGTCCAAGAAATCGGCGGCGATGATGTCAGCGTGAAAGGTATTTGCCGCGGGAATCAGGATCCTCACTACCTCGAGCCCAAACCCAGCTACACCTTGATGTTGAATCGTGCGGATCTCTTGATCATGGTCGGGGCACAAATTGAAATTGGCTGGCTTCCGGTCCTCCTTACCCAATCAAGAAATCCAAATATCCAACCAGGATCTTTGGGGCATCTCAATGCCTCCCAGGGCTTAAGGCTCCTGGAGATCCCGGAAGGGCCCGTTGACCGATCTCAGGGTGACATCCATCCGGAAGGAAACCCCCACTACTGGCTCGATCCTCATAATGGACTTATCATCGCCGAAAATATTTCCCGCAAGTTATCCGAGCTTGATCCCGAGCATGCCCCAAGTTATCATCTGCGTTTAAAGGATTTTCAGAAACGCCTTCAAAAGAAGATTCCCCAATGGAAAAAGGCGATTTCACATCTAGCGGGCAAAAAAATTGTGACCCACCATAAAACATTTACCTATCTTGCCGATTGGACGGGGATCATCATCTCTGACGTGATTGAGAATAAACCGGGCATTCCCCCTTCACCCTCGCATATTCATGCCTTAATGAATGAAATTCAAAGAGACAAGATCTCCCTGATTCTTGTTGACAACCAAAATGATCCCAAACCGGCCCAAAAGTTGGGAAAAGAAACAGGAGCCAAGGTCCTTGTCCTCCCCAGTTCAGTGGGAGGGACCGAGGACGTGAAAACGTATCTTGATCTCTTGGATCATCTTGTGATCCAGTTAATGGAGGCCTTATGAGTCTCTTTCTCTTTTTATTACCCGCTTTCGTGGCCTGTATCCTCTTTGCGGGGATTCATACCTACCTTGGGGTTCACGTCATCAGTCGGGGAATTATTTTTATAGACCTGGCGCTCGCTCAATTAGCGGCCTTGGGGATGACTGTCGCTGTGTTCTTGGGGTATGAGGTGAATACCTGGACGGCTTATTTTTTTGCCCTCTCCTTTGCCCTCTTGGGATCCTTGTTTTTTACATTTTTTCGGGGCATCAAGATCCATCAAGAGGCACTGATAGGTGTCGTCTTTGCCATCAGTACGGCCTTAAGCATTTTGATAGCCGATAAAATTCCTCATGGTGGAGAACACCTTAAGTATATCCTCAACGGGAGTATTCTCTGGGTGAGTTGGCCGCAAATTGTCAAAGTTTTTCTCATCTATTCGGGTTTGGGTGTCGTGTACTCTATTTTTGGAAATCAGCTTCTTGCCGTGTCCCTCAATGTCCATGAGGCAAAAGGCCAGGGACTGCATGTCAAGGCCTTAGACCTTCTTTTTTACGCCACCTTTAGTCTGGTCATTACGAATTCTGTACAGATGGGGGGCATCCTCCTCGTCTTTTCATTTCTCATTGTTCCGGCCCTCACGAGCATGATGTTTGCCCAGGGGCTTTTCCAGAGGGTTTTGTTGGGGTGGTTGATTGGGGCGATGACGGGCATTGGAGGTATTTTGTTCTCTTACGCTGCGGATCTGCCAACCGGCGCCACGGTCGTAGCATCTTTTGGCGGGACCCTCGCTGTCGCGACAATTGTAAAATCAAGAATGAGATAGCCCCTTTCCATTGCTTGCCTAACCTATTGTATTTATTTATGTCTGGACCGGAGACCCCGTTTTTGAAGAATCGCAGGAGGTGATGGAATATCTATTAGCCCCTCTCCTCATTATATTCATGAAGGTAAGGGGCCATCCCTACCTTAATAAACTATAATAGGGAAAGGGATAGAGTTGCCTCAGGATTTGGGCTATCATTATAGGGATGAAGGGACCCAAAAAGAAAAAGGTCCTCATTATTGATGATGATGGGGATTTGTTGGAATTGTTGGTGCTCTATCTGGTCAAAAAGGGTTTTTTGGTCGATGTCGCCCTTAATGGAAAGACAGGCCTTCAAAAGGCGGCCTCCTTCAAGCCCGATGTGATTTTGCTGGATATCTTTATGCCGGGGATGGACGGGTGGGAGGTGTGTACACAGCTTCGAGAGGCCGCCGATGCCAAAAAAATCCCCATTATCATGATTACCGCCCATAATATTCAAGATGTGGCGGAGCGTGCCGTGGCTGTAGGGGCCAGCCGTGTCCTTGATAAGACGATTGATCTGTGTGAATTGGTCAAGATTTTGAACGAATATGTCAAGAGATAATCCTCCAACGACTCCTCCTTGAAAAAGTCTCATTTTCGCATGAAAGACAAGGGGAACCACAATTTTTCTTGAGCCTCAAGCCAGAGGCTTGAGACCCTGAAGCATCAGAGATGCGATGGGCGGCTTTAGCCCCTTTCCTTAGTTTATTTACTAAGACAGGGGCAACCCCTGCCTTACTATTAATACAGAAGGAAGAGGGGTTGAAAAGTCAATCTCCTTGTGGCCTATGAGTTATTGACTTTTCAAGCTTGCCCCGACCCGGCCGGGAAGGGTCGGGGCAAAAAGCGAAAGAAAACATTGTGATTCCCCTTGTCTTAGTAAGACGGCTTTGGGAATGACTCTTTTGTGGTGGCGAAAAGCAAAACCCCCTTCGCCTTTTGGGCGAAGGGGGCAGCTTAGGGGCGGGTTTTTGGAAGCAGGATCAGGGTTGTTTCTCAAAGAAGAGGATATCGGCCGAATTATCCCCGGCCTCACCGACATAGGTGAAGTCGACTTGGTAGAGATCGACCGCCGTTCCGTCATAGGTGTCGGGCAGATCCGTGGCCTCGCTCAAGGTAAACTCGATCGTCTGGGCCGGTGAGGTATTACAGAGGACTGCAAAGGGATCATCCAAGGCGGGTGTTGTGAGATTCATGGAATCACTGATGGCATTGCCCGAGGCGTCATAATATCCGATATCGGCGCGATAATACATCCCGCAGATCTCATTGGCCGAGGCGCCGGCGTAATAAAGAGGGCGTTGGGCCCGCACCGTCATGTCTCCCTGGAAGGGGATGGGATTGGAGCGGGTCCCCACTGTCGCCGGATAACTGATGGTGGTCACGCCAAGATCCGACTCGACCTCGACGACCAAAGGAGGTGTCGTGAAGACGAAGTGGAGGAAGGCGGCGGCATGGACGATCGTCCCGCCGATTTGGATCTCAAAGACGAAGAGCTGCATGGGCAATGGATCTTCATTGGGGTTGATCCAGACCGTCCAGACCTCCTGGCCACTCGTGTCGGTCGCCTGGAATAATTCACGGCTATGATCCTCCCAAAGGTCCCCTGAGGGATAAGCACTCGTGAAAGTAAAACCACCCGCCGGTCCGGTAATAGTGGGGTTGGAATAAAGAGGGGAAATGAGGGTCGTGACCCCTGTGATCATCCCCGCCAGTGAAGAGGGGACGGTGATTTCCGCGGTGATGACATTATCCGCTGTATGGGGAAAGAGATCCCCGTCGCCGTTTAAGATCTCTTCGGCGTTGAGCTTTAGATTCATAAAGACCACGCAACCCAATTCCTGGACCATTTCTTCAGTCATACTTTCTGTGGGGTCCAAGAGGTGAATGGCGCAATGAGGGGTGGCTTGAACGCTATCGATGATCCCGTCATCATTGGCATCGATGTCGAGAAGATCAATCACGCCGTCCGCATCGGTGTCCGAGACGCCGTCATCGTAGACATTATCAATATCGGTCACGCCCTCTTGGGGGTCACCGACGGTTGTGAGGCTCGGAAAATCGGCTTCACCCTCGGCGGTCAGGGCCAGGGCCTGTGTCGAAGACTCGGAGACGTAGATGGAATTTTCCGCCGTGAGTTGGTTGGTCTCGCCATCTAAGGTTAGGGCACCCAGATCCACATCGGAATCAATGGTGAAGATGGTCTCGCCGCCCTGGGTGAGGATCCCGACGAGTTGGGAATTGTTATCAGTGACGGCGAGTGAATAATTCCCGCTCTCTACTTCTAGTGAAACAGAACCATCGGAGGTGATGGCATCAGAGGCAATGAGCTCTGAGGAATCTTCATCGATGGCCACGATAGAGTAACCGCTGGAGCTCGTGCCATCCGACAGTGCCAGTGTCCCCGTGACGATGGGGTTCTCGGAGATCGTGGCGTCGGCCTCGTCACTGCCGGTGGAGTCGCCCGAGCCCTCCAGACAACCCGCGAGGACAAGGCTCATGATAGTGAGGGCGATAAGCCCTGGAAATAACCTTCTCATAGTAACCTCCTTGAATAGTGTGTTTGTCTTCGTTTTCATACGGAGAGGAGAAAGCAAGGCGGTGGCCAGAAAGGGGAGGTCTTTGGGGGAAAATGAAAAACCTCTTATGAATCAATGGTATTTAAGGCATACAGGTGTATTCAGGGAGAAAGGACATGCGATTTATGAGTATTTTATATGAAAAGGCGGATGCAATAGAGAAAACAGGAATATTCAATATATTATTTATATATAAAAATAATGTTTTACAACATGGCGATTTATAACAATTTTTGTAAGAATTACTACATTATAGTGAATACAAAAGTCTGTATTTATAACCTATAATATGATACTCTTGTCTCAATATATGGATACCCTTAAACCCTCTCTGTATGAGTACCTTGATTATCGCCAATACCTTCGGGATCTCTACACCTCCCTTAATAAGAAGGAAGAGAGGCGTTTTTTTTCGCTCCGCTATTTTTCCAGGGCCGCGGGGTTTTCCTCGCCCAATTATCTGAAGCTCGTGATGGATGGGGCTCGCAATCTCACGCAAAAAAGCATCCGCAAGTTTAGCCGGGCCCTCAAGCTCGATTCGGAGGAGACCGAGTTTTTTGAAAATCTGGTTTATATGAACCAGAGTCCCAGTACCGAAGAAAAGAATCACTACTATGCCAGACTCTCCCAGAGCCAGCCCTATCTGGAGGCCAAGGGGCTGGAAAAGGATCAGTATGAGTATTTCACCCAGTGGTACTATGCGGTGATTCGTGAGATGATCTTGATGCCCCACTTCCGCGAAAATCCCCAATGGATTGCCGATCAATTGGTGCCCAAGATCACGGGAAGGGAGGCGGCTCAGGCCATTGAGCTCTTGGTGCGATTGGGATTGTTGCGGCGCGACCCGCAGGGAAGGCTCGAACAGGCCGAACGCAATATTACCTCGGGAGAGATCGTGAGGCATTTGGCCCTTTGTAATTTTCACCGATCGATGATGCAGCGCGCCCAGGAGTCCATCGATGCCATTCCCGGTGAAGAAAGGGATATCAGCGCCATCACGATCGCCATCCATACCGCAAAGATGCCGGAGCTCAAAAAAAAGATGGCAGAATTTCGCAAAGAAGTCCATGCCCTCTTGGGGGATGAAAAAGGGCCCAATGCCGTCTATCAGATTAATTTTCAGGTGTTTCGCCTGACCAAGATTTCATCCTGAAATTTCCTTGATGAATAGTTGTTTTTTAATGGACAGAAAAAGTGTATAATTAAATTCTCAAAGATCATACCATCAAAAACTTGCTTGAAAACAAACACATGCGTCCTCATCACAACGATAAAGATGCTCAGGTAATAAAGATCCTTCTCATCAAGGACTCTCCCGCCCTTGTGAAGGTGATTCAGGACCAGTTGGCCCTGGTGAAGGAAGGCTCCTTCCACATCCATGTCGTAAAAAGTCTGGAAGAGGGGTGTCAGGCGCTGGTGGAGGGTAACTTTGATGTTATTTTGCTGGATTTGGACCTTCCCGACAGTCAGGGGCTTCCGACCCTGCTCTGTCTCCAAAAATATTCGGCGGGGATCCCCATCGTCGTTTTTACCAGTATTGATGACGTGGACGTCGCCATTCAGGCCTTGCATCGTGGGGCCCAGGATTATCTTGTTACACAGGATGTCACTGTCCATTCGCTGATGCGGACGATTTTTTATGCCATTGAGCGTAAAAAGATGTCCCTCATCCAATCCCTAAAAAATGAATTGGAGAGAAAAAACAGGGAGCTCAAAGAGATGGATGAAATGAAGTCAGAGTTTATTTCCAAGGTTTCTCATGAGATGAGGACGCCTCTGACAATCGTTCAGTGTTCTGTGGCCAATCTGAGAGACGGGATATTGGGGAAGCTGACCAAAAAACAGGACAAGGTCATTGATATTGCCCTTCATCACATTCAGCGCCTCACAAAAATCATTAACAATCTGCTTGATCTCTCGCGCCTGGAATCGGGAAAAAGCAAAATTATACGCCATCGTGCCTCCATAGCCGAGATCCTTCAGAAAGAAATGAAGGGTTTTGAGCATCTCATTGGCAGTAAAAGTTTGTTGGTTCAGCTCCAATTGCCGGACAAGATCCCCGATATTTTCGTCAATGAGAATATGATTGCCCAGGTCTTGGACAATTTGATCGATAATGCCCTCCATTTTGCCAAGAAACATGTTCGTTTAAGTATTCAGCCACAGGTTCGGGATAAGATGATCCGGGTCACCATTGGAGACGATGGGCCCGGGATCCCTCCCGAGGATCAATCAAAGCTCTTCAGTAAATTTGAGCAATTGGGTCGTCCCTATGGGGGGAGTGGTTATAAGGGGACGGGCCTGGGGCTCATCATCTGCAAGGAGATTATCGAGAAGCACCAGGGGAAGATTTGGGTAGAAAGCCAGGAGGGTCAGGGGACCGAGGTCCATTTTCTCCTTCCTCAATACGATGAAGAACGGTGTTTTAGTTCCCTGTTCCTGGATGAAAAGGTGATCTCGGAGGCCCGGGAGACCTCTTTTGCGGTGCTCGTCTTTGTCATCGATAATATGCAGATGATTCAAGAGAGGTGTGCCAAAAAAGATATCAACAAGGCCTTTTCCGATATCAGGGAACAGGTGCAACAAAAGGCCTTACGGACCAAAGACACCCTCTTCTACTTTGACCTCCACCATTACATGCTCACCTTGGCGGAGACGGACCTTCCTGGGGCCCAGTCCCTCGCCCGCCGGATTTTTAAGGTCATCCAGGCTTGTTTGATCAAGGATGCCAAGGGAAGGCCTATTGTCCCCCAATGGCGCTGTGGCATCTCCGTCTTTCCCGGTGATGCGATGGAGGAAAAGGCCTTGATCGATATCGCCCTTAAAAACGCCCAGGAAAAAAATGTCCTCGGACCCGTGGTGAGAAAGAAACGCGCCCACAAGTAGTGCGCAAGGGTCCTCCTCCTCGAATAAATAATGATGAAGGATGAAGATTGTATGACACGAATCATGTGACGAAATGCGTTGTATCATTTTCACCTTCACCGGCGGTGAGTTATGGTTTTATAAGTCCAATGCAACGGGATCATGAGGCAGGGGGAGGGCAATACAAGGGGTAAGATGTTGCGAATCATAACGAAAATCTTCGTCATTTATATTGTCCTTACGGTAGGTTTGATGGTGTCTGTCGAGACCCTTCAGGCGAGGACTGTGGCGTTTGAATCTCGTACGATCACACAGGTCAAGAGGCTTCGCGGGGGGACTCACCGGGTCCCTCTCAATGAGTATTTTGGTTTGAGCGTCTCCGATCTCCCGAAAAATTTCTCCTTCACGACCGATTTTCGAGGGGAGGCGGGGCCTCCCACCTCCGACGGGGAGTTCGATCTCTATCAGGCCACTTTTCATGTCGAACCGGTCGGCGGTTTATTGGTGGATGGCGGGCGTCAGTGGCTGATGGATGGTTTTGATGGCTCCTTATTGGACGGTCTCAAGCTGGGGATTTTTCCAGAATCATGGCGGGTCGGCTTTTCCCTCTATGCCGGTGTCCCTCGCTATGTGGACGAAGGGACCTTCCGCAATGTGACCGAAGGGCTCCTTGTCGGGACACAGGTCCATCTCCGAAATGTCGAAAACACCGCCGCGCAGATCTCCCTCCGATGGCGAAAAATCGATGTGACCCTGGGGGACTATACCCAGAATGATAACATCGCCGCGGCCGTGGCCCTTTCCCACCAGTTCACAAAGCTGTGGTCAACCCCCTCCATTTATTCCAATTTTGAATATAGCATCCCTGGAAAGACGGTGGAGGCCGGGACGGTGGGGCTGGATTTATATCCCCACTGGCGCGTGGCCTTCAACTTGGAAGGTAGTTACTATGACTCCGATCGCGATCTCAACCAAGCGACCCTCTTGGGGCAGTATTTGACCGATCAGATGGTGCAGGCGCGGGAAGGGGTCGAGGTCAAACTTGTCCATGGTTTTCGCCTCTTTGAGGATTTTTCTTATCAGCGCTATGGTGTCGTGAGTCGGGGGAATGAAAATGGATATATTGCCAGCAGCGGTTTGGGGCACTATTTAAAGGTCCTCAAGTTGTCATCCACGGGGGAGTTTTATTATGGGAAGAGCTTTGGGGGGAAGGTTTATGGCGGGTTGATCGAGTGGACCGATAAATATTTTGAAGAATTTGATATCCAGACAAGCCTCGATATTTCGCGGTATTCGAAGATCACCAATCAAACGGACACGGCCATTAGTTTAGTGGGGGGGGTGGATTATCAATTTGTGGATTGCTGTTCCTTTGGTTTGGGAGGCGAGTTCAATCACAACAATTGGTTCAGCAAGGAAGGGCGCGTGACGGTAAGGCTCGTGGTCGGTGGAGGCGGTTCTCCCCGACCGGAGGTGAGTCTGCGGTCACCGAGACTAATGAGGCAGTTTCATGAAATCTAAACAGTGGCTTCTTTTAATTATCATCGGCCTCTTGTGTGTCGGGGGGGTGGTGTATGCGGGCGTCAATGAGGGCGATAGGGAAAATATGCCGGATACCCATCGTGCCGGATGGGATGTCAAGCACCAGCAGTATGCCAAGGGAAATGAGGCTGAGTGTGCCATGTGCCACAAACCGTTTTTTTGTATTGATTGTCATCAGAGACGTGACGATGTGACGGAACGTGTCCACAAGCGTAATTGGAAATTTTTTCATTCTGTCCAGGCGCGGGCCAATCCCAAAAAATGTGACAGTTGCCATAAGACCAGCTTTTGCACGGACTGTCATAGAAATCCGGAGTAACGAGGACTATGAAGCACATCATCCTTATAATACTTGCCATGATATTGCTAGCCTGTGGAACGGATAACACGCTCGGCGGCGAGGATCATGGCAATCTGGCCACGAGCGATGAAGGCATTATTTTGACCGAGGCAGAACACCCCATTGGTTGGGGCGAGGCCGACTGTTTCTTTTGCCACAATATGGAAAACATCCATCAGACCGATCGGACAGGGACCGGTCTCAATCTCGAGGGTATTCGTGAACTCACCCAGGATGAAGGTCTTGCCAGTTGTGCGACCTGTCATGGAACTAACGGTCTCTAGGAGGAGGAAGGGTTTTTATGTTTCGTAAGGTTCTTGGAATGGCGATTATTTTAGTGTTGGCGGGTTGCGGCGATTCAGCGACGGACTCGACCACCACAAGTCCCGTGACATCGACGATAACGGCCGGGGCGGGATTGACGGCCTTTACGTATCACTCGAGCACGGCCTATTATGCCAATTTTGGGGATGCGGGGGTCACCCTCTCGGGGGCCACGAGCGCCTCGACGGCCGGGGATATTGCCAGCTATAGTTGGGAGCAGATCTCGGGGCCTGCGGTGACGATCACCTCTGTCGATACCCTTTCTTCCACACTGGTTTTCACCCTCCCGGCGATGACGGGGATGCTCCATGCGAGCGATCAGTACCGATGGCAGGTCCTTCCCATCTCCCGTAATGATGCCCAGGCCGAGTTTCGCCTGACCACCACTGATTCTGCCGGGAATACCGATAAGGCGACCACCACGATTTATCTCTTTGATGATGGATTGGAAATTCTCAATTCTGGTGGACTTCGCAATATGGGTGTGGGGGAGAGGATCTATGTCTCCGGCCCAAGCCTCAAGGCCAATGCCAATACGGCCAGCACGACAGTGAACGATTGGGCGTGGACCTTGACACCGCCTGCGGGGTCTTCGGCCACCTTTAGGAACTCCGGGACGGTGAATTCCACCCAACAGATCGCCTCCTTTGTCCCGGATGTCGCGGGGACCTATACGGTTGCTTATGTCTCCGTTTCCTCGGGACACAACAGCAATTTTGCGGTCAATGCCAGCACCTATGTGGGGGTGGGGACGATTGCAGGTGCGACCCCCAGTGAGGC
>Ga0156096_186_pt2 | contig 24990 bp, 23 predicted proteins | sample RifCSPlowO2_02_FD_107749 | JGI IMG/M metagenome (GOLD analysis project Ga0156096, IMG submission 107749) | Deltaproteobacteria bacterium RIFCSPLOWO2_02_FULL_50_16
GCCGCTCCGAGGAGACGTTGACCGAGGACGATCTCCCCATCGGCGGGACCCTGGCGGATCTCCTCCAATTCAGGATGGAGCGTGAAGCGACGTCCCACATGGGAATCGTCGAATGGCGCTGGCCCTCCAATAAACCCGTTTATCAAACAAGTTTCTTCGACGGCGACCTTGAGTTGAAATTCATCCACCCCTGGTTTGCCCTGGGTGCGGGCGCTGACCACACAGAGACCACCATCCAACGCGATGAGGAAGATCCCACACACCATTCTAATTGGCTCTTTCTTGTCACGGGGGCCACGGGTGGAGAACTGGCCCAATTGAGATACAGGGGTTTTAGCGTCACGCTCGATGCCGAGACCCGCCTCTTTGCCGGGCAGGCCTTTGGGATGTTTGGCCTCGGGGGAGTCGAACTCGCCTATAATTGGTAGGGGCCCTGCAAAAATAATTTCCGCATGCGGCGTTGCCCGGCTCAGCCACTCCTTGCGGCGTACACCCACAGTACGCCTCAGTCGGACTTCGCCGGGCGTCTTGCCTGCGAAGAATTCTTTTTGCAGGGCAAACGAGTGGAAGTCATTTCCCTTTATTTAACTGAAATTTTCTGGGTGATCTGATATCCTGCATGGGTTTCTCCATATTGGAGATGGGGAGTCCTCTTTTGAAGGGTCAGAAAAAAACAAAAAAAGCGGCATCAAAGGGAAAAGACTCTGTCTCTGAAGAACTGCTGGGAATCTACGCCAAGGGGTTTGAGAGCTCACCCAATTCAATGATGATCGTCGCCTATAAAGACGGCGAACCCCACATTCAGCACACCAACACATCCTTCACAAAATATTATGGATATACTGAAAAGGAGGTCGTGGGTAAAAATCCGAGCCTGCTGAAATCGGATCTTCTTGATGTGAATTATTATAGAAAAATGTGGAGGGCCGTTCTCGATCCAGAGGTTGGATATTGGCATGATGAGATCGTCAACAAGCGAAAGAATGGATCCCTCATCCATGTCATTCTTTTCATCAACACACTATTTGATCATAATAAAAAGCCGATTTACTTTATCGCCAATCATACAGATATCTCTAAACGGAAGGAGATGGAAGAGGCCCTCAGACAGAGTGAAGACAGATTTAAAAGCATAAGCGCCTCAGCCAATGATGCCATCATTATCATCGACAATGATGGAAATGTGACTTTGTGGAACAAGGCCGCCGAAAGGATCTTTGGTTACTCAAAAGAAGAAATGATGGGACGCTATCTCCACGATATTCTAGTGCCACAGCGATATCATGAGATTTTTAAAAAGGGATTTGATGCATTTAAAATTTCGGGCAAGGGACCCATTATCAACAAGGCCATCGAATTGGTAGCCCTCAAAAAGGATGGGCGTGAGTTTCCCATAGAACTCTCATTGTCAGCCTTGCAAATCAAAGGACAATGGAATGCCATAGGCATCGTCAGGGATATCACAGAACGCAAAGAGTTTGAAGAAAAATTGAAAAAAAGCAATGAAGAATTAAAAGAAATAAGCGACCGAAAGTCCGCTTTTGTGGCCAATGTCTCCCACGAATTCAAAAATCCCCTGATCATCATCCGTGAAACGATGACCATTATCCTCGATGGGTTACTGGGAGAAATCAACGAGAAACAAAAAGATTTTTTGGAAAAGGGAAAAAAGACCGTCGACCGCCTCATGCGTCTGGTCCTCAATCTCCTGGATATCGCAAAGATCGAATCCGGCAAGGTGGAACTGCACAAAAAGAAAACGGATATGGCCTCATTATCTCATGACATCCTTGAGTCTCACAAACCTTCATTGGCCAAAAAACAAATTTTCATCAAGACAGATATCGACGATAAAACGACTCCTGTCTGGATCGATCCCGATCGAATCACCGAGGTCATCACCAATCTCATGGATAATGCCATCAAGTATACCCCTGTCAACGGACACGTCTTCATGAAGCTCTCAGAAACACCAAGTGAGATACGATTTGAAATCTCAAATAGCGGGACGGAAATTGACGAAAAGGATTTTGGGAAAATTTTTGACAAATTTGAACGCATTACCTCCGAAAGGGAGGAGGGCACGGGGTTGGGCCTCTCCATCGCCAAAGATATCGTGGAACTCCATCATGGAAGCATTTGGATTGAAAATGAAAGGGGCAAAGGAAATCGCTTTATTTTTGTCCTGCCCAAAGATCCAAACAAATAATACTCGCCTAATTTGTCACATAATGATCAATCAGGGAAAGAAGCCGGTTGGCATCCACAGGCTTCACCAGGATATCCGCGGCCCCCAATTGCTGCACATATTCCAGGATTTCTCTTTCTTCGTGCCCACTGATCACAATGATGGGGGGGATATCGACATCCACGGGCAGATAATGACGCGCGAGTTTCAAAAAGGCCGTTCCGTCGATGCGGGGAAGACTTAAGTCCAGAAGGATGAGATCGGGCTCAAAGGTCGTTGTGAGGTCGAGGGCTGATGGAACATTATCGGCCGTCAGGCAATCGCACCCGCGATCCTCCAAGGCCTCTTCCAACATGTCAAGCATGGTTGGATCGGCCTCCACAATAAGGACACGACGCCTCTCCATTGTTATCCTCCCTTGAGTCTCCAGACTACCAAAAAACCATTCGAAATCAAGGGTTAATCTATGACGCAAAACTCCTAAATAATAATCATCATTTACTCGTCCTCTCCGCGACTTTCTTGTTTCAGATAAAATGCCGACGGGCTATGATGAGAGTGGTGGAAAATGATATGGCCCCTTCCAAACGCCAACTCATCTTGCGCGGCATCAAGATTGCCGAGTCGGCCATTTATCGCCAGGACAAGATCTGGTCTCAATACAGCAATGATAAAGTAGATATCGGAGAACACCTGGCCCTCATTCTTCGAATATTAGGAAAGGCCCTTCCCTTGAACAAGAAAATCAGGGCCCTTTCTGTTGGTTCGAGCAATGAACCCCAATTTCGCATCCTCCAAACGGGATGTCAGGGTGGGCTCTATCTCTTAGACATCGACAAATCGAGTCTGGAAATCATCAAGGAGCGCCTTCGTCGACAAAATACCAGAAATGTCATGACTATTTTGCAAAATTTTAACAACATTTTTAACAACCCTGCCAAGACAATTCGTTTTCGTCATAAATTTCTCCAGGACAAAAAAGTGGATCTCGTCGCATTGCATCATTCGTTGTACTATTGTCCGCAGGAATCCTGGATAGAACTCTTTAGAAATCTTTACAAAAATATCCTGGCCCCTGTTGGAGTGATGCACGCTGTACTGATGACCAACAAAAGTGACAATCACTCCTCCACCACATGGCTCTACAATCATTTTGCCGGAAAATTCTGCCGTCACGAAAACAATCAAAGTCTCGAAAAATTGAAGCGCGCCCTCAAAAAAGAAAGGTTGTTTGCCGGATCCCGGATCCTCTTCAAGACCCGTTCTATTCAATTCTTTGTCGATGACTTTGAAAGGATGATGGCCGTCGTCTGGATGATCCTCCTCCACCCCTTTGTCCACGAATACAATTTTGGGCAAAAGGAAGAGATTACGGAGCTCATTTATAATCAGTTTTATAAAAAGAAAAAACCAATCCTTCAGATTCAAGACCACTTGGCGGTGTATCGTGGCCTCCATTTTACCCCTATTGTCACTGACTAAGATCCTTATAATAAAGGAAATTTCCCTCTTTTTCGAAAATTTTCGAAATATCCTGAAAAAATCGTAGCAACAAACGGCCGAGGCCCTCGATATCAGTGACAGAAAGGGATGGACCATGATACCACCGTCACCGACCCAATCCGCCGACGCTATTATAGAAACGGCCGCCACTCGTTTCCTGGAACTCAGACGAAGATATTCCACCCCCGAAGAACGGGAAGAGGCCGATTACGAGGCCTGGCTGGAACGAGAAAGACAAAGACCCCCAACCCCCGATGAGACGAAAGTCCGGGCCCATTTGGCCGTCCTTGACAATTCCCCCTTCCTTGAAGAACCCGCCATCCCACGAGATGTCGAGGCAGGACTTAGGGAAGAGGCCGCACCCACCCCGGACCCCGATCCCCTGCTAGCCCTTTTGACACCCCCTCCCGCCTTCCAAAGAGAGGAATCCATCAGGGTAGAATGGAAAGATGTCTTGGCCGGTCACCGATCCCTCCCTGAGGCCCCCCCAAAAATCTCCTTCCCAGAAAGGGAGCTCCGTCTGCCCGAAGAAGCTCTTTCTCGATCCACCGCCCCAAGGGCGGCGGAAGAAAATCCCCGTCCCCGACTCACAATGGCCTCGCTTTTTAGCGGAAGGATGAGCCGGGGGGAGACGACAGACGCCCTGCATCGCCCTCCTGATCAAGGTGTGGGGCTCATTCAATTTAATAAAGATGATGTCTTCTACTGGCATAGGCCCCAAGACCGGGTCCTGGCCGATGGAGGGACAATGACCTTTGACGGGCACTTTGTCTGGTCCAATAGAGAAACCTTTCCCAATGCGGCGGAGAACCCCTCCGTCGATCCCACACGCACGATCTACAGGGCCGATACCGCCATCGATTTTCACAATGTCCCTACGGGGCTCGGATCCGCTGACACAACCCGTCTCACACTGGATCCTCAGGAAAAACCCTTTTACAGCTTCAGGAGGGGAGATGAGGAGGCAGGTCGTTTTTTGGTTGGCAACGGTTATACGACTATCATCCCGCTCGATCGCGAACGGGCCATCGCCCTCAGGCCCGAGGACCTAAAAAAGGTCCTGAGAGAGGCAGGGGTGGGCTGGGCGCAGGGAGATTATGGTAATGCCGTGGCCCATTTAAAAAATTCCAAGGTAAGGCTGTAGACCCATTGACACCCCCAATAATTGTCGCCATAGTCCCCAGCCATGTCCCTGCCCGCTTTTATCGCCGCCCTGCCTACCGAAATCAAAGGCCTTCGTAAAAAAATGAAGGTGGACTTGACCGTCGATGTCAAGCCGGGCAGAGCCTACCAGGGCACCCTTAAAAATCACCCCCTCCTTCTCAGTTATTCCGAGATCGGAAAAGGGGCCGCCGAAAGGCATGTCCAATGCCTCATTAAAAACTTTCCCATCACGCACATGATCGCCATCGGCTTTGCAGGGTCCATGGTCCCCCAATACAACACCGGCGATCTCATCATCGCCCCTGCCGTCAAGAGCGACGACAACGGCTCTCCCCCCCTTTCTTGTCATGAAGCCCTGATTCATTGGGCTGAGACCCAGAGTCAGGGGAGAAAACTCAAATTTAGAAAAGGCAATCTCCTGACCGTGCGGGAACCCCTCCTGACGGTTCACGAAAAGATGATGGCCCATCGCCAATACGATTGTACCGCCGTGGATATGGAAAGTGCGGCCATCGCCCGGATCGCGCACGACAACAAGATCCCTTTTTTGGCCGTGCGAGCCATCTTTGACACCCTGGATGTGGAGCTGCCTCAGGATGAAAGTTTTCTGACGGAAGAATCGCAGGTGTCTGTGGGCAAAGTCCTCGCCTATGGGATCAAACAACCCCGTGTCTTTCTGAAATTGCCCCAATGGGGGATGTGGGCCGGCAGGGCCAGAAATTCACTGACCTATTTCGTCGAGTCCCTCATACAAAGTAACTTTTCAGGATGTTGAGAAAGGTCCCGGTGACTAAGCAGACTGAACGGCCTTGTTCCATCGGGCAAGGATCGCCCCCCTCTCCTTCTTCATCATATGAGGCTTAAAGACACGATCCTCTCTCCAGGCATTAGCGATCTCCTGCTGGTCCTTCCAAAAACCCACGGCCAGACCCGCCAAGAACCCGGCACCCAGGGCCGTCGTCTCAATCATCTTGGGCCTGACGAGTTGGCAGCCCAGGATATCGGACTGAAATTGCATGAGAAGATTATTGGCCGAGGCGCCACCATCCACCTTGAGGAGCCTCACCCTTTTGCCAAGATCCTTCTCCATCGCCTTCAAGATATCGTACTGGCTCAAGGCGATGCCTTCCAAAACGGCCCTGGCCAGATGGGCCGATGTCGTCCCCCGGCTAATTCCCGAGATGAGACCGCGGGCGGAGGCCTTCCAGTGAGGGGCCCCGAGACCCACAAGGGCCGGTACAAAGGTCACCTCACCGCTATCCGAGACACAACCAGCCAATTCTTCTACCTGAGGAGAAGAGGAAATAATCTTGAGTCCATCACGCAACCACTGCACGGCCGCCCCCGCAATAAAGGCGCTTCCTTCCAAGACATAAGTCACCTTCCCATTGAGCTGCCACCCCACAGACGTCAGCATCTTATAGCGGGAGCGGACAAGCTTACCTCCCGTATTCATCACCAGAAAAGATCCCGTCCCATAGGTGCACTTGGCCTCTCCCGCCTTAAAACAGGCCTGACCAAAAAGTGCCGCCTGCTGGTCCCCGGCCATTCCCGCGATGGGAATTCCGTCAGGAAGCCCGGGGACATCCTTCGTCGTCCCATACACCTTGGAAGAAGGCTGAATAAGGGGCATGAGGGAGGCCGGGATCTTGAGGAGTTTGAGCAGGTCTTGGTCCCAATCCAGGCCTTGCAAATTCATGAGCAGGGTGCGCGAGGCATTGGAGACATCGGTCACATGCTCCTTATGTCCGGTCAGTTTATAGACCAAAAACGAATCGATCGTCCCAAAGGCCAGCGACCCATCTTTGGCCCTCTGCCGGGCCCCGGAGACATGATCCAGAATCCAGCGGATCTTTGTCCCCGAAAAATAGGGATCGAGGACAAGACCCGTCTTACGACGAATCAGGGCCTCCTTGCCCAGTTTCTTGAGCTTGTCACAAAGGGGGGCCGTGCGCCGATCCTGCCAGACAATCGCCTTATAGAGGGCCTGACCCGTACAGCGATCCCAGATAATGGTGGTCTCTCGCTGATTGGTGATCCCGATTCCCGCGATCCTGTCACCGCTAACCCCCGCCAGCTCCAACGCCTTCCGGATGGTCGTGATCGTGCACTGCCAGATTTCCTCAGGATCGTGTTCCACCCAGCCCGGCTGGGGATAGTGTTGGGGAAATTCCTGGTTGTGTTTGGCCAGGACATTGAGGTCGTGATCCAAAAGGACAACCGTCGTCCCCGTCGTCCCCTGATCGATACTCATGATGACGTCTTTTGTCATAACTCCTCTCCTTAAAAACGACCCAAAAAGGAGGCGGTTACTTCTCTCTCACTTTTTGCCTCAGCCTGTCCCCGGCCCGGCTGAGGCAAGCTATTTGACCCAATATCTTTTGTAGGCCGCAAGGAGATTGGGTCAAATAAAGCCGTTCGAGAGAAGTAACCACCTCCTTTTTGAATTTTTTGAAAATAACAACCTGTTACAAATCTCAAGGGATAATATACCTTTCGAGCGGCTTTATTTTTCTCAACACCTTATTGGCCTCAACGACTTGAGAAAAATTGCTTGCCAAACCCGGCCAGAGAGGGTTTGGCAAAAAGCGAGAGAGGTATATTATCCCTTGAGATGAATCTGTTTGCTAAAAAATTCAAAAACACGCGTTGACACTAAATCCTTCTCATAATCCATTGTCAAGACGTGATTGGAATTCGTCAGGACCACCTCCTCAATGAGGGAAGACCCAAGATGTCTTTTCATAAAGCGGGCACTCTTGGGCGCGACCACCTCATCATGACGAGAGGACACGATCAAGGCGGGTTGGTAGATCCGAGGCAAATGTCGGCGGGCCGCCCGCATCTCATCCCAGACCTCAAACAGGCTTTTGAGGGAAAAGCGATCATAGCCCACAAACTGTCTCTGGGCCTCGGGATCCCGAATCGCCGCGGGGTCTTTTTTCTGGATCATGTGGTGGTGATAACGAGAACGAAAAGGCATCCATCGAAGCACCTTGACGCCCACACGGACCAAGGGTTTCCTAAAAAAAAGGGGGGTGGCCAGACAGGCGATCGCCCGAACCTTTTCCGGAAATGCCTCGGCCAATCGGAGGGCCATCAATCCCCCCAAGGATAACCCGGCCACGCAGACAAGATCGGTTTGAGAGATCAATTCTTCAAGGCCAAGACGCACCCCGCAAAACCAGTCCTGGCGCAACACCGTGTCCAGCGCCGAAGACTCACTCCCATGACCCGCCAATAAGGGGGTCCCGACCCGCCATCCTGCCTGTTCAAAGGGCCTCTTGAGACTCTTCAAGCAGTCAGGGGTGGCCGTAAAACCGTGAATGAGGAGGCATCCGGGGTTCACCCCCCCACTCAACCACTTTAAAAACACTTTGACAAGACCCGTAAATTTGTAAGAAGTAACGGGAGTGGTGGAAAATAACTTTTCTTGAGCGGCTTTAGAAAAATCAATCACCTTACTGCCTCTATGCCATTGATTTTTCTAGCTGTCCAAAAACCGGCAGTGGAGGTTTTTGGGCAAAAGCGAAAGGAAAGTTATTTTCCACCACTCCCGTAACCTCTGAAAAAAGGCAGACATGAAGCTGGAACAAATCACCCTCCCGATCAAGGAGGACCTCGAGCGCGTTGAAGAGGTCATTAGCGAACGCCTCAAGTCCGACGTCCCCTTCATCACGACCGTGACCCACTATATCACTGAAAACGGGGGAAAGAGGGTTCGTCCGGCCATTTTGCTCCTGGCCGCAAGGATGGCCGGTTACTCGGGGCCCTCGGCCATTGAATGTGCCGCCGCCATCGAATTTTGCCACACGGCCACCCTCCTCCACGACGACGTCATTGACAAGGCCTCCCTGCGGCGGGGCCGTCCCTCCACCAACGCCCGGTGGGGCAATCACGCCTCCGTCCTCATCGGGGATTTTTTTTACTGTCGCGCCTCCGAGATGTTTGCCAACTCGGATAACCTCAAGGTCATCCAGCTCATCACCAAGGCCATGCGAGAAACCACTGAGGGAGAGACCCTGGAGATCACAAAAAGCAATGACTTGTGCATCACAGAAGAGGAGTATCTCAAAATCCTCCATGCCAAAACGGCCATCCTGATCGCCACGGCGGCCGAAATGGGCGGGCTTTTGGGCAATGTCTCCGAGGAATTTGTTCGCAGCCTGAAAGAGTACGGGACCTCACTGGGGCTGGCCTTCCAACTGGCGGATGATGTCCTGGATTATATCTCTGATGAGGAGACCTTTGGAAAGACGAGGGGCATCGATTTGCGCGAGGGGAAACTCACCCTCCCGATCATCACTGCCCTCAAACAGGCCGATCCCCAAGAAACGAGGATGCTCAAGGACGCCCTGATCTCGGAAAAACTAGAAGAGTCAAAATTGAAAGAAATCATCTCCCTCATCCAAAAACTCAACGGCATCGACTACACGCTCAACCTGGCCCAACATTACATCGCCAAGGCGAAGGGGTCGCTCGCCGTCTTCAAGAATTCGATCGAGAAAGAGGCCTTGTTGAATCTGGCCGACTACGTTATCTGCCGGGAAAAATAATAATGGGAAATCTTTAAACTCCGCGGGCCCCTTCCCGCCAATGACGGGCCTCTTTCCGATCGCTGGGTAACCCGAGCCTCTCGGCCACTTGGCCCCCCACCTCTCGGACCTCACGGGGCGATCGGAGACTTCGTCCGGGTCCCCGCACAACCCACCTTAGTTCACGAATCCCCTCCACACGATCCAGCTGAAAAACGCCGTTATCCGGATCGTGCCTCAATCGTCCCTCATACAACTGGCTCACGAGTTCGGGCACTTCCTGACCTCGACGCCCCATATGGGCATCATGGTTATCCGTCACACGGATAAATGTTTGTTCGCCCCCGGCCTGGAGGGCAAAGGCCAGGGTATACCAGATATCGACATCCTGATCCCCCGGAAAGACACCCAAGAGCGTCGGCGGCAAGGTGAGGGTCCCTGCGACAACGGCGTCCTGGACCCGTTGCCACAAATGTCGTGAAAATCGCGGGGTGTCAAAGGCCCCCAAACCCATCACGGGGAGACCCATGCGGGCCTCCTTATACTGACGAGCGTAGTCGGCGCGTGTGGTATCGATCCCCTCACTCATGGAACGACTGCCGGGGATGACGACATTTCTGGCCACCCAATCCCGGGTCGACCGCAGGGCCAGTCCCCCCATAATCAGGGGGGCCATCCGCACGAGGGAGGCATACTTGGGTCCCAGGAGAAAAGCGGGTGAATCCAAAAAGAGGGCCGCATACCCGTGCTCCCCCCCCCGATGGAGGAGCTGATCGACCAGATGACGGGCCCCCATGCTCGATCCGACACCGATACGACCCAGCGGCTGGCCATTGGTATCGGAAAGCCTCGGATCCAGCCCCTGAATACGACCGACCTCATCATGAAACTGGAGGTCATGGACCGTCAGGAGGGCGACACTCCTTTGGGCCGCCACGCGGGGATCGGGGTGGGCCGACAATCCGTGATCCACGGGCTCGCGCATAAAGGTGGCCAAACCCCGGCCAACATAACCCTCCACCCGTGTCAGATCATATTCCAGACCATGGCCAAAGCCCGGATAGAGCTCGACAACGGCCCGGGCATGCTGACCCGACGGGGCATGGAGCCCCAACATCCGAAACTCAAGCCCGGCCGGCCCCCCACCCACATCATGGCCCTCCAAATACCCATAATAATACCCCGGCAGGGGAATCCCCCGTGCCTCCTCAGTATAGGACCTTATAAAGCGCTCCCTGTCCTCCGGGGAGAGCTCACGCCAGGTCATCCGTGCCGCGAAGGTGGGCCTTGTCCTCCCTGGTAAGGGAGGAAGGGCAATGACCGCCTCATCCAAGACGCGGCCCTCGATGAGGTCGTGAAGGCGCTGTTCCAGGAAGATCCGGGCCAAGACATCGCCTCCCGGTCCCCCAGCCAAAGAAGGACCCCTTCCTGAAACAAGGCTGTCATAATGTTCTTTTAACCCTGGAGTCACGGGAGAACCTGGGGTGTCCTGTATCTGACCCTCCAAAAATGCCTCCTGCCTGGCCGCCCCCGCCTCCAGGGCACGACGAGTCCTGCCCTCAAAACGACCGATAGCATCACTCAAAGACCGGCGTCTCTCGGCCCTCCATTGTAAGGGATACCAGGCGTAAGGATCCTCTGAACCCGATGGCCTCAAGGCCACATCACCCTCTGCCATAACTCGCCCTCCTTATTTCATATGGGGGTGTTGTCGATGGTTTAAAAAGAAAGTTGTGGGACAAATCGTCCAGTGTGGTCAAAGTGTATTCTAGCGTCTACGACAGCTTCTCTAGTATGCCCCCGAAACTAAGACCATGAATAGAATAGAAAAAGAGCCTCATGACCTGCAAAGAGAGGGGGGCTTGTCAACAATACCTGTGAACGCCTGTGAACGAAAAGTGACTTCAAATTCCAGACTCCCCCGTCTGAAAATGAAACCATTTAACCAATCACCAATATCCCCTCTCCACACATCACCTGAAAATAATTCATTATTTTTAGACACACCCCCCTGGCACTGCTTTTGCAAAACTCCCCTCTAACACCGGTGCGACGAAGTAGTCCTCATCCCCACGGGATGAGGGCGACAAAGTAGTCCCTCTTTATGGGGCGACAAGGAGTCCATCATGAAAGAAAACGTCATTCTCAAGGATGTCTATGCCATCGCGGAGGGTGATCATTCACACAAAAGCCGTTGGACCAGGATCGGCATTGGTTTTGTCAACTCGGACACCTCCATCAATGTCGTTCTCGATGCCATCCCGGTCAACGGGCGGCTTCACATCCGTGATCGGCATATTCGCAAATCTCTAAACGAAGTAACGAAAGGAGAAAACCAATGAAGACAGTAAAGACTTTTCTCATCCTCTTCACGCTCGTGTGCCTCATGGCCCCAGCCCTGGCCGAGGCCGCGGTGGCAAAAAAACCCTTGAAGGGGGTGATCAATATTAACACCGCCAGTCTCGAAGAGCTTGCGATGCTCCCCGGCATAGGGGCAAAAAAGGCCGAGCGTATTATTGAATACCGTGCCAGCTCCCCCTTTGCTGAGATCTCTGACATCACTCAGATCAAGGGGATCGGCCCCAAACAGTTTGACCAGATGAAACCCTTCCTGGTCGTTCAAGGCGAGACCACGGCATACTGGGGAACTCAAGAAGAGGCTGGAGTCACTTCCACCCCTTAGGACGCCTCTTTGCAGGGGGACCCGGGGCAGGAGTCCAATGACTCCTGCCCTTTTTTTATCTGTTTTTAGAGGTTCCTGGGAAAATGCCTTCCCCGGATAGCGAGGAGGCCCAATAAAGGAAGGATCAAAAGAATAAAGGCAAATGGAAATGAAGAGGTGTCCCACTGAGCCGTATGCAGGCTGCATCCCGACAGGGCATTAGAGGAATCCTGGGAGACGGCGGGATCCTCCGCCCCAACCTGTTCCGGGGATTCTGCCCCCTCCAAAGAAACCTCTTGGGCCTCTTCATCAAGATTGATCCCTGCCAATGTTGTTTCTCCATTGAGGGACTGCATGATATTCAGGCTCCCCTTGGACAGCACCTTGCCCTCAAGAGAGCCTTGATGAGTGGCATAATTTAAAATGACATCCTTGACCTGGAGGGCGGTCCATTCCGAATTGCGAGACATCATCAGGGCCGCGGTCCCTGAAACAAAGGCCGTCGCCATCGAAGTCCCCGAATAATAACCATAGTGATTGCCAGGCAGGGTACTCAAGATAGCATTCCCCGGCGCCGCAAGATCCACAGTCTGACTCCCAAAGTTGGAATAATTCGCCAGAGAACCATCCCCCCCCAGGGCCGCTACAGTCATCATATTATCCAGTTTGAGGCTGGCCGGATAAACTGGAGTTTGATCGATATCATAGCCCTTTTTATTTTCGTCGCCATTCCCCGCCCCGGTGACAAAAAGGATCCCCGCCTGACTCGCCTCTTCAATGGCTTTTTTAAGTTCCGTCAAACTCTGTTGAGTGGTGGTGGAAGGAGATTTTATAACCCAGCTACTATTGATAATATGGGCCCCATTATCGATGGCATAACGAATGGCCTCAATCGCTGTATCAATCCTCCCCAAGCCATCACCTCCCGTAAATTTGAGAACCATCATTTGGACATCCCAGGCGACACCGGTGACTCCAAGCCCATTATTCCCCACGGCCCCGATAATTCCGGCAATGTGCGTCCCATGACCCCTTTCATCCATGGGGGAAGAATCGTTATCATAAAAATCAAATCCATGGACATCATCAATATAGCCGTTCCCATCATCATCCATATCGTTGTCAGGAATCTCCCCTGAATTGACCCAAAAGTTGTCTCTTAAATCCTCATGATCCAGATCCACCCCTGTATCAATCACCGCCACAACTACCTGCGGGGCCCCATGAATGAGTTCCCAGACAATGGGGAGTTGAAGTTCGGGGGTGATCATCTCTGTTTGATAGGCCACATAGGGATCGCTGGGAAGATTGAGGGGGGGAAGGGACTGTGATTCAGAAACAGAATAGACCGGCCGCGCCACAAGAAGGGCCAACAGGAGAGAGAAGAGGGAAAAACCCAGTCGTCTGAACAGCAACATCGTACCCCATCATCATCATCCTATCCCCCGATAGATGTGTTTGGTGATTGATCGTTATATGAGTTATCGGCCAAAGGGGAAAAAAGTTGTGACTTTTCTAGGCATTGACCCCCAAGATCCCCTATGATACGAAACCTCCCCATGCCCCACCCCTCCTCAAAAAAACTCTTTAATGAGGCCCAAAAGGTCTTGGTAGGGGGGGTCAATAGCCCCGTCCGGGCCTTTGCCGCCGTCGGGGGACATCCCATCTTTATCGATCGGGCCAAGGGCTCTTCTCTGACGGATGCGGATGGAAATCACTACATCGACTACATCGGCTCCTGGGGACCGATGATCCTGGGTCATGCCCACCCGGAGGTCATAAGGGCCCTTCAAGAATGTCTCCAAAAAGGAACGAGCTTTGGGGCCCCAACGGCCCTTGAAACCCAACTCGCCCAGGAAGTCATTCAGTGTTTCCCTTCGATTGAAAAGATCCGCTTTGTCAATTCGGGGACGGAGGCCACGATGAGTGCCCTGCGTGCCGCCCGGGGATTTACAGGCCGGGCAAAGGTGATCAAGATCGAGGGGTGTTATCATGGACACGCCGATTATCTCTTAGTCAAGGCGGGTTCAGGGGCCACGACACTGGGGACGCCCACGAGCGAAGGGGTCCCCCCCAATCTGACGGAGACAACGCTCGTCGCCCCTTATAATGATAGCGAGGCCATCGTCCAACTCGTTCAAAGACACAAGGGTGAAATCGCCGCCCTCATCCTGGAACCGGCCGTAGGCAATATGGGCTTCGTCCCTCCCAGGCCCGGTTATCTGAAGACCCTTCGCGAAATCACCCAAAAAGAGGGCATCGTCCTCGTCTTTGACGAGGTGATGACCGGTTTTCGCCTGGCGCGCGGCGGGGCCCAGGGGCTCTACAACATCAAACCCGATATGACCTGTCTGGGAAAGATCATCGGCGGCGGATTGCCCGTGGGGGCCTATGGCGGACGAGCCTCTATCATGAAAAAAGTCGCCCCTGAGGGCGGGGTCTATCAGGCCGGGACCCTTTCAGGCAATCCCCTGGCCATGGCCGCGGGATTGGCCACCCTCAAGGAACTCTCAAGACCCGGATTTTACGAGACCCTCAATAAAAAGGCCTCCGGGCTCTTTCAAGGGCTTCAAGACCTGGCCAAAAAAACCCCCCTCCCTTTAAGATGCCAATTCCAAGGCTCCATGGGGACCTTGTTTTTTACCCGTGAAGAGGTCACAGACTATCGCTCCGCCTTGAAGGCCGACACCCAACTCTTTGCCCGGTTTTTTCAAAAGATGTTGCATCAGGGCATCTATTGGCCCCCCTCCCAATTTGAGGCCCTGTTTGTCTCCGCCGCCCACACGGAAAAAGATATTCAGCAAACGCTCAAGGCCTGTCAAAAGACCCTCGAGGGCCTCCATCCATGACCCCTCCCTCCCCCGACACAAACGACAACGAAGACGAAAAAGACTTGTCGAGATCCTGGTACATGACCTTTGGTCTCTATGGCGCCGTCGGGACACAACTGGCCATCACCATAGTCGCCTGTCTATGGGCCGGAAATTGGGCGGATAACCGTTTTGATACCACCCCTTGGCTGACCCTTATAGGACTCACCGTGGGCTGTGTCGGGGGTTTTTATAACTTTATCCGCACGGTCCTGTGGCAACAGAATAAGAAATATGACTCCCACAACAACCCCCACTGACATCAAAAAGATGTATGGCTCCTTGGCCATTGTTTCCGTCATTTTTCTCGCCCTCTCTTTGTACTGGCGTTCTTGGCCGCTTTCTTACAGCCTTGGCCTGGGTCTCCTCATAGGGGGAGGCAATCTTTACCTCATTACCCAGCTCGTTAAGATCTTCCTGGGACAAGGGAAGGGAGGCCGTTTAAGACTCACCCTCCTCTTTCTCCTCAAGGCGATCCTCCTCCTGTTGATTATCGGCTTGATTCTTTTGGAGGGCCATGTTAGGTCGGTCCCGTTTTTAATAGGGATCTCCAATGGCCCCTTGAGCCTCCTCCTCTTGGGACTTTCGGGATGGGAAATGAACCATGCATGATTTTATTTGGTTTTCTCTTTTGACAGACAAGATCAACCATCAAAATATCCACGTGGTGATGGCCGCCCTCGTGGCCCTTATTATTACTATTGTCATCATCCTTGTGCATCGAAGGCTCAAAAATACTGAAGAACGCCTCATCCCCAATCCCAAAGGGACGTTGGTCAATGTCTTTGAAATGGCCGTTGAAAAAATTCTTGACCTCATGGAAGGGGTCATGGGCCCCAGGGCCGAGCAATTCTTCCCCCTCATCGGCACCCTCTTTATTTACATTTTCCTGTGCAATGTCATGGGATTGATCCCCGGATTTCTCCCCCCCACCGACAACGTCAACACCAATTTTGCGATGTCGATCACCGTCTTCCTCTACTACAATTACTGCGGCATTCGGGAACAGGGGATCAAAAATTATTTAAAACACCTGATGGGTCCCCTTGTATGGTTGGCGCCTTTGATGTTTGTCGTCGAACTCGTGGGGCATTGTGTCCGTCCTATCTCTTTGTCCTTACGTCTCTTTGGAAACATGACAGGAGATCACCTGGTCTTGGGGATCTTCTCCAACTTAACACCTATTTTAGTCCCCGTCATTTTTATGGCGCTGGGTCTTTTTATCTCATTTATTCAGGCCTTTGTTTTTACATTGCTCTCCATGGTCTACCTCTCGCTCGCCATCGCACATGAGGAACATGAATGAGAAACCTTAAAAAAAGTTTGTCACCAACTATTTTAGAGTCAATATAAGGAGGAAAAATGAAGAAAATTTGGGCAATCCTAACAACAACAATGATGTCGGTTTTTGTCTCTGCCTTAGCCTTGGCACAAGAACACGGTGCCGCTGCCACGGCGGGCGGTGATGAATCAGGGGCCTTAAAGCCGGCCTTGGCCATTGCGGCTGGTCTGGCCATCGGCATTGCGGCGGCAGGTGGGGCCTTGGGTCAGGGACGTGCGGCACAAGCTGCCTTAGACGGCATTGCCCGCAATCCCGGCGCGGCCCCCAAGGTCATGACCCCGATGATCATCGCCCTCGCGCTGATCGAATCCTTGGTCATTTACGCCCTGGTCATTGCCTTCCTGCTGCAAGGAAAGATATAACAAGGTCAAAATTGACAAAAAAGATCCTAGGGGCTAATTTCCTCAAGGGTCTTTTTTTGTTTTTTCGCCGTGGGATTTCCAAACACCCGCCTGCCCTCAATGCTTCGCATTGAGGACCCGTCGCACCTCCGGTGCTTCGGGGTCCCGGCGCTCGCATCGCGCCTCTGGCGCTCCAGGCGCACCCGAGCTCTGCAAGGGTGCTGTCGACGGGACTAGGCGCTTTGAAGGTCTCGTGAAAAAATCCGCCTGCCCTCAATGCTCCGCATTGAGGACTAGGCGCTTTGGGAATCTATCAAAAAGGAAATCGGCCTTTATGAGGGATTCCCAAAGCGCCTGTAGCTCAGTGGATTAGAGCATCAGACTACGAATCTGAGGGTCGGGAGTTCAAATCTCTCCAGGCGCGCATTTTCGGGAGCTCCGGGGCCTTTACGGCGCCGGAGCGACGAGTGTTTGTACAATTTAATTTTGCCCGTTAAAACGGGCAGGATTAAATTGTTTACAAACACCCGTACTGAGACAACAGTTCAAAATTAAGTTGTCGAAGTGCCAGAAAATGCGCTGTACTTGCCTCAGAGAGGCAAGTGTGCGCAAAATCCGAGAGTGGAGGCCGGCTTTACCGGCCTCACCCCTCCTTCATCCTCCCCAACAGTCTCAATAAACCATCCAGGATCGTGAGGGGGTGGGGAGGGCAACCGGCAATAAAAAGATCCACAGGGGCAACCGAATGGGCCCCATTGAGAACTTTATCGCTTCCTTCAAAGGGTCCCCCACTGATGGCACAAGCCCCCACAGCAATCACAATCTTGGGATCAGGAACCGCCTCGTAGGTTTTTGCCAAGGCCAGCTTCATATTCACGGTTACGGGACCCGTAATGATGAGCCCATCTGCATGTCGCGGTGAGGCCACAAACTGGATCCCAAAACGGGAAAGATCAAAGACGACATTATTCAATGCCTGAAGTTCCAGGTCACAGCCATTGCAGCCGCCAGCACAGACAACCCTGAGTTTCAAGGAACATTTGAAAAGTCTTAACCTCTTTTTTTCAAGGGCCTGCGCCAACCGCATCTTGTCTCCCTCAAGAACAAGGTCTTTTTCACAACGTGTCGCCAGGCGGTAATCTTGGGAAAAGGCGATGGCCCCCCCGGAACAGACCCTGACACACTCCTGGCAAAAGAGACATCGCCCCAGATCAATCCGTAGGGGATCCGTAGAAATCGCATCGGTGGGACAAACCTCCGCACATCGCCGACAATCATCGGCACATTTCCTTGAATCCATCGCAGGTCGCCCCCGAAAAGGTGGAGGCAGGGACCCTCTAGGCGGAAAGGTCTGGGTTCGATATCCTTGTCTCCATCTATTTTTTAATATATCCCACATGCCTTAACATCTCCTAGAGATCATGCCCTGCATAGGAAAGATTAAAACTCTTGTTGCAAAGAGGAAAATCCGAGATCTGGCCATCCCGCATCGCCATCTGAAGTCCCTGCCAGTTGTGAAATGACGGATCAATGATCTTAAACAGTCGGATCTTCCCAGAGGAATCGGTTATTGCAATATGGACAATTTCACCCCTCCATCCTTCAACAAGACTCACAACCAAGGATGAAAATTTAAAACGATCGCACGGCAGAAAGGTCTTTTCCACAGTCAAGGCCTTCAACCCCTCTTTGAGGAATTCCAGGGACCTTTTAACTTCCAGCGAGCGGATCCTCGCGCGGGCATAGACGTCTCCGGTCGTCAAACGAACCATCGGAGGCTTGTGAACGCGATAGGCCCCGATTGGATAATCGCTCCGGACATCATGACCTATCCCTGAGGCCCGTGCCGGAAAGCCCACCAGGCCAAGGGTCCTTGCAAGCTCCGCAGAAATCACGCCGGTCTGCTCAAAACGGGCCAAGACAGAAGTTTCTGAAAAGAAAAGATCAGACACGTCGCGAAATTCTTGTTCGCTTTTTTCCAGCCGCTTCCAAAAATCAAGGATTTTTTCCTTGGAGAGATCCAGGAGGGTTCCACCCGGCCTGATAAAAGACCGACCATAACGATTTCCCGTCAGTTCCATCAATAGATTCAAAAACTCTCCGCGAAGCCTTCCAAAATAAGCGGAAGCCGGAAGAAAGCCAACATCGGAGGAGAGCATCCCCAAATCACCCACATGATTGGCCATCCGCTCCAGTTCAAGGGCCACAACCCTCAGCTCCTTGGCCCTGACAGAAACCGACTTGTCCGCCAATCCCTCCATCGCGTGGGCATAACACAGTGCATGTCCAACAACGGTGTCACCTGCAATGGATTCGGCAAGGACTGCCTGACGCGATGGATTCGCTTTTGGGAACATGGTCTCGATACCACGGTGCTGATAACCCAACTGGATTTCCAAGTGAAAAACCTTCTCTCCGTGGCACTGAAACCGGAAATGCCCCGGTTCGATAATCCCCGCATGAACCGGCCCCACAGCCACTTCATGGATCTCTTCCCCCTCCACTCGATAAAAAGGGGCATAATCTCCCCTGCGAATGGGTTTCAGCCATGGATGACCCTCCGGCAATATATTGTGCTGTTCATAGAGTTCCCTCTCAAACCAGTGCGCCTCCGGGAGATCAGGCGTCAGAGACGGATAGCGGAGATCATTTTTCATAAGATCCGTTCCCGCCAGACGGAGTTCGCCACGATCATCGATGCCAAGCAATCCATAGAGCCTCATTCGATCGCCATGATCCTCAGCCAACAAAGAAATCACCCTCCCCTTGGCCAACTGACAACTTTCAATGATCCATCGACGCCACGAGATGAAATCGATCTCGGGGATTTCATGAAGGGCCATCGCCACCCCATTTTTAAGAATTGCAGAATTTATCTTCACGATGAGCCTCCGATGACAGAGGCAGCGCTGACCAGGAGGCGCACCAAAGGAGGTGGAAGATAAACTCCAAAAAGAAGAACGGGGATGGCCAGTAACGCCGGTGCTAAAATCATTGGCCAGGAGGGTTTTTCACCTTCTTTTGGAAGATCACGACCTTCCCCCTGAATCATCCCAAGGACAGTGCGTGACATGCCGACAAAAACAACCCCCAGGGCCAGGAGATAAAGAACCATGGAGATGACATGACCCGAGGATAACCCATCTCTGAAGATTAAAAATTCGCTGATAAAGGGGGCCAGGGGAGGCGATCCCAAAATAGCAAGGGATCCCAAGGCCCAACAAAACCCCCGTCAGGGGCAACTTCCTCAAGAGCCCGTGTACCTCAGAGGTCATCTTGGTTCGATAGGCAATCAAGATCTGCCCGGCGGTCAGAAAAAGCAACGCCTTGGCCAGTGAGTGATTGACCACATGGAGAAGGCCTCCGAACCCAGAACCCACCCCGATGCCCAGTGCCAAAATCCCCATATGCTCCACGCTGGAGTAGGCCAGCATCCTTTTATAATCGCGCTGTTTTATGATGAAGGCGGCGGCAATAAAAAGAGACAGGAGCCCAAAGAGTATAAAGAGCCTCGACATAAAATGACCCAGATTCGCCGCAAGACAAACCTGGTAAAACCTCAAAATCCCCAAAAAGGCACAATTCAAGAGGGCCCCTGACAAAAGCGCCGAGACCGGAGACGGGGCCTCACTATGAGCATCGGGAAGCCAGGCATGCATGGGGGCAAGTCCCATCTTTGTGCCAAAGCCAACCAGGACCAAAATAAAACCAACCCGGAGCCAACGTGGCTCCAGAATTTTTCCGTGAGACATGAGCGAGGTGACGTTGAGATCCGATCCGTGACCACCACTTGCGGCAGCAACAAAAAAGAGACCAAGGAGGGCCAGTGCAATCCCGACGGAACAAATCAAGAGATATTTCCACGTCGCCTCTAGGGCCTTCTCATGATGATGGTAATAGATGAGGGGGGCGGAGGCCAATGTGGTCCCCTCAATAGCCACCCAAAGAACTCCAAGATGGTGGGTCACTGATGTGAGTGTCATCGCCGTCAGAAAAAAGAGCATGCAGGGGGTGAAAAGATGGCTGACTCCTTCCTTGACCACCTTTCGTTCATGATGAAAGTAGCCCCAGGCATAGAGGGAGACCAAAAGAAAAAGAAGGCTGGTGACCGAGAGAAAAAGCAATCCCAACGGATCAAGAGAAAAGAATCCTTGTTTCTCTTGAGCGACAGGGAAGAAATGAAATGAAGCGGTCAGCATCAAGTGCAAGAACGCCGTTATAGAGAGAACAAATCTCCTGAACTTGCGACGCGTTTCTGCCCGGCTTAAAAGGGAAAGGATCCCCAATAAAACAGGGATGATGAGGAGGGCCAAAATCCTCATTCCGTCTCCTCCTCACTCTCTTGCAGTGCCGTCAAGACACGCGTATCGATGTGGTCAAAGGTGCGATTAATGTGGTAAATCATGATCCCCATCACAAAAATTCCCACTAAAAGATCCAGCAAGACCCCCATTTCAACAATGGCGGGAAAATCGCCCACCAGATTCATACCGAAGAGAAAGACCCCATTTTCCAGGACCAAAAAGCCGATGACCTGAGTGATCGCCTTCGTTCGTGAAACCAGGAGAAAGAAACCAATCAAAACAACGGTTAAAGCCACCGGCACGGCCATCGGTGAAAAGGGAGGCAGGGCTGGCGGCAACGCCTTGATGCTCGAGAAGGCCAAGACGGCAATGCCACCACCGGCAAATAGCGAAAGATGGAGACTGACAATGGGTTCCACTTCCTGACGAATCGAGGCCTCTCGGATAGAGCGAGTCAAGAGAAACGGCATCGCTACCGCCTTGATTGCAAATGTGCCGAGGGACATCAAAACGATGTGGAGTTCCTGAAAGGACCCCTTAGCCAAAAGCGGAAGCGCCGAAAGCATGGCCCCCTGCAAGGCAACAATATAAATACAGCTCGACAGCCTCGAAAACCCGAGGAGAAAAAAAGCAGAAAGAATGATACCAATCAAGAGCCAATCCATTAAATAGGCCCTCCCAGAACGGTGATTAAAAGGGCCAATGTCGTGATGACAAGGTTGGCCACGAGGAGTTGCGGAATCTTGCTTAATCGCAGTCTGCTTTTGACCGACTCCACAACACCGATGACAACAGCGATGCCCGCCACTTTTGCCAAAAGATAGCCAATCTCCTGAAATCCAAACAACCCTGTTGGAGGCCAAAGAAGTGAAGCGGTCAGCGCCATAAAGAGAAAGAGCTTGAGGGTCGCACCATAAAGGATAAGACCCAAATCAGGTCCGCTATAGTCAAGAATCATCACCTCATGAATCATTGTCAATTCCAGGTGGGTATTGGGATCGTCAATCGGCATACGAGAATTTTCTGTCAGAAGGATTAAAAAGAAAGAAATGAAAAGAAGTACAACCGCCGGATGAAATGTGGGGTGAGTATTCCCCCATTGGAAGATATGGGAGAGGGAGGTCGACTGAGTCATGACGGCCAGTGTTACAAGCGCCATAAAGAAGGCGAGTTCTGAAAAGGCGCTAAATGCCGCCTCACGACTTGCCCCCATTCCCTCAAAACTGGAACCAACATCGAGGGCCGCTAAAATCGTAAAGAAGCGTCCTAGGGCCAGAAGATAGGCGAAAAGTATCAGGTCGCCGCGGAAGTGAATGGGCGCTTCATATAAGAGGGGAAGCAGGAGCCCGGCCATCAAAAGGGTGGAGAGGACAATGCCAGGGGCAAGGCGAATCATGAAGGAAGCACTCCGGCTGTCAACCCCTCCCTTGCAAAACAGCTTGAAGAGATCATAGTAGACTTGGAGAAGGGGTGGACCCTTTCGACCGGCAAAAAAAGCCTTGGTCTTGGCAATGATTCCCAAAAAAATGGGAGGGATCAATAGAAGGATCGCCAGATGACCTGTAAGTTTTAAAAGCTCAGATACCAAACCACACCTCCCACAAAAGAAGCACGATCAACGTCATAAAAATCAGTGCAAGATAGTTTTGAACCCGACCCTTCTGAATCTTTCTGATGAAACCAAAAATTCGGTCACATTGAGAAAAAAGTGGCTGAAAAAAAATTCTCTCGGCAAAATCGGCAATTTGAACTGCAAAGCTTGAAGGACCCGGAAAAATGCCACCCGGTTTTTGAAATTGCAAATGGGGTCTAAAAAGCACACGAAAAAAAACAGCAATCGGTTGAGCGAAAGAGGAGGCGGTATACTGCATCCGTGGTGAAGGTTGTGCGTAGCCGCAGTCCCAGGTCACAGCATGCCGAATCGTCCTGCCACGGTAAAGCAACCGACCCAGGAGACCGACAACTATGCCCAGTCCTAGAAAAATGAGGCAGGCGTACACAACAGGATGAAGCAATCCCAACACCCCATCCCCATGACCGAGAACGGCTTTTGGTAAAGGAGAGATGACTTCCAATACGCGGGCAATGGAAGACCAGACAAACTGCGGAAAAATACCACCCAAGAGACAAAGTAAACTCAGTACGATGAGTGGAATCTGCATGGTCAGTGGGACCTCGTGGATCTTTTCTTTTTGGCAACTTCGTGGTTCTCCCAAAAACACAACACCAAAAACCTTGGTAAAGCACGCCAATGCAAGTCCCCCTGCAAAGGCAATCCCGACAATCCCAATCACCACAAGAAAGAGAGAAAGACCGCTAAGACTTTGGGCACCACGAAAGAGTCCAGAATAGATCAAAAACTCACTGATAAAGCCATTTAAGGGGGGCAGACCACAGATCGCAACGGCACCCATCAAAAAGGTCACGCCTGTAACCGGCATCTTTTTCAAGAGACCTCCCAGTTGTTCAATCATTCGTGTATGGGTAACGTGCAGCACCGAACCGGCCCCCATAAATAAAAGCCCCTTGAAGATGGCGTGGTTCCAGACGTGGAGAAGGCCACCGCCGAGACCGAGGAGGGTGATCATCGCATTGCCCTCGGCGATCCCGATCAGTCCGAGCCCTATTCCCGTCATGATGATCCCGATGTTTTCCACACTGTGATACGCAAGAAGTCGCTTCACATCATGTTGCACGAGGGCATAGAGAACACCGAATACAGCTGAAAGAATTCCGATACCCACCAAGCACCCCCCCCACCAGAGAGGGGGAAGTCCCAGAAAAGTAAGGGCGCGAAGCAATCCATAGATACCAGTTTTGATCATCACCCCCGACATGAGGGCTGATATATAGCTGGGGGCCGCCGGATGGGCATGGGGAAGCCAGACATGAAAAGGAAAGATTCCGGCCTTGGTCCCAAATCCCACAAGGGCCAAGAAAAAAAGGAGCCCTGATAAAAATGGAGGGATCGAGATGAGAAGAGCCCAGTCATCAAAAAGAAAAGAACCGGTCTTCTTATAAAGAAGGACAAAAAAGACAATGAGAAAGGTTGTGGCCAGGTGTGTGGCAACAAGATAAATCCAACCCGCATGACGGACCTCCCGAAGTTTGTGTTCGGTAACCACCAGGAAGAAGGAGGTCAACGACATCATCTCCCAGCAAATGAGAAATAAAAATCCATCTTGCGCCGTCACGACGGCGGCCATCGAAGCCACAAGGAGTGGAAAAAAGGGAAGGCTGGGGAGGAGCAGGTCCTGGTTCTCCAAGTATCCCCACGCGTAGAGACTGGTAAGAAGTGAAAGTCCAAAAATGGCAACAAGAAAAAAGGCACTTAAAGCATCAATGCCGAAGGTTAAGCTTAAACTCGGGAGAAGGATGCCAAAACTTTTGGTCAACGTGAGGTTTTGAACGAGGGCCTGAACTGAAAAAACCAATCCAATGGCCGATCCTGCAAAGACACCTCCACAACCCCAATGCCTGGTTCCTTTCCTCGAGAGAAAAGAGAGGAGTGCCGACAAGATCAAGAGACACAGCGAAATAAAAAAAAGATCCACGAGAAAAGCCTTCTTGTTGAACAAACTCGCGGGTCTTTTCCCATATTTCCCTTGATCAATCAATTAAACATTTAAAAATCACTCACCCATTACAAGTCAGTTCATTAATTTCTATTCATAAGACCTGACAGTACTATCCCTCTCCCTATTATAGTTTATTAAGGTAGGGATGGCCCCTTACCTTTATAAATTATAATAAAGAGAGGGGCTAAGGAGAATATGAGATATCTTGCTTTTTCAATGTATAGTGGAATATGAACTCCTTAGTAAAATCTTTCAATGTTTTCGCCATCTTTCCTTCTTTAGTTATTTTTTCTCTATTTTCCACTTGACAGAACGCCTTTATAGATTATAATTGTTCTAAATTAGGAAATATTATTATTTAATAATATGAATAAATTATTCGACAAGCTCAAAGAAGGCGGCCTCAAATTGACCCCCCAGCGTTTGGCCATCGCCGATTATCTCAAGGGAAACACCTCGCATCCCACAGCGGCCAAGATTTATGAAGACTTAAAACCCCAATA
>Ga0156096_170_pt1 | contig 23716 bp, 22 predicted proteins | sample RifCSPlowO2_02_FD_107749 | JGI IMG/M metagenome (GOLD analysis project Ga0156096, IMG submission 107749) | Deltaproteobacteria bacterium RIFCSPLOWO2_02_FULL_50_16
CCCCGTCGGCGGTCCGGAGGAAGGGGTCGTTGAAGTAGTCCAGTTTTTCGACAGTCCCCTGATTGGCCCAGATCCCGTTGACGATCTGATTCTGGTCATCAGTGGCGCCGACCATGTCCCAATAGGTAATGCCGGGGCCGATGTACATGATGTCTTCTTTCGGGGCCTCGATGCCGGCCTCATCGTTCCCGTTCCAATAGGTTTTTCTAAATCGGTATTTTTCGATCTCTGTGACCCTGGTGGCCCCGTCGGCATCCATATATTTGACGTAGAGGGAGCTGCCCTCGGCCCAGAGATAGATCGTGCCGTCAAAATTGAATATGACGTCATTATTGGTCGTCTCGGGATTGTATTCGATGACGTCATCCGGGGTGCCGCTAAAGCCATCCGGGTCCCCGGTAAAACTGCCCGCGTCCTGGGCGCTCATGTCACCGGTGACCGTCTGGGCCCCGAAGCCCCCCGAACTCTGTGTCGATATCCCCTGGCCCCCCAGGCCACCACCGGCACTGCTGGTCCCCAGATCCACTTCCTGGGTCCCTTCGGCGGGGGGAGGAAAGTTAGGATTGGTGGGGGGGGTGGTTGGAGGTGTGTCATTATCTGAAGCACCACCGGAACCGCCGCCAATGGGCTGATTGGTATTGGTGTCATAAGGGGTGGCAGGTCCCTGGATGTAGGGCTTGTAACGGGCATCGGAGATCCCGTCCCCGTAGGAGTCAAATTTGGTCGGATCGAGCCAGAGGCCGTTGTCGAGTTGGTGGAGGCCCAATTGGGTTCGTTGGCTTGAGGGCATTTGTGAAAAATCCGCCGTCACCTCCTGCCAGTCGGTCAGTCCATCCCCGTCGGAGTCCTGGAGCTTTGCATTGGTCCCTAGCTCGGCTTCTTTGGTATCGGAAAAGCCGTCATTATCATCGTCCACATCGTCCGTGTCTATCTGGCCATCGCCATCCGTATCCAGGGGGCCCGCTGATTCTGTCTCGTCGCCGTAATCCTCGGGGAGGGCCTCCTGCAGGTCCTCGAGCTGCCAAGTGAGTTCACGGATTTCTTTTTCCATGCTGGTCTTTAAGGTCAGGGCCTCGTTGAGTTGCTGCTCCACCAGGAGGCGCTGGGCGCTATTGGGATCGAGGCTGTCCAGCATTTGTTGAAGAGGTCCAATGATGTCTTCATCCAGACGGATCCCATCACGTTCCAGATCCCGGAGACGATTTTCGATTTCTGTAATTTGCTGTTGAATGGCATCCGCATCTTCCGGGACCTCATTTTGGGCCCCCATACCCTGTGCGGTCATCCCGCTCTGGGTGGAGAAGGGGGCGGGGACGTCCGTTGCATTGGCCGATTGGGCCCCAAAGAGACCTGTGTCCGAGGTGTCACTGGCGACAGGGCCCAAACTCGTGTCAGGGGCTTGATAGGCAGTGGATTGTGTTTGTATCCCCTCTGTTTGCTGGTCCTTGTCCACCTGCTTCGTGGCATCCACTTTTTCCGGTATTACATGAATAGCCATAACGATCTCCTGTAAAGTGAGGACCCTCCCCCTTCATAAGGAAAGGCCTCAAGTTCATAGAAAGCAAATGGGATGCCAAAAAGGAGTTGGACAGTAAAAAACATAAACACATGAAATCATTCAACTTTTAAATGTTTTTAAAGGGTCTTGAAGAGGGTCCCTCCTGGCCAATGGGGTCCTCTGTCACCGTCTTGAGGGGTAAATCAGGTCAAATGCTTGAGGAGGGACTGGGTCAGATTTTTGACCTTTTGGACCTGTTTGATGAGGGTCTTGGCCTGATCGGATTGAAGCTGCTTTATCCCCATGTCCTTGATGTCGCCGGCGATGTGGGTTAAGTGATCCAGCTCGGATTTGAAATGATGGATCATGGTTTGGGGGATATCCCACACCATGGGGAGGGAGCGGTTTTTTTTTGCGATGGCCTTTTGGAGGATATGGGGTAAATCCTTTAATGAATCCTTGTTTTTGACAAGATAATCATCGGCGCCCAATTTGATGGCCTGGGCGGCTGTTGCCTCATCTCCCTTGCCCGTGATGACGATGATGGGGATGTGAGGGGCCAGGGTGCGGAGGGAGGGGATCAAGATAGTTCCGGGGACATCATTCAAGGAGAAATCAGTCAAGATGCAGGAGTATTTTCTATTTTTGAGCCTTCGAAGGGCCTTTTCAGGATCGTCAATGATGTCAACATGGAGGGGCTTGATAAAGGATTTGATGGCTTGATAGAGGAGGTGGGCATGGGAGGCATTGGCCTCTAAGAGGAGAAAACAAGCGGGAGATTCCTTTTTTTTCCTCTTCATACTAACCAGCCAATTTCTTGAGTTCCTCAACCTTATCCGTTCTCTCCCAGGTAAATTCGGGTTCATTGCGACCGAAGTGACCATAGGCGGCCGTTTTTCGATAAATGGGGCGGAGCAGATCAAGGGTCTTGATAATATTGGAAGGGGTGAGGCTCCAGACCTTCTGGGCGATTTGAATGATCTTGGATTCGCTTATCTTCCCTGTGCCAAAGGTGTCCACCATGAATGAAACGGGTTGAGGATAGCCGATGGCATAGGCCACTTGAACCTTGCACTGATCCGCAAGGCCGGCGGCCACTATATTTTTCGCAACATGTCGGGCGGCATAGGAGGCCGAACGATCCACCTTGGAGGGGTCCTTTCCCGAGAAGGCCCCGCCACCATGACTCCCATGACCGCCGTAGGTATCGACGATGATCTTGCGACCCGTCAATCCACAATCGCCATGGGGGCCTCCCACGACGAATCGCCCGGTGGGATTGATGAGAAATCGTGTTTTGTCATCCATCAGGTTTTGCGGAATGACCTTTTTGATGACCTCTTCAACGATGGCCTCCTTGATGGAATTATAGGAGACATCGGGGGAGTGTTGCGTTGAAATAACAATTGTGTCCACCCTTTTTGGCTTGTTGTTTTCGTAGGCAATGGTGACCTGGGATTTCCCATCCGGTCGAATAAAATTGATTGTGTTGTTTTTGCGGACTTGGGCCAGCCTTTGGGTCAACTGATGGGCGAAACAAATCGGCATGGGCATCAACTCGGGGGTCTCGTTGCAGGCAAAGCCGAACATGAGACCCTGGTCTCCCGCCCCCTGTTCCTTGAAGAGACCCTCACCCTCGGTCACCCCTTGCGAGATATCGGGGGATTGAGTCCCGAGTCGGATCTGAACCTCACAGGTATCGGCGTCGAATCCAATGTCTTTATGGGTGTAACCGATTTCACGAACGGTATCGCGTGCAATTTTTTCATAATCGACCCTGGCCTTGGAGGTGATTTCGCCGGCCAGGACGATCAAATCAGTGGTGACCAAGGTCTCGCAGGCCACCCTGCTCTTTGGATCCTGGGCCAATAAGGCATCCAAGATGGCATCGGAGATTTGATCAGAAACCTTGTCCGGGTGACCTTCGGTGACGGATTCGGATGTGAAAAGATAGGACGTGCTCATAAATAACCCCTTAAAAAGATTGAGTATTTTTTGTTTCACGGCAATGAACGGTTATCCATAGCTCACTCCGGAGGGGGCGTCAAGAGATAAAATCCTTCAGCGAAAGGGGGGATAAATGACATAAGTTATTGTTTATATTGGAAAATTTGGTATTTTTGCCGCTTCCTTTCGCAAGAGGGTCTCGACCTCGGCAGTTGTCTTGCAGAGGAGGGCTCGATCGAGGGTCTCTGTGGCCTTGTGAAAGGAGAGTTGGCGGATGATCTGTTTGGCACGAGGGATGGAGACAGGGTTCATCGAAAGCTCGGTCAGCCCCAGGCCCAAGAGGATAAGAAAATAGAGGGGTTCATTGGCCATCTCACCGCAAATAGAGACATCAATTTCCATCTTCTTGGCGGCGTAGACGATCCTCTTCAAGAGGGAAAGGATGGACGGGTTTAAGGGTTGGTAAAGATAGGCCACATGCTCATTGGTCCGGTCAACGGCCAGGGTGTATTGGATAAGGTCATTGGTGCCGATACTCATGAAATCAACCTCTGCTGCAAGGGCATCGGCCATCAGGGCGGCGGATGGGACCTCGATCATGACGCCAATGGGGATTTTTTTGTCAAACGGGATCTTTTTATCAATGAGATCTTCCTTGACGTCATCAATGATCTTTTTCGCCTGGCGCAGTTCTTCGATGATTGTGATCATGGGCAGGAGGATTTTTAGTTTTCCATACTGGGAGGCGCGAAGGATGGCGCGTAATTGTGTTTTAAAAAGACCCTTTTCTCGAAGACAGAAACGAATGGCGCGGAGGCCCAATGCGGGATTGAGGCTGTCAAGGCTGTCGGTGGAGGAAAGCAGTTTGTCGCCACCAATGTCAATCGTCCGAATAGTTGTTGCATAAGGTGACAGGCTCTGAACTGTTTTTTTATAGATCTGAAATTGCTCTTCCTCGGTGGGGAGCTGTTCACTTTTCAGGAAAAGCATTTCGGTGCGATAGAGACCGATGCCTTCGGCCCCATGACTCTTGATGGTGGGAATTTCTTCAGTGAGTTCCATGTTGGCTGTTAATCGGATCGAATAGCCATCGCGGGTGATAGTGGGGGCTTTAGCCTCCTTTAAAAGTTGATGTTCTTTCTGGACGAAATCCTGACGAAGTTCCTTGTAATATTCTTGCTCTTTTTTCGTGGGATGAAGAATAATTTTTCCCTCATATCCATCGATGATGAGGGGATCCCCCTCTTTGATCATCGAGGTGATATTAGTGACCCCCGCAATAGCCGGTATTTCCAGGGCCCTGGCGATAATGGCCACATGAGAAGTTTTTCCGCCGATTTCGGTTAAAAGCCCCTCGATGATTTCCTTCGGTAAAGCGACAGTATCCGATGGGGAAAGATCGTGGGAGACAATGATAGATTGGTTTTTGTATGTTTTTGGAGAGTCGTCTAGTTTGCCGACGAGATTTTTTAAAATGCGCTGGCTGACATGTTCAATGTCAAAACCGCGTTCTCGAAAGAGATCGTTCTTTATATTGGAGAAATTTGTTTTCAGCTTGGACAGGGCCTTATCAAGGGCCCATTCAGCATTAATATGTTCTTGTTGAATAAGGTCCATGGTGGCACCCGTCAGCATTTCATCCTTGGTGAGCATTTGGTGGGTTTCTAAAATACGTGAGTGATCGGCGCGTTCAAATTTACAGATTTTTCTCTGAATCTGAAATAACTGGTGATGAGAAATATTGAGGGCCTGTTTAAAACGGCGAATTTCAGAGGGGATCTCCCGATCCGAGATCCAATAACGTGGAAATTGATCTATGGATTGTTCAAAGATATGGGCCGTTCCTATGGCAATGCCGGGAGAAACAGGGATACCTTTAAAAGTTCTTCCTTTGGAAAGGACGGGCAGGATCGCCGTGCTCTTACTAAGTCGTTTCTCAGTAAGAATCTTTTTTTTCTTAGTCTTCATTGAAATTTTTCTTAATGAGCTGTTCCAGTTCACGCATCAGATCATCACAATCCTCCCCACGAATGGATATGGTTATCGTGGATCCCTTGGCTGCTGCCAACATCAGAACTCCCATGATGCTTTTCCCATTGATAATTTGACCATCCTTCTCTACATCCACATCTGATTTGTAGTGACTGGTAATTTTGACAAAAGAGGCCGCAGCACGAGCATGCAGGCCCAATTTGTTTTTTATCTTAAAGGATTGAATAGCCCTCTTTTGAGCACTTTTTTTAATTTCCTTTAACGACTTCCTTTGCTGAGACAATATTTTTTTGGCCATAGTTTTTTACATATATTGCGAGTTCGCTAAGCGTTAATTCATCCTTCATTGTCGATAATTTCATCAGGATCGGAAAATTAAATCCGGAAACAATTTCCACATTGCCCTTATTGAGAAAGGTCAGGCATTGATTGCAATGGGTGGAGCCAAACAGATCGGTCAAAATCAAGGTGTCATTGGAGGACAATTCTTTTTCGATCTTGGCGTGGATTTCTGACGGGGACTGATTGTGAAAGACGGAAACCGCCTTGATATTTGGAGTTTCCTTGAGGATTGTCTGGAGACATTGAAGCATCTCTTTTCCGATATCCCCATGGGTGACGAGTAATATATTGACCATTGTCTTTGCCTATCCCTTTCCCTAAAATATCAAGAGGTCAGGTCACGATGAACCACATTGATAGAATATCCTTTATTCTTTAGTAGTTTTGCCAGGATTTCCGTAAAGGCCACTGATCGATGATGGCCGCCCGTGCAACCCAGGGCGACGGTTAAATAGGCCTTGCCCTCTTTTTCGTAATGGCCGATGAGAAAATTGAGCATTTTCTCAAAACGATTGATAAATGAAAGGGCTGGTTTTTGATCCAAAACAAATCTTTTAATTCTTTCGTGTTTTCCAGTCAGGGCTTTTAGATGGGGATCAAAATAGGGGTTGGCCACAAAACGCACATCCATGACGATATCGGCATTGTGCGGGACGCCAAAATGATAACCAAAGGAGAGAAGTGTGATATTGAGTCCCTTATGATGGGGAAGGGCCTTGATGCTTTTTAGTATTTGGTTTTTGAGTTGATGAACATTGAGATGTGAGGTGTCGATGATCTTGTTGGCCTTATCGAGTACGGGGACGAGGAGATTTCTTTCCGTTGTGATGCCCCGTTGGATAGAGCCTTGTTTTGATAAGGGATGGCGCCGCCTGGTTGACGAAAAACGCTGGATGAGAATTTTGTCGTTGGCGTCGAGAAAAATGATTTTTACCGATGGAATGATCTTTTTCAACAAGGTGTAATATTTGTTAAAATTTTTCAAAAAATCTTTTTCGCGGGCATCCATACTGATAGCGAGTTTTTGATGCTTTTTGAAACCGTTGGATGAGACAATAAGGTCAACGAGATGGCTCAATAGGGGGCTTGGAAAATTGTCGATGCAGAAAAAACCGGCATCTTCTAGTGTATTGAGAGTCACGGATTTTCCAGAACCGGATAATCCTGAAATGATGATCAGTTGGGGAGGGATCATTCCACGTTCTCCTGAGTGGTTGAATCAAGCTCTTCACCGGATAAGAGTTTGCGAGTCAGTTTTTCCTGAAGAGCCATGGCAGAGTGGTATCCTTTGATTTTTAACAATTGATTGCGAGCCGCTACACCAATAATGGTTGTCAGGCTCCGTCCCGGACGGACGGGGACCTTTAAAAAGGGAAGGGGAACGTCGAGAATCCTGTATTTATTTTCAGTAACGCCCAGGCGCTCATATTCCGTATTTTCATTCCAATCAACAAGCTCAATAACAAGCTCAATGAGTTTTTGATCACGCACGGAAGAGACACCGAACAAGTCCTTGATGTTGATGATTCCCAATCCCCGAATCTCCATGTGATATTTAATAAGCTCCGATCCCATGCCATAGATGGAAGAAGGAGGCTTCTTTTTGATATTGACAATGTCATCGGCCACAAGACGATGACCATGAGTGATGAGTTCGAGGGCTGTTTCGCTTTTCCCAATACCGCTTTTTCCGAGTATCAGAACTCCGATCCCATAAATATCTACGAGGACTCCATGTATGGTTGTAGAGGGTGTCAGGTTTTCGGAGAGGAATTTTGTAATTTTATTAATAAAGGTGGATGTGGACAATTTGGAAACCATGAGGGGGATCTTGTATTTTGTGCACTCGCGAATAAGATCGTCAGGAGGCTTGTTGTTGTGCGAGACAATGATACAGGTAATATTGGAACTGCAGAATCTTTTGAGATATTTTTTGCGATCGGGAGAAGCCTGTTTGCTGACATACCGGACTTCAGAATTGCCAAAAATCTGTACACGCCCAGTATGGATGTGGGAAGTGTCACCCGCCAAGGCCAGCCCCGGTTTTTGAATATAGGGGATGTATATTTTTTTATTGAGACCATTTTCTCCAGTAATGCACTTGAGATGGGGAGAAAGGTCTTTGCTTTTTAATAATGAGGAAACGGGTATACAGATCATATCGATACTCTGGAAACCTCGGTTTCATTATTGATACTTTTCGTCCTCGTCGATGATCGCCTGGTAAATTTCCTCATCTGTTTTGCTTTCTAACAACCGGTGTCTGAATGTGGAATCCTTGAGGAGTCTCGAAAGACGAGCCAGAGTTTTGAGATGAAGGCTGGCGGCGTTTTCAGGGGCTACGAGGACAAAAAAAAGATTAACAGGTTTGCCATCCTGGGCATCAAAAGGGACGCCTTGAAGACTACGGCCAAATCCGGTGATGACATGATCAATGGTAGAGATCTTGCCATGAGGGATGGCGACGCCGTTGCCGATACCCGTACTTCCCAGCTTTTCTCTTTCTAGGAGGATATGAGAGAGTTCATCGCGCGACAGATTGCTGAAACCGCGGATCAAAAGATTGACCAGCTGCTGAATCGCCTCATCTTTTGTTGTTGCCGTCAAATCGGCACAAACACAATCCTGTCTGAGTACATCTTTGATTTTCATGGGTAATATAACCGACGGATGCTATATCAATCGATATGAAAAGGCAATAATAAACATTACTACTCAGGTGGAGATACCGCTGCTTCGTTTGGCCGGCCGGGCAAAGCCCGATCCGGCCAATACTCGCGCGCTATGTAAAGGTCTTGGTGTTATTTATCACCTTATGGTTTTTCGTCTTTTCCTTGTATTTCTTGAGTTGTCTTTCAATTTTCCCGACAGCCATGTCGATAGAGGCGTACATATTTTCGCCTCTCTCGTTGGCGGAGAGTCGATTGCCGTTTTCTGAGAGTATTATTTCGACGATATTGTTAATCTTGTTGTGATGATTTTCGACGGTTAAAATGACATGAACATGTTCAGGCTTGATGAGATACTTTTTAATTCTTTCCATTTTTTCGAACACGTGAGTCTTAACGGCATCGGAGGCATCAACATGTCTAAATGTCACATCGATATTCATAAGGATCTCCCTTTTGTTTTAAATGGCGGCATTTTTTCGTCTTGATGAGGGCAGGATGCCGAGCATCTCTCGGTACTTGGCTACCGTTCGGCGGGCTACCTGCATGTTAAATTCTTTTTCCAGGATTTCGGCCATTTCTTGATCGGAGAATGGGGAGGCGGATTTTTCGCTGGATATTAGTCTTCTGATCTGATTTTTGACTGCCTCGGGGGTGATACCATCGGGCGAGGTGGAACGGACTCTCGCATTGAAAAAGTATTTTAATTCAAAGATTCCCTGAGAGGTGTGGGCATATTTGTTTGTCGTGACACGTGAAATGGTTGATTCATGCATGGAGATGTCATCGGCCACATCCTTGAGTACCATGGGTCTCAAATAGTCGACACCCTTGTCCAGGAATTCTTTCTGGAATTTTACGATAGAAGAGGCGACTTTATAAAGTGTCCTTTGGCGTTGATGAATGCTTCTGATGAGCCATGTGGCCGATCGCAATTTTTCTTGTATGAACTCCTTGGCCTTTCCGGGGGTGCCTTCTTGAGAAAGGGCATTGCGATAAAAATTGCTGACTTGCAGCTTTGGAAGTCCGTCATCATTGAGAGAAATGATGTATTCTGATCCAATTTTTTGAATATAGACATCGGGAATAATATACTGGGGATTTTCACCGCCAAAGGGTCGTCCCGGTTTTGGTTCGAGCATGGAGATGATCTTGGCAACGTCCTTGATTTTGTCGACAGAAACCCCGGTTTTTTTGGCAATGATTGAATAATGCCTTTTTTCCAAATCGACCAAGTAATTTTCAATGATTTGACAGATGAGACCTCTATCCTCTTTAAAGGGTTGGGTTTGTAATGTGAGGCATTCCTTCAGATCGCGGGCAAAGACACCGGGCGGATCAAAGCCCTGAAGTATGTGAAGGACCTCTTCGACAAATTTCAAAGAATGTTCGTTGGTTGCGGCAATATCATTGAGATTGCAGATAAGATATCCGTCATTGTTGATATTGCCAATCAGGTCCTCGGCAATGAGAATTTCATCATCAGTCAGATTGCTGAGATGAAGTTGCCATAGCAAGTGATCTTGAAGGGTGGCGGTACGTGTTACAGTGTTTTCATATGTTGGCAAATCATCGCCTTTTCGCGAGATAGAAGGGAAGGTTTCGGAAGTATTGTAGGTGCCGATATAATTTTCCCAGTCAAAATCCTTTGGTTCATTGAGCTCACCATCTTTTTTGCCGACTTCTGGAACAACAGGATCGTGGGTTTCGTGTTCATTGGGGGGGCTGGCTATGGTGGCTTCTTCCTCTTCCTTTTCGATTTCGGACTCGGCTTGCTCTTCGAGAACTGGATTTTCCACGAGCTCTTGCTGAACGAGTTCCTGTAATTCTAAGCGGGAGAGTTGAAGAAGTTTGATGGCCTGTTGGAGTTGTGGGGTGATGACGAGTTGTTGGGAGAGCCTGAGGGATTGTTTGATTTCAATAGCCATGATTAAGACATCAAATCATAAAGTGATTACCACCGATATTAGATATGATAAATCCAAAGTGGAAATTTTGTCAAGACAGCCACTCGATATTCGATGATTGTTTTTTTGGAAAAAAAGAATGATTATGCTTGACTTTCTTTCTTTTTCGCTTTTGTCACCGGTCGAGGGACTGGTTTTTTGGATTGGGACCATTCTTGACGAGCGGCATACTCTGTAGCCGCCCGAATATACTGGGAAAATAAAGGATGGGGATCTAAGGGACGTGATTTGAATTCGGGATGAAATTGGCAACCGACAAACCACGGATGATCGGTGATTTCGATGATTTCGACAAGATGACCGTCGGGACAGAGGCCCGCCGTGATCATTCCTTTTTGCTTCAGAATTTCTTTGTATTCAGAATTGAATTCATATCGATGGCGATGACGTTCAGAAATCTCTTTTTCTCCATAGGCCTTGTAAGACAAGGTATTTTTTTCGAGAACGCAAGGATAGGCCCCTAATCGCATGGTGGCTCCTTTAAGGGCGATGCCTTTTTGTTCCTCCATGAGATCAATGACAGGGTGGGGGGTTTCCGCACTAAACTCACGGCTATTGGCCTCTTTGAGCTGGCAGATATTGCGGGCGAACTCCACAACGGCTAATTGCATGCCGAGGCAGATTCCTAAAAAAGGAATTTTGTTTTCACGGGCAAAACGAATGGCCTCAATCTTTCCCTCGATGCCACGATCACCAAAGCCGCCCGGGACTAAAATGCCATCGGATTTTCCCAGAATATCCTGAAGATTTTTTTTCTCCAGTTCCTCGGAGTCCACAAATTTCAAATTTACCTTGACGTTACCGGCGATGCCTCCATGAAAAAGGGCCTCATTGAGACTCTTGTAGGAATCCGCAAGATTGACATATTTGCCGACAATGGAAATAGTTACTTCCCCCTGAGGGTTTTGAATGCGGTTGTTGAGGGTTTTCCAGGTGGACAGGTTGGGTTGTCGAGTCCAAATATTGAGGAGTTCGGCGATCTTTTCATCCAGACCTTCTTCATGAAAGAGAAGAGGGACTTGGTAGATAGAGGTGACATCTTGTGCCGTCATGACGCAATTAGCATCGACATTGCAAAACAAGGCGATTTTGTTCTTGAGCTCTTTTTCCAGGACCCTGTCTGTCCGGCAAAGGAGGATGTCGGGTTGGATACCAATCTCTCTGAGCTTGCCTACGCTGTGCTGGGTGGGTTTGGTTTTGAGCTCCTTGGCCGCGGCAATAAAGGGAACCAGGGTCAGGTGAATATAAAGGGTATTTTCCCTTCCCATATCAAAGCGCATTTGACGTATGGCCTCTAGAAAGGGAAGGCTTTCGATGTCACCCACTGTTCCCCCGATCTCGACGATGACAATATCCACATCTTTTGTGGCCATATGAATGGCGCTCTTTATTTCGTCCGTGATATGGGGGATGACCTGCACGGTGCGGCCCAGATAATCGCCGCGTCGCTCCTTGGTGATGACGGAATTATAGATGCGTCCCGTCGTGAAATTGTTGACCTGTGTCAGTCGGATGGACGTAAAACGCTCATAATGGCCGAGATCCAAGTCGGTTTCGGCCCCATCATCGGTGACAAAGACCTCGCCATGCTGAAAGGGGTTCATCGTACCGGGATCAACATTGATGTAGGGGTCCAATTTTTGAAGGGTGACCCTTAAACCACGGGCCTCAAGAAGGGCGGCAATGGAGGCGGAGGCCAGTCCCTTGCCAAGGGAAGAGACGACGCCGCCTGTGACAAATATAAGTTTTGTTTTCATTGTAGACGGGATTAAATCTTACGTGTTTTTATGGAGGAAGATCAAGAGAAAAGTCGGCAAAAAGTCAATTTTTTCATGAGTTACAGGTCAGGTCATTAATCATCATACGATATCTCTGACCAGTATTAAGCAGATTTGGGCCTCATGAGGCTTTTGGCCTGCTTAATATCCACAGCTTTTGGGTGTTGGGACCACCTTTTCACTTGTGAATTGTGAAAGATTTGCTATGAAGAAGGTCGTCAGAAGGAGGCCCTCACTTGATCCCTCGCTATTCCCGACCGGAAATGGTAGCTATTTGGGAACCGGAAAACCGGTTTCAAAAATGGCTGCAGATTGAAATCCTGGCCTGTGAGGCCTCCTGTCGCCTCGGTCAGGTCCCTCCCTCCTCTCTGGCGACCATCAAGAAGAAGGCCCGATTTGATATGAAGCGTATTGAGGCGATTGAAAAAGAGGTGAAGCATGATGTGATTGCCTTTTTGACCAGTGTCGCCGAACACGTTGGCCCCGATGCCCGCTATCTTCATGTAGGGATGACCTCCTCCGATGTCTTGGATACGGCCTTTTCCTGGCAGTTAAGGGAGGCGGCCGATATCCTGATTCAGGACGTCAAAAAATGCCTGATGGCGATCAAAAAGAAGGCCTATCAATTCAAGAAGACGCCCATGGTGGGCCGTTCCCATGGAATCCATGCCGAGCCCATCTCCTTTGGTTTAAAAATGGCCAGTTGGTATGCTGAAATGAAGAGAAATCTTGAGCGGCTCAAACGGGCTCGGGCCATCATCAATGTGGGTATGATTTCCGGGGCTGTTGGCAATTATGGAAATATTGATCCCCGTGTTGAAAAGTATGTTTGTCGCCGGCTGAAAATGACCCCGGCCGTTGCCTCGACCCAGGTGATTGCCCGCGATCATTATGCCGAATTTTTTCAGACCTTGGCCTTGATTGCCAGTTCCATTGAGCGATTTGCTGTTGAAATTCGCCACCTCCAACGCTCGGAGGTTCTTGAGGCGGAGGAATTTTTTTCCAAGGGACAAAAGGGTTCTTCGGCCATGCCGCACAAGAGGAATCCAATTTTGTCTGAAAATCTCACAGGACTGGCCCGCCTCGTTCGTTCTTATTCTATTGCGGCCCTTGAAAATGTCCCGCTTTGGCATGAACGTGATATCAGTCATTCCTCTGTGGAGAGGGTGATAGGGCCTGATGCCACCGTTACACTCGATTTTATGTTGAAACGCCTTGCCGGCTTGGTCGAGAAACTCCTCGTTTATCCTCAGAACATGCAAAAAAACATCTCTCAATATGGAGACCTTATTTTTTCCGAAGGGGTCTTGTTGGCCTTGGTGCGTTCGGGGCTGACTCGGGAAGAGGCCTATAGTCTGGTGCAGCGCAATGCCATGAAGGTTTTGGAGGAGGGGGCGGATTTTAAAGAATCCCTGATGAAGGATGCGGATGTGACTCGGAAGATAGCCCCTGAAGAGATTAAGATGCTTTTCAATATAAAACATCACATGGCGCATATTGATGCTATTTTTCGACAGGTCTTTATTTAAAAAAAACGAGAAATAACCCATGAAGGTCAAGGCCTACATTACATTAAAAGAAGGTGTCCTGGATCCCCAAGGAAAGGCCGTCGAGCATGCCTTGTTGAGTCTTGGCTTTCAGGGGGTTTCAGGGGTGCGGGTGGGCAAGTACATTACTTTTGATATTCAGGTTCGATCGGAGGCTCAAGCCAGGGATCAGGTGGAAAAGATGTGCCAGAAACTTTTGGCCAATACCACGATCGAAAGCTATCAATTTGAAATAATACAGTCTTAACCGGACTTGTCCCATACTTCATTGTGGGTTGTTTTTCAACGAGCCCCTCATAAACTATGAAATTTGGCGTTGTCATCTTTCCAGGTTCCAATTGTGATCGGGACTGTGTTCATGTGGCCCAGACTGTGTCGGGAAACAAGGTCGAAAGTCTCTGGCATAAAGAAACCTCTTTGCCACGGCTGGATTGCCTGATTATCCCGGGCGGGTTTTCTTATGGAGATTATCTCCGTCCGGGGGCCATTGCCCATTTTTCGCCGATCATGCCGGAGGTCAAGGCCTTTGCGGAGCGAGGGGGTTTGGTTCTGGGGATATGCAACGGTTTTCAAATCCTGGTTGAGACGGGTCTCTTGCCCGGGGCCCTCATGCGCAATGTCTCGCTCAAGTTTATCTGTGATCGTGTGACCCTTGAGATCGAAAACAACAAACTTCCCTTTACCTGCCGCTATCCGGCCCATTCTCTTGTCTCCATGCCCATTGCCCATATGGAGGGTAACTACTTTGCGGACTCAGAGACCCTCAAACGGATTGAGGACAATAATCAAGTCGTCTTTCGTTATCACGGGGACAATCCCAACGGGTCTCTTCATTCGATAGCGGGGGTTTGTAATGAAAAAGGAAATGTCCTCGGAATGATGCCTCATCCTGAGCGTGTAGCGGAGACGCTTTTAGGAGGCCAGGATGGGCGATTGTTGTTTGAGTCGATTATATGAAAATCACAGCTGAAATTGTCAAGGAACACGGCCTCTCTCCCGAGGAATATCAGCATATTCTGAAAATCTTGGGACGGGAACCGACCTTTGTGGAGCTGGGCATTTTTTCCGTCATGTGGAGCGAGCATTGCAGTTATAAAAGTTCCCGCATCCATTTGAAAAAATTTCCGACGAAGGGACCTCAGGTCCTCTGTGAACCCGGGGAAAATGCAGGCATCGTGGATATAGGAGACGGACTGGCCATTGTCTTTAAGATGGAGAGTCATAATCATCCCTCCTTTATTGAGCCCTATCAGGGGGCGGCCACGGGGGTGGGGGGTATCTTGAGGGACATCTTTACAATGGGGGCGCGTCCCATCGCCCTTTTAGATTCCCTTCGTTTTGGCCACCCCGATCATCCCAAGACGAGGTATTTGCTTCATGGGGTGGTGGCGGGGATTGCCGGTTACGGCAATTGTATGGGGATCCCCACGGTGGGGGGGGAGGTCTACTTTGATGAAAGTTATAACGGCAATATCTTGGTCAATGCCATGTGTGTGGGATTGGTCGAAAAAGATAAGATCTTTCTGGCAACGGCCAAGGGGGAGGGCAATCCAGTTTTTTATGTGGGCTCTAAGACAGGACGTGATGGGATCCATGGGGCCACAATGGCCTCCGACGTCTTTGACGATTCTTCCGAATCCAAGCGCCCCACGGTACAGGTGGGGGATCCTTTTACGGAAAAGCTCTTGATGGAGGCCTGTCTCGAACTCATGAGCTCCGATGATGTCGTGGGCATACAGGATATGGGGGCGGCGGGGCTGACGTGTTCCACCCTTGAGATGGGCGACAAGGGGAATGTGGGAATCGATCTGGATCTCGATAAAGTCCCTTGCCGCGAAGAGGGAATGACCCCCTATGAATTGATGCTTTCCGAATCTCAGGAACGCATGCTCTTTGTGGCCAAAAAAGACTCGGAAAAACGCATCCACAAAATTTTTGAGAAATGGGACTTGGATGTGGCCGTCGTCGGACGGGTTGTAAAGGGAGAGACCGTTCGGGTCTTTCATCAGGGGGAATGTGTGGCCCAGGTCCCCACGAAACCCATTGCCCAAGAGGCCCCGCAACATGACCGGCCGATGCGTCAACCGGCTTATCTGAAAAAAACAGAGAATTTCTCCCTCCAAGGAATTCCCCTTCCAAAATCTTATGGTGAGGTTTTAAAACGATTATTGGGTTCTCCCAATCTTGCCAGCAAGCACTGGGTCTGGCGTCAGTATGATCATCAGGTGGGGACGGATACCGTTGTCCTCCCGGGCTCGGATGCGGCCGTGATGCGTCTTAAGGGAACCCAAAAGGGGATTGCCGTGACGACGGATTGCAATAGCCGTTATTGTTATTTGGATCCTCGGTGGGGAGGGATCTTGGCCGTGGCCGAGGCGGCAAGGAATATTGTCTGTTCCGGGGGGCGTCCCTTGGCCGTGACGGATTGTCTCAATTTTGGCAATCCTGAAGATCCCGAGATCATGTGGCAGTTTAAGGAGGCCGTGGAAGGGATTGCGGAGGGATGTCGTATTTTTGGAACCCCCGTTGTTTCGGGAAATGTCAGTTTTTACAATGAGACGAAAGGTCAGGCCATTTATCCGACCCCCACCATCGGCATGATTGGGGTCTTGGATGATATCAAGACCCACACCACCCAATGGTTCAAGGCCAGTGGGGATATCATCGTCCTGTTGGGGGAGACCTATGAAGAATGGGGGGGAAGTGAATATTTAAAACTGATTCATAATCGGGTTGCTGGGAAACCTCCTTCGATCAATTTTCAAAGGGAATTGGCTGTTCAGAAGACATGTCTTCAGGCCATCACAGGGGGCTGGCTCCACTCGGCCCATGACTGTTCTGAGGGAGGGCTTGCCGTGGCCTTGGCGGAGAGTTGCATTTCTCGGGATGAGGGTGTTTTGGGGGCGGAGATCCGGTTAGAAAATTCCTTAAGACAGGATATCCTTTTGTTTGGGGAATCGGCCTCACGGATCTTGGTGAGTCTTTCCGAAAAACATTTGCCAGAACTTCAGAAAGTCGCTAGGATTCACGACTGTCCCTTTGAGGTCCTGGGGGTGGTGAGTTCGGGGAGACTTCAAGTGAATTCCCTGATTGATGAGGAGACGAAGGGACTGAGGGAGATTTGGATGACGGCATTTGAAAGAAAGGTGGTCTAAGATGTGCGGGATCGTGGGCATTTATAATCATCCGGAGGCGGCCAATCTGGCCTATTTGACCCTCCATGCCCTCCAGCATCGTGGACAAGAAAGTGCCGGTATTGCGGTCTCTGATGGCAAGACGATCCGGAACTATCGGCGGATGGGTCTTGTTTCAGAGATTTTTACAGAGGATGCCCTTACCAAACTCCCCGGGGATAAGGCCATTGGTCATGTGCGCTATTCCACGTCGGGTGAGAGTTTGCTCAAAAACAGCCAGCCTTTTTGCGTCAATTATACCCATGGGGATCTGGCCATTGCACACAACGGCAATCTCGTCAATGCCCAAAAAATTCGCAGTCGTCTTGAGACCCAGGGGTCCATCTTTCAGTCGACCATGGATACCGAGGTCATTACCCACCTTATGGCAGGTTCCCGGGAAAAGGACTTGGTGAATATCTTGGTGGATGCTCTCCATCAGGTGGAGGGGGCCTATTCCCTGGTGTTGTTGACGGAGTCTTGTTTGGTGGCGGCCCGGGACCCCTACGGCTGGCGTCCCTTGGTGATCGGGAAACTGGACAATTCTTATATCGTGGCCTCGGAGACCTGTGCCCTCGATTTGATTGAGGCCGAATACGTCCGTGAGGTCGAACCGGGGGAGATTATTGTCTTTGATGAGAAGGGGATGCATTTACACAAACCCTTTGCTGTCCCCCAAAAAAAGGCCCTGTGTATCTTTGAATATATCTACTTTGCCCGGCCGGACAGTCATGTCTTCAATCGTGATGTTTATGAGATGCGCAAGGGATTCGGGCATCAATTGGCCAAGGAAAATCCGGTCGAGGCCGATCTCGTGGTCCCTATTCCGGATTCAGGGGTGCCTGCGGCGATAGGTTATTCTGAGGAGACGGGCATTCCCTTTCAGATGGGATTGATACGGTCCCATTATGTGGGGAGGACCTTTATCGAGCCTTCCCAATCCATCCGGCACTTTGGTGTGAAGCTAAAGTTGAATCCCGTTCGGGAGACCCTCAAGGGGAAGCGGGTTGTTTTAGTGGATGATTCCATTGTTCGGGGGACCACAAGCCGCAAGATTGTAAAAATGGTTCGGGATGCTGGGGCCAGAGAGGTTCACTTAAGAATTTCGTCACCCCCGACGGCATGGTCCTGTTATTATGGGATTGATACCCCGACGCGCGAGGAGCTTATTGCCTCTTCCCATTCCGTGGATGAAATCCGAAAATTTATCACGGCGGATTCTCTGGCCTATCTTTCAGAAAAGGGTCTTTACTGGTTTACGAAGAAACACAAGGAGTGGTTCTGTGACGCCTGTTTTACCGGAGACTATCCTGTAAAGGCCGAGCAACCCAAAAAACTCAAGCTCGTTCAATCTTAACGCCCCATCAAATGCGACCCACTACAAATGACGTGACCAAAGGTCACGACCCGCTCCCCAGTCTGTCAACTGAGGAATTTAGGTGATTAGGGCTTCTGTAAGGTATTGACTTTTGAGGCAAAAAGTGTTGTTTCCCCTCTATGATTCCTGATTTTTTTCAGTATCAGTGTCCGACCAAGATTGTCTATGGAGTCGGACTCTCCAGGGATTTTAGTGCCGAGCTTGCGGGCCTCCCCCTCAAGAAACTCGTCGTGATCACGGATAGGGTTTTGGAGAGATTAAAGGTCATCGATCCCATTATAGAAGGTGTCAAAAATGCAGGGGTCGAGATCCTGGAAATTTACACCGATGTCCCCCCCAATTCTGAGGTGAAGACCGTCAAGAAATGCGCCGAGATGGCGGCGCGTCATCATGCCGATGGGATCTTGGCGATTGGGGGGGGGAGTGTGATCGATACGGCCAAGGCGGCGAATATTGTCTTTACCCATGGGGGAGACCTGGTCGGTGACTACTCTGGGACTCAGACCATCACGAGTCCTTTAAAACCCCTCATTGTCATTCCCACGACAGCAGGGACGGGGAGCGAGGTGACTCAGGCGGCCGTCATTCTCGATCAACAAACCCACACCAAACTCTCCTTTGTCGATCATTACCTCTATCCCACTTTGGCCATTCTCGATCCCGAAGTGACGGTTTCGATGCCTCCTCAAATAACGGCGGCAACAGGGATGGATGCCCTGACACACGCCATTGAGGCCTGTGTGGGGATCCAAAGCAATCCCATCTCGGACGGTTTTGCGATGAAGGCCATTTCTTTGGTGCGACACCATCTCGTGACGGCCGTGAAGGATGGAGGAAATCTTGAGGCCCGTGGGGGTATGTTGACGGCGGCCGTGATGGCCGGAATCGCCTTTGATCATTCCTTGGTGGGTGTGGTTCATGGCATGGCCCATGCGGCAGGGGGACTCACAGGTCTCCATCATGGAACGGCCAATAGCATCTTTCTTCCATGGGGGATGGAATATAATCTGGAGACGTGTCCTGAAAAATTTGCGGAGGTGGCGAATTATTTAGGTGTCAAAAAGGAGGGCCGGGCGGCCATCCAAGAGGTGCAGAGGCTGCAGAAGGAGCTCCATGAGGCCTGTGGTTTGCCGATGACCCTTAAGGAAGCCGGGATCGATGCAGGTTTGTCCCTAAAGGGACTAGAGTACATGTTAGAGGCCATTGCCGAGGGGGCCGTCAACGATGGGACCAGTTTTTATAATCCTCGGGAAGTGGTTAAAGAAGAGGTGCTCGTTCAGGTGAGGAAGGCTTATGGATAGTGCTTAGGTGTCTCAGTCATTAAACAGGGAGGAATTATGCCTTATTTTAAGGATTCCCAACAACTCGAAGGTGTCCTTGTTGGTTTTTTTCGAAAATTGGCCGCACATCCGGAGATCGGTGCCAGATTAAAACAATCCAAGATTATAGTGCAGTTTGCCTATCAAGAACCGGATCTTTCCATTACGATTGATTGTTCGGGAGAGGGCATTGAGATCACCTCCAATGATACGGGCAAAAAGCCTGAGGTGTTGATGAAGATGAAGGCCGATACGGCCCATCGTTTCTGGTTTGGAAAGGTCAATCTCTTGATGGCCCTGACGCGACGTGAAATTACCGCAAAAGGCCCTATTCCAAAGATTTTAAGATTGCTGCCTGTCATTAAACCGGCCTATCAACTGTATCCGCAGTATTTGAAGGAAAGTGGCCAAGAAGGCCTCCTCCTCTAAGGAATCATGAGTCAAGACCCAGACATCCATTTTGATTTCAATTATCTGATGTTCGACCATTTGGGGGAGGAAAATGGTGTCACCCCTGAAAGGGTTGCGGCCTTGGAACCTGCCCTCAAGAAGATCCATCAGGGTCTACGGGATCTTCAGCGATTGGGGCAACTCCCCTTCTTGGATCTTCCCTATCATGAGGAAGAGGCGAGAAGACTTCTTCAGGAGGGTCGTAAGGTTAGGGAAAAATTTGACGATGTAGTGGTCTTTGGGATCGGGGGGTCGGCCCTTGGGCTGTCCTGCTTAGAGCAGGCCCTCATGCCTTTTTACTACAAGTATTTTTCAAAAAAGGAGAGAAAGGGACCCCGTCTGTGGGTCTGTGACAATGTCGATCCGACTGAATGGCAGGCCCTCCGCAACCTCATCCATCCAAAAAAAACATTTTTTATCGTGATCAGCAAATCCGGGGGGACGACCGAAACCATGGCAGCCTATCTCTATTTTTTAAAACAACTAAAAAATGCGGTGGGTCCTAAGTATAACAAACAGATCGCCTTTATTACGGACCCATTTAAAGGTGTCCTGCGGCAATTGGCCCAGGAAGAAGGGATAGCGACCTATAAAATCCATCCAGGGGTTGGTGGACGCTATTCCGTCCTGACCCCCGTGGGGCTTTTTCCGGCGGCCTGTATGGGGATGGATATCTTGTCTTTATTGGCGGGGGCCAGGCGCATGGAGGAGAAGTGCCGTCATCCAGATGTCTGGATGAATCCTGCCTTGTTGAGTGCGGCCCTTCATTATCTTTATTTTCGAGAGAAGGGACGTCCGATACGGGTTGTGATGAGTTATTCGGAGTCCTTGTCCCTGTATCCGGCCTGGTTTTTCCAACTGTGGGCGGAGAGTTTGGGAAAAAGGCATGATCTGTCAGGAAAGGAAATTTGCATAGGATCGACTCCCCTTGAGGCCGTTGGGGCTGTGGATCAGCATTCAAGGCTCCAGCTCTTTCTTGAGGGCCCCCCTGACAAGGTTGTCGATTTTATTGGGGTCATGAAACATCCCAAGGATCTCACGATTCCTTCATTGTATGCCACCCCTCCTGAGTTGGTCTTTCCCAGGAGGCAAACGGCCGGGGATTTATTAACGATTGAAAGGGAGGCGACGGAGAGGGCTTTGAGGCGCAAGGGACGGCCCAGCATGCTCCTCTTGCTTCCTCGTGTCTCGCCCCATGCCCTGGGACAATTATTTCTCTGGGCGGAGTTGGAGACGGTGATGACAGGGGAACTCTACAACATCAATCCCTTTGACCAGCCCGGTGTGGAGTTGATAAAAAAATATATCCACGGGGCCCTGGGAAAAAAGGGTTTTGAGGAGTATAGAAAGGAGATGGAGGGGGGAGATAAAAAGAAGGAGTATATCCTCTAAAGTGCCTTCCCATCACCCGAACCAGATCGATCGTCTGTTTTTGAGCCCCTCCATGATCATGTCCTGAATCTTTTCGCGAACCATTTCACTCAACTTGTTGACCAGCAGATTGTCATTGATCGCTGAAGGACCATATTGGCTGAAGTCAATCGGTTCCCCGAAGATGATGGACCATTTTGAGGGGAGGGGAATGAGGCCTAAGGGGCCCAAGGCCGGTAATGTGGGCGTGATGGGAAGATAGGGGAGATGCAGGGGTTTGGCCAAGACAGTGGACTTGTAGATAATGGGATGGATCTCTTCGGCACCGATGACGGCCGTGGGGATGATGGGGGATTGGGTCTTCATGGCGAGCTTGATAAATCCCCCCCGCCCAAATCGTTGGAGGCGATAGCGGTGTTTAAAATGCTTGCCGATCCCCTTGACCCCTTCGGGAAAGACGACCACAAGATTGCCATTTTCCAAAAGGCGCTCGGCATTTTCCTGAGAGGCCCTGACGCCACCGATGCGGTACATAAAGGTTCCCATGAAGGGGAAGTGATAGACAAAGTCTTCGACCAAAAAGCGGACATTACGTCGTGAAGGGTGGTCATTGACCACGGCCTCGCAGATCATGGAGCCATCATAGGGGAGGGTCCCTGAGTGATTGGAGACGATCAAGGCCTGTCCCTTGGCGGGGATATTGGGGAGGCCTAGAGGGGTGACGCGCCAGTAGTTGTAATAAAGGAAATCAAAAAAGGGTTTGACCTTGCTGATAAATTCCACGTCCATTCCAAAATCGTCAAATTCAAAAGACTCCGTGAATTTGCCATACCAGAGTGAGGTCAGAAAATCCTTGAATGTGTCAAGGCTCAAGAGGTGACGAAGGCGGTCGATCTGCTCCTCAAAGACCTTCGTATGTCTTGAGAAACCCTTTTTGGGATCAAAAGCGGTTTCCTGGCGCATATCTTCGACGACTTTTTTTAGGCGGTGTTGGATGTTGTCCACCAGGGACTCGATGCCTTCGTACTGGGTGTCCTGGATTTTCTCATGGGATTCGAGTTTGGTGACGACGCGTTTAAGGTCGCCCTCAATATTGTCCAGGCGGGTTTCTAATTGGGTGGATAGCTTTTTGTAGATGGCATTGAGGGATTCCTGCTGCCTTTGTTCCATCAATTTTGTATTGAGGATGTGGACGTTTGATTCTTTTGTGTCGCTCATAACTCCTCCTGTAAATGGACGTCACGGAGCCTTTGGGCCCCGATAAAGGAGAGCAGGGCCTCCTTTGTTGAATATTGAGGGGTAAATCGCATCTTTTTTTCAGCCCTGCTTCCATCTGCTAAGCAGAGATATTTGATAAAGTCAAGGTGACTGGAAGGGGCCGGGAAGAGATCGGTGTACCACATGAGCTGGGTGAGGCGATAAAGGAGGGAGGAGGGGGTAGGAATGCCGATTTTGCCGGTCAGTTTGAGGACCTTGGAGAGGGGGATGACGCCTTTCCCCACGATATTGTAGATCCCGGGATGGTCTTCATCGATCGCGATTTTAAAGGCCCTTGTCACATCGTCTTCGTGAATGAATTGATAAAGGGGGTCGTATCCCATGATGGTAAAGACCATGGGGCGTCTCAAAAATGTGGTTTTAAAATTGTTGATATTGGGTCCCAAAATTGTACACGGACGGAGAATGGTGACAATACGATCGGGATGTTCGCTGCTAAAGTGAAGGACCTGCTTTTCCGCATCCACCTTGTCTCGGATAAAGAGGCTTTTGAATCCCCCCTTAAGAGAGTGGTCTTCCGTGAGGAAATTGGGATTGGAGGGATGGGCCCCGTAGACGTCTGTCGTGGAGGCCACGATCAGTTTTTTTACCTTTGTGGAGGCGATGGCGTTCAAGACATACATGGTGCCGATCGATTGAAGCTCATGGGCATAGGCGATGTTGTGAAGGGGAGAGATGGGAAAGGCGGCATGGAGGACGATGTCCACCTTCTCCTGTTGAAAGATCTCGGCCAATTTGGCGTCAGAAAGGGTGTGGGTCAGGTCCACCCTGTGAAAGGTCACCTTTTTGGGCAGGATTTTGGGTTTGCGGATATCGAGGGCGATGATCTTCTCATACTTGGGATCGGCTTCTAAGGTTCGCAGGAGAAAGCCACCGATAAAACCGTCCGTTCCCGTGATGGCAATAATCCGCCCAAGGCGTTTTTTGACCTTTGTTGAGGTCTTCTTTTTGATCTTTGGTGCCATATAGATTTTCAGGTTGAAGGGACACTACGCAAGGCCCTTTTA
>Ga0156096_135_pt1 | contig 23505 bp, 18 predicted proteins | sample RifCSPlowO2_02_FD_107749 | JGI IMG/M metagenome (GOLD analysis project Ga0156096, IMG submission 107749) | Deltaproteobacteria bacterium RIFCSPLOWO2_02_FULL_50_16
GTTTTCGTTTTTCAAAAAAGGCCTTCGTCCCTTCTTGAAATTCTTCGCTTAAGTAGGTTTTGGAAAGGAGACGGGCCCCTTCTTCAAAGAGGGGTTTCCTCTGTTCCCATTCCCAATTCAGGCACTTTTTGGTGAGACGCAGGGCCTGCGGGCTCATCTCGAGGATTTGCTGACACCACCTGTCGGTTTCCTGATCCAGCTGATCATGGGGGACGACGGTATTGATAAGGCCCATGGTGAGGGCCTCATGGGCCGTATATTTTTTCCCGAGAAAGACCATCTCCCGTGATTTTTTCTCGCCAATGATCCGAGGAAGGATCGCCGGACTACTCCAAACGGGCAGGAGACCGACCTTGATGCCGGTCTGACCGAAAATGGCCTTGTCACTGGCAATGGAGATGTCGCACATCACATTGAGTTCATGACCGCCCCCGAGACAATAACCATTCACTCGAGCGATCAAGGGAACGGGGAGACGGAAAAGGACCTTGGTCAAGTCAAGACATAGTTTTGAGAAGGCCTTTCCCCCAGACCTCCCAAAATTTTGCATCTCGGAAATATCTCCCCCCACGCAAAAGGCCTTGTCCCCTGTTCCGGTCAAGACAATAACCCCGATGGAAGGGTCTTTGGACCATTCAGTCAGGAGGGCCGCGATTTCTTTTAAGGTCTGGGTCCGAAGGGCGTTGAGGGTCTCGGGGCGATTCAAGGTGATTCGGCCAATCCCATTTTTCCTTTCAACAAGGATGTCTTGGCAATGCATGGGCCTCCTTTTACAAGTCAGTTCATTAATTTCTACTCATAAGGTCTGACAGTACTAAGGAGAATTGGGAACAATAGGCTATTTCCATGTATAGTGGAATTAGAACTCCTTAGTAATGGACAGATACCATACTGGAGATAGGGATTGAATGGCAAGGGTGCGTCCCTCATTTTTCCCTTGCCCTTCTTTGGGGAGTTCGTGTAAACATGGCACTAAACTGACATGTCAGTCTAGTTCAGAACCCTAAAGGAAACCCATGCCTCCAAGGCTCTTTATAGGTATCGATGTAGGTTCGGTGAGTGTCAAGATCGCGGGCTTTACCGTCTCTGAGGGAGACCCACAGGTCCGACTTGATTTTGGTGAAAAGGCCCCCTTTTATTGGTCCGATCACAGGACCTCGGAGGGGTATCCCATTTTTCTCTCCCAGTATCGACGCCTCCGGGGACAGCCAGCCAAGGCCACAATAGGACTCTTAGAAGAACTCGTGGCTTCATTAAATGATGTGTCAATTCAAGGGATCGTCCTCACGGGTTCAGGCCTCAATGCAGTGCGCGATCTCATCCCTGCCGTGGATGAAAATGAATTTAAGGCCATTACTCAGGCCGTGAGTCATTTTTATCCTCAAACACGGGCGGTCTTTGAGCTCGGCGGTGAGAACTCAAAATTTATCCAACTGGAAAAAGATCAGACAACAGGCGCCCTTTGGATTCGGGACTATGGAGTCAATGGGGACTGTGCGGCGGGTACGGGAAGCTTTATTGATCAGCAGGCAACCCGCCTCCAATATAAGATAGAAGATGTGGGGGAGATTACGGCGCAGGCAGGGCGGTCGGCGCATATCGCCGGTCGCTGTTCGGTCTTTGCCAAGTCCGATATGATCCACGCCCAGCAACGGGGGTATAGCCCCTCTGAAGTCCTCTCCGGTCTCATGGATGCGGTGAGCCTGAATTACAAGGCCAATATCACGAGGGGACATAGGATCCTGCCCCCTGTTCTATTGATCGGGGGTGTGGGGCAGAATAGCGGGATTACTCGGGCCATCAAAAAAGTCTTTGAGCTCAAAGATGAGGACCTCATGATCCCCAAAGAGGGGCCGTGGTTGGCGGCTATTGGGGCCTCTATCCTGGCTTCCAACAATGGTTGTCAGGGAGTGGTGCTTGATTTTAATGAGATCCGCAAAAAAATGGCCGCAAAAAAAGCCGATAAATATCATGAAAAACTCTCTACTGAAAATGTCGTGTTTTTGAGAGATCGAGAAAAGGATTTTGAGAGACCGGATCCGCTTTTGACACCCTTTAAAGATTTGGCCGTCGCTCAACAAAATAAAATCCATGAGGAAATCAAAATTCCTGTGTATCTGGGTATCGACATTGGGTCTGTGAGTACCAACGTTGTCCTTCTTTCGGAGGAGGGTCAGGTGGTCAAAGAGATTTATACGCGGACGCTGGCCAGACCCATTGAGGTCGTGACACGCTGTATGAAGGAGGTGGAGGCTGAATGGGGTGATAGAGTTGAAATTAAAGGTGTAGGGACAACGGGGTCGGGTCGAGAACTCATTGGAGAGCTTGTCGGGGCCGATACGATTCGCGATGAGATCACGGCCCACAAGACGGGGGCCTATCACATTGCCAGGACCTTGACCGATGGTATCGTGGATACGATTTTTGAGATCGGGGGGCAGGATTCCAAATTTATCTCAATCAGCAATGGGATTGTTGTGGATTTTACGATGAATGAGGCCTGTGCGGCGGGCACGGGTTCATTTCTGGAAGAGCAGGCCGAAAAACTTGGCGTACAAATCAAGGAAGAGTTTGCGGCCAAGGCCCTTTCCTCAAAACATCCCCTCAAGATGGGGGAACGGTGCACGGTTTTTATGGAAAGGGATGTCAATGCCTATCAACACAAAGGGGCCTCTATCCCGGATATCTGCGCTGGCCTTGCCTACTCGATCGTGACCAATTATTTAAACCGTGTGGTTCGCGGCCGCAAAATTGGCGATCATATCTTCTTTCAGGGCGGGACGGCTTATAATGATGCCGTGGCTGCCGCCTTCTCAAAAATTTTAGGCAAACAGATCATCGTCCCGCCCCATAATGGGGTGATGGGGGCTATTGGTGCTGCGCTTCTGGCTCATGAAGAGATGAAGGCGGAGAACAAGCGGACAAAATTTCATGGCTATGATATTGACAAGGTTCCCTACACATTAAAAGAGTTCACTTGCCAGGCCTGTTCCAATCACTGTGATATCCAGATGTTTAAGGTGAAGGACACCAAGACTTATTGGGGGGACAAATGCTCGGATCGCTATCGTAAAAAGGCCCGTACAGAACGCAAACCCGTTATCAAAGACCTTTTTGAGGAACGCCAAAATCTCCTTTATAAAGACTACGATCCTTCAAAAAAACGGGCTGGTCCTACGATCGGCTTTCCCCGATCCATGTATTTCTTTGATCGTTTTCCGTTTTTTCGCACCTATTTTGAGACCCTGGGCTGCAATGTTGCCGTGAGCAGTGAGACAAACAAGCAGATTGTGCACCAGGGGCTTTCGGCCACGGTGGCCGAACCCTGTTTTCCCATTCAAGTGGCCCATGGTCATGTCTTGGACATTTGGAACAAGGGGGTCGACTATATCTGGCTTCCGAACATCACAACGGCGGAACGAAGACAGGACTCAAAATTTGTTCCCTATCTCTGTCCTTGGGGGATGACGCTCCCGTTTGTCGTCAAAAATGCACCCGAGTTTGATTCCCTGAAAGACAAGATCCTCCATCCCACCCTCTCCTTATTTCATGGGGAAAAGATCTTGGAAGAAAAATTGTGGGAGGTGGCTAAAAGATTTGGGGCCTCCAGGCGTCTCAATAAAAAGGCCGTCAGAAGGGCCTCGATGGCCCAGATCGAATTCTTTGCGGGGCTGACCCAACTGGGAATTGAGGCCCTCAATACACTTTTTGAAAAGAGAGAGAGCGGTATTGTGATTGTGGGTCGTCCCTATAATGTCCATGACCGAAGCATGAACCTGAATGTGCCCAAGAAATTGAGAGACAACTATGGGATGAATGTCATCCCCTTCGATATGCTTCCCCTCCATCATATCGATATTGGGGATATTGTGGAGAATATGTTTTGGAACTACGGTCAAAAGATCATGAGGGCTGCCCGCTATACGGCAGGTCATCCGGATTTGCATCTGATTTATATTACAAATTTCAAATGCGGTCCGGATTCCTTTGTGAAGCATTATACCAAAGAGGCGGCCCAAAAACCCTATCTTACGATCCAGTTGGATGCGCATTCCAATGATGCGGGTGTCATGACGCGCGTGGAGGCCTATCTGGATAGTAAGGGGCTCCTCTCGGAGGCCGTGCCCGAGGAGTGGCAGGAAAAGGAATATGCAGACATCCCTGTGGTGCCGCAGTGTGAGGGAGATTTGTATGACTCGTGTACTTCAGTGAAGGGAGAATTATAAAATGTCCTCCGAAGGGCATAAAACACTAAAAGGCCGTACCATGTACATCCCTGAGATGTGCTGGGGAAGTGCCAAGCTCGTGGCTGCGGCCTTTGGGGCTGTGGGTATTGACTCCGATGTCGTGCCTCATTCCAATGACTCTACCTTGGAGATGGGTCGTGAGTGTACTTCAGGAGAAGAGTGCTATCCTCAGCAAGTCACCGTCGGTGATTTCTTGGGTGTCTTGCAAAGGGGAGAGAAGAAGGCCCATGAAGTGGCATTTTTTATGCCGCGTGCCGAAGGACCTTGTCGCTTTGGCCAATACACGTATTTGATTCGTAAAATCTTGGCCCAAAAGGGCTATGGTGAGGCCTATGTCTTTTCTCCGACGAGCGAAGACAACTATAAAGAGATGGGCGGTGCCGCTACAGACCTCGAACGCCGTATCTGGCAGGCCTTGGTGACGGCGAATACCCTGCGCACGTTTTTTCTCAAAACCCGCCCCTATGAAAAGACGGCGGGGACTTGCGATCGGATCTATGAAGAAGAGATTATTTCCTTTCAAAAGGTTCTCAAAAACCCGGCTTTCAATGCCAAAAAGAGGCGCGAACTTTTGGCCGAGGCCCTGGAAGAGGCTGTGGCTCGATTTAAACAGGTTCCTGTGCATGCAGGGGATTTTCCAAAAATCGGGGTCATTGGGGAAATTTTTGTGAGGCAAAATCCATTTTCCAATGATGATTTCATAAGAAAGTTAGAAGGCCATGGAGCGGAGGCGATATTGACAGGGATTCCGGAGTGGGTGGCTTATACGCGTTCTGAGGAGCAGAGAAAATTACGGGATGTCAAAAGGCATTTTTCCAAGGCCATGCTGACGTCCAAGATCCGGGGATACATCCAGAAAAGTGATGAACATTCAATTCGGGGGCGTTTTCATGATGAGCTTAAGGGCATTTATGCGGAACCGGAGATCGAGTCCCTCATGAAATTAGGGGAGTGGTATCTTCCCCAATATGGGGCCTTGGGGGAAATGGCCTTGAATGCGGCCAACGTGGTCCACTTTTACAATCAAGGAGCCGATGGTGTGGTGGACTTGAGTCCCTTTAGTTGTATGAATGGAATCATTTCCGAGGCCGTCTATCCCAAAATCAGCCGCGATCATGACGGCTTTCCTGTAAGAATCTTTTATTTCGATGGCACCCAATCCAATCTCGACCGTGATATTGGGATCTTTATGGAGCTTGTCCGAAACTATCAAAGAAAGAAAAAAAGTGCTAAGTGCTTAAGTTGATAAGTTGTTTGGGTGTGGCAATAGAGATAAAGGGCAAGTAAAAATCCAGACGTGAATATCTGTAAGAAAAAAAGTTTCCACGATGTCCAATATTTTGAGCTTGGATATGGCTGGGTCGGCAAGCCTCTCATGACGACGCATTTCTATTATGTCGATGGTTTGCTGATCGATACGGCCCAATCCCACATGAAAAAGCCCTTTATTCAGATCATTAAAAATCTACACATCGATCAAGTTCTTTTGACCCATCATCATGAAGATCATAGCGGCAATGCCGCTGTCGTGAAGAAGATGAAAGATGTGTGTGTCTATGGTCATTCCCTGACGATCGAGAAGTTGAAGCGGGGGTTTAAGATCCTTCCCTATCAGCATATTGTCTGGGGTACGGCTCAGCCTGTCAAGGTCGATCCCCTGCCTCATAAAATTGAGACCGACAAGTATGGTCTCATCCCCCTCCATACCCCCGGACATAGCAAGGATCATACGGCTTATCTGGAAAAGAGTCAGGGGTGGTTGTTTGCGGGCGATTTGTATCTGAGCTCTCAAATCAAATTTTTCCGTGCCGATGAGGTCTTTGGTGACACCCTTCAATCGTTAAGAAAGGTCTTGAGGTTGGATTTTGATACCCTTTTTTGCGCCCACCGCCCCCAACTCAAAAATGGCAAGAAAAAGATACAAGAAAAACTCAACTTTCTTTGTGATTTTCAGGGACAAGTCCACGCCCTCCATCAAAAGGGATGTGACATCGGGTCCATCAAAAATCAACTCTCTGTAAAAAGGGGGAAAAAACTGATGGTCTATATGAGTTTGGGAAATGTCAGTCTGACCCACATGATCCGATCGGCGTTGCAGACTCAAGTCTCAAATCTTCACTACCAATTCTCGCCCAAGATTTCAAAATAGGCCTGAGGGTGGTTACATGCAGGACATTTGTCCGGGGCCTCCTTGCCTTTGTGAAGATAACCGCAGTTTTGACAGCGCCATGTCTCCACTTTTTCTCTCCTAAAGACCCTGTCACTTTTGATGTTATTCATGAGATCCAGGTAGCGTTTTTCATGCTGTTTTTCGGCAATGGCAATGGCCTGAAACACCTTGGCTATTTCTTGAAATCCTTCTTCTCGGGCAACCTTGGCAAAGGAGGGATACATCACTTCCCATTCGTGATGTTCTCCAGAGGCCGCAGCTTCAAGATTGTCGAGGGTCTTGCCAATGATACCTGCGGAAAATGAGGCCCGGATCTCCACTGCGCCGCCCTCGAGAAATTTGAAAAATCTTTTGGCGTGTTCCTTTTCCTGATTGGCCGTCTCTTCAAATATGTTGGAGATCTGGACAAGGTCTTCCTTTTTGGCTTGGCTGGCAAAATAGGTATACCGATTCCTGGCTTGGGATTCCCCCGCAAAAGAGGTCAAAAGATTCTTTTCTGTGTGAGATCCTTTCATGTTCATAATGACTCCTTATGGTCTAGTTTTTTTCTCACGAATGAGGCGGATAAGATCTTTGGCTGCTTCTTCAGGTCCTTGGCGTTCCCAGCCTTGAAGTCCAAGCCGCGTGCGCATCTGTCCAACATAAATTTTGGCCCTGAAAAAGGACTGAAAGAATTTTTCGGCAACTTTTTCATGAAGACCCTTGTATTGCACGGGGCCAAAGATATTGGCAAAGTAGATATTGACAAGACCAGTCGATGTTGTGGTCCCTTTACTCATCACCTTCCCATCACGAAAAACCCGAATGGCATCCTGCCATGTTTTAAAAGATTCGATGAGGGGATGATCTTCATCATCGATGTCCTCGTAGTTGTTGGCATACAGCACGAAGTCGACGGGATAGCCATGCGTCATATGTGCGGTAGTGGTGACAGGCAGGACGATCCGGGCATTGATCTGATGGGCGTTCATGATGATGGCCCTGTCAATTTGCCCAAAGGCATATCCGGGGTTCAGATCATCCAGTCTCAGAAAAGCTCCGATCTCCGTGCCATAACCCAGGATTTTTCCATCTTTGGAGATTTCAAGAGAGCCCATGTCATCCGCAATGGTGATCAGATCTTGAATGTCTCCCTCGCCAATTTCGCGCAGGGCCTCCAAGGTTTCTGATTTTCCAGCACCGCTTTCTCCCATGAGTAAAAGAGTGGAGGGAACCGCATCTTTGAGGTAAATTCGAACCAGGGCCCCATGAAACGGCATTTTTCCTTCTTTGATTTTTTTAATATTGTGCAGGGTGAGAATCATTTTCTTTAAATAGCCAAAATATCCAAAGTCATCCGCATCGGGAACGGCACCGACCAACATCTGGTTTTTTTCATCATCATAAAAGACGGTGGGATTGATGGTAAGATGCTCAAAGAGCTTCTCCGGCATCCCGAAGAAATAAACAGCCGTGGGTTTCTTTTTTAGGTCCTCATCATTGGCGAGATCAAAAAGGTTGCACAAGGAAATCCCCAGCTCAAAAAACTTTTCATGAATGTAGACAAGAATCAGATCAGAAGAGGCCTTGACGGGGTAGCAGATCCATTCCGTAGGAGAAAAATCCATCCAGTTGATTGGATTTTCCTCGATCCTTTCAAATTTGCCTTTTCTTTTGTTCATGGGAGGATTGAGGACAAGGGGAGGATAGATCAAAATCTGGCGAATCACAGGAATGGATTTAAGTTTTTCGTAGGGACCCTTGAGCAGGGGAAGTTTTTTGGGGAGCGCGATCACGGCCCCCTCGGCGCCGGCGCTGATTTGGCGATAAATAGAGGGGTGTGTCCCCATGATATTTTCCTGAATATCACGGTAGGTTTGCCTGACGAGACGAGTCAGATTTTCGATGGTAAAGTTAAAGGTGCGAAATGGGCGTTTGTCCAGCTTGCTGCCCTCTGAATCACAAATAATAAAACGGTCAAAACTTCTCCAGTAATTATAAAGATACTCCACAAAATCATTGAGAAGATTTTTGTTTTTGAAGAAAACATCTGAGCCGTCGACGACTTTTGGAACCACTTCGCCTTCCATTTTGCTCAGGTATTTTAGGGCGTTTATAAAACGTTCAAGATCGGCCTCCTCGATGGTGTCTTTGCCGAATACTTGCATGAGGATCGAATTTCTCTTGGAAAGTTTTTGAACAGCGTGTCTGAGGATGTCAGAGAAAAGGGCGCTCGAAATCAGCTCTTCCGGAGTATCACATATCTGGTCTTTGATCCGTATGAAAACTTTTCTGCCTTCGATCTTGTACTGTCCCACAAACGAGGTTGGAGTCATGGCCTAGTTCCTTTTTGTAATTTGGGAGGATATCGCGGGGTTGGGAGACTTGCAAGTCGAAATTGTTTATTTTCCCTTGGGGTCTGTTTTTTTCTTGGAGATCGTTACCTGAATTAAATGGGGCTCAATGTTTTCAAGCATCAACTCTTTTGGAAAAAAGAGATTGGTTTCGTCGGAAAGACGGACTTTTCTAACGCCTTCTTGCAAATCAACTAGTTTTAAGGACAGACGAACGTCCTTTTCGCTGATGAAATGAAAAGTATTGCGGGGTCCGGAAAGTGTTATTTGCGCCTCTTTTGGGTCGACTTCTTCGACAACAAGATCAGAGGCAAATTCGGGATACTCAATAGGCACATTAAAGGTTTTGTGTATGAGATTGGATTGATGGACCAAGACAAACCACAGGGCCAGGGAAAAGGTGACAGCCGCTATTTTTTCTTTGTAATTTCTTTTGAAAAATCTTTTCAGCATTTGGGGTTTAAGAGACGGTTTTCCTTTTCGATAAAATTTTTCAATCAGGGCGCTCAGTATTTGAGGATCCCTCACCTCAAATATGTTGCCATTTTGAGCCACTGATATGATGCCCCTTTCTTCAGAGACGACGAGACAAAGGGCATCTGACAATTCTGATAATCCAAGGGCCGCGGCATGTCGTGTTCCCTTCGTGCTTAGTTTTTCAAAATTATGCGAAAGGGGCAGATGGCAGCCAAACTGGATGAGCCTATTTCCCTCGATAATAACGGCCCCATCATGGCCCATGGAATGGGGGTCAAAAAGACTCTTTAAAAGGGCCTCACTGAGTTCACCATTTAAATCAATCCCTCCTTTAAGGTGGCGCAGAATCACATTTTGTCCCTTAATGATGATAAGGGCCCCTATTTTCTCACGGGCTAAATCTCTTAAGGTGCGTACCAGGGTTTCAACCTCTTTTTGAAGTTGAATGATGGGTTTTAGGGCTTGGGGTTTGCGATTAAAACTCCATATGGCAATCTGTTCAAAAATAGAGCGAAGCTCTTCCTGAAAAATGACGATAATGGCGATCAAGAAGACCGCAAAAAAAGCCTGTAGTAGTGATGAAATCAGGACCAAGTTGAATTGTCGGGTAAAGAGGTACATGAGCGCCGCAATCAAGATTCCTGTGAGGACAAAGACGGCCTTTTTATGCTTTAACCAGACAAGAAGGGCGTAGATTAGAAAGGACATCAGGAAAATATCAATGAGTCCTGAGATCCCCATTTGCCTGAAAAAATTAAAAAAGTGCATAGTGTTTCTCAGCCGAGGTTTGGTTTTCCAATCATATCTTGGTTCGTTTTTAGGCCAATCCCTTCTGTCTTTAATTTCCTTAAAAGAGGGCGAAAGGCCTTGTCGGCACGGGCCAGAGAGTGGACGACAAACCATTCTAGGGGTTCATTTTGTGTGAGCGAAATATTTTCAGGAAGTGAGGTGCCATGGATTTCAGCGCGCCCCATCGTACGATGTCCCCCGGCACTTCCAATCTCGCCGAAAGCCGTCTGGGCGACCTTTCCGGCATTTTTAAGATTTCCATCACAGCGAAACACGATAACCAGCTTGTCATCGACGATTCCTGTCACAAGCGCCCAATGAGCCTCTTTGACGCGGATCAAAAAGTCGGCTACCTGAACGCAAACATCCATATAGGGGACGGGTCCTATATGGGCATAGAGAACATTATGGGCGTAACGATGTTTGATGAGGGCCACGCTAAAATAGTCCAGATCATTGAGTGAGTATTGAGAAAATTCAATACGCGTCAAAAGATGTTTATCGGCTTTTTCCTCAAGATAAAAAAGGGCCTCCCTGTCCGTGGAGGAAGGCTTTTTTCTTTGACCGCGACTGTCCGTCTTTATGCCATAGTAGAGGGCCGTGGCGAGTCTTTTATGGATGGGCTTTTCGGAGGTGATAAAATACTCGGTCATGATGGAGGAAGTGGCCAGACATTGGGGACGAATATCGGAAAAAGGGTATTTTCGGTCGGATTTTTTTGGATGATGATCGATCACAATATCGCATCGCGGCAGTTCGAATTCTTTGAAAAAATCAGGTTGGGCATCAACAATCGCAATGAGATCCGATTTTTTTAGGTTGTCCTGGACATGTGCTGAGGCAGGAAGACGTAAGGCCTGAATCATGGAGGCATTTTGAAGGCGTCCGACTTGACCTGTATATTCGATGGATGCGGGGACGTCGTAGCTTTGTAGTAATTCCTTTAAGGCCCAGCCACTGGCCAGTCCGTCGGGATCGGGATTGCTATAAATGAGGATGAGGGCATTTTTTGCGCCATGGATAACCTTTTCTAGCTTGCTTAAATGTTTTTTTATCTTTAATAGACTTGGCATAGATTCAAAGGGTAATAAAAGATGGGGAAAAAAGGAAGGACAAAGTAGGAAATTGGCAGAAAAAAAGAGATTTTACATGGCCAGCTTTTCAAGTGCGGGACGGATAGTAGGATGGGAAATGGCGGCAATGACGAGGCGAAAAATTTCTTGAACAACGGATTGGCGATTGGGTTTTTCGGTTCCAAGAAGAGACTGATAAAAGACCTCTTTGAGACACCCCAAAAGGGCAATGGAGAGAATCTGATTGTTCCCTCCCCGCACAAAGCCCATCTCCTGGCCTTGTTTTAATCCCCGTCGGATATAATCCAAGATTTGTTCGTAAAATTTTCTTAAGCGCTCATCGAGCTCGGCATCCAATCCTACCGATTCATTGAACAAGATTTTTGTGAGGAGGGGGTTGTCCAGGAGGAGGTTGGCAATCCTCTCGATATTGCCTAAAAGCTGATCGGGAATCTTGTCAGCGGCATCACGAGGGAGGTCTCTGATTTGCCCCTTCACCTGATCAAACAGCTGGGTCATGACGGCATCGAAAATTTCACGTTTGCCTTTAAAATAAAGATAAAAAGTGCCGCGAGCCACTCCGGCCTCCTTGATAATGTCGGAAATCTGGGTGCGGTGATATCCCAGGGCCCCAAAGGCCCTGATCGAGGCCTCTAAGAGCTGTCGTTGCCGTTCTTCTTTTGAGAGATGGGGAGACATATTATTGCCTCTTTCCGTAGCATTTTCGAACCACTTGAGGAACGAAAAAATTGCAAATCATTGATTTTAAATATTATATGGGAGTGGTGAAAAATAACATTTTCTTTCGCTTTTGCCCCAAGCCTTCCACTGCCAGGCTTGGGACAGCTAGAAAAATCAATAACTTATAGGCAGTGAGGAGATTGATTTTTCTACCCCTCTCCCTTTTTATAATAGTAAGGCAGGGGTTGCCCCTAACATTATAAATATAATGAGGAAAGGGGCTAAAGCCGCTCAAGGAAATGTTATTTTTCACCACTCCTTATATTAAGACTTGATGTATTGGCCCTGGGCTTGCAAGGTCTTCACCGACGAGGATTGCTTTTTTACTCAAGCATGGTAAAGGTCATCTATGCGTTGTGTGATCTTGGCGTGGGCCACGGGCCTGGGTTTTGGTTATTTTCCAAAAATTCCAGGAAGTATTGGGACCCTTTGGGGGATTCTCCTCTTCTATTTTTTGCAACCCCTGCCGCGACTCTCCTATGGTGTGACGATTGTTGTTTTTACCCTCGTCAGTGTCTGGATCTCGACGATAGCGGAGAATCTGTTGGCCAGGAAAGATGATCCCCGGATTGTGATCGATGAAGTGGTGGGCTTTTTATTTGCCACGCTGGGTTTTTCATTTCACGGGCCGTGGATTATAGGGGCCTATATCCTTTTTAGATTTTTTGATATTGTCAAAATTTTTCCTGTTAATTGGATGCAAAATCACCTCCCAGCGGGTTGGGGTATTGTGATGGATGATGTGATGGCGGGTATTTATGCCTGCGCGGTCTTGCATCTGCTGCGTTATCTGTGGGGAATTGTCGTATGAAGGTTGAGGTCATCACTATCGGAGATGAACTGACGACGGGGACCATTCAAGACACCAATTTTACATGGCTCTCCGAACAGCTTTCCTTAAATGGTTTTGATGTGATTTGGAATCAGATTGTTCGCGATCAGGCGGAGGATATCCAACGGGCACTTTTGGCCTCTCTCGGTCGTTCTCATGCCGTGATTGTGACGGGGGGGTTGGGTCCCACGACTGATGATATCACCACAGAGATCGTGGCCAGGACCTTTGGCCTCGAACTCTCTCTTCATGAGGAAAGCCTTCAAAAAATACGCCGGTTTGTTGAGTCTCGGGGACGGACCTTTTCAGAGAGTCAAAAAAAGCAGGCGATGCTTCCTTCAGGGGCCTTGCTGCTTCCTAATAAGCTTGGAACGGCCCCAGGATATTTTCTTAAGGTTAAAGAGACGACTTTTTTTTGCCTGCCCGGTGTTCCTCAGGAAATGAAACAACAGTTTTGTGATGGGGTTCTTCCGGAATTGAAAAAACTCATTGGTCCTTCCCATTTTTATGACCATCGTGTCCTAAGGTGTTTTGGATTGGCCGAGGCCGAAATCAATGAGTGCCTTAAATCCCATGATTTTGGACCCCTACGGCTCTCCTATCGTGTCTCTTTTCCTGAAATTATCCTCAAACTAGTGAGGAAGGGCAATGATTCGACAAGTGTTCAGAGGGGACTGGATCAGGCTGAGGCATATATCCGTCAGGCATTGGGCGAAAAGATCTTTGCGACGGGGGAAGAGACGATTGAACAAGTCGTTGGAAGACTTCTTAAGGCTCAGAAGGCGACGATTGCCTTGGCCGAATCCTGTACGGGTGGATTGATGACTCACATGTTGACCAATGTTTCTGGGAGTTCGGCCTATGTGGATCGGGGATGCGTTGTTTACAGCAATCGATCCAAGCAGGATATTCTGGGCATTTCCCCGGACATCCTCAAAGAGCATGGGGCTGTCAGTGGGGTTGTGGCCAAGGAAATGGCTGTTCAGGTCAGGCGTCTGGCGCAGACCACTTATGGTTTAGCGGTTACAGGAATCGCAGGACCCACTGGAGGAACAAAGGACAAACCCATAGGGACGGTTCATATCGCCTTGGCAACGCCTATGGAAGTGAGAGAAAAGGGGTATCACTTTCCGCTGTCCCGTGAGATGTTCAAGATTATCGTGGCCCACGTGGCCTTGCATAAATTGCGACGGGAACTATTAAAGAGGTCGTCAGGGGAGATATAACATGTTCTCGAGCGGCTTTATTTCCCTCGATCACCTTACGGCCTATGGAGGTTATTGAGGGAAATTGCTTGTTTCAACCTGGCCGGGGCAGGTTGAAACAAAAAGCGCGAGAACATGTTATATCTCCCCGGATGGCCCTATGTCAGTGGCTGGGTTCACAATGAATAAAAATGACATTCGTTGTTTTTTGGCAGTCTCCCTTCCTGATCCGTTGCGGGAAAAATTGGGTCAACTCATTGAGGCCCTCTCTCAAGAGGTGGCTGGGGTTAAATGGGTTCCTGCGAAAAATATCCATTTAACGCTCCGTTTTTTTGGTTCTGTTTCGGAGGAGATCGTCGAAAATGGGCTTGTCCCCCGTATTGAAGAAGTGGCGTCCAGGTATGGGGCCATGAAATTGAGGGTGGGTCGTTTGGGCGTTTTTCCACAAGGGTCGCGACCCCGTGTTCTCTGGGTGGGGTGTGACGGGGATATAGATCCATTAAGGGGTTTTGTAGGGGATTTGGAAAAAGGGATTTTAGGGCTTCCCCTCCATCAAGAAGAGAAGGAATTTCACGCCCATCTGACCCTGGGAAGAGTCAAAAATCCCAAGTTAGGTCAGCCACTTGAAAAGGTTGTGGATAAGTCCTCGTTTTTTTTAGAGGAAGAGCTTCCCATCTCTTCTGTGAGATTGTATAAAAGCCAATTAAGCCCAAAAGGGGCTGAATACTCCGTGATAAGGGAGTTTTTTTTAAGGTCATAAAGCCATTTTTTACAAGGAGGAAGAATATGTCCGATCCTACACCCATTAAGAACAAGGCCCTTGATCAGGCCATTAGTCAAATCGAGAAGCAATTTGGAAAAGGGACCATCATGCGGCTGGGAGAAGGGACACACCTTATTAAGGATATTGAAATTGTCTCCACAGGGTCCTTGGGATTGGATATCGCCCTGGGTGTGGGGGGGCTGCCTCGGGGTCGGATTGTAGAGGTTTATGGCCCCGAGTCCTCGGGGAAAACGACACTAGCCCTGCATGTGGTCGCGGAGGTTCAGAAAAACGGGGGTGTAGCCTCCTTTATCGATGCCGAACACGCAATGGATATTCAATATGCCCGGAAATTGGGGGTCAAGACGGACGATCTCCTCCTCTCCCAGCCCGATTCTGGGGAACAGGCCCTTGAGATAGCGGATATGTTGATTAAGAGTGGTGGCGTGGACATCGTGGTGATTGATTCAGTGGCGGCCCTCGTGCCCCGGGCCGAGCTCGAAGGGGAAATGGGGGATGCCCAAATGGGCTTGCAGGCGAGGCTCATGAGCCAGGCCATGAGAAAGCTGACAGCCAGCATCAGCAAATCGAACACGATTCTCATTTTTATCAATCAAATCAGGATGAAGATCGGTGTCATGTTTGGCAATCCGGAGACGACCACCGGAGGGAATGCCTTAAAGTTTTATTCCTCCGTTCGGTTGGATATTCGCCGGTTGACGCCTATTAAAAAGGGAGAGGAGATTGTTGGCAATCGGACCCGCGTCAAGGTTGTCAAAAATAAGGTTGCTCCACCTTTCAGGGCCACCGAGTTTGATATTTATTATGGTCAGGGGATTTCGCGCGCAGGAGAATTGATTGACCTGGCTGAAAAATATGAGATCCTAGAAAAAAGCGGGACGTGGTATTCCTATGCCGGAGAACGTTTGGGTCAGGGGCGGGATAATATTATCAATTTTCTGAGCGAGCAAAAGTCAATAGCCAAGAAAATAGAAAAGGAAATTTTAGATAAGCTGGGATTCAAGAGTCCCTCTCCACAGTCAAAGTTGGCAAAAGAAGAACCCGTCAAGGAAAAGAAAAAAGCGGCAATCTAGGCCTCTGACAAGTTAATATTTATTCTTTGAATCGGCACAAGTGCTCGTAACAATTTAATTTTTATCGACGGAGTCGATGAAAATTAAATTGACGAAGCACTAGTAGGTTTGCCTCATTGAAAGTGGGAAAGGTGAAATCAGCAGAAATTCGTGAAAAATTTCTTGCCTATTTTGAAAGGCAGAAACATACGAGGGTTAAAAGCGCCTCTCTTATTCCTGTCAATGACCCCACTCTTTATTTTACCAATGCGGGGATGGTTCAGTTTAAAAACGTTTTTACCGGCGTCGAACCGGCCCCGGCGCCTCGTGCGACTTCCAGCCAAAAATGCATGCGGGTTTCAGGCAAGCATAATGATTTAGAAAATGTGGGGCACACCAAAAGACATCACACCTTTTTTGAGATGCTGGGCAATTTTTCTTTTGGGGATTATTTTAAAAAAGAGGCTGTTTGTTTTGCCTGGCAGTTTCTCACGCAGGAAATGGGCCTTCCTCAGGAGCGATTATGGGTCACCATCTACGAGGAGGATGATGAGGCCGAAAAACTTTGGTTGAATGAAGTCGGCATTCCCCATGATCGTATTCTTAAATTTGGTAAAAATGAAAATTATTGGTCGATGGGGGAGACGGGACCCTGTGGCCCCTGCTCGGAGATTCACTATGATCACGGGGAACGGTATTCCTGTGGCAAGCCCGACTGTCGTGTCAATTGCGATTGTGATCGCTACATGGAGGTTTGGAATCTTGTTTTTATGCAATATGATCGTGATATCTCAGGCAAACTCAAGCCTCTGCCCCAACCCTCCATTGATACCGGGATGGGATTAGAGCGTTTGGCGGCAGTGGTACAGGGAAAACACTCCAATTATGAAAGTGATCTTTTTACCCCCCTTTTCAAGGTCATCGAAAAGTTGACACAAAAAAAGTATGAGAGCGATGAGGCCACTAAAATATCGATGCAGGTTTTGGCGGATCATATTAGGGCGGCAACATTCTTGATTGCCGATGGGATTCAGCCTTCCAATGAAGGAAGGGGTTATGTTTTACGACGCATCATGCGTCGCGCTATTCGGCATGGTCGTTTGTTGGGGATGACACAGCCTTTTTTTTACAAATTGGCCGATACCGTCATAAAGGAAATGGCTCCTTTTTATCCCGAGCTCAAGGAACATCAGAAACTTATCGATCGTGTGATTATGAGTGAGGAAGAAAAGTTTTTGGAGACCCTGGAAAAGGGTCTCGATATTATTGAGGAAGAGGCCAACAGGTTAAGAAATTCCAAGGAAAAGATCCTGCATGGGGATACGGTCTTTAAGCTCTATGACACCTATGGTTTTCCGGTGGATCTGACTCAGATCATCGTTGAAGAAAAGGGATTTCAGGTGGATATGGCGGGTTTTGAAAAAAATATGGAGATACAAAAGGGACGTGGACGTCAGTCCTGGAAGGGGGCGACGCCCGCCGATGCGGCCTCTCAAAAGGTTTATGATGATTTGGCCCGCGATGGGATTCAATCTCGATTTTTGGGACATGAATCCTTAAAGGCGTCATCGAGGATAGCGGCTCTGATAAAAAATGGGCACATTGTGGATCAGGTCAAGGTAGGGGATACATTTGAATGTCTGACTTTTGAGACCCCTTTTTACCCGGAAGGGGGAGGGCAGGTGGGTGATCATGGTTGGGTTGAGGGATCTGGAGGTCGGGGTGATATTTTGGAAACTAGAAAAATGGGAACAAATGTGATCAGTCATACGGCGACACTCAAGGAAGGAATTTTGAAGATAGGGGATGAGGTCCAGTTGGTGGTTGATCAAAAGAGGCGTCGTCGCATTCAAAATCATCATTCAGCGACCCATATTTTGCATGCGGCCCTTCGTCAGGTATTGGGAACCCATGTTCGCCAGGCCGGTTCCCTGGTGGAGCCCGGTCGACTTCGTTTTGATTTTTCTCACTTTGAACCGGTTGATCCTGAGGAATTGAGGCGAATCGAGGATCTTTCAAATGAGGCGATTCGATCCAATCATTCCGTTACTAAGGCCACTCTCTCTTATGAAGAGGCCATGAAGAAAGGGGCCCTCGCTTTTTTTGAGGAAAAATATGGCGATCAGGTGCGGGTTGTGAAGATGGGAGATTATTCCTGTGAACTTTGCGGGGGCTCCCATGTGGAGGCCACGGGTGAAATCGGTTTGATCAAGATTATCAATGAGTCATCAGTGGCTGCAGGGGTTAGGCGCATCGAGGCGGTGGTGGGTGAAGATGGTTTTCAATATTTAAGAGGCATTGACAGGGACCACAAAAATTTGGCCTTGGAACTCAAGACAACCCCTTCGGAGATAAAATCCCGTGTTGTGGGCCTGCAAGAAAAATTAAGGAAGGCCGAAACCGATCTTTTAGAACTCAAGAAAAAAATAGCCATGGGGGGTGGTGGCGGGGGTTCGGGAGGCTTGTCCATTGAAACCATTAAAGGAATCTCGGCCCTCATTCAAAAGGTTGAGGCGGATGATGTGGAGACCTTTCGTTCTCTTTCAGACCAGGCCCTCCAGAAAGTCAAATCCGGCATTGTTGTGTTGGGGTGTGTGATGGACAATAAGGTCTCCATCATTGTCCGTGTCTCCAAGGATCTTATCAAGAAATTTCATGCCGGTAAAATCATTCAAGAACTGGCCCCCCTTGTAGGGGGCAAAGGCGGGGGACGCCCTGATATGGCCCAGGCTGGAGGGCAGAAAGTTGATGGGTTAGAGGCTGCCCTGAAAAAGGCAAGAGGGTTAATTTAGGGGTCTGACTACGCCTGGACCGCGGAAGGAACGATTCCTTTATATTTTTCACCTTTGGTGAAATGCTGGCCCAGGCTGGAGGACAGAAAGTGGAAGGTCTGAGTGCCGCCCTGCAGAGGGCGAAGGAATTAATCTGAGGGATCCCTCACCGCCCCATCATCTTCCCTTTTTTCCAGAGGCTCTTTTTGAAACTTTTTTTGGACTGGTTTTGCACAAATTGAGGTAGGTCTTGGCCATGGAATGGTTGGGGGTGTTTTTTAATACTGTCTGCCAGCATCTTCTAGCCTCAGGGATTTTTCCAAGAGAAAAGTAGGTGAGTCCCAATTCTGTCTGGGCGTGAATGTATTTCGGGGCCATCTTGACCGTTTCTTGAAGGGTTTTCAGTGATCGGTCGAGCTGGTTACAGTCTCGGTAGGCCGTGCCCATATGGGTGCGGATGTCTTTGTATTGGGGACAGAGCCTCAAGGAACACTGATATTCCTCGATCGCCTCTTTGTATTTGCCGACACCGCGATAGGTGTCGGCGAGTGTGGCGTGTAAATTAGCAATCTTGCCGCGGATCATGGGATCCATGTCCGTGACGCCTTTCCCCGCCTTTTTATGAACCTCGCGATAAAGTTGTTTGGCCTTTTGGTATTCCCCAAGATCATTATAAAGGATGGCTAAGTGAAGAGTGGCCTCGGTATAGTCAGGATTGATGTGAATGGCCTTCGAAAAGCTCTCAATGGCATTGGTAAATTTCCCATCGTGGTGATAAATAACCCCCAGCATGTGATAAAGATCGGCGTAATGGGATCCTTCCTGGAGGACCTTGAGGAGATATTGTTCTGCCTCGGAGTATTTTTTTTGTTCAAAACACTTCTTGCCCAGTTGGAAGAACTCTTGGGTCGTTACTGTCATAACGGCGCTCCTTGGTGAAGCCACTTGTCAATATTAGAGTCCCAGTTTTCCAGTAAGCCTTTTAGCATAACGTCCTGCCGGGAAACGGGACTCAAGAATATTAAAGATTCCTAAGGCCTCTGTTTTTTGAGACAATTTTATATGAGAAAGGGCCAAATAGTAAAGGGCTTGTTCATCAATGCCCAGAGCTGGATAGTTTTGATAAACCTCCTCAAATCGCGGAATGGCCGCAATATATTCACCCGTCCGGTAATAAAAACGTCCAACATAATAAATCCGGCTGGCGACCCGACGACGGGCCTCTTCCCATTTTTCCTTATTGATTTCAGTGTATTGACTGTAGGGGTAATACTTGAGGAGGATCTCAAAATAATTAATGGCGTCGTCTAAATATTGCTGGTCCCGATCAATGGCCTTGGGTGTTTCTTTTAGGTAACTCAAGCCTGTGCGGTAGTAGGCATAGTCCAGTTTGGGATGAACGGGGTTGAGTTTGATAAAGTTTCGGTAGGTTTCGGTGGCAAGGAGGTACTCTTTTTGACGGAATTGATTATCGGCAATATACAGATCCGCTTCAATCGCCTCGGGAGATCCGGGATAGCGTCCTTTGAGGGTTTCCAGGCAGTTGATGGCTTTTTCGTGTTTATTTTTTTGGCCGAGTTTTTGACATTGTACCAGAAGGGAGGCGGGGGGAAGAGAGGCATCTATTTCTTTTCCAGAACAACCCCCGTAGACGCTAAGGATCAGTGGTAACAAAACAAGTAAGATTTTTTTGAACCGAGGCACAAGCTATTCCTTAATTTACTTTAGATTTTTGAGCCCTTCTTCAATACGGTCAAGGCCCTTTTCAATATCCTTCATCGAAAGGGCATAGGAAAGACGCATGTTGTTGGGGGCCCCAAAACCTTCCCCCGGAACGACAGCAACCCGATGTTGATCGAGGAGATAATCTGCCAGATTTTGGGCCGTATTTATTGTTTTTCCATTTGCCGATTTTCCGAAACAGGCAGAGATATTGGGAAATACATAGAAGGCGCCCTGGGGTTTAAAACATTTGATGCCGGGGATTTGCGAAAAACGACTTAAAATATAATCACGGCGCTCTTTAAAGGCTGCAATCCATCCTTTAAGAAAATCCTGCGATCCATTGAGTGCGGTGATGCAGGCATATTGAGTGGGAGTGTTGATGTTGCTGGTCACCTGTCCTTGCAACTTTGACATGGCGGAGACGATTTCTTTGGGTCCGGCGGCATATCCCATACGCCAGCCCGTCATGGAATAGACCTTGGAGGCGCCGTTAACGGTAATGGTCAATTTTTTGATATCTTCGTTGAAGGAGGCGATACTTTTAAAAACAAATCCATCATAGATAATTTTTTCATAGATTTCATCGGCGATGCAGTGGATGTTGTGTGTGACAATGACCTGGGCCAGGGCCTTTAGCTGATCAGCGTTGTACGCAGACCCAGTGGGGTTGGAGGGGCTATTGATCACGACGGCCTTGGTTTTTGGGGTGATGGCCTTTTCCAGGTCCTCCGGGGTTATGCAAAAACCATTTTCTTCCCTGGTTTGTATCACGACCGGTTTGGCGTCATTTAAAAGGACCTGATCGGGATAACTCACCCAATAAGGGGCAGGGATGATGACTTCATCACCTTCCTGAAAGAGCACTTGGGCAATGTTATAAAGGGAGTGTTTGCCCCCACAAGAGACGATAATTTCATCCAGATTATAATCGAGCTGATTGTCCCGTTTAAATTTCTGCTGAACAGCCTTTTTAAGATCGGGAAGTCCGCTTTCAGGGGTGTATTTCGTCTTTCCTTCACGGATGGCCTTGATGGCGGCCTCCTTGATAAAGTCCGGGGTATCAAAATCAGGTTCTCCCGCGGCGAAGCCGACGACGTCGATCCCTTCAGCCTTCATGAGCTTTGCCTTGGCCGTGATCGCCATTGTGGGAGAGGGTTTGATGCGTTGGACGCGTTCAGTCAGTTTCATAGTGCCATCCTATTTAAGAAGTTTTTCTTTCAACTTTTTGGCGATGGAGGGATCCAGCATCCCCTCGACGGGGCCCCCCAAACGGGCAATTTCCTTAATGAGGGAAGAGCTGAAGTGGGAATACCGGGATTCAGCCATCATAAAGAGTATTTCAATATTGGGGGCTAGTTTTCGATTGGCCAGTGACATTTGATTCTCAAATTCATAATCAGAGACCGTTCTTAGGCCCCGGATGATGACATTGACCTTTTTTGATTTGGCGTAGTCCACCAAGAGGCGGTCTTCAAATTTGTCCACCTCGATACTGGCATTGTCCTTAAAAATTTTTTTTAGAAGAGAGACGCGTTCATCAGGGGTAAAGACGGATTGTTTTGTTGAATTGATGGCCACGGCCACAATCACCCGATCAAAGACCTTGGAGGCCCGTTCAATGACATTCATATGCCCCTCGGTGGGGGGGTCGAACGAACCGGGATAGATGACAGCGTTACCCATGACTTATTAATCAGTTCAAAACTGCTTACTAACAGTCTCAAAATTGTATAGACATTTGGGGACTGTCAGTATTACAGGACCGGCTGTTAGCCCTATCGGGCTGTCTATATTATTTCGGTCCTGTTAATAATACTGGGCAGATCATTATATAATTAATGTACTGCCCTGTAAAAAGGTTATGTAAGTTTGCCCATATTGACGGGATTGAAGGCGGCATAACCCTTCAATCTCGTTGATGGATTCTCTGGGTGAATGTTCTACGACAATCCAACCCTCATGGGCAAGGATTTTTTCCCGACTAATTTGGTCGAGTGTCGGACCGACCAAATCTTGGTCATAGGGGGGGTCCACAAAGATGAGATCAAATCGAAGCCCCCGACGGCTCAAAAGGGGGAGGGCCTTGGAGACCCCCTTTTTATGGACCTCGGCCCTGTTTTCAAAGTGGCAAAGGGCAAGGTTTTTTCGGATCAAAAAAACGGCACTTTGAAGGTGATCAATGAAAATGGCTTTTTGGGCCCCCCGGGAAAGGGCCTCGATCCCCACGCTGCCGGTCCCTGCAAAGAGGTCGAGAACAGAGGTGTCCCGGATGTTTCCGAGGATATTAAAGATCGCCTCGCGGACGGCATCGAGGGCAGGGCGGATTTTAATGGTCTTAGGGCCGGCCAACCGCCGTCCCTTGGACTCTCCGGCAATTACTCTCATAGTGGGGGATGTGTAACATGGTATCAAAAAGAGGGCAAGTGAGGTGCATGCCGTATTTCTATGAGACAAACCCATTGACATTCACCCTTTCTTCGCCCTTTAATCCTCGAATTCAATACCAGGAGAGATTATGAGAAAAAAGATTAGGGGTTCTGTAATTATTTTTGTGCTCTTCATGTTTTGTGGATCCTTGACCCCCGCCTCGGCGAAGGATGTCTATTTGTTGAAGAGAAAACTCAACACCGTCCAGGTCAAAAAGGCCGATTCCGGGTTGTTGGAAAAGACAAAACTAAACCATCCGCATCTATTTGATTCGGAAGATCTCAAAAATATCCTTTCCTCCATCCGCTTTTCGAAGCAGATTTTGATTATTAAGGATATTGACAACGCCCCCCTGTTTCCCTCGGAGACACTGGATGAATTGCTGCCTCATTTGGTGGAGGCCTTTAGATTGGCCGAGCCCGATCAGGTCGTCTTTTTTTCTTACATCGTTCAAAATCCGAAGTTTCTGATCCGCAACGATCATTTGACCTTTTGCCGGGCCTTCATTGTGGGGGATGAACTGCATCTCGAGTTTGGCAAGCTTTACGCCAAGCTCTTTGGCGATTATCAAAAGAAAAACGAGCAGAGGCTGGTCAATCACGCGAGGGGTTTGAGGGTCTCTCTCGAACCGACAGAGGGGCAATATCTGGATCCCAACGATCCCAAGACGCTCATCGTTGATTTGAAGAGGGATTATGCCGTCATTGTGGCGGAGCGTGAAAAAAGGGATCGGGAACAGATCAAAAAGGTGGGGGTAAAAAAGGATGAAGTCCCCCTGCCCTTAGAGCCCGTCGCGGCGACCCGTGATCACTCAAAAAAATCCGCGGACACCCTGGTCTCCCCATCTCCTCAGTCCTCCGTTGAGGAGAGGCTAAGGGT
>Ga0156096_113_pt4 | contig 22605 bp, 15 predicted proteins | sample RifCSPlowO2_02_FD_107749 | JGI IMG/M metagenome (GOLD analysis project Ga0156096, IMG submission 107749) | Deltaproteobacteria bacterium RIFCSPLOWO2_02_FULL_50_16
TGACAATAATCCCTGTACCAATGACTCCTGTTCGAACGGTGTCGCTGTCCATACAAACAACACAGCTGCCTGTAACGATGGCAATGCCTGTACTGTGACAGACGTCTGTTCCGGAGGGGCCTGCACGGGCTCTGGAACTATTCCAGGTCTCAATGACAATAATTCCTGCACCAATGATACGTGCGTCAATGGTGCCGCTGTCCATACAAACAACACAGCTGCCTGTGACGACAACGATGCCTGTACTCAAACCGATACCTGCCAAAATGGCAGTTGCTCGGGGGCTAATCCAAAAACCTGCACCGCCTCCGATCAATGCCACAATGTCGGAATCTGTGACCCCGCAAATGGTAATTGCCCTGCCGGGACACCCATTGATTCCGGTATTCAAAATGAGTGCGGCGGATGCCAAACTCTAACAGGCACCAAGGGCGCTACCTGTGACGGTCCTGATGCTGATTCTTGTATCGGTGGCACTCTCCAATGTAGCGGTATTAATGCCCTCACCTGCCAAAACGACAACTCGGTAGCCAACAACTGCGGCGGATGTGAGGCCTTGTCCAACCAACCCAATACCTCCTGCGATCAAAACGGAGATGGTTGTACCGGGACATGGACCTGTAATGGGGCCGATGCCGTCACCTGCACCGACGTTCAAGTGGGCGACGGAGATACCTGTACCACGGACTCGTGCACCAATGGCCAAGTGGTCCACGCGACCATCCAATGTCCCGGCCAGACGGCCTGTGATCAGGCGGTCACCTGTGCGAATGGGTCGTGTCCTGCCCCCGTCTTAAGAACAGATATCGAATGCGGTCCCAATGATCCCGGATGTGAACCGGCGACCTGTACCTTTATAGCCCCGACCTGCAATCTTACTTGTCCCGGCGCCATTGCCGTTGGCGACGATGGGAGTCAAACCACCTTTACCGTTGCCGTGACCAATGCCGATCCCGACGGGGCCCCGGCCTGTACCCTCGAAAGCGGGGATGTCCTGGCCCCGGTCTCCGATACGGCCAATTCACCCACAGATCACTCCTGGAACTATCCGGCCGCGAGCAGTTATGATGTCAACGCCGACGGGACGATCTCCCTCGATTGTACGGCCCCCGGACGCGGCACTAATCCACCCGCCCATTGCGCCTGTGAGATCACTGTGGCCCAGTGCGGCCTTAATTGCACACAGGCCGACGGGACGAAAAAAGTCTTAGTCGATTCCAACGCAGCCTCTAATGGCGGCACCTGCAACAAGGTCACCTGCAACGCGACCCTTGACAGCAATGCCGTGGGGACCCAGGCAAGTTACTCCACGCCCCTCCCCAATGCCCAAAACCCCGACGTCAATGGATCAACCGTCCAGGGAGACATCTGCCAGACGGGGGAACATCATATTGCCGTTGAGACGACCATCGATGGCGTCACGGTCACTTGCGAGGATAGCTATGAGGTCGTGGCCCCGGCCCCCTCGTGCTATACCGTCATCGCTTCCCAAGGCCCTTACTATGCGGGCAATACCCTCTCCATTACCTGTTCCATCCTGAATGCCATCTCTCTGACGGCCACATTGGACGGATCCCCCCTGGATATGAACGGGGTTGATCTAGTCGATTGCAGGGGTCTCCAGGTCATACTCGGGGCCGGACCCAATCGCCTCGAAATCACCGCCCACGGGGGTTATGGCACCACGCCCACGATCTGTCCGATCCCACCCATCACCCTCAAGACACTGGATTGCGGTGACGGGACAACGGACCCTGGTGAACTATGCGATGACGGCAATGAGGATAATACAGATGCCTGTGTCAACTGTAAGGTCGCCACCTGCAGGGACGGTGCTATTCGTACCGGGGCAGAAGAATGTGATGACGGCAATACCGAAAATACAGATACCTGTCTCAACGATTGCACCTTACCCTCTTGCGGTGACGAACACCTCCAGGTAGGCATCGGAGAGGAATGCGAACCCATTCTCGAGGCCCTTGGCTGTCATCAAACCTCCTGCATCCATATCCCGGTCTGTAGCGGATTTATCGCCTCCCTCGTCACTGCAGACGTCGGTCAGATCGCTCAAGTCACCGTCCAAGGAATCGCCGACAAATTTTGTGTGGGACCGACCTGTTCGGGCCCCTTTACCAATAGCGCCAGCATCGATATCCCCTGCACGGCGGCCAGCATCACCCCCTATCCCCTCATCCTCTATCGAGGGAATGCCTCTCCGACGAGCCGATGCCCCGCTGAGGCCAATCAAGATACAACCATTACCATCGAGTGTCGTGCCGTTTGTGGCGATGGTCGCGTTGAAGGGGATGAGGAGTGCGATCCCCCTGCAGAGGGTGCCTGCGACAGCAATTGTCAAACCATCACCTCCATTCCCTGTCCCGACGGATCGACCCCCGATGCCAATGGCAATTGTCCGACACCCACAACGACCCTCACATGCGATGACGGGACCGTCGTAACGAGTCTCAGCGACTGTCCTACTCCCCCCACGGAATACACCTGCGACGACGAGACTGTCGTGACGAGTCTCAGCGAATGTGTCTCCTGTCCCTATGGTGGTTCAGTCGGGCCTGGACTGACGTGTCCTCCCACCGGCGGACCCAATCCCACCACCTGTCCCGATGGCACCGTCGTCACCTATCCCGATGACTGCCCCGAGGAGGATGGCGAGGAGGGTGGCAAAGATCCCGGCACCACCCCCGGTTCCTGTGGTGACAAAATCGTCCAGCCCGAACTCGGCGAGGAATGCGATCCCCCGGGAGAACTCGATGCCGACGGATTCTGCGATGATCGGTGTAAAATAGATCCTTGTGCCTCAAAATTTGAGAAAGGCAGTCCCGATTATCAGTGCTGTGAGATGGCCTATCACTTCAAAAAAAGTGATCAAGACACGCGCTATTCAAGAGAAATGCATACCCAAAAGAATGCATCTCATTTCTCACTCCCCCTGTATACGAAGGTGTATTATCAGGGCGGTGGATCACTCAATTACTCGATGAGCTACGACGAGCCGATAGAGGATGCCTTTGACGTCGAAAACTCTGAGGCTTTCAAGTGTTGCAAGGCGGGATTCCTCGATCCAAAGGATTTTACAGAGACCTATGATCAATATGAGGCCTACAACAAGCGGAACGACCAACTCCAGCAGATGACTGACAAATATAGCGCCCTTGTGGAGAAGTACAAGAAAGAAGAAGGGCTCTCTCCCGACGAAAAACTCACACTCGATGATCTTGAAAAGAAGATGAGAAAGGAGAAAAATGATCTCTCGGCCCTTCAAGAGAAGGGGGCGGCCTCCGCAAATAGGATGAAAGCCCAATTGATAAAATGCGAGTGTTATTTCGCACCTCCGCTCTCGGCCCCCTCCTATTGCTACTCCTGTGAACCGGACTACAAGGTCCGTAGTCTCAATCGCTTTGTCGATGTCAACAAAGAGGCCCTCTACAAACAGGGGATATGGATAAAGTCCTCCCCCGCCCTCAAGCGAGAGAAAAAGAAGGCCCTCTCCCACTTTGACATGTATCAGTACAAACGGCTCCGGGATCGAAAAGCCCGGCTACAGAAGAAGGACTGGGTGTATACCCCCTTTGACGTCCCTGTCTGTGAGTGCCGCACCGATGAAAAGAAGGCCATTTCCGATCCACAACAAATCATGTCTCTCCTGGGATCAAAGACATACGCCTTACACTCCTTGAATCAAAAGAATCTCATGAGTCAAAAAAATCTCACAATGATGGAGAAGGAGAAAGAAAAGGATTTTTGTGTCCCCCCGCAGATTTTAGACGACATGCAAAATCCAAAACGGTTTCAAAATCCCCTGGTGGTCGTCGGTCATGATGAGGGGAAAAACTGTGTCATGGTGACTCGTCAAGGAGAAATGATGAAGTCTCTGCTCCAAATCGACCCACCCACCTGCCTCCCCGTGTGTGACTGTCTGGAGACAGGGACCCCCCTTGATCCGGAACCCTTAATCGGTGGTGATCCTGATCCAGATCCAGCCACTGATGGCTCGGGATCTACCTCAAAACCCACCTTCGACACCCTTATCGATACGGCCCATCTCCCCAATCCCTCTACCAGTCCCCATCTCAAGATGTGTTTTATTGCAGAAGGATCGGATATCGCCAGATGCCGAGGCGGCGGGGAGATCAAATACGACAAAAAAGTACCCCTCTTGGATCTGAAGATGACTCACCCTGCCTTGTTCAGGGTTTCTAAGATACTCAACAACGGCGACGAGGAGAAAGAAAAAGAAATAATGAATGAGGTCATCACGGCCGTTGTGACAGCCGATCCTGCCAAATATGATTTTAAGATCATCCATGCCAAGGCCAAAAAAGGAGGCCTCATCCCCTCTGCAACAGAGGGTGTGGGTCCAGGAAAGGCCGCAGAGGGTACACCCACAACAGCCGTCAGTCAGGGAGAATTTGATCAGAAGGTCTTTGCTGAATATATCATACCCAATAACGGTGGCGCGCCCGAAATAGACAACAATGGCAATATCTATTATGAATCACCCAACAACGGCCCTGATTCCGCTAGCGGAAACAATGGCAATAATGGGCAGGGCCCCGGATCAAATAGTGCAAACAATGATAATGGACCTCCTCCATGGGCCGGTCCCCCCGCAAACGATGGTGGTGGTGGCGGTGGTTCTCCTCCAGGGGCCGCTGATCCCCTAGCCGTAGACGATGACGACGAAGAGATGGATGGGGATGTAGACGACGATGATGATATGGATGATATGGATGATGTTGAGGTGGTGGATGGCTTTGGGGCCCTCTTACTGGCCTCATCAACGGCCAATACCCTGACGACCGATGAGACCATTGAAGATATAGCAACGATTGTCTATGTTGATGTAGGGTACCAAGGGAGCGGCGGCTGTAGTCTCAACCAGACAGACTCCTCCACACCCTGGACATTCTTTGGATTGGGGCTTTTGATCCTTCTCACTCTGGGCCTCGTCCGGAGAGGGAAAAAAGTGCCCGTCGTCCTTAAGACAAAGAAAAACTAATCCCTAAGCCGCTCGCCAACACCCATTGGACATGGTCTGCCGAACAGTCCCCCCCAGCGAAGAGGGCGACAAGATCTTTTTTAAGACCCTGTTTCTGTTGTGGACTATTTCATCCAGGGGAATCCCCAGGACATATTGGAGCATTGTCCCCCAGTTGATGAGGGTCATCTTCAAATACCCATACTGCTCCCACTTGCGGGCACTGGTCACTGCCTTTCCCGAATAACTGAGGAGTCTCCCCCTTTTTTTCAGCCGCCCCACAAACAGGACATCCTCCAATAGGGGGACCTTGGGATAGCCCCCCACATCGTCAAAGACCTTCTTCCAGGCAAAGAGGACCTGATCCCCGTAGGGGAGCTGCCAGATCGCCTCTCGGAGCTTGACCCCGAATTCGATCACCCGGGCCTTCCACGAGGGACTATCCAGGACAAATTGATACGCCCCGCCCACAAACCGGGAGCGGGACTTGAGAGCCTGATAGAGCTTGGGAACGGTGTAGAACTCTATCGTGGTATCGGCATGGAGAAAGATCAAGAGCTCTCCCCTGGCCACCCGTGCCCCCAAATTCATTTGATAGGCCTTGTTGGCCTGCAGGGAGCGGTGGATAAAGACATTCCTCCCCTGAAGGCGCCTCCTCAAAAAGGGGAGGGCATGGCGGTCGCGTCCCGCCTCCACGACGATGACCTCACACCCCTTTTTATTGATAAAGGGGGTCGCCGCCTGCACCAGGAGATTGGTGTCATTGAGGCTGGGGATAATGATGCTGACCTGGGGTCTTGCCATAAAGTTTGATAATCAAGGGACTGTTGAAAAATGCCATCTGCTGCGTTGCCCTCGTCGCCGGCTCCTCGACGTACTTGCTAGTACGCCTGCGTCGCGGCTCCTCGGGCTGCCTTGCAGCTGGACATTTTTGAACAGTCCCTAAAAGCCATTTTTCAACACCCCTATCAACCACATTTTGCGACTTTCGTCTACACCTTTGCAAGGGCCCTTTCCATCTGATGAAAGACGTGATCGGCGAGTCTTTGGACCTCATCGGGATTGTGGCGATCATAATCCTGGACTGAAATAACAGGTAATATTTTTAAGGTCATTGTGGAGCGTCGAGTGAGATTCAAGGAGTGTTTAGGCACGGCCTGATGTCCTCCTAGAATCACCATGGGCAAAATATCCCTTCCTGTTTCCAGGGCCAGGCGAAAGGCCCCGAGTTTAAAGGGAAGCATGTGGCTATCCGGTGATCGTGTCCCCTCCGGAAAAAAGAGGATGGAGGACCCCCTGTTTAACCATGCGTGACACAAGGCCATGCAGTGTTCCCGGCTTTCCGGGTCACCGCGTCTGACGGGGATATGCCCGCAGAGTCTCATCATCCACCCTACGATGGGGAGATTGAAGGTCGAATGTTTTCCGATCCACTTGAAATGAAGAGAGGCCCTGTAGGGGACCAACCCATCCAGCATGGATTGATGATTGGAGACCATCACATAGGTTTTGTTGGGGCTCATGTTTTCCCTTCCAAAGACCTTGATGGTCCAAAAGGGATTAATATCCACATAGTGGTTGGCCCAGAGACATGAGATTTTTTGCAGCACCCTTCGATTGGGATCAAAGGGAGAGGCGATCACCCCTATAATAAGGGCGAAAGGAAAGATGACCACGCAACTGGCAACAAAATAGGACCACAGGGCAACATTCATGAGAAGGTAAAAAACCCCGGAAAGGATCCTCATGAATACTTTTATAAGGGTGGTGGAAAACAACATTTCCTCTCGCTTTTGCACAAAATCCTCCACTGCCGGATTTTGTGCAGCTAGGAAAATCAATGGCATAGAGGCAGCAAGGTGATTGATTTTCCTAAAGCCGCTCAAGAAAAGTTGTTTTCCACCACTCCCTTTATAACTATTTTGAGTGAAGATGAGAATAAAAATAATTTCGACAGGAAGTGGCTCAATATGTTAAGCCCTCCTATCAAAAGTAAGGAGATGATCGTGTCGGAAAAGTTCCTCTCAGGGAAGAGACTTCTCCAATTTGAGGCCCTGCAACATTGCCTCGTGCCTCGCAGTCGAAATTTTAGTCATACTCAAAAGCAAGAATCTATCCGGCTGATCAATGATTTTTTGGACAAGACCCCCCTTTCGGTCCAACGAAAACTGGCCCTTTTCTTCATCGTCATCGACATTTTTTCCCTCCTCTTTGGCGGAAAGACCTTCAAAAATTCCTCTCCCCAAAAACAAATCGCCATCATGAATCTCTTTTTTGATTCTCCCTTAGGTTTGTTCCGCAAGGGTTTCTGGGGACTCAATACACTCATAAAGCTCGGCGTCTTTGGACAGCCCTCTCTCTATGCCGATATCGGCTACGCCAAAAAGGAGATCGACAATCATGTCTGAGAAGGTCCTTGATTACGATATCGTCATCATCGGATCGGGGGCCGGTGGCGGCACCGTGGCCAAGGAGCTTTCCCCGCTCTGTGCACGGGGGGCCAGGATCGCCCTCCTTGAATGGGGGGGGCACTTTGAAAAAAAAGACAACACCCGGGAAGAAATCCCCATGGCCGAAAAATATTATTTTGACCATGGAGGGTTTCAGACATCCACTCAGGACATGACGCTTGCCTTTGCCAGGGCCCTGGGGGGATCGACCACCGTCTATACGGGGACCTCCATCACCGCCCCCGACTCTGTCCTCAAAAAATGGGATGTCCCGGGGGTCACGCCCCAAGACCTGAAACCCCGTTTTGAAAAATATATCCAGGAAAACGGCGTCCACCTTTATCCCCCAGAAGAAATCAACGACAACAACAAACTCTTTGTGGAGGGGTGCCAAAATCTGGGATGGAAGGTCGAGCAATTCCCTGTCAACACCCGGGGCTGTCAGGGACTCGGTACCTGCAATCTCGGTTGCGCCGTTCACGCCAAACAGGGAACGGCCGTCGTCCAGATCCCCCAAGCCCAAAAAAACGGGGTCGAGGTCATCCCCTTTTGTCGGGCCGACCGTCTCGATGATCACGATGTCCTGGCCACAGTCCTCCCCCCGGAAAATGCCTTGAGGGCCTCCCCTTTATCCCCAGGACGATATCGCTTCCGGGCCAAAAAGATCATCGTGAGTGCCGGGGTGATTCATTCTTCCGCCTTGCTGTGGCGTTCCTTCGGAAATGCCCTGTCTTCGGACCTTGGCCGTTACTTCACCTGTCAACCCGCCCTCATTTTAGTCGGCGAGCATCCCCATCCCATCAAAAATACGGAGGGGCATCCCAAGAGTTTTTATTGTGACCAATTTGTTCCTTCCGACCACTTTTTATTGGAAAGTTGCATGTACTTTCCGTTGACCCTCGCCAAAAACCTCATGGGCTTTGGGGAAGAGATGGATGACCTCATGAGCCATTACGCCCATCTCCAAATGATCCTCGTCCTTGCCATCGACAAGGCCGAAAGACACAATCGAGTCACTATCAATAAAAAAGGGGATCCCCTTGTTCATTATCGCTTTAGCAAAAGGACTCAAGATTCGTTTATTCAGGCCATTCGCTCTAGTACACGCCTCTTTTTTGCGGCGGGGGCAAGGCGCGTCCATGCCCCGGCGATGGACCGATTTTTTATCTCTCCCGAACAAAAAGACCAAATCGATACCCTGATTCATAAAAAATATTTTAAACTGGGAAAAATATCGATCTCGGCCGCCCACCTCATGGGGGGTTGCCGCATGGGAGAGGACCCCAAAGAATCCGTCACGGATCCCTGGGGCAAGGTCCATGGACAGGATCATCTGTACGTCGCCGACGCGAGTCTCTTTCCGGCGGCCGTGGAGGTCAATCCCTACTTGACAATCATGGCACTCGCTGATCGAGTGGCGGAGGGGATCAAGAGGGAGTTGAGTTGAAACGATGTCATTAAGTGGAGCTCAAATCGTCGTGAAGGCCCTGGAAGATGAAGGGGTCAAGTTCAGCTTCGGAATCCCGGGGACCCACAATATCGAGCTCTACGATGCCCTCTTGGAGACCGAAAAGATTATAACGATCCTTGTCACCGACGAACAGAGCGCCTCCTTTATGGCCGATGGGGTGGCGCGAGCCTCGGGATCCTTGGCCGCCCTCAATCTCGTCCCCAGTGCTGGACTCACCAATGCCATGTCCGGGATCGCCGAGGCCTTTCTTGATCAGGTCCCCATGCTGGTGCTTTCCTGCGGGATCCGGCGTGACAAAAAATTTGCCTACCAACTCCATGATGTGGACCAGGCCGGTCTCGCACGACCTGTGTGCAAAGAGGTTTTTATCATCAAGACTCATGAAGAGCTCTACCCCACGATCCGCGCGGCTTGCCGGTTGGCCCAAAAACCCCCCTGTGGCCCCGTGATGGTAGAGGTCCCCGTTCATCTCTATCTTTTCCCGAGCGAATTGACGGTCGATCAACTCCAACTGCCCGATTTTGAAGACACGCCCCCTTCTCTCAATCCTCAAACGCTTCAGGTCATCCGCCAATGCCTCCATCAATCCTCATCCATCGGGATCTATGCCGGGGCAGGGGCCCTGGGGGCCAGAGATGAATTATTGGAACTCGCTGAAAAACTGGATGCCATCATCTTTACCACGATCTCGGGAAAGGGTCTCTTTCCCGAAAATCACCCCCGCTGGGGATGGGTCACGATGGGTGCGGCCGCCCCGAAAGAAATTCAAAGGCTGGAAAAGGAGTTGGACTGTTTGTTGGCTATCGGGTGTCGGTTTGGCGAGGTGGCCACAGGAAGCTATGGCTTTCATCCCCCAAAAAATCTGATCCATATCGATATTGATCCCGGGGTCTTTAACAAAAATTTTCAGGCGCAACACATCCTCCAAGGAGAGGCGCGGGAGGGCTTGAAGACCCTCCTGCCCCTCCTTCAGACCCATCCAACAAATCAGGAACGCCTCCAAAGACTGTCCGAGGCCCACCAATGGATCCGCAAGGAGCAATGCGCCATCAAGGAAAAGACCCAAGGGGTGTCTCCGGCCCTTTTTTTGGCGGCCCTGCAGGGGCAATTTGGCCCCCAAACCATTTTTGTCACCGACAGCGGCAACGGGACCTTTGTGGCGATGGAACTCCTACGACTCACGGAGCCTCGTTCTTTTTTGGGACCCATTGATTATTCCTGCATGGGCTACAGCACCCCGGCCGCGATCGGGGCCAAACTCGCCGCCCCGGACCGGCCCGTGGTCGCCCTCATAGGGGATGGGGCCTTTTTGATGACGGGCTTAGAACTCCTGACGGCTGCCACTTACGGTATCGGTGTCGTGGCCTGTCTCCTCCATGATGGGGAGCTCTCGCAGATCGCACAATTTCAAAGGAAGGCCCTGGGACGCGAGGGGTGGACGGCCGTTCACGACTTTCAGGCGGACCCCCTCTCCCGCGCCATGGGGGTCGATTATGTCGGCATTCAAAACGACAGCACCATCAAAGAGGGGGTACGTCAGGCCTTTGAGATCAGCCAAAAGGGACGGCCCGTCCTGGTCGATGTGGCCATCGACTATTCGACCCCCACCTATTTCACAAAAGGCGTGGTCAAAACTAATCTGCTGCGGCTACCCTGGAAAGATCGTCTGAGGATGGTGGGACGTGTCTTGAAGAGAAAGATCACTGGCTAAAAATTATTTGTTCTTGCCATTACCATTACCATTGCCATTTCCGTCGCCATTTCCATTACCGTTACCGTTACCGTTTCCATTCCCATTATCGCCTCCATTGCCATTCCCGCTGCCGTTCCCATTCCCGTTGCCATTGCCATTGCCGTCAACATTCTCCCCATCACTGTCATTATCGTTACTATTATTATCATCCTTTTTGGCATTTTTCTTTTCCTGAACAAGGTCCTTGGCCTTTTCTTTGAGATCGCTCACCTTCCCCGTCTTGCTGTTTCCGTGGGACTCGGCCAGTGTGGATTGTAACTCCTTCCAGATATCGACCCCATCCGTCTCATCCTCCTCGATCGTCAAGGCCGTGGCATGAGGATTACCCTTGAGGGCCTGATCAACGGCCTCTCCGATACGAACGGCCGTCGAGTCAAAATCAATGGCCACAAGACTATCCACCTCGCGGGTCTCATCATCAAAGGCGATGGCCACCGAGACATCCAGATCCCCCTCGTCCTGGCGACTATACACAAAAGAAACACCCTCTTTGACCCCCTTGGCCGTGATATCGGTCAATTCGATCTCGATACGCTCATAGTTCTTGGCCGCCATGAGGAGAGAAACAATCGGCGTGTCGAGTGAGACCCCATTCTCCATCACAGTGACCACGAGGGGCGGATCAAAATAGGTGGACTCTCCCTTGTTTTCTGAAACCAGCGTCACGGAGGAAATCGCCATCTGGATATCGGACAGATCCAGTGTTGCAAGACTCTCCTCCGAAAGGAGTCCCGTCGCATAGAGATTGAGCATCTGGATATCACCAAAAATGGGGACAGGCTCCGCGTCCGTGGGGGAGTTGACACTCGTTTCGTCTCCTGTATTGGTATTGGCGGACGATTCCAACACCCCACCGGCCATTCCGCACCCTGACAACAAAAGAGATCCCGCAAGACACACAACCACAAGGGCATGGGAAAGGCCGCGTTTGATGAGGGAAGAAGGCTCTTCTTCCTTGGCCTTTTTCTTCTTTTCCTCATAAACGGACAATTTTGAGAGGAGGAGGGCCTTTTCTCGTCCCAATTGTATATTGTTGGAGGCCAATTGGTGACAGCGCCTTGACAATTCTTTATTGTTGCTCTTCAGGTAGACAACCTCATCAATGTTTTCCAACGATTGCCCTGCCAATTTGCAAAAAGACTCCAAAATTTCCAGATACGGTCCGGCAAAGGCGTTGTTGATGGAGCGATTGTCGAGATAAATCGCCCCATAGACCTTTCCGTGCTTGGACTTTAAGGGGAGACAGCAAAGAGACTTGAGTTTTAAGTCACGAACGGACTCAAATTTTGAAAAGACGGGTTCGTTCATGGCATCAATCGTCACCACCGTTTCACCCGTCAAGAGGACCTTCTCCGTCACGTTCCAGGAAAGCTCGCACATCGCTTCTTCAATGTCACGGGACTGATTATTGCGTGCCGCCACAACGCGCGCCTTGGATCCATCATATAAAACCAAAAAGGCCCGTTCGGCTTGTGTGATCTTGATGAGACCATCGATGACCTCATCAACGAGCTCCCCCCGATCCTGAAACGAGGTCACATCAAAGGCCAATTGAAAGAGTTTTTTAAGCGATAGAAGGATCGATCCCGCTACCTCAAAGGTCCCCCTACCACTGATATCGAGACGGTCCACTCCCTCACCTCCTCATATTTACATACACGAAGAACATCCTAGATTATCTCACTTTTTAAGTCCTTGTTAAAGAAAAAGGACAGAAATAATATCAAAATGAGAATAAACTGCACTTATTAGGTCATGATTCGCTGCGTCTAAGGTCCTGTGGTATTAACCTATTGAAATCATTCAAGTATTCACTTGGGATCCGGCGGGAGGCCTGATCCAAGAGGTGGGTCATGGTCCGATAACTCTCACGGGCCTTATCGGGATGGTGAAAATGATCATAGAGCTCTTTTAATAAAAGATGGGCCAAGAGCTCTTGTTCGACCTGTTTCAGCGAGGCAAATATCTCCAAGGCCTCTTTTGTCAGGGATTCCATTTTTAGAAAATCACCCCCTTGAACAAACAATAATTCGGCCTGCAAAAATTTGTATTGGGCCGAGAGGCGTTGGGAGAGCGACTCCGATGGAAGCGATTCAAGTAGAGAGGCGGCCTTGGACCATTTTTTTTGTGAAAGATAAAGACGAATAAGCCCCAGAAAGACCAAGATCTTTTCCTCAACCACATTTAAATCAGCAAAACCTTCCCTGGCCTTATTGTAATAGACCTCAGCCTCCTGAAATTTGTGACACCGGCGCAGTAGTTCAGCATAGGTAGAGTAAGAATAAGAAATCTGATAAGAGAGTCCCCTTTCCTTTGCCAGTTTGAGGGAGGTCAGGAGGGCCTCTTCCGCCTGAGACCAGGCCCCCAATTCCATAAAAAGACCCCCGAGATTCATTTTCACCTGGGCCATCTCCCCAAAAAAACCGAGTCGCCGATAGACATTGGCCCCGGCAAAATAGTATTCGAGGGCATGCCGATAATCCGCCCTCATATGATAGAGGTGTCCCAAATTGGCGAGCGCCCTTCCCTCGCTCAAGGGATCCCCCATCTTTTTTGCGAGATCAAGGCTTTCCTGATAACAGGATATGGCTTGCAAAGGGTCCGAGCCGTGGGACATCACATTGGCCAGATTATTGAGACACACCGAGACCCTCTCCCATGATTTTTCCTCACGCGCCTTTTTTTCCGCCTTTTTGAAAGAGGTCATGGCCTCTTCCTTGCGTCCCAAAAAATAAAGGGCAATCCCTTCCTGATTATAGAGAGAGATGATCTCCGGTGTTGTCTCGGTTGATTTTCTCGCCCTCTGACAATGGATGAGGGTCTCTTCGAATCGACCCAAACGATTACAGGTATTGATATAGAGGAGCGGTTCGAGATCATAATCAATGATTTTCAAGGTCTCCTGATAATCGCCATTTTCGTACAAAAGCCGCGCCAAGAGACGACGACAATCCTGATTTTTTGGATCCTGGGACAATCGGGCCCGGGTCTTTTGAATAAATTGATGCCGGCTCTCCCCAAGAAGGACGACATGTCTTGAACGAAGACCGGTCAAGGCATCGCCCTCAAGGTAGTCTTCAACAGAAATCTTGGCTAATTGTGGCTGAAGGGATTCCAAGGGATCAATGGCCTCTTCGACAAGGATGCTGAGGGCCTGGAGTACGAGACATGCCCGACCCTCTGTCAACCGATGGAGTGTTTTTACAAACGAATCTTCTACCCCATCAATATCCAAACACTTCACAATCAGTTGTCGGACTTGCCCGAGATCCAAAGGAGACAAGGGGAGGTGTTGCACAGAACCGCAAGAATCCAACCATGATTCCGCAGTTGACTGCGGCTCCTTATCCCCCTCGCCCCCTTGGGGAGAGGGTTTGGGAGAGGGGGAGACCTCATTTGAGCCGCACCCAAGTGTTTCCTCCCCCTCCCCTTGGATCCCCTCCCCAAAGGGAGGGGAGGATTTTAGTGCGGAATTTAGGTCCAATAGAGAAGTCTCCGAAGAGGCCGTCAAGACCCAAAGCCCCCGAGACACAGAACAGGCCTTTCTCCCCAAATCCAATTGAAGAGAGCGTGGAAGCAAATCAAAATCATCGATGAAGACAATCTCCGGGATTTTCTTCGGCAAAAAATCCTCAAGGCATACCGGGGATCCCAGTTCTTTGACAGAGAGGGAAAAGGTCTTCCACTCCTTCAGAGGCTCCTCACAACGAAGGGCCGATAAAAAGGCGCTTTTCCCAAGACCTGCACGACCTGACACCAAAAAAACGCCCGATTTTTTCCGGTGAGGAAACTCCACTATCTTTTTCAAAAGCGATTCGCGTCCCAGGGTCCCCACAAGCGACCAGCCATTCTGTAAACCCCTCTCTTCTTCCAAGGGCAGGTCTTGCTGCATCCTCAGGTTGACCTCTCGAATGAGATCGTTGGCCCTTTGCAGGCGATCGAGGGGGTTTTTTTGAAGCAACATGAGGATGATCTCCGCCAAGGCCGGTGATAAATCAGGATTCCACTTGAGGGGAGAGGGAGGGGGTGTCCACAAGATCTCCGGAATGAGTCTTGTCGAGGCCGCCGGATCAAAGGGCAGATGCCCGGTCGCCCATTCATAGAGGGTCACGCCCAATGAATAAAGATCACTGGCCGCCCTTGGCTTCATGTCTCCAAACAATTCCGGGGCCATATAATTAAGCGTCCCCTGAACCGTGCCCTCTGTGGGTTTCTCACCCCCATATTTTTGAGCCAAACCAAAATCGACAAGCACCAATCGGTCCCCTGAAATAATAATATTCTCCGGTTTGATATCCCCGTGATAGACATGATGGCGATGGAGATAGTGAAGGGCCCGGGCGGTCCTCCCCAACCATTGAAGGAGCGTCTTTTCAGGGAGGCGCGAGTGGGGCGCCACCTTTCCCTCCAAAAATTCCTCCGCGATAAAGGCCACACCCTCCTGTCGATCCCGTCCCACATCATAGACATGGACAATGGAGGGATGGGAAAGGTGACTTAAGATCTCAAATTCTTCATATAAAAGGGAAAAGGCCTTTTCCTGATCTTTATCGAAGGGGATCGTCTTTAAGACCACCTCGCGATGGGGGGGATTTTTTTCCCGGGCCTGATAGATACGAGCCCCCGATCGTGTGGCCAATGTCTTGATAATCTTGTAGTCTTGAAGAGAGGGCATCCCTTTTTTCCCCATGAAAGAAGTTTCGAGAAATGTAGTACCATGATTCCGCAGTTGACTGCGGCTCATTATTCCCCTCGCCCCCTTGGGGAGAGGGTTTGGGAGAGGGGGAGCCTTATTTGAGCCGCACTCCAGTGTGTCCTCCCCCTCCCCTCGGATCCCCTCCCCAAAGGGAGGGGAAAATTTTAGTGCGGAATTAAGGTAGTATACTGGATTGTCCTTGAGAATTGAAAGTCTTTAAGGCAAGGGGAGCCCGGCAATGCGGGGCTCCCCTTGCCCTTCATGCAAAACAAAACGATCCATCCTAGGGGGTCTAGGATGGATCGTTTAAAGTCAATGCCGTTTTTCCCCGGCATTAGGGGTGTGTGTGGGGTTGTAAGCTTATAGACTGCATATTGGATGCCAAAGGCTTGAAAATGGAATAGCTTGAAATTACTTAGTTTTTTTATTGCCCTGTCGGCCTTCCTGGGTAGGAATCGGCCCTGAGAATCCTGCAAATCACAAGGTACTCAAAAAAACTTCATAAATTCAAAGGCTTCTACACAGAGTCGGCTTGACAAATTTGTCAGTTTTTTGACGATTGTGTCATAGGGGGATGGGGGGAAAGTTGTTTTCCCCCACCCCCCATAGCGAGATCTTTTCATCGTGACTTTCTGGCATAGAGTATTTATAGAGGAAAGATGCCCCAACAAAGTTGGGGCAATGAGAGGAAGAAGCCTTCATAGGTTTCTCCTTCGGAGAAAGTCATGGGACATAAACTGCGGGAGCCTGTTAACGGACTCACTCACCTGGCCGGTGTCTTGCTGGCTATTATCGGACTTGTCGTCCTCGTTGTCTCCGCCACCCGCTACGGCAATGCCTGGCACGTGGTGTCTTTTTCCATCTTTGGGTCCAGCATGATCCTCCTGTACGCCTCCAGCACCCTGTACCACCTCCTGCCTCTCTCCCCGAAAGGGGTCGCCCTCTTAAGAAGAATTGACCACATCATGATCTTTTTTCTCATCGCGGGGACCTATACGCCTTTTTGTTTGGTCCCTTTAAGAGGCGCCTGGGGATGGAGCCTCTTTGGAACGGTCTGGGGGATTGCCCTTGCGGGCTTTCTGATCAAGATCTTTTGGATGCATGCCCCCCGGTGGCTCTCAACGGCCATCTATCTCATCATGGGGTGGATCGCCGTCGTGGCCATCTATCCAATGATCCTCTCGATGCCCCTAGGGGGGCTCCTCTGGCTGGTCGCGGGGGGACTTACTTATACGCTGGGGGCCATCATCTACGGTCTCAAGTGGCCCAATCCCTGTCCCCGGGTCTTTGGCTATCATGCCCTGTGGCACCTCTTTGTCCTGGGAGGGACCTTCTGCCACTTTTGGTCGATCTATTGTTACGTCACCCCCATCGGCTAAGTAAAAATTCAATTTGCGAACCCATGCGCCTTTGTGGCAGAATGCCCCTCGCTCAACCAGAAACGGGACTGTTGAAAAATCAAAGGGGGGATCCTATGAAGATCGGTCGTTTCAGCGCTCTTTGTCTCTTTGCCATAGCATTGACGTCAATGATCAGTTCTGCCGTCATGGCCAGACCACCGGTAGAATGCCTCAGCGGCAATGCCATTAAAAATGCCTTTTATGGAGAAGAGGGCGAGTACGAGGTCAAGGAAGGCCTGAGTGTCACAAAATGGCACAGTTTGCTAAATCGAAAAAAATTGACCCCCACAGAGGGTTGTTTTCTGGGGACCTTTCAGTCGGGAGACAGTTGTCTCGTCATACACCTGGACCAAAAGGAGATCGGCCGCGATCGAGCCGACTGCGAGTGGCAGTGTGTGGACTCCGACGACCCCAGCAAGGAATTTGAAAGGGGCCGAAGCAATAGCGGCACGGATACCCAAAACCTTGTTGGCATTGCCGGCAACGATTTTGGTTCAGGCAGTGTCCCCAGCACCAACCGCGATGATGCCTCCCGGAAATACTTTGATGACCTAAAAAATAGCGGCCTGGCCCATGCCAGTTATTGCCTCCACTCCCCCTACAATGAGTTTGACGCGTTCAACAACAAGACCATCTTCTGCCAGTGCTGGGATGCCACCAAGAAAAAGCCGCTTTTCTCCTGGGAATATAAATACTCCTATGGAAAAAAAGGGGGCGCCGAGGCCGCCTCTGAAGGTTCTTCTCAAAAAGGCGGCGGTTTTGGAGGGGCCTTCAAAAAGGGACTCCTTGGCCGATAATGGGGAGTCCTCTCCCCCTTTTTTGGTCCCCTCATCGTTTCCCCTTTTCTTGCACACCTCAATGTGCCAAAAACTAGTGTAATTACAGCAAGATATAAAGAAAATAAAGCCCACCCATAACCCCTCCTTTGGCCCCACCCTTGCATCACAAAGGGATAAAGAATCCAGGCTAGGAGGTCTCATGGCTCACTTATCATCCAAATGGATCGTTCCCCTCTTGACTCTAACCCTTATCGCCCTTGTGGGGTGTAGCTCCAAGTTGGGCTCCTCGAAAGACCCCGCATTGACCGATATCGTCCCTTCCAAGGGGGCCCCCGGGGCCATGGTGATCGTCTCTATTGAAAACTATGATCCCGCCCAGGACGTGGTCCATTTTGACGGCGTCCCCGTGGCCCTCCTCGCAACCTCTGAAGAGACCTCCAAAAAGACCGTCCAGGCCATCAGCATCAATGCCTCCGCTCCTGAGGTCGTCGATGGGACCAAGACGATAAAGACCTATAAATTTACCCCCAGTTCAGGTATAGAAACCCCCACCCCCGATAAAGAGACGACTGAGCCTTCCGAGGACAAAAAAGAAGAGGCGAAGGTCCTCCCCCCTAATAAGATCCTCTCAAAATTTGCAAAGGTCCCCGCCAATCTCTCTCCGCGTGTCATTTCCGTCACCGTGCGGCGGGGCGACTACGAGTCAGAGCCCCTTGACTTTGAGGTCCTGACCGCTGGGGCGTCAAACGGCACAACACAACCCACGGGCAATTCCAACCAAAACCCTCCTCCCCCTCCCCCTGATCCAGATCCCGACCCAGATCCCACTGCCGCATCCCTGGCCTATCTCCATTTTTCAGGATTCAGCGCCAAAAATGAAGGGGCGATGTTCAGTTGGTCCGTGACCAATGTCAAATCCGCCTTCCTCCTGGCGCCGATCAGTGGCTACACATTAAAAAATCCATTGGCCTATGAGAATTTCATCGGGTTTCCCCAAAATCCCAACCTCGCCGGCAAAAAGTCAGGGGAGAAGTTAGGGGACTTATTTGACGGGCTTCTGCAGGACCCCCTGGGAAAATTTGCCGACGATTACTGGTGGAATGTCTTTGTCGAAAACAGCCCCTCTGTCGAGCCCAATACACAAGCCGATCCTTATAACTATTGTCTATTACCTCGAGGGACATGGGATGAGGCCGATATCTCTCCCGCAAAAGCAGAGGCCCTCTGTGCCGACGAGTGGAAGGATTACAACCTGCCCGTCAACTACGTGAGCATCTTTATCCCCTTAAACCCAGGGGAGACGTCAAAGTCGGGGACCTGGACCCTCCGCAATCCATCCTCCCCCTTCTCCAATGCCTTCACCCTCTATTATCGGGACTGGGCCAACGAGCGTCATTATATCAAGCTCCTCTGCACCCCCTCGGGCTGTAAAGATCCGAAGAAAGAGAAAACAAGCCTTTCCCTGAAGCTACTGAAGGTAAATAAATACGAAGCTGTGGGCGCAATTTTTAAAAAGAAGGGATTTTTCGAGGATATAGGTAAATGGTTCTTATAACTCCTTAGTCCTTCTTGGGACACGACACTAGTATGGACATTTTTTAAAAGTCGTTCCATACTCTCCCCATTGAAAAAACGCCTCTTTCTAAAATGCATAAAATATAGTGTGCTCCTCGTCCTTGTCATGGGCGGCAGTGCCGCCGCCTATCTCACGCTACTCTGGTTTCGCCTCCCCGATCCCGCCGCACTCCGGGAGGCCAATCCCCAAATAACGAGCTTTATCCTCAGCAAGTGCGCCAAACGTCCCTGTTCGATCGAGTGGACCCCCCTCGATCAGATATCCCCCTTTGTCCCCCGGGCGGTTGTCTTGGCCGAGGATATCCGTTTTTTCAGACACCATGGATTTGACTGGACGAGTCTCAAAAAGGCCATGAAGGCCAATTGGCAACGAGGAAAGATCGTCTGGGGCGCCAGTACCCTCACCATGCAACTGGCCAAAAACCTCTACCTGTCCCCCGAAAAAACCCTGGGTCGAAAACTCCGCGAGGCCATGTTGACGATCAAGCTCGAAAGGTCGCTCCCCAAAGAGAGGATCCTGGAGATCTATCTCAATGTCGCGGAATGGGGTCCCTCCGTTTTCGGCATCACGGCGGCCTCCGAGAAATACTTTATGAAGGCCCCCCACGACCTGGGACCTCTGGAGGCCTCTTTTCTGGCCTCCATCCTCCCCAATCCCCAAAGGGCCGAAGAACCGGGATGGTATGATCATTTTATGAAGGTGGGGAGTCGCCTCTTTGACACCCTGCTACAAACCTATCTCCCCCCCATGCACCCCCTTCTCAAAGGGGATCCCTGCCAGGAGTTCCTGTCCCCCAAAGAGGCCTTTCGCATTGACTACCTGATCGCCAAGATCTTCAGCCTCTATGCGACCGACATCCTCTCCGGTGAGGCCGCACTCCTGACTGAGGCGACCCTCATGCAGGCCTTGACCGAGGAAGAACAGGTCTTTGTCAACACCCTCCTGACCCACTTAAGAGAGACGCAAACCTTTCAACCCCTCTCCTGCCCAAGACCGGAGGCCCCTTCCCGAGACCTCTTTACGCCCATCACACAATACGACTCCTTCGGACAGGGACAATACTTCTTGATCCCCCTCTCCATGGCCCCCGCCCTTCAGCGCCTCTTCGACGAGGCCCGTCAAGATGGATTTCCCCTTGTCTTGAGGTCCGCCTATCGCAATGCCGGCTATCAAATCTACGTCCTATTATCGACACTGCGCCAAAACAATTATTGTTTCTCCAGGACCGCCCGGCAGGTGGCCGCCCCGGAGAAAAGCGAACATGGTTGTGTGGATCAGGGCGCCGTCGATTTCGGGATATTGGATGAAAGAGAGGGATCTTTCGGGAAGACGGGGGCCTTTTCCTGGCTTCAAAACAACGCCCCCTCACTGGGTTTCTACCTCTCCTATCCCCCCGACAACAAAGAGGGCATGATGGCGGAACCCTGGCACTGGCGTTTTGTCAACAAACCATGAAACCCGTCTATCGCCGCATGCTCCAAGGCATGCAAAAAAAAGAGGAGGGAAAATCCAAAAAGAAAAGGGAGAGGTGGTTTGTCTACATCTTAAGATGCAGGGATGGGACGTTTTACACGGGGATCACCAATGACTTGAAACGTCGTTGTCAGCAACACAACAAGGGATCCGGCGCCCGTTACACACGCACACGCCTCCCTGTCCGACTGATCTTTTCTAAATCCTGCCGCAATCGCACCGAGGCCCTCGTGAGGGAATGTGCTATCAAATCGCTATCTCGAAAGAAAAAGAAGGGATTAATAAAAAAAACGAGGGCCTATCGCATCACTTGATTTAGTATAAAAATAGGGTCATCAAGACTGAATCCATTCTGAAATTTTGCCAGCGAGAAAGTGAGGAATCCAAAAGTAAGTTACTTCTCCTTCTTTTCTGACCGACCATTCTGTAGCATTGAGAATAAAGGCCTTATCTACGTTGTGAGTTTGAGCAAAACTCCTAAGATCAAGTGGAATATTCTTCTCAGAACCCCTCTTGACCTCGATGGGAAAGAGTCGTTCATTGAGGCGTAAGATAAAATCGACCTCGGTCTTATTTTTTGTCCTCCAAAAGTAGAGGTCTTGAGAGATGGGAAGATTTTTTTTGAGTTCCATAAAAATGGCATTTTCAAACAAGGCTCCGGCATCCGCCCGCAGTGAAAGGAGTCCAAATTGTTTTAAAATCTGATTGCGGACACCATTATCGTAAAAGAAGGTCTTGGGGGTCTTGACAACCTCCGTTCTTTTATTCGTCGCATACGGCCTTAAGAGAAAATTGACGAATGTTTCTTTCAAGACTTCAAGATGACGCACCACATGATGTCTAGGAAGCCGCAGTGTGTTTGAGAGCTCAGCAATATTCAACAGGTTCCCAACTTGCGAGGCTACAAGTTCTATGAGCTGGTTAAAAGGAACGATTTCAATGTTCTTCAAAATGCCCTTGATGTCCTTCTGAATGTAAGTGGAATAAATTTCCTCCAAAAAAAGTTTTTTTACCTCCGTGTCTGATTCCAGAACGACCCTCGGAAGACCTCCGAAGAGGATGAAGTTGTAAAAGTCTTCTTGAAAAATTTTTGCCTGGATCTTTTTAGAGTAGTCTCGGTGGCCGTCGAGGTCTATTCCATTGAGAAACGATTCTTCACCTGAACGAATGAACTGGAGATATTCATAAAAATCCAGCGGATAGACATGAAGGGTGAGTTTTCTCCCCGCAAGGGACTCCTTGATTTTCTGTTGGATCTCTAAACTGGATGACCCGCTCGCGACAATCTTGACCGAAGGGTAAGAATCATAAATCTCCTTAAAGAGGCGGTTGGGGTCATGGAGATAGTGAAATTCGTCAATGAGGAGACAAATTTCCTCTCCTTTATTCAGAATCCTCCGTTGCTCTAACCCCTTCACCCCTTCACTCAAGAGACGGAGATCGTCAGTCGTCTCCATGGTAAAGTAATACACCTTTGTCTGGGGGGAGTTTTCATTGAAGGAGGTCTCAAGCATTTTGAGGAGGGTAGTTTTCCCAACTTGGCGAGATCCCAGAAGGATCACAAATCTCTCCTTCTTAAGATAGCCTTCTAATTTCTCTAATGTTTTCCTTGGCTTAACCATTTTAATGCCATTATTTATAAAAAGTTATTATAGCGTAGGGTATTTTAACATTTCATCAAGAAGGGTCAAGGCAATTTTAGGAAACAAGATAGATTTTTGCGAGGGTTTCTACGATCTTCTTGAGCGGCCCCCTACCTCCCCTTCTCCGCCCTCTCAAAATGAGAACTATTATCAAAATGATAATAGTTTTATTTCAATCACTGTGCTTGTCATAAAAAAGTTATTGTATTACAATATGTTATGAGCTAAAATAGTTTTGATATTGGCAGGGAACTTGCAATAACTATGAGGTGGGCAATAAATCTTATGAAAAAACCCCTTATTATCCTCCTCCTTTTATCACTGACCGTCCTCGGGGCCAGTTGCAAGGGCTGTGGCTGTCAGGCGGG
>Ga0156096_105_pt2 | contig 21763 bp, 18 predicted proteins | sample RifCSPlowO2_02_FD_107749 | JGI IMG/M metagenome (GOLD analysis project Ga0156096, IMG submission 107749) | Deltaproteobacteria bacterium RIFCSPLOWO2_02_FULL_50_16
CCAGGATCGGGATATTGCCATAGGCCATAGCGAGGAGGTCGGGCCGGGTCATGGCCTCTTCGCCGAACCAGTCATGTTCCTGGGAATAGGCGACTTGAACCCCACCATAAGGGGTAGCGACCCTCAATCGAGGGGTGACGTCGTATTGTCCGATGGAAAATGCCGGATTGAGTGTGAGGAGCCCGTTGAGTAGCCTCCAGGAAAGGCCCACCTCGCCCCGATTGTCGTCGTAGGGGGGGACCTCGATGCCGGGAAATTCTATAAAAGTTGGAAAGTTGTCATAGCGTTGATAAGCAAGTCTCAGTCTCAAATTTTCTACCAAATCGGCCTCGATGCCGCTGTCTAAAGAATAACCTTCCTGATAGGGAAAGACCTGGGTCCCGGCAAAGAGGAGGACGCGGCTTGTCCCGGGATAACTTGTCACACGAACATTGAGGCGGCTCTCATCGCTGGCGGTAGCCACCGGACCATCAAAACCGTCGAGTCTGTGGTCATAATTGGCGACGAAACGAAAGACGTCGGCCCCTCCACCCACGGTCACCCCCGAGACATAATCGTCCTCACTCACATCAGTCACGAAAAAATGTTGTGTGGGGATCCCATGTTCCCAGGTATTAAAGATGACCTTACCAAAGTAGACGCCCCCGTAGAGCCAGGGTTCTCCAAGCCTCAGTTGAAGACCTAAGATTTGTTGATTGTTGATGTTAAAAGGGGAGCGGTCATAACACAGCCCCAGTTGTCCCGTGAAGATACCGGACTGGAGACTGCCGCAGGCCGTGTTGAGGAGAAAGGAGTAGTCACCCTCAGACTCAAGCCTTTGAAAGTAATCTCCTTGGAGGTCAAGGGAGAGTCTCGTTTCCCCTGTCGTGTAGGTACCACGAAGGGACAAACCACCCCTTTCGATGGGCCAGTCCCAGAGGGGATAATAGATTGTGCGGCTCCCGACGGACGCTTCGATACGTCCGCCGTCACCATCATGATCACCCATGGTACACGCATCTCCCTATCGACTCTATCGTCGGGGGTTCAAACAAGTTGTCATGATTTTGGTCATTTATGGGGGAATTTTCATATTTCATTAATAAAAACATATAGATAGATGACTGTTCAAAAACATTTCCATCGTTGACAAAAATCATGACAACAACCGGCCTATTGTGCCGATACTCCGAGCGAGTCCCTATTTATTAATGAGGGGGAGTGTGCACCCACAATGACGGTCAAGAAGAATTTCAGTGCGATGTTTGTGGTTTTTACGGCCCTTGTGTTTCTGGGCTTCTCCTATCTGGGGTGTGCCCAGGGCAAACCGTCGGTGGATTCAAAGAATCAGGACGGTTCTGAAGAGGCCTCCGCGGGGGAAGGGCTCCCCCCTCCCACGATTTATCCCCATCCGGATGAGGGTTGGTCAGACCCGGCCTCCCATGGGCTCATGGCCCTGCAGGTGGGGACGGATAGTTGTCTCTCCTGTCATCCCGTGGGGGTTAAGAGTGGGGGCCATCAGGTGGCCTGCAATAAGTGTCACACCCTCTTTCCTCACGGAAAAACCTGGGTTCAAAAATCCCTTCATGGGGCCTTTGTCCTGCAAAATGGGAAGAATAGTTGTGCCACGGCCTGTCATGGGACGGACCTTGAAGGCGGACTCTCAAAGATCTCATGCCATCAATGCCACACCCTGTATCCCCACGTCTCCGATTGGAAGGATCCGGGACAGCATGGGGAATCGGCCAAGGGATTCAATATCGGGCAGTGCAAGAGTTGCCATGGTTCCGATCTTTTGGGGGGGGAGAGCAAGATCTCGTGTCATCAATGTCACGCCAGTTACCCCCATGCCGAGGGTTGGAAAAATCCCGACAAGCATGGGGATCATGTCACCCAAAATGGGGTGACCAATTGTGCGACTCGATGCCATGGGGAGGATTTTGCGGGAGGCCTCTCCCAGGTTTCTTGTAACACGTGTCACAACCTCTTTCCCCACTCCGAATCCTGGCAGGAGGAGCATGGGGCAACGGCACAACAATTGGGATTTGAGACCTGTCAGGGGTGCCATGAGGCACCGGACGATGGCAGCGTCTCCTTTTGCAACACCTGCCACGCGGATTTTCCCCACCCCTCACCCGAGAAGTGGGTTCCTTACCAGGGGGGACATGGTGCCAAGATCAATACGACCTATGGGGGAAGTCTTGAGAGTTGTCAAACCTGCCATGGGACCGACTTTAGCGAGATAAAAAATGGGCAGAATTGTTTTTCCTGTCACACCTCCTTTCCCCATCCGGAAAACTGGCAGACCTTCGAGGGGCACGGGGCCTACACACTTCAAAACTCAAAGGTTTCATGCCAGCTCTGTCATGGGGAAGACTATGAGGGGGGAGACCGAGGCAATCCCTCTTGTTATCAGTGCCATACGACCTATCCCCATCAAGAGGGGTGGGGGAATCCCACGTACAATCATGCCGACTACGTGACGGAGAATTCCAGCGCCTCCTGTGCCACAGAGCGTTGTCACGGGATCAATCTCCAACCCACACCGGGGGTGACGAAGGGGCCCAATTGTCAGACCTGTCACGTGACATATCCCCACGAGGAGAATTGGAATGTGGGTTTGAATCACGGTCCGACGGCCTTGGCCGATATTGACCAGTGCAAGATTTGTCATGGGGCGAGTCTCAATGAGGTCCCCAGCGTCCCTGAGGGATTGCAGAGTTGCCAGGATTGCCATCAGAGCTATGTCCGGCATGAGACGGCGGCACTGGGTGTCCCGGGATGGGGTTGGCGGCATGGTCTTGTGGTGCGGACGATCTACGACAGGGACATGACGGAGTGCCAACTCTGTCATGGGAGTGATTATTTGGGCGGGGTTTCCAATGTGAGTTGTAAAAATTGCCATGAGAGTTTTCCCCACGGAGATAATTGGGCCACCCCTCCGGGCGCCCATGGTCCCTACGTCCAGACGGAATTGAATGGGAATACAACGGATTGCCAGCTCTGCCATGGTGTCAATCTCAAGGGAGGGACCTCGGAGGTCTCCTGTTTTTCGTGTCATGAAAGCTACCCCCATCCGAGTATGGGGGAGTGGCTCCCCTTCAGCGGTCATGGGAGCCATGTCCTCAATGATCTGGGGGGGAGTACGGAGGGTTGCAAGCTATGTCACGGGGAGGACTTAACCGGGGGCAATACCGGATTTTCCTGTTTTGCCTGTCATTCCACCTTTCCCCACGCGGAGGGATGGGCCACTTTGAGCGGTCACGGGACCCATGTCCGGACGACATTGGGGGGCAATACGAATTCCTGCAAGCTGTGTCATGGAAATGATTTGACGGGCGGGACCTCGGGGGTGTCCTGTTTTTCGTGTCATGAAAGCTACCCCCATCCGAGTATGGGGGAGTGGCTCCCCTTCAGCGGTCATGGGAGTCATGTCCTCAATGATTTGGGGGGGAGTACGGAGAGTTGCAAGCTGTGTCATGGAGAGGACCTGACCGGAGGCAACACCGGATTTTCTTGCTTTGCCTGTCATCAGAGTTTTCCCCATGGGGAAAACTGGGGGACCTTTGAGGGACATGGAACTCACGTCCAAACGGAATTGAATGGCAGTACCGCGACCTGTAATTTGTGTCACGGTGGGGATCTTACGGGAGGGACCTCGGGGGTCTCCTGTTTTTCGTGTCACGAAAGTTACCCCCATGCGGGAGATTGGAGCAATCCCACGACGGGTCATGGAAATTATGTCCTGAATCAATTGAGTGGCGATACGACTTCATGTGAGTCCTGTCATGGGGAGGACTTGACAGGAGGCAACACCGGATTTTCCTGTTTTGCCTGTCACTCCAACTATCCCCATACGGATCCCGCTTGGTTGTCTTTGTCGCCCGCCAATCACGGGGGCAGTCATGGACCTGCGGCCTATGGGAGCGGCAAGGACAGTTGTGACTCGGCCAACTGCCATGGGGCCAATTTTGCCGGCAATCCCCCGACGGTCCCCGGATGCACGGGGTGCCATGCCCAATACCCTCATGAAAATTTTAATGACCACCCCGAGACCTTTATCCAACAGATTCAAAATGGGAATACCTATACCTGCACAAAGTGCCATGGTTCCGACTACGGTCGGGAGGTCAATGGGGCGACCTGTCTTGGTTGCCATCCCAACGGGGTGACCCACCGGGCCAATTGGGCCACCGGGACGGGACACGGGTTTTATTTTTCGGCCAATTATGACTCCTCTTCAAATGTCAACTGTGACAATTGTCATGGGGAGATGGTGGTCTTTAACGACGGGCAAACCTTTAATAATCTGCAGTCAACGGCTAATCCCGATGACCCTCCCCGATGTTATGAGTGTCACTGGGCCTATCCCCATAAGGGATATGATGCGGGATCGGGGGCGGTGGATTGGCTGCCCCCCATCAATGGGGCCCATGCCCTGTATCTGATTCGCAGTCCCCTCCTCGTGAACGACGCGGATCCCCCCTATCATCCCAACCCGACCAACAACGGGGACCCCCAAGTGGTCCCGGCCATCCAAAATACCTGCGGGGGCGGGACCATCAATCTCTGTCATTTTGGTGGCAAACAGAGCAATGGGCAACCGACCCAGGATTTCAACTACAGCCTCAATCTCTGCGGCGGCTATTGTCATCAGTAGTGTCGCGTCTTAAGAATAATTTTCGCGTGAAGAGCAAGGGGGGCCACAATGTTTTCTTTCGCTTTTTGTCCCGACCCTTCCCGGCCGGGTCGGGACAAGCTTGAAAAGTCAATGACTTGTGGGCCGTAAGGAAATTGACTTTTCAAAAGCCGCTCAAGAAAAATTGAGACTTCTCTTGCCTTATTAAGGACTTTTTCAGGGACGACTAATATAGGCAGGGAACTAACGTGCACAAGAAAGGATGTCAATATGAAATAGAGAAAAGGGGAGTTTTGTCAAAGGGTTGAACTTGTTACACGGTTGCGCCCGTTGTTTTTGGATTGGTAAAGCATATTATCGGCCTCTTGCAGCAGGGTCTCAAAGTCCTTGAAATTTTTGTCGTGAAGGGTGGCAAAACCGATACTGATGGTGATGGGAAGGATCTGCTCTTCAAACTTGAATTCGCTTTCTTCGATAAGGCGTCTTAGGCGCTCACATAAAATCCCGGCCCCTTTCAATTCGGTCGATTTGAGGATGATGGCAAATTCCTCTCCCCCAAAACGGGCAAAGATGTCTTCATTTCGAATCACTGTCCTGGTCAAGGTAGCCAGATGGCCGAGGGCAAAATCCCCTGCCGGATGTCCAAAATTGTCATTGACCTTTTTGAACATGTCAAGATCCATCATGATCAGTGTCAAAGGAATGTTTTTGCGAAGGGCATAGCTGAATTCCTCTTTGAGACGGTTGGTAAAAAAACGCTTGTTATAGGCCCCTGTCAGGGGGTCTATCGTGGCCATTTTATAGAGCTCGTTATGAAAGATGTCTTCGACCTGATCCTGATAGGCGAATTTAATGATCGTGGAACTCGAGATTTGGATTTTGTCTCCGTCGTTGAGTTCACGCTCTGTGATGCGCTTTCCATTGACGAAGGTTCCATTGGTGCTTCCAAGATCACGAACAAGCACTGAATTTTTTTCAGAGATGAGACTGATATGATGGCGTGAAATGCCCAGATCGTTGATGGGAATGTCCACATCAGGGGCACGGCCGACAATGACGGACCCATCCTTGATGAGATGAACCTTTCCGATCAAGGGGCCGGAGAGAAAAATGATGTAGGCATGTTTGCTTTTTTTCACCACCTCATCGACACCGGGGATGTCCGTGATAATCGTTCTTTCCTTTGAATCTTCTTCCATAATTATGAAACAATATAATACAGAAACCCAGTAGATAGCAAGGTGTGAACGCCTGTGAACGCCATCTTTCTTCATGCTCAATTCTCCCACATCTTTTTCTCAATGATGCCGATAATTGTGAGGATTATGGGAGGATTGCTGGCATTACAGAGGGGAGGAAGATCCCCCGCTAGGTCACCGACTCTAGGGGTTGGCCCGGCTCGAACTGTTTCACACCTCCGTCATGTGAGGGGAGTACCTGAAGTTTCTAGAGAAAGAGCTGTGGCCTCAGTGACTTGGCAGAGTCGTTTTGCCTCTCCTTCAGTACCAGCTGCTGTAGAACTCACCCCTACCTGGGGTGGGGCACCCAGGGCCTTAGCCCCTTACATTGAAAGATTTATGGGTGAAAGACACCCTGACTGGCCCTCACGGACGGTACAGACTCCCTATGATATTTTTCCACCACAGATACAAGAAGTCATGGATCGTTTATATCGAGAGACTCAAGGTGCTGGCACAGAGCATGCGGGCCTTGGGTTAGAATTAGCTGACGGCACAGTCTATACTTATAGTCGCGCTTTAACATCGAATGAACATTCCCGGTACTCTGGAAATGGTTTTGAAACAGCGCGTCGCGCGGTCTTAGGGTATGCGGTAGCTCATTGCAGAGTGCGTCCTCATCTAGCAAACCAACCGATTCGTGTCTTTGATCTCCACACCCACCCGGGACTTAAACCTCCGCATGTTCCACTGGAAATCCCCGTCTACCATCATACCGATGGTCGATTATTCACCTTGACTCATCATGAAGATATTGCGGCTGCCTTGATCCAATTAAATATGATCACTGGGACTTTAAGACATTACGGTATCACAGGGCCCATTGAATTACAGGCTGGTGCCATGCCCGTACATTTAAGATCTGATGCTGCCCATAATACTTATGTAGCAACATTTCATCGTCGAATAGAATCTGAACACCCTCATTCAGCCATCTCAACACAAACGCCACCTACAGAACTGTCAATGCGTTATCCCTCTAGGTTAAAAAGATTTGCTGATGCCGTTCGCACTCGGGGCATTATTGATGGCCGAATGATGGCCCCCCCAGACATCTTGGAATTATCCCATCGTTACATGAATGATCCCTTAGGCGTGAGCCCTGATTTTCTCAGTGGGTATCGCTATCCCACGAGCATTGCAGGTCAAAATACGACTTTAAGGCTTTCTGCCCCCATTGTAAGAGATGTAGATTATCCTGGGCAATGGGAAGTTCATGCCATCGATCGAGCCCGCATGCTCTTGCGATCAGTCACTGTTGAAGACAGGATCGTCACTGCTCCTATTCGTGAGGGGGCCCATCCTTTTCGAACACAAGACAGATTCTATATCGAAACCATGTAAATTTTTGCCTATTTTGTGATGAAGTATTAGGGTCTCCTTGGTTTTTTTGGCTTTTTTTCCAACGAGATATTCACGACCTCTTTTTTGCCCGCAAAGATCTTTACAGTTTTTCCCCAGTCCTTGAAGTCCTCATGTTGGAGTTGGATTTGGTAAATGGTCTCGGGGGTGATTTTATCTAAAAGAAAGGGCGTCCTGCCCACCACTTGCCCGTTGAGGGTGATAGAGGCATCCGGAGGTATGGAATTGATTTGAAGGGCCCCGTAGTTGATTTTCAATGGGATGTGTAGGCGAAGGGTGCCGCCTGTTTCTACAGAAATTTCCTTTTCAAAAAACTCATAGCCATCGCGAAACAGACCGATTTTGTGAAATCTCTCCGTTCTTAGATCCTGGATGGTGGTTGGGGTCAGGGTGTTCATCTCCGCATCGTTGACAAAGACCTTGGCCCCCGGGGGCTCCGTTGTGATGCTGACAGACCCTGTGGTGATGACGGGTTCTTTTGGAGGGGGAGGGGAGATTTTTTCTTCGATCTGTGTTTGAGGGGGTGGTTTGTGGGAAATGGTCTCATCAGGCAAAAAATCCTCACCCTCCTCGATCAGCATTTCTTCTTCTGGAGGATTGATCCAGAGGTCCATCTTTTCATAAGTGTAGTAAATAGCCCCTAAAAGACAGGTGATAAGGGCAATGAAGGCGAGAGGACGCATCGTTTTTGTCCACGGGATTTTTTTCAGAAAAGAGAAGATAGAGAAGATGTTGAGGGTCTTTTTTTTGGGAGAAATCTCAACCTCTCCCTCCGCAGGAGGGGGAAGAGGGGGCTCGGGGAGGTGATAGGCCTCAAGTTCTTTGAGTCGTTTTCGCATGATGTGGGGATCGGCCATCAGGGTCTCATCACCCTCTTCTCGGAGGCTCTTCACGGGGGCACGGGTCTGTGTTTTTTCAGCTTCGCGGATTGTCTCTTGCCATTGGAGGGGTGTGGTCTCTGGAGGAGGGGCATAGATTTCACTATCCGAAAAGAGTTGTTTGATAAAATGGGCTACATTATGGGGCATGAAATCGGGATAGTGGTGCACAAGAAGTCGTGTCAGATCCAGTTGAAGGCCATGGGCTGATAAATAGCGTTTATCACGATTTCTCTTCAGGGCCTTTAGAATGATTTTGTCCAGTTCATGCGGAATTTCCTCGCGAAAGGCGGAAGGAGTGGGAACCTTACAGCGTTTGACCTTGCGGATGGTGTCGGCATTGTTTGTTCCCTTGAAGAGTCTTTGACCCGTTGTCATTTCAAAGAGGATAATTCCCAGGGAAAAAATATCTGTTCGATAGTCCAGCTTTTCACCTTCTGTGTGTTCCGGAGACATGTAGGCAAACTTTCCTTTGACGATCCCGGAATCTGTTGTGGAAATTTTGGTCTTGGCCTTTGCAATGCCAAAATCGATGATTTTAACGGTTCCTGAGGAAGAAATAATGATGTTCTGGGGACTGATGTCGCGATGGATGATGAAGAGGGGATTGCCGCCTTCATCCATTTTACGATGCATATAATCCAAACCATTGGCTACTTCAGCGGCGATGTAGCAGGCAATATCGATGGGAATATTTTTACCAAACGTCTTGCTTCGACGGATCATCTGGCTGACGCTCTTGCCGTCGACATACTCCATAACAATGAAATAGTCGCTCCCCACCTTGCCGAGGTCATGGATTTGAGCAATGTTGCCATGGGAAAGGAGGACGGCAATTTTGGCTTCATCCACAAGCATTTCGATAAATTCCGGATTGGCCGCAATGTGGGGAAGGATTTTTTTGATGACGACAGTCTTGTTAAAACCCTGGGGATCCTTGAGTCGGCTTTTATAGATCTCGGCCATGCCGCCTTGGGCGATCTTTTCATCGAGGTAGTACTGACCAAAGGACTGTGGAGTGGTATGGGGCATAGGGGACAAATGGATTGTTTAGATATAATTAGCGTATTTTCCTAAGGAAATCAAAGATATTAGCACCTTGGGGGGGAGGGTAGGACGATAATAAAATCAGGGTGAAAGAGGATATCATTGTTGGTAATTTTTTGATATTATTGAACTATTCTCTCTTTGTACGGGCGTCCCCTGTCGATCATTGAAGCAGAGGGGTATTTCTAAAGGATAGAGGTCAGGGTTTATGGCACAGGATGATGGTTCGCAGGAAAAGACGGAAAATGCGACCCCCAAGCGATTAAGGGAGGCGAGAAAAAAGGGAAAGGTGTCCAAGAGTCGTGACATGACGACGGTCGTGATCCTCGTCGTGTGTTTTGCGGCCTTGGGGGCCCTGTCAGGCTACATGGTAGAAGAGATGAAGGGCTTTATGGAGCTGGTCTTTGGCTTCATCAAAAAGCCTGAAATCTTCATGGAGGACATGGTGCCTTTGGGGGCCTCGGCCCTGATGACCTATGCCAAAATAATCGCCCCATTTCTGATTGCCGTTGTCGTCAGTGCCCTGGCGGTCACCTTTCTCCAGGTGGGACCTGTCTTTTCCTTTGAGCCCGTCAAGCCGGACACCAAAAAGCTCAATGCCGTCGAAAATTTTAAGAACATGGTTAAACCCATTGTTTTTATTGAGCTTATTAAGAATATTCTGAAAATTTTGGCCATTTTTTTCATCGCTATCACAACGGTCAAGGCCTATATAGAACCGTTTTTACGCACCTCGCAGGCCGAACTTTCTCAAACGGCCACGTTGGCCGGTTATGTCCTCATGATCTTTCTCGTTAAGGTTTTGATAGTTTTTTTGATGATTGCCATTATCGACATCATGTTGCAAAGGCACGAATTCAAGAAAAACATGAAGATGACAAAAGACGAGGTCAAGCGCGAATACAAGGAGGATGAGGGGGATCCGTTGATCAAGAGCCATCGCAAGCAGATCTATCAGGAGATGGCTATGAGCGATGTGAGGGGGCAGGTCAAAAAATCGGATGTCGTCATTACCAACCCGACCCATATTGCGGTGGCCTTGAAATATGATAAAGAGGCCATGATTGCCCCCCAGATCATGATTAAGGGTCAAAGGCTCTATGCCCAGATGATCCGTGAAATCGCTGAAGAAGAGGGGATCCCTATCATGCAGAATGTCCCCTTGGCCTGGGCCCTGATTGACCTGGAGATAGAGGAGGAGATTCCGGAGCATTTGTATCAGGCCGTGGCGGAGATCCTGACCTTTGTGTATAAACTGAAGGAAGAGCGCGAAAGACGCCGGTTGCCAACCCCTCCTACCCCCCCCTCTCCGGGCGATCAGGCGCGAACTCCCTCCCGTCTTGGGTCCCAAGATTCAAAATACGTCTAGTGAATTACCCCTTGCATTTTTTAGACTCTCTGTGGTAACAAAACCCGACTAAAATCAAGTAAATATGAGGCAGAAGAATCGTACAAAGGAGAGATCATAATGACAGGACAAACCGATGTGACAGTGAAACAGATGTTGGAGGCCGGGGCCCATTTTGGACATCATACCCATTTGTGGAATCCACGGATGAAACCCTACATCTTTGGGGCCAGAAATGGCGTTCATATTATCGATCTTCAAAAGACACTGGATATGGCCCAGCGGGCCCTTCAGTGCATTGAAAATGTCGTCAGTCAGGGACAATTCGTTTTGTTTATTGGGACCAAGAAACAGGCCCAGGTCATCATTGCCGATGAAGCAAAGAGGGCGGGGATGTATTATGTCAACCATCGCTGGTTGGGAGGGACTCTTACCAATTTCAAGACAATTAAGGCCTCCATTGATCGCTTGAATGAGTTGGAGGAGATTCAAAAGCAGGGGGATGAATCCGGCTATAAAAAGAAAGAACGTCTTCTCATGAGCAAGGACATTTCAAAATTGCTCCGCTCATTGGGAGGTATCAGGGAAATGACGCGCCTTCCGGGACTTCTGTTTGTCATCGATCCCCGTAAGGAGCATATTGCCATTTGTGAGGCACAAAAATTGGGGATTCCCATCGTGGCACTGACGGATACAAATTGTGATCCCGAAGGAGTTGCTTATTTGATTCCTGCCAATGATGATGCCATCAAATCCATACGTCTTTTTACATCCATGATTGCTGATGCCTGTTTGAAGGGATCGGAAAAGCGACAAGAGGTTATTCGTTCGGAGGTTGAGGACAAAGATTCTTCTCGCAGAGAAGAAGTGACAGGAAGCAAGGGAGTCGCGTATGTGGCGGTGGCTGATAGCTACGAAGGCGAGGCAGAAGGATCTTATTCGTTGGATGATGCTGAAAAAGATGCGGAGAAAGTGGGTAGTGAATGAGCATTTCAGCTGCCCAAGTGAAAGAATTGCGTGATCAGACCGGGGCAGGGATGATGGAATGCAAAAAGGCCCTGATGGAACATCAGGGTGATGTGGATAAGGCCATCGATCATCTCCGTAAACAAGGGGCCTTAAAAGCGGCCAAAAGATCGGATCGTATCACATCGGAGGGTCTTGTGGCTGAGGCCGTCTCGGAAGATGAAAAGAGGGCGGCCTTAACCGAACTTGACTGTGAGACAGATTTTGTGGCTCGTACAGATCAATTTCAAGGGTTTGTTCGTGCCCTTGCCTTGCATGTTCTGAAGACAAATCCGAGATCCATGGATGATTTATTGTCCGGGAAGTTCCATGTTCAGCCCCAACATACGGTCCAGGAGGCGCTCACAGAATTGGTTCGGAAAACGGGCGAAAACATTTCGATCAAGCGCTTTGTGTGTCTTGCCGCCCCATCCCAGGGGGAGCAACTTTCTGTCTATGTCCATCCCGGAAATAAGATTGGCGTCTTGGTAAAGGTTTCCGGCCAAAAATCCAAGGTCGATAAACAGGCCATTCGGGATATCGCCATGCATATTGCCGCCATGAATCCCCTCTATTTGTCGGTGGATCAAGTTCCCAGAGAAGTTGAGGAAAGGGAGAGAAATGTTATCAGGAGCAGTGCCGATATTCAGGGCAAACCCGAAAAAGTCGTGGAGAACATCATTGAGGGGCGTTATCGGAAATTTTTGGCTGAGGTTTGTTTGCTCAATCAGATCTTCATTAAGGATCCCCAGGGAAAACTTTCAGTGGAAAAGGTTTTGAAGACTATTGATTCTGAAATGCAAATCACGGAGTTTGCCCGTTTTCAAGTAGGCGAATCAAATTCGTAAGTTCAAAACATACTAAGGAGTTCAAACTCTACTACACATGGAAAAAGCATATTGTTCCAAATTCTCCTTAGCCCCTCTCTGTATTATATTTATGAAGGTAAGGGGCCATCCCTACCTTAATAAACTTATAATGGGGAGAGGGATAGTACTGTCAGATCTTATGAGTAGAAATTAATGAACTGACTTGTATGTCTAAACCAAGGTATAAGAGGATTCTTCTTAAGCTCTCCGGTGAGGTTCTGGCGGGGCCGGGGAATTATGGTCTCGACAGTCAAAAAATTCAGGCGATCGCCAAAGAGCTTAAAGAGGTGCACGACCTGGGTGTCGAGGTGGCCATTGTTATTGGTGGGGGCAATATTTTTCGTGGAAGTCGCACCCCATGGATTGAGAGGACGACGGCGGATTACATAGGGATGCTGGCTACCCTTATTAATGGAATGGCCCTGCAAGATGCCCTTGAAAAAATGGGGGTCTATACACGTCTTCAGTCGGCCATCGAAATGCACCAGCTTGCGGAACCCTATATACGCCGGCGTGCCACGCGTCATTTGGAAAAAAGGAGAATAGTCATTTTTGCTGCGGGGACGGGAAATCCCTATTTTTCAACGGATACAGCGGCCTCGCTTCGCGCGACAGAAATAGGGGCTGATGTTATTTTAAAGGGGACAAAAGTTGAAGGGGTTTACAATAAGGATCCCCTGCGAGACAAGTCCGCAAAAAAATTCAAGAAGTTGACTTACATCGATTGTTTGAAAAAAGAACTAAAAGTCATGGATGCTACGGCGATTTCATTGTGTATGGACAACCATATGCCCATCATTGTTTTCAATCTCTTCAAAAGAGGCAATATCAAGCGTGTTGTGATGGGAAAATCGCTGGGCACCTTGGTGACAACTTAGTGGAGGGGTTATGAGTCATGAAAAAGTTGTTCAGGATTCTAAAAAGTCTATGGAAAAGGGTCTTCATAATTTTCAGGAAGAGATGGCGAAGATCCGCACAGGACGTGCCTCTGTTTCATTATTGGATGATGTGCGTGTTGAATATTATGGGAGTCAGGTTCCCTTAAATCAAGTGGCGACGCTTTCGACTCCCGAAAGCCGACTCATCGTCATTGCCCCTTGGGACAAGTCAGCCATTTCTGCGATCATGAAGGCCATTCAAAAGGCCGATTTGGGGCTGCAACCCGTGGATGATGGCAAGGTTGTGCGCTTAAGCCTTCCCCCTTTGACAGAGGAACGCCGCAAAGACATAGTGAAAATGGCCAAAAAAATCGCGGAAGAATCGCGGGTGGCCATTCGCAATGTGCGGCGTGACGGCAATGAACATCTCAAAAAAATACAGAAAAGCGGTGACATGTCAGAAGATGATTTGCGCCGCTCCGAACATTCCATCCAAGAGCTGACAGATGATTTTATCAAGAAAGTTGATGAGAGCCTTCAAAAAAAGGAAAAGGAGATCATGGAAATATAGATGGATACCCTTCCTAAGATCACCCCATTAAGACCTTCTCGATATGCTCTTGATTTTAACGCCCTTCCTCAACATGTTGCTCTTATTATGGATGGTAACGGTCGTTGGGCCAAGGAGCGGAATTTGCCCCGTATCGAAGGTCATCGCCGGGGGAGCGATAATGTCGATCCCATCGTGACCTTTTGTCGAGAGATCGGCATTCGTCATCTGACCCTCTACGCCTTTTCCATGGAAAATTGGGCCCGTCCCAAGGATGAGACTTTGGCCCTCATGGAGCTGTTGAAGGATTACCTTGTCTGCAAGAGAGGGAAGTTTATCAAAAATGAGATTCGTTTTCAGACCATTGGTGATCTGGATCGCTTGCCGCATTTTGTTGTTGAAGAGATCGAAGAGACAAAGAGGCTGACAAAGGACCTCAATCGAATGGTTTTGACGCTGGCCTTGAGCTATTCGGCGCGTGACGAGATTATTCGGGCGGTCAACCGGTTGTTGAAGGACAAAGATCAACATCGTTTTCAGGATAGTTATATCTCTGTTCACGATTTTGGCCGGTACCTGGATACTCAGTCCTTGCCGGACCCGGATCTGCTGATTCGAACAGGCCGTGAAAGACGTATTTCCAACTTTCTATTGTGGCAATCCGCCTACACAGAATTGTATTTTACCGACATTCTTTGGCCTGATTTTAATGAGACCTGTCTCATCGATGCCCTCAGGGATTATCAGAGTCGCGAAAGACGGTTTGGGCGGATCTCAGAACAAATCGGTGAGGAATAATGCTTTTTCGCCGCATTATTACAGTCGTTATCCTTATTCCCCTTGTCATGGCCGCTATTTGTTATTCCGATCCCTTGATTTTTAAGGGCCTCATCCTTTTGGTTACCTTTTTAGCCCTCTATGAATTTTATTCGGTGACTCTGGTGGATTATAGTCGTCTAGAACGTGGTTTTGGAATCGTTTTAGGTGTCATTTTTAATTTTTTCATCCTTTTTTCTAGGGGAGGGATTGCACATACATTTGTTTTGTTGACAGGGATTATTGTTTTGAGTTTTTTCTTTTTTCTTTTGCGCCCGCCGGACTCTCTAAAAGGTGTTGTTCATCATCTTTCATTATTTTCTTTTGGGGCCCTTTATGTGGGGGGATTATTGTCCTATGTGGCCTTTTTAAGGGAATTACCCGATGGGATCTTCTGGGTTTTTCTCCTCTTGGCCATGACTTGGCTCAATGACACCTTTGCCTATTTTGCCGGTCACTGGTGGGGCCGGCGACGCTTGGCCCCAAAAATTAGTCCGGGGAAAACTATTGAGGGTTTTATAGGCGGTTTTTTGGGAAGTGCGGTGGGTTTTGTCGTTTTTGACTCTATTTTCCAAAATCCCTGTTCATGGCAACAGGGCGTGGTCCTTACATTCATGGTTGGGATTTTTGGCCCTATGGGTGATTTGGCCGAGTCTCTGATTAAGAGGAGTTCCGGGGTTAAGGATTCGGGAAGCATGATACCGGGTCATGGAGGCATGTTGGATCGCATTGATGCGATCCTTTTTACGGCACCTGTCATGTATTATTTCACCAAGATTTTTTATTAGAAAAGTTATTTTCCACCGCTCTTCTAGGGAGAAAATGTCGTGAAGAAAATTGCCTTATTAGGATCTACAGGCTCCATTGGAAAGAGCACGATGGATATTGTGGCCCGGCACCCGGATCAGTTTAAAGTCACTGCCTTGGCTGCCGGGCGCAATTTGGAAATATTGAGTCAACAGATAAAACTTTTCAAGCCGTCACTTGTCTCAGTCCATCAACAGGAAGATGCACAAAAGTTGAGGCAACAGTTCCCTGCAATGCCAGCGGAGATTGTTTATGGGGATGAAGGGGTTGTGGCCGTGGCCTGTCATCCTGATGCCGATTTGGTGATTTCGGCCATTGTCGGGGCGGCGGGCCTCAGGCCCACCTTGGCGGCACTGAAAGAGGGTAAAAATGTTGCCCTGGCCAATAAGGAAAGTCTGGTGATTGCAGGAAAAATTATGACGGATGAAGTCCGAAGACATGACAAGGTCATCCTTCCCATCGATAGTGAACACAATGCGATTTTTCAGGTCTTAAGGGGCAATGAACGGGATGCCTTAAAAAGAATCCTTTTGACGGCCTCCGGAGGTCCTTTTTTCAAGAGGTCTTTGGACGAATTGAGGGGTATTTCTGTGGAGGAGGCCTTAAAACATCCAAACTGGGATATGGGAGCCAAGATTACCATCGATAGCGCCACCATGATGAATAAGGGTCTTGAGGTCATCGAGGCCACATGGCTTTTTGGTGTGGGCGCCGACCAGATTGACGTCCATATTCATCCCCAAAGCATTGTTCATTCGATGGTGGAGTTTATTGATGGTTCCATTCTGGCCCAATTGGGGGTTCCGGATATGCGTTGTGCGATTTCTTATGCCATGGCCTATCCTCAAAGGATCGAGTCGGGTGTCGAATCGTTAAACTTGTTTGAGGTGGAGTCTCTCAATTTTTACAAACCGGATTTAAAAAAGTTTCGGTGCCTCTATTTAGCGATGGAAGCCGTTCGGGTGGGTGCCTCCATGCCAGCCGTTCTCAATGCCGCAAACGAAATAGCTGTAGCGGCTTTTCTGGAAAAAAAGATAGGATTTTTAGATATTGCAGTCGTGGTTGAGGAGGCGATGCTGGCGCATCCAATAAAGGACTTGATCACATTGGATGATGTGTTGGAAGTGGATGGTTGGGCACGCAGGCAGGCACAAGACATCATCCAAAAGAGAGGACACTCATGACGGTTGTCTATTTTATTGTTGTTTTAGGAGTCTTGGTTTTTTTTCATGAGTTGGGTCATTTTCTCATGGCTAAAAAGGCTGGGATCCGTGTGGAGAAATTTTCCCTGGGATTTGGCCCCAAGCTTTTTAGTTTTACAAAAGGGGAGACGATCTATCTTGTTTCTCTTTTGCCCTTGGGAGGCTATGTCAAATTGACGGGTCAGGATGAAGACGAAGAAAATATGAAGGATGACCCCCGGGCTTATATTTCAAAAACGATTGGGCAAAGATTGCAGGTTGTCTTTGCCGGTCCCATTATGAATATTATTTTGGCCCTTTTTTTGATGCCCCTGGTTTTCATGATCGGGCGATCCATTCCCGCTTATCTTGTCGAACCCCCTGTGGTGATAGGAGTTCAGGCGGATTCAGCGGCTTCTCACGAGGATTTTCGCAAGGGAGACAGGATTCTTTCTATCGGTAAAAAGACGATGGAGACTTGGGAAGAGGTCATAGATTTCATCCTGCTTCATCCCGGGTCGGAAGAGGTTTTTAAAATCGATCGTGCCCAGAGGATTTTTGAAAAAAGGGTCACTCTAGGGGTGGGCGATGAAAATAAGGCAGGTTTTTTGGGGGTTGAACCCCAGCTCTTTGTGGGGAATGAGGCCGTTATTGATATCCTAAAGCCGGGGGGGCCGGCAGAAAAGGCCGGATTCCAGGCGGGAGACAAGGTGATCAAGATTGGGGATGAAGATATCGAGACCTGGAGCGAGATGTCTCAAAGGGTATCGCAATCCGAGGGAAAGACACTTGTGTTCGTTGTCTTGCGTCAGGAGGTTAAAAGAAAAATTCAAGTGATCCCTCAATATGACAAGGATTTGAAAAAATGGCTGATCGGCATTCAGAAAGATAGTGAAAAGATGGGGGGTGAAAAGGTTTTGAGAAAATACGGCTTTTTCCAGGCCCTGCAAAAGGGATGGCAAGAATTGTATCGACTGACAAAACTGACATTTTCTGTTTTGGGTCGTCTTGTCACATTGCAGCTTTCTTATAAGACATTGGGAGGGCCCATCCGTATTGCCCAGGCATCCGCCTCTGCCGCTCAGTCTGGTTTTTCCCACCTCCTCTTTTTTATGGCCTTTCTTTCACTGCAATTGGGTGTTCTCAATTTGTTACCCATCCCTGTGCTTGACGGCGGACATGTTATTTTCCTGTTTTGGGAAAAAGTGATGAAAAAACCCCTGCACAAAACGGTCAAAAATGTGATGGATCATACAGGTCTGGCTCTTTTACTCTTTCTCATGCTTCTTGTGACCCTCAATGACATTGATAGTGTTTGGGGTTTCCGAGATCTTTTGGATAAGGTAAAAAGCATTTTTTGAAAAATTGTGAATATCCTCGCTATAGACACATCGACGGCCTCAGGAAGTGTGGCGCTTCTTCAAGAGGGTCGTGTTTCATTTGAGAAATTCCTGGAGGCGCGCACGACTTATTCCGAAAAATTCATGATAGGATTGGAGGCCTTGCTCCAAGAGGCGGGGATTTCCATAAAAGGTGTTGAGGGCGTTGCTGTCGCCCGGGGCCCTGGGGTCTTTACGGGTCTGCGCATCGGAATAGGGGTGGCGAAGGCCCTGGCCTATTCTCTTCAAATACCCCTTTGGGGCATTTCTACATTGAAGGCCTTGGCCAGTGTGACAGGATTGCAAGAGGGGAGGGTGCTCGCCTGTATGGATGCCCGGAAGGACGAGTTTTTTGTTGGTGGTTATGAGATGGTTCAGGGGCGGGCCGGCCCTCCTTTTGTAAAAGAGGCCCTGGTTCCCATGGAGGGGGTTCATCGCCTTGGGAGTGACCCGCACTCTTCCCTCCTCGTCATGAGTGAAGAGACCTGTCTTCATTTCAAGGAAAAGGGCCTTGACTGGAGGGAAGTGGTGGGGGATCGTCTCCATATCCAGTCCCTTTCGGCTCGAATCATTGGTCAATTGGCCTGGCTTCGTCATCAGGCTCAAGAATCCGATGAGGCCCTAACCCTATCTCCCTGTTATCTCAAGGTTTCTGATGCGGAAAGGAGGAGTGCTTGACAAATGACTCGAGTCATATATGATGGCGCGATGATACCTAAACCCCTAACATTGCTCGTGAAACCAGGCTTGCCCCCCTATCGGCGGGCCCCATGGGCGTTTTAGGGATTTCTGATTTTAGAAAACCAAAAGCCATGGGCCCCAGATGGAGTCCGTGGCTTTTTTTTAGTGCCAGTTAGCTGGATGGGGACGGCTGTAGGCGGTCACCATCCGGCTTTACTGGCACTAATCCCGACGCAGTCGGGATTAGTGAGGTGAAGGAGGTTTTTTCATGGAAGACAATGAAAGAAAATTGTTGGAGCAATATGTAGAAAAGGATAGGAAGTTGAAGGAATTGTTTGACGAACACAAGCGTTTGGAGAAGAGGATCTCCAAGTTGGCCAAGAAACCGTTTCTGACAGCGGACGAGGAAGAGGAAGAAAAAAGACTGAAAAAGGAAAAACTTCAGGGGCGGGATGCCATGTTTCAGATCTTAAAACAATATTCAAGGGACTGATTTTTGATAAAGGCAGTTGAATGGAGAATGATAACAAATACATTGCCGTAGAAGGATACCCTTTTATTGGGATTGCCCTTGTCTTGACTTTGCTGATGGTGTTTTTGCAATGGTGGATTCCCTTTGTTATTTTTCTGATTTTGACGGGATTTGTTGTATTCTTTTTTAGAAATCCAAGGCGTCAGGGCCCTGCAGATCCCAATATTTTGGTATCGCCAGCGGATGGGAAGGTCATCGCCATCGAAGATATCGGGGATTCACATTTTCTCCAGGGGCCAACGCGCCGGATCTCCATCTTCTTGTCCATTTTCAATGTGCATATGAATTGGATCCCCTTTTCGGGAACTATTCTCAATATTATTTATTCGCCCGGAAAATATTTTATGGCCTATCATCCAAAGGCCTCGACAGAAAATGAGCAAAATGCGGTGATTTTGGAGATGGAGGGGGGAGGACAGATGGCCTTTGTCCAGATTGCCGGGTGGGTGGCCAGGCGTATTGTTTGTTATCTTAAAGAGGGTCAAGGTGTTTTAAGGGGCCAGTTAATGGGTTTGATCCGCTTTGGATCTCGCGTCGATATCTATCTGCCTCCTTTTGCAGACATCCTCGTTCAGCCGGGGATGAGGGTTACGGGGGGCGAGACCCCTCTGGCTCGTTTAAAAAAATAAGGGGATGTTTTTATGAAAAGAATAGGCATTGCCAAGGGCATTTATATCTTGCCGAACCTCTTCACGATAGCCAGTCTCTTTTTTGGTTTTTATTCGATACTCAAATCACTCAATGGTAGTTTTCGGGCCGCGATCATTTTTATCTTGATATCAGGGCTGTTTGATTTGCTCGATGGTCGTATTGCCCGCTTGACGAAGTCTGAGAGTGATTTTGGTCTGGAGCTGGATTCATTGGTGGACCTCATATCCTTCGGTGTCGCCCCGGCCATTCTTATCTACAGGGCTTCGTTGTCTTATTTTGGCCGCTTTGGATGGTTGGCCGCTTTTTTGTTTATTGCCTGTGGAGCGTTACGATTGGCCCGTTATAATGTCCAGGTCTCCAATGTCGAAAAACGCTATTTTCAGGGGCTCCCGATTCCTGCGGCCGCAGGAATGGTGGTCACCTTTGTCCTGTTTTATCGGTATTTTTTGGGGGACCAGATTGTCCATCCCCCCATTTCTTTTGCATTGGTCGTTTTACTCTCGCTCTTAATGGTCAGTCCCATCCGGTATCATAGCCTCAAGATTTCAGGACTCAAGGCCAGGAACTCATTTTATGTCTTGGTGGCCCTTCTTGTGGTGATTGTTGTCATTGCGATCAAGCCGGAAGTGACGATGTTTATTTTTGGTTCGATTTATGTCTTGGAGGGGATTTTGGAATGGATCTTTTTTGGCCGCAAGAGGGCCAGAGAGACCCAGGCGATGCGAACACGGTCCACTCTCAAGTCGCAGAAACTAGGCATTATCAGGCCCCTTGAGGGGAAAGAGCAGAAGTTTTAGTAGCGTCATTTGAACTGATGCATATTAACAGGACCGAAATAATAGGGACAGCCCGATAGGGCTAACAGCCGGTCCTGTAATACTAACAGTCCCCAAATGTCTATACAATTTTGGGACTGTTAGTATGTCAGAAAACATAAAAATATTTGATACGACATTAAGAGACGGGGAACAGTCTCCGGGTTTTTCCATGGATGTGAATGAAAAACTGCGTCTGGCGGAACAATTGGCGAGGCTCAATGTCGATATTATCGAGGCCGGTTTTCCCATCGCCTCGGAGGGGGATTTTTCTGCGGTGGAGCGGATTGCAAAAACCATTACGGGGCCTATTATTGCCGGATTGGCCAGAACCAATATCCCCGATATTGATCGCTGCTGGGAGGCCGTCCGTCATGCCGCTAAACCCCGGATACACACATTTATTGCGACCTCGGACATTCATCTCAAGCACAAGCTCAAGAAATCCAGGCAGGAGGTCATTGACACGATGGTGATGGCGGTGGGTCATGCCAAGAAATATGTGGAGGACGTCGAATTTTCGGCGGAAGATGCGACACGAAGCGATCCGGATTATTTGACCCAGATATTTACAGCAGCCATCGAGGCCGGGGCCACGACCATCAATGTCCCGGATACCGTGGGATATACCATCCCCTCCGAATATCAACAGCTCATCGAGCATCTGACGCGAACAGTTCCCAATATTCGAAAGGCCACGATCAGTGTCCATTGTCACAATGATCTTGGTCTTGCGGTCGCCAATTCGCTCGCGGCGATCGAAAAAGGGGCAAGACAAGTGGAGTGCACGATCAATGGGATCGGAGAAAGGGCGGGCAATGCCTCCATGGAAGAGATCGTGATGAGCCTCTTTGTGCGTCGCAGTCGCCTCAATTTTGATACCCAGATCGTTCGGGATCAGATTTATCAAACCAGCCGGCTGTTGACCCATATTACCGGGATTCCTGTTCAGCCCAACAAGGCCATCGTGGGGGCCAATGCCTTTGCCCATGAGGCGGGGATTCATCAGGACGGTGTCCTCAAAGAACGCCTGACCTACGAGATCATGACACCACAATCCATCGGATTGGCCACAAACCGTCTTCACTTGGGCAAGCACTCCGGACGG
>Ga0156096_159_pt2 | contig 21096 bp, 18 predicted proteins | sample RifCSPlowO2_02_FD_107749 | JGI IMG/M metagenome (GOLD analysis project Ga0156096, IMG submission 107749) | Deltaproteobacteria bacterium RIFCSPLOWO2_02_FULL_50_16
TTTTTTTCGCAGAAATCTTTTTCTTTTTGAATCGACCAAACAAAACATTCCTCCCTAGTAAAGAAACTAAGTCGCCGAACCATCATCGCTAGAATCTTCCGGGCCCTCAAAAAATCTCTTAAACATCTCCGGGTCCTCTTCGAGCATCTCTCCAAAATACTTGATGACACCCTGAGCGAGTTCCTGGCGGTGACGATCAAATCCAACACCTCCGGTCTCTTTTAATTTTTTGATGAGTTCTGCGGCCCCGGCTCGAATGGAATTGGCAGCCCCCGATGAGGCCTCCGCAGCCTCGATCTCTCCCGGTCCTTTGACCGAAGAAGCCCCGCCAACACCCCCGGAACCCGTAACAGATGAAGATCCCCCTGAAGGTCTGCCGCCTCCCGTACGTCGAACGCTCATAACCCCTCTTTTTTTCTGACTATGGATTTCCTATGGAATGAATCATTTGATGAGTGGATCCATTCCGCTGCGTAATGACATCCAAAGCGTCACCGCTGGGAACAGTATAACCGCTTTGGCTGCCAAAGGCAACTGGCTGAATGCCACCACCGGAGGCGGGTCCTCCCATACCAGGAAAGGAAACAGGCATGGGTTTGGATTCTAATACGGATTCACTGGCACGATTTCGAATATGAGATCCCATCCCAGCCACCCCATAGGCGGCTAGGCCCCCAATCTGGGCGCCAGGAACAATCATTCCTGCCGCCATCCCCACAGGTCCCAAAAAGGACCCCATGGCCTGCAAAAAGGTCCCAAAACCCTTTCCTCGGCGGATGGGCATGGGATCACCCATTTGGGCCACACGCGCCTCTGTCTTGACGACATTGACATTGACCCCATGAAACTGACTCTCAACGGGTGACATGAATAGACTCCTTAAAAAAACACATTCCGCATCACTGGTCCCCTGTCACTTATTAAAACCCTCTCACAATGTATTATCGGAATGGATGGGGACTTGAGTTGCCCCTCGGGCAAAAAATGGAGATTCCCTGGTTTTAGCCCCCACCCTGAGGGGGTCCCCCCGGCGGTCCTCCTCCCAAAAGTCCTTGATTATACTGATCTTTCCCTGACGGCAAGGCCTCAACGGCCTCTCCGGATTCTACCCGGCGACGGTACTGGCTAAATCGAAAGACATTGAGGAGGAGGGCCGCCGCAATCACCATCAGGATCACCAAAAAGACTATCGCATAGGTTTTAAAACGGTCCTTGGAGGCGACGTCCATCGTGATACCGGCAATCGTCACCAAAGGGGAGTCCGAGACCGGGACCTCAATATCTTCTTCCCCGTCGAGAGGAACCTCCTCCCCAGGTGGCAGGTCCTCAGGCAAGGGGCCAAAGGAGGGGGAAGAAATATCCACACGGCGGGTCACGGACATAATCACGGTCACATCATTGGGATCCAGGTTGGGAACACTGTTGGCCACAAAGCGCTGAATCTTGCCCTCTGTGAGATTTGTCGCCTCCGACCCCTCATGGATGCGAACGACGACGGAGACAGTGGGTCTTTCCTCCTTTTCCTCCAATTCTGAAAACTCCGTCTTTTTAGGAATATTCAAGACAACATCGGCATCCACGACGCCGGGAATGCTCTCCAGGGAATTAATAATCTCCCCTTTCAGGGCCAGCAAATAGCGCGCCTGTTGTTCATCCGGCGTGGGGATGAGACCCTTTTCTTGATACACCCCGGAGAGACCGAGTTGTTTTTGACGGGGAAGATTATGATCGATCAGGATCTGTCTCGCCTCATCCGCTTGCCCTGACAGGACCTCCACCGTCCAACTGACTTCCTGAGCAGAGATCTCCTTTTGCTTGCGACACTTGATGCCGCTGCGATGGAGAACCGCTAAAATCTGATCCGCCTCTGTCTCCGAAAGATTGTGATGGAGGCTGTTGTATTGGCAAGCCACGCACAGGGTCACAACCAAGAGAAGTATAGAAAATTTGAGAGAGACTTCCTTCACGTCCACCTCGATCTTTGACTACTTGGATGCTGCAGACGGAGGAGGATTCGAACCCGGTTGAGGAGGTTCAAAGCCATTATGGATCGCCTCCAGCAATGTCTTGGCAAAATCCCCGGACTTCCCCTTGGGATCAAGGTCTGCCGCCTTATTCAATTCCTTGACCGCCGCCTGTTTTTCACCCTTGAAGAAGAGGGACTCGCCCAGATAGGCATGGGCAAAGGGACTCTCCGGGACCATTCTCAAGGCCTTGCGATACATCCGAATGGCCTGGTCATATTTCAATTGTCCAAAATAGACGGCCCCAATGGCCACAAGGGGGACTTCACTCTTGGGGGTCAAGACCGCCACCCCCTCAAAGACCTTTTTGGCCTCCTTAAACTTCTTCATGCCAAGGTAAATATACCCCGCCTCCATCATCAATATAAGATCATCGCGATCCATGGGGATCAAGACGCTACCCTCCTTTTACCTTATCCAGCGAAAAAACTATCATGAATGGGCCTTTCGGGCAAGAAAAAGCGGTGATATCAGTCTGTAGAGTTCGTTGCGTTTCCCAACGAATGTGATATTATTTTCGTATGCGGAAAGTCCTCCTCCATAAAGCCCAATCTCCAAGGGAGGCCAGGGAGTTTGATATCCGTTTTTGGAAAAGATCCGGCGCTCAAGCTCGTTTTGCCGCCGCCTGGATCATGGTCATAGATTCTTTTAAAGTGAGGGGAAAACGTGGAAATCAGTCAAGATTACGAAGATCTGTTCAAAACATTAAATACCTATAAAATTCGTTATCTTATCGTTGGGGCCCATGCCTTAAAAACGGAAGGAATTATCCGGCTAAATTTCGGCGGCCGACCAGTTGTCCCGACCAAGCTTGATATTCAATCAAAGTAAAGCCCAAGCGAAACATTTGCTTATGAAGTGGGGTTGCTGTGGGGCCACCTGTTTCCAAGGAGAGACGGTTGGAGTGATCAAGCGTACCCCTCATCTCCGCCACATCGATGTCGAATTGCCTCCGCCCAAATCTTAATGCGGCCTGCATAAGGGCCCTTCCATAACCCCTGCCCTGGAGCTCCGGAGGTGTGGCCATATTGTCGACCATCATGATCCCTTGACCGCTGGTGTCTCGGTAAAGATCCGCTCGAAGCCAGCTCCCGTTGGCCATGGTGAACAAATGACGATCTTGTCCTACCGCTTCGTGGTGAATCAGATTGATCTCAAATGGGTGAGTTCCTGATTCCCTCCGAAGATAGGGGGGGAGAAAGGGCGAGGCCTGGCCAAAAAGAAATCGCCGAGGATGGGTAATCAAAACAGGTTCAAAATCTGGAAGTACTGGATCGTCTCGGTGACTACTGCCCAATTCACGGACGTGACGCACCTCGCGATTCATTCTACTTGTCTCAAACCTTAGTGGATGCACCGTATCCAGATATTGACGGCGCCACGTTTCGTAATATCCACGCGACCCTCTTCCAAAGATAGGTGCCATAATAGAGTGGTTATCGGCTTTTTGGCCTTAGAGTTGTTCAGAAAGGGGAGATACCGTTCACAACTGTTCACATGATTTTAAACGTGAATCCGATGATCGTTAACGAGGAGTGCCTTTGGCAGTTTTTTTGTTTCTTTATAAGCCTCATAAATATCCACCGCCTTTTGGGCATTCAGCCAGAATTCAGGGGTCGTGTTGAAAGCGGCAGCAAGTTTTAATGCTAATGGTGCCGTCACAGCGGTGCGACCATTCACAAGACGATTAATTACTTTGACGTCGCAACCGATATGGGCAGACAATTCTTTCTGGGTGAGTTTTAGGGGGGATAAAAACTCTTCTTGGAGAATTTCCCCAGGGGTCGTTGGTTTTCGTTTCATAGGTCTCATGATCCACCTCTTTGCTATTTATGATAATCGATTATTTCAACATTTGCTGGGCCACTCTCTGTCCAATCAAAAATAACCCTCCATTGCTCATTAATCCGAATGCTATAAAATCCCTCCAAGTTCCCCTTGAGCAACTCAAGGTGATTTCCCGGAGGAGATCTTAAATCATCTAATTTGTGTGCATAATGCAGCATATCTAACTTTCGTAGTACAATCTTTCGAATGTTACTCCAGCCAATCTTTTTTCTCGCCTTTCCGGTCTCAAACAATTCTTGAGCTGCTCTATCAACGAAAGATTGTATGGCCATAGTAAAATATACCTTATTTAGGTATACCTAGTCAAGGTATTCAACGTTCCAGCGTATCTTTTTTAAACACGGAACAGTGGGTGGTGGACAATTAGTGGCTATCACTCATTGGTCCCCAAGCACGTACCCATTAAGCAACACACAGGGTAGGAACAGCCCGGATAGGGACGGCGCGGGTAGGAACGGCCCGCTAAGGCCTACTGTCGTTACCGCACAACCTATAAGCAAGGCCTTTTCAGCAAAACTTAACTCTAGAGCCGCTTGCTGAGCCGGTTCCGCTTCCGTTCTTCCGTGAAGTACTTCTTGGCCAGGGGTCATCACTGCCGTGCTACGCTCTGGAGCTACGGATGGTTGGTCGCCCATAACAAATAAGGGCAATACAGATAGCGCGAAAACCGGTTTATGCCTCATAGCCGCTATGACTAGGGCTTCTAACATTCTCATTTTGGGTTCATTGGATGTAACTGGTCGTAATGGTGGCATTGTCTCCTCCTATATTTTGATGGGTCCGAAAAACTAAACTCATGTTAGTTATCGGCTGGAAAAAGGGAAAGTTGCAAAAAAAAATAATGGGATGAGTGGAAAGGATAGATACCGTTCACAACTGTTCACGGAGTTTAGGTGTTAAGGCAGTAGCAACAACCATCGGTCAGCGCTGATGAGGGTGATACGCTCGGTCTTTTTAAACACGCCTTGGCCTCCACATCCCCAAAACCTAAATCTCGCCAGAGTTGTGTCGCTTTCAATAATTGTATAGACATTTGGGGGAGGGTCTTGACCAATAGGTATGGGCTGGGGCTGTCAAGGCCTGTAATGATCCCGTCTCAGGGCACTAATCCCGACTGCGTCGGGATAAGTGCCAGTAAAGCCGGATGGTGACCGCCTACGGCCGTCCCCATCCAGCTAACTGGCACTAAAAAAAACCGCCCTTCGATTTTCATCGAAGGGCGGTCTTGGTCAAGAGTCTTATTCTATCTTAGATTATCCTAACGCCTTGACGTTTCGGATCGAGTTCATCGCCATATCGTGTTCGGTCTTTTTAACGTTGGACCATGTGGTATAAAAGCGGGCCTCATTCTGAACAGCGGATTGCAGTCCAATCATCTCCATATTCATATCCCGAATGGCCTGCGTCATCATAAGGGGATCCACGCCAGAGGCCGATTCCGAACCATAACCTGCCCCCGTCGCCCCACCTGTGTAACCAGCACCCGTTCCGGTCACACCATTATAGACACCGCCTCCATAGGTCGTTCCCGACCCCAAAGCTCCAGGATAGGAATAAGCCTGAGCCCCCCCCGCCATTCCTGTAATGGCCGCATGGGTCAGCGAGGCGCTATTCATATCTCCAGAATTGACAGCCACCGCCTCTGCTGTCGCAGGGGCGGCATTGGACATAAGGGAGGCAAAGTCATCCGACCGCACGGAACTGGACTTTACTGAAGTGGCCTCAAATTTTATTGCACTCGGATCAACTGCCTGTATCATAATGACCTCCAAAGCTGGCAATTTGCCTTCATGAGAATTATCGTCACCCCCACGGAGTCAAGTTGCGTCGAGGTTTTTCTATTTTTTTACGGAGGGGGACCCCTCTTCCTGAAGTTTCATAAGTCTATATTTTAACTTCAGAATTTCTCGAAACAAATCCATGACCCACTCAAGGGCCACCATGGCCTTACGCGCCTGAGAGGCCCTCCCCAGTCCTGTTTCATGACTTATTTTTTCTAACTCCTTGTAAGCACTTGTAAAATTCTTGTTGACCTTGGTGAAATCCTCCCCATCAATGAGCTTTTCAACGGCGGGATAATGAATGCTCATATCCTTGGTCGTCGCTAAAACCTCTTTTTCTTTGGCCACCACACTCCCCCCTTCGCTCGCTCAAGTGCTTGTAAACAATTTAATTCTGCCTGTTAAAACGGCCAGAATTAAATTGTACAAGCACTAGAGATTTGGAATACTTTAACAATTATGGTAAGTTATGTCAATCACTGCAATTCTAGCACCTTCAATTTCGCAAAAATCGGTTTGAACTCACTGACGGCCAGATTGGCCTTTGTCTCGAAAGATTGATAGCCCGTCTGTTGAATCACCACGCGATAACTCCCCACCCCCAGATCATATAAAATCGTCGGTGTCTTCTGAGTGACCTCCATCCCATTGACAAAGACAGTGGCCCCGGGGGGATCTGAGTTGATATAAATGACCGACTTGAAGGGCGAGATCCTTTGAAAGAGGGCCCCCGCATTGGCCCTGACCTCTTTGTCCTCGCTCCCGATCAGGACCTCGATCAAGAGTTGTAAGGCCTTGATCTTGTCATTTCGGTCAAAATAAATCTGTGCGATGCCCAAACGCGCCGGGAAAAGATAGACGGGGGTTTCCATCGCCTTCACAAAATAATCCATGGCATCTTGATGGCGTTTGAGTACCAGCGAGCTCACCCCAATGAGATAATTGATCTGCCCTATCTCTTCCGGTGTGGGGTTGTGCTTCAAGGCCTCCACCAGGTCATTGAGGGCCTCCGGGTAGCGCTCCAGCTTCATCTTGCCACTGGCCTCATTGATAAATTGACCAGCCTCCGATGTCTGAAGCTTGACCTCTGTGACATAGGACGTGTTGAGAGTGACCTGAATCGGCTGCGTGTAATCAAAATAGCCATCATGCTTGAGCAAAAGGACGTGATTGCCCAAGGGCAGGGTCCCCTCATAAGGTGTCTTTCCCACCTCTTGGTCATCAATATAGACAACCGCCCCGGAAGGAACAGAACGAATCTCGGCCGGAAAAATCTTGAGATCCTCTTCCTTGACATTGACGGTATAATTGGTCATCTCAGCGGACAATTGGAACTCCCGCCTGTAAACCACCTCATCAATAAAGGTCTGCGAAAGGGCCAATTGCTGACTCTGTCTGAGTTCCAAGACATATTTTCCATAGGGGACATAAAAGGGTTTGCCGAAGACAATATCGCTGAACTTGATCGGATGGGCCTTGTAAGGATCCTTATCAAAATAACCCTCCAGATAAAACTGTGTATCTCGGGGAATCGCCGAAATCTTGACCATGGCGATCTCCCCCTTAAAGTGGACGGGGACGATCTGGCTGCCCTCCTTTAACCGAAACTGCGCCTTTTCCTCTATGACCTCATTGAGCTCCGGCAGATTAAAGACGGCTCGCGCCTCATAGGTCTTTCCAAATTCTAAATTGGTGCTTTGCCGATAGGGCGTCATGCCTAATTTTTGACTCCCAAAATAAATCTCAGCGGGAATGGGGGTCGATGTAAAATTGATAAAAACGGGGACAGAGGCCGATTTTTCCCCTCCGGGAAGGGCCCCTGCAATCGTCTTGGAGACAACACCCTCTTTCTCTCCTTGACCCCCTTCTGTTTCCACCATTTCCGTCGAGGCCTTTCCCTTCCACTTCTGAAAAATAAACTTCTTCGCCACCACAAATCCCGCCACGGCCATCAAGACAACAACAAGGCCCACACCCCCCAAGACCATGAACTTCTTTAAAGACCCTGCCAGGGCAGGACCTGCCTCTGCCGGCTGATCTCCCGCCTGGGGCACCTCGGCCGGAAGTCCCCCCTCCGGGATCTCAGCCGGCAATTCGGAGGTCACCATTTCCGTCTTGCCATCCGTCCCCGGTCCCGGAACCGCCCCATGTCCCTCAGGAGCCGGTTTGGCCGCACGCACACTCATTTCATGTTGCGCCGGGATCTCTGGCGGAGGTCCCTTGGGCTCTTCATGAAGCAGTTGAAATTCGTAGATACCGATCTTAATGCGGGATTGCTGGGGACAAACGATCTCATTTTCTATCCTTTCCCCCTGAAAACGCGTCCCATTGCGACTGCCCAAATCCTTGAGAACAACCTTGCCTTCCCGAACATCCAACTCGGCGTGTTTACGCGAGACGCTGGAATCATCAAGGACAACATCATTGCCCTTGGAACGTCCTAGGGTACTTTTTCCTTCTTTTAAGGGGAAACGATAGCCTGTACGAGGACCCGCAATGACCTCAAGGCAGGGAAATAAGGTTTTAGGGGTCTCAACAACGTGAAGTTCCGTCCGGTCCTCGGAGTGATCTGCAGAATTCCTCGGTGTGTTTTTTTCATCCATTACAACCGTCGATGTGTACCATACTCTCCCTATGTTTGCAAAATAAAAGGGGGAATGCTATAAGGGCCCGATGAGCCTGTTGCGGGGTGTAGCCCTCCTCCTCACCATTGCCATTTCTTTCGTGATGCCCCCTCCTCCAGGGGCCGGGGCCTCGGAGTCCTGTCTTCAGTGGTCACGGATTTATAATCGCAACCTGATCCGGGAACGGAACCCAACAAGCGGCCTGAAGGTACTGGTCCTCCCTTTTTTAAATGTGCCTCATCGCCCAGAAGACGATTGGATCGGGGAGGCCTTTCGCATCTTACTCGGTGATTATCTGAGCCATATAGGAAAGACTTGGGTCTTTCCCAATCGCCTCTCGACGACAACCGTGGATATCCATGAGGCCGTTGCCGTAGGAAGACAGTTGGATATGGATTATGTCATTATCGGCTCCTTTTCCCATCAACCACCCGTCTTGAAGATCTATGCCACCGTTGTCGACGCCAATGACAAGGGGGGGCAGGTCGCCCGTTATGAAGGGGATGTCGAATATCCCGTGACGGCCCAATTGGGTCTCCTGTTTTTCAACCTGGCCTCCTTTATCTCTCAGGCCATGAAGCAAGGCCCCCTCAATGAAAAAAAACTCGCCCCCTTTATCAACAATCCCCGCCGGACCGAGGCCCTCAAGGCCTACATCATCGGAGATCTGTCACTCAATCAAGGAACCCCTGAAGGGGTCAAGGATGCCCTTAATTTTTTTCTCAAGGCCATTCAAGGCGATTATAATTATGCCCCTGCCTATCTGAAATATGCGCAGGCCCTGGCCATTTATGGTTTTATCAATAAATTATTGGGCAAGGATTATCGCATTTATTATGAGCGCGCCGAGAGAGAGCTCATGAAGGCCGAGGCCCTCAATCCCCGTCTGGCGGAGTGGAAGAAAACGGCCATCTTGAGATTTCTCCATGCCGAGATCTATGAAGTGGCCGCCCAGGACTGGTTGGCCCAAAATAAATTGGGCCGGGCCGCCAAGGAATACGAAAAGGCCAATGACATACTCCCTGGAAACCCCAATACTCATGGCAACTTAGCCTCTATCTATCAAAAGATGGGAAAAACAAAGAGCGCCGAAAATCATTATCGAGAATTACTGGAACTCAATCGCTGTATGCCTTAGTATGGAAACTATGAAGCCGCTCCTATTCAGATTTTCTCTCGTCCTGCTCCTTTCTTTTTTCCTGTGCAGCAGTTGCGGGGTCAAATACCCAAAAAAGAAAATTGACACCTCCGATATCGCCATTGAGCACAATAACCGCGGGGTGATGTACCTCAAACAAAACGATCTGGAACGTGCCGAATGGGAATTTATGACCGCCGCGGAAATTGGCGCCAAATATCCCGATCCCCATAACAACTTAGGCCTGGTCTACAAATACAAGGGGGATTACAACAAGGCGATTGAGGCCTTTCAGAGGGCCATCAAGATCGATAAAAAATGGGCCGCCCCCTACAATCACATGGGAGCCACTTATCTTGACAAGGGAGACATCGGCAAGGCCATGGAAAAAATCAAATACGCCATTACCCTGGATAAGAAATTCGCCGAGGCCTACTACAATCTGGGACTCTGTTATCTGGAGAGGGGGCGTTACCGATCTAAAGACGGCAAGATCTCACCGGAGGACCTTTCAAAGGCGGCCCAGCAAATCAAAAAGGCGACCAATATTGATGTCCGCCTCCATCACGGACACCTAAAATTGGGTGATATCTACAGGGATCTCGGGGATTGGGAAAATGCCATCGTCCGCTATCGCGTGGCTATTGAGACCGACCCCACCAATCCGATCCCCTGGGGTCGGTTGGGGGCCCTCTATTACAAGAAAGGCGATTTCCAAAAGGCCGAGAGCAGTTTTGCCAGGGCCCTAGCCTTAAACCCCACCGAGGAATATCACCTCCAGCTAGGAGAGGCCTTCTTGCAACAGGGATTTTTTGAAGAGGCCTTCGCTCAATTTCAAATCGCCGCCCAAAAAAATCCTTATAACGGTCTTGCCTTCTTCAATATGGCCTATACCCTTGAAAAAATGCATCACTACGAAGAGGCCGTGATGGGCTACAAAAAGGCCCTGGATATCAATCCCCACTTTACCGATGCCGCTTTTAACATGGGCATGGTTTATATCACGACCAAAAATCCCTCCTCGGCCGCCCGGGCCTTTAAAAAGGCCCTCGCTATCGATCCCAATCATCTCAAAAGTCTTTACAACCTGGGCACCATCTACAATGACACGGGATATCCCGATCGCGCCAATGAATATCTCTGTCGTTTTATCAAGATGGGACAGGGTGAAGACACATCCTATCCCGTCGAACTAGAAATCGCCCGAAAAATCACAAAGCAAAACGGAGGGTGCGGTGGTTTCTAGTCCGATCCTGACAATGACCAACAAGACCACAGGGGAAAAGGCTGTTTTTGAAATCGACCAAAATGTCGTTGAGCTCGGTCGGGACCGTTCCAATTTTATTGTCTTGAATACCCGGGCGATCTCCAGACGGCATGCCCAAATTTTCAAAGATGGAGAACAGTTCTACCTCACGGACCTCAAAAGCGGTAATGGGACCTTCCTCAATAACAGCAAGATTACTCCCGGCGAAAAAACACTCCTCCGAAACGGAGACACTGTGACCATCGAGGATTTTGAATTTCACTTTCAACCTTATTCGGGCAACCCCGATCTTTACGAAGTCACCGACACGGACATCCTCGAAATCAAGATGATCAAAAAACTCTTAAGGGCCGTGGACAAGGAAAACGCCCCCTTCCTTGAAATAACGGGCGGACGTTACAAGGGGAAAAAAATGGTCCTGGAGGGAAAGGTCCAGGAAATCACCATTGGCCGGGATGAGGCCTGTGAGTTTGTGATCAAGGACGATGTCATCTCACGAAAGCACGTCCGTATCGTCAAGAAATGGGATACCATCACCATTCAGGATCTGGGAAGTAAAAATAAGACCTTTGTCAATCGCCAGCCCATAGAGGCCATCAGTGAGTATGCCTTAAAAGATGGAGACATCATCCTTTTGGGAACCCTTCCCATCCTTTTCAGAAATCCACAGGCCCTCAATCTTTCCCCGTTGGCCCCCAAAATCCCCAAGGACCCTCCGCCCCTCCCCCCTTCGGAACCTCTTGAAAAAGAACAGGTCCCAGGACAAGATTTTCAGGGTCGCGGCAGCGGACGCTCCGAGGCCCCTCCTCCCCTTCAAGAATCCCCACAAGGCATCGTCCCGTATCAACAAGGGCCCATGGAAGAATACGCCCCGGCCCCTCCTTCCTTCTTGAAGAGGTTGTCCCCCTTTGAGGTCCTCCTCCTGTTTTTGGGATTGGCCATCCTGGGCGGTTCCTTCCTTCTTCTCTTGTCATTTCTTTAGCGGATAAAAATCGGATGCTTTGTCTCAAAATCAGAATTTAATAAGGCATGTGTTCCCGAATTCTTGTAACATCATAAGGTCTTAAAAGCCGATTGCCGTCGCCTCTCAAGTCACCTTCCCTACGGATTTGGCGCATGTGCCGCATGCTAAATTCCGTAATACGACGATCTTGATTGACCTGATCAGCCGCCTCGGCGCTCCCATAAGGATAGAAATAAGGCTTAGATGAGATGGGGAGACGACCGTCGATGAAAACATCAAAGGGTCCATGATCTCTATTGTCTAAGACATGGGCCATTTCATGGGCGAGGGTATTATCGGTCAGTGTTGTATCACTGACAAAAACGGCATGGATTCCCTCTCTTGCCAAGTCACCGGGTCCATAGGCACGTCCCACGGCAGAGAACCAATCCTCTTCCTCACCTTTAGACCACCTTACCGCGTCGGAGGGGGCCACAAAGACATCCATGACGTCAGGATGTCCGGATTGCAAGGTATATCTATTGAGTATCTCCGCCTCTCTTTCGTTCCACCCAATAATTTTATGATCATCAAAATAGAAATCTTCAAACACCCCGTTATATTTTTCCAGGGGGGCCTCGGCTATTAATACCTCATCCACCACGATGTCCAAACACGCCTGAAAAAGGGCCGCCGCCGTCCATTGGACCCAAAGGCGGAAGTCAGCTTCACTAGTGGGGGCGCTTCTTTTTTGGTCAAAATCTCTGTCGTCAAAAGGTTCACATTCCTGTATTTCAAAGACTCCGTCACCATCATGATCGTGGGTATCACAAAGGCCATCGGCATTCAAATCGATAAAGGTAAAAATATTATCCTCCCTCCCTATTTTTCTTCCTACATTGCCGACACATACAAGGCGAATATCCCCACAGAACGGCTGTTCGTTGCCATTTCTGCAACGATCACACCAGCCCGCCTCCCGTAGCCTGTCTGCGGGGATTTGGATACCACTATCCTGATACGGTTCCTTAAAGATAATCCCTCGTATATGAAACTCTTTTCTGGAATCCACGGGTGACCGTTGGCAGACAGGAAGAGAAGTATCGTATTTTTGGCCCTGCTCTTCACACGTATATTCAACAAAAACATTATCAATGAGACTGCCCACATGGGTACGGTCTCCCAAGGTGTCATCGGCGACAGGCCCGGTAATCCCATCGTGAGCCGGATATTCATCATCGGAACACTTCAGATCTTGGAGACAGGTGAGATCCTTAACGTCAGGGTACATCGTCGGGGCAACAAGAAGCTGGGATTTGGAAACAAAGATGCCCGTATCGATACCCGTCTCGAATAAGGGAATGGGTGTTTTATCATCCCTCCATTGAAGGACACCGTTGTTCATAGAGGAGATGCCTATTTGAGCGACCACCTGTTCTTGTCTTCTAGTATCCTGATTTTGCCCATAGTCCATAATGCGAATGTAAAACCGCCTTTTATCTCTATCAATAAAATGAAAATCGGGATCCGCTTGATTGAATACATTCACTCGATTTTCATTTTGATCATTCAACCAATACGCCTCCTCCCACAGAGCAATTTCCAAATACTCTCGAGGGGGGTTGAGATGATCGACAAGCCCCGTCATGCAGTTGTCTGGGTCATCGGGTTCACAGACGACTTGTCGATTATTGTTGCGATCATAGACGACATCGATCTGGGCCACATTCAAGCTCATCCAATCGGAACGTGGTAACGATAAAGAATGTTGGTCAAACGTCTGAAATCTCCATTTCAATTCACCCAAGACAGCCTTTTTTCCCTCCAGATATAATTTGAATGGCATAATCTGCTCGTTTAACAAATGAAAGCGCTCCAGTTCTACAGGATCATCTTTACGCGGATGCCTCCATAATTGTATTTCATTACCCGGAGGGGCCATTCCTTCTCGTTTATTAAAATTGACCTGAAAGTCACCAGCTATCCGGGGCTCCATCATCAGGCGTAATTCGACGAGATCATTATCCTCATAATGGATGACTGTCTCTTCACTATCCCGAATGCCGTTACTATTATCATCGTCATGATTGACATAAATAGTATATTGATAATCGCTTTGGATAGTGTAGCTCACATTCCCTTGCAAAACAGACCAGAAAAGATGATAGACGACAAAGTGCTTGGGGGACACGACGGGTCCCCCGAGTGCAGTTTCGGCAATCAAATAAAGCGTGAAAAATCCCGGTTCCACAAATCCGGGGGAACGCCCTTGAATCCATTCAATATCAACACGGCCGGCAGAGGGTCTGATGACAAAATCCCCAGGACTATCCACCTTCCGTCCTTCACGATATAGTTCGATTGTGTACCGGTCAATAAACGACTGGAACGCCGGAATGAGAAATGAAAATAGGATGTGTTGTCTTTGATTCAAAATATCGTTGAGAGGAATATACTCATTGCCATCCTGGGGGTGGATTGTGACAGAGTGATGTTCGCAGACGTCACCGATCAGATTGCTATTCGAGTCTCTCTGGCCGAAATTAGGTACGGTTGGGCAATTATCACATTCATCAGGGACTCCATCTCCATCGCGGTCCGCACGGATCTGTGCAGGATTGAGAATCGTGGGACAAATGTCACAGACATCTCCGATGCCGTCATGATCGCTGTCTGTTTGATCGATATCGGGGATTTCCGGGCAGACATCAATTTCATCGCGGATACAATCCCCATCTCGATCGGTTCTATAGGCGGCTAATGCGGGACAGACATCACAGGCATCCCCCCAACCATCTTCATCCATATCTTCCTGGTCGGGATTGAACTCCTCGGGACAATTATCTTCTTGGTTTGGCAGTCCATCGCCGTCATTATCAGGCGCCGAACAGGCATCTCCTCGACCGTCTCCGTCAATGTCTTCCTGTCCTGGATTAGTCCGTCCAGGACAATTATCATTAGAATTCAGAACACCATCTCCATCTCTATCATCATCACAGACATCTCCTTGACCATCCCCGTCGATGTCTTTTTGGTTAACATTGGCAAGGGTGGGGCAATTGTCGCAAATCGTTGCATTGACCGGACAGGTGGTCCCTGCAGTACAGTCCTGTATCCCATCCCCATCGCTGTCGTTGTCTCTGTCAAAGGGAAATGAATCTTTATCCCCGCAAGTTCCGTCGCCATCACAATCATTCAAGGGGTCATCAGGACAGGTATCACAGACATCACCAAGACCGTCATCATCGCGATCGGCTTGGGTGAGAGAACCCCTTTCTAGAGGATTGGGTTCATTGGGACAATTATCACAGGCATCATTGACACGATCCCCATCGGCATCACCAACAGCCCCTGGGCAAATATCACACACATCCCCGATCCCATCCCCATCGGTGTCCGTTTGGCGTCCATCGGAATCAAAAGGATTATAATGACGAGGACAATTATCACAGACATCACCCACGCCGTCCCGATCCAAGGGATCATAGTGCTCCACTCGTTCAAAAAACTGGCCTTCCGGATTGTGCATAGTCGGACAGGTGTCGACTAAAGAACAGATTCTATCGCGGTCCGGATCGGTATTGGCCAGATAAAGGCTGTCGGGATCATCGGGATTGACCTGATATCCGACCCCCTCAAAACCTGCCCGGTGATACCACTCAACGATAGTCTCTTTGTAAATATTCCTAATAACCAATACGAGACAGGCCGTGACTGCCGGCCATAAGTCAATACGCTCCCCTCCGTAAGCGAAATCGACGGCACTACGTGCCAAGGGACTTTCCTCCGTTCCCGGTTCTACGAGGACCCAATGAAATTCCATACTGGAATTAAATGCAGCATTATTAAGGCATTGACGGACTCGATTCAACACCAATTCGCTCCCCAACATCTCCAATTCGATTTCCTTGCTCACTTGAAAGCGGCAACGGGCCGGATCGGGAATATAAACATCGGTCGGGGTTTCTGAAGATTGGCATCCCGGTACTTTTTCGATTAATTGGAGAGCCTCCGGAGGACCTTGATAGTGATCCGCGTAATTATGAATATTTTCTACCTTGTTGAAGATCCTACCAACTTCAACGCCTTGTTCCGGTTCATGCGGACAATCATTAATGATACCTGGAGGTCGAATGCAAATTCTATGATGGGCATAAATATGTTGCAAATCGTCCCAATATCCATATTCCATGGGGCCGCCTGCGGCGTTTGCACAACCACAGCGCCATCTTTGTAATGAAGCGGCACTTCTATCGAAGTTTAAAGTAATTTCCTTTAAGCGCGTGAAACGATTCTGAGTACTATTGGGGCAATATTGAGAAATAATATTTTCATTATTTTCAAGGCCACGGCGAATCTCTTCTTGGGGATCCAATCCGTCACAACCCTCATAACTAAATCCGACAAGCCCCAAAAGGATCCAAATTGCTAATTTATTCCTTTTCATATTTTTCTGTCTTGTCCGTGGTTTTTTTTCAAGGACACCAGCCTTGTTGCACCATACCTGCTAAATAATAACCCAATGCATATTGAGGGGCGGGGGCTGACAACCTCAAAACAAGTCTCCCCTCCTCCCGTATTACTTCTGAGATCATTCGACTCATGACCCGCCAGTCTGTCTTGAGTTCTTCTTTTTCATAGTAAAAATTGACCGCCGCAAAGACACCTCCCTCTTCTTCGTAAAAGAGAAAAACATTTTGTAAATTAAGCTTTTTATACTGCAAGTATGATCGTATCTTTTCATCTAGAGGAAGTTCCTCAAGAGATACGGCCTTACAATCACACCCTTTTAAGTGCTTATAGATCTGCGTGGCCTCTAGATCCTGGGGTCTGATAATGAGTGTTTGTAGTTCATTTTGATATTTTTTTTGGTTTTGAAGATCAGTTGAACTTACATCTCCATATTGTTGTCTGAGTCGGCTGATTTCTTGAACGGTATGCAGATCCAGAGGAGAAAGCGTCAGTTGTTCGACGTCTCCAACCAATGCCAGCCATTCAGCCGGATTCCCCTCAAAATATTTCCATGACATCGATAGCGACTCACTTTCAGAAGCGGGGATCTTTGGTTTCGATCGAATCACTTTTCTGTCTGTCTCCTCTCTTATGATATAATCCGAATCAGCAGGCGGGGTTTCCTGACCGGAAACCGTCTCTGTTTTTTCCTCAAACTCACTGCTTTCAAGAGGTAATGCAGGTTCTTCTTTTTGATTCCCCAGAAAAGCCTTTTTGAGGGGAATCATAATTTTTTCCCACCAGTTTTTTTTCTCTGCCGAACGAAATTTTGCAGATTCCTGATTGACCTTTGGGGACTTTGTGCTGATAGAGGAGGGTATTGTTACTTTTCGATTTGCAGGCCCATGATCCTCTGTGACTCCTACTCGGACTGGTAAAGAGACCCTATTTTCGTATGCCGCAACTTCGGAGAAAACTCCCAAAAAAAAGAGGGATAACAAGAGTCGAAAGATTAAGGATGACCTCTGCATTTTAATGAACACTCTAACTTGCAATAACAGTGCCAAGCAGAAAATGGCTTGATATTAAAAAGATGAGTAATTTTAAATAGTTAAAATCGTTTTTTGAGTGAGTGGATGTCATGAGTGTCAAAAAATGGTTTGTGATCGTCAAAAAAGTGACACCCTATTCATTGGGATATGGGTCCGAACCGGATAGATAGGTGACACTATGAAGGGCATATCAAGGAGGTGGGTATGCCCTGGAAAGCGAGCAGTGTCATGGATGAGCGTGTCCGGTTTATTAGTCGATTACTGGCAGGAGAAAGTATGACGGAGTTGTGTCGGGAGTACGGGATATCACGGAAGACGGGGTACAAGTTTCGGGATCGTTATAAGTCATTGACTTTTCAAGCTTGGTCCGACCCGGCCGGGAAGGGTCGGGACATAAAGCGAAAGAAAACATTGTGGCCTCTCTTGCCTTTTGAAGACCTTTTCAGGGATGACCCACTAGGCTGCTTCTTCTTGCTTCGGCAGGGCGATCCTGGCAATGGGCTGAATCCTCAGATTTTCCGACAATTCCTGATAGGAAAGGACCGAGAGTTGGGGAAAATCGAGCTCGATGATTTTTCTGAAATACCGGCGGATCTCTGAGATCGTCAAGATAACGGGCGGCTTGGCCCCGGGAGGGAGCGGATGATTGGCGATCTCCTTCCCCACGGATTCGATGATCTCCTGGGTCACCTCGGGATCAAGCGCCAAATAATTTCCCTTGTCCGTCTTCCGGATCGAGTCCCGGATCATGTCCTCGATATCCGGATCCAGGAGATAGACAGCAAGGCTCCCCGTCTGTCCCGCATATTTGTAAGTAATGTATCTCTTGAGACCGGCACGCACGTGCTCCGTCAGCGCCACCGTGTCCCTCTCCACCTCTCCCCACTGGGCCAGGGTAGAAAAGACATTCTTCAAATCCCGTATCGAAATATCCTCCTGAACCAAACGCTGCAAAATCTCGGACAATTGCAACACCGTAATAATCTTGGGCACCAGCTCCTTGACCAGGGCCGGATGGCTCTTTTCCAACTCCGAAAGAATAATCTGGACCTCCTGAACCCCCAAAAACTCATGGGCATATTTTCTCAAAATAAAGGAGAGGTGAAGGATGAGATATTCTGCCGTATCCCACATCCTGAAACCCGCCTGGGTCGCGACATCTCGAAAATTCTCAGAAATCCAGGTCACCACGGACCCGTCAATGGGATGGAGCGTCTCCTTTCCCGTGATATTGAACAACCCCAACTGTTCCAGCGTTTCACCCACAAGGATCGCCCCTCGTTCAATGCCCCCCCGGGCCACGGGGACCTCATTGATATTGATGACATAGGTGTCGGGATCCATATCCACCGTCTGCCCCCGCACCTGAATCCCCGGAAAATTGACCCCCAATTCATAATACAAACCATGACGCAACAAGGGGATGAGTTCGTTGATAAAACGACCCCCATCCTGTGAATCGTCCACATAGGGAATGAGCGAGGAACCCACCTCTAAGGAAACCGGGGAGGGCATGATAAAAGGGATGTTATCGCCATGCTTCTTCACGGCCTTTTTAACGATCTCTTCCTTGGGGGTCTCCATCACCTCTTCGATGGCCTTGTTCTTGCCGCGCGTGAGAAAAAAGGCCAGGCTCGCCAACCCCAGGGCCAGGACAAAGAAGGGGACCTTGGGCAGGCCCGGAATGAGCCCAAAGCTCGTCAAGACCACCGCCGCAATCAAAAGGGCCTTGGGATAGGCCGTGATTTGGGAAATAATATCGGCCCCCAGATTGCCTTCCTCCGTCTCGGAGGCCACACGCGTCACCACCACACCCGCAGCGACAGAGATGATGAGGGCCGGGATCTGGGCCACCAAGCCATCACCGATGGTCAGCAGGGTATAAGTCTTGATCGCGTGTGTAAAATCAAAGCCCCTCTGCAAGACCCCGATGATCAAACCGCCCACGATATTGACGATGGTGATGATGATGGCCGCGATGGCGTCCCCTTTGACAAATTTCATGGCGCCATCCATGGCCCCGTAAAACTGGGACTCTCTCTGCAGCATCTTGCGCCGGTCCTGGGCCTGATCCATGTTGATGACACCGGCCCGGAGATCGGCATCGATGCTCATCTGTTTCCCGGGCATCGCATCCAAGGTAAAACGGGCCCCGACCTCGGAAACACGTTCAGCGCCCTTGGCGATAACAATGAAGTTGACGAGGGTGATGATCAAAAAGAGGATCCCCCCCACCACATAGTTTCCCCCCACCACAAAACTTCCGAAGGCATGGATCACCTCCCCCGCATCTCCCATGGCCAGGATAGATCGTGTCGCCGCTATGTTCAGGGCCAAGCGGTAAAGGGTTGTTATCAGGAGAATGGTGGGGAAGGAGGCGATGCTCAAGGCATTGGCCACATAGAGGGCCGTCAGCAAGATCACAATGCCCAGGGCCAAGTCAGTGGAAATCAGGACATCCAGGAGCCAATTCGGCAGGGGAACGATGATGAGCCCCAAGACGGAAATCACCACCCCCGCCAAGAGGAGGTCACTATATCTTGCGATGATCGCGTTGACGCCGGTTAATGTGTCTTTGGGGTCAGCCATTTAGGTCCGGTATTTGGAATTTAATTGTACATAATTATGGCCCAAATCGCTAGAATAAAGGATGGCCCTTCCCGGACCGGCATGCAAATCAAGGATGACTCCAAAGGAGTTTTTTTTGGCGATTTTTTTGGCTCGTCGTTCCGCCATGGAGTTTTTCAAAACCCCTTTTTGAACCAATAAAACCTGATCATAGAAGAGATCCAACTTGTGTGGATGAAAAGGGACACCGGCACGACCCGCCGCCGCGACCAGGCGCCCCCAGTTGGGATCTCCCCCAAAAAAGGCCGTCTTGACCAACAATGAGTTTCCTACCGTCCGCACGATTTTTTGGGCCTCCGTGTGATTCCTGGCCCCCTTCACCTCCAAACGAACCACCTTGGTGGCCCCCTCCCCATCGCGCACCATCATCAGGGCCAACTCATGACACACCTCAAGGAGTTTTTTTTCAAATTGCCGATAAAGGGGGGAGTTTTTTTTGAAAGAGATATTTCCGGCCCGACCGTTGGCCAGGATCAAGACCATATCGTTGGTGGAGGTGTCACCGTCTACACTGATCACATTAAAGGTCCGATCGACGCAACTTTTTAAAAGTCTTTTTAATGTCGAAGAGGCCATCGTCAAATCCGTCTGCAAAAAACAAAGTAACGTGGCGTGCCCGGTGAGGGTCATCTGGGGCATGATCATCCCCGCCCCCTTGGCCATCCCCAACAAACTATACTTGATCTTCCCCACCCCCCCTTGCCGCAAAGAAATCTTGGGGCCCCGATCCGTTGTTAGGATCGCCGTCGCCGCCTCTTTGTACCGCGAGGGGGAGAGCCTTTGAGCCGCTTGAGTGATCCCTTTTTTGACGAGATTCATGGGAAGAAACTCGCCGATTTTTCCCGTCGAGGCCACCCAGACAAGAGAGGGTGGAATATGAAGGGCCTGGGAGACCTGACGGACCATTTCTCTGGCATCCCGAAGACCTTGAGGACCCGTCCCCGCATTGGCGTTTCCACTATTAATGATAACGGCCTGACCCAACCCCCTTTTTTGTCTTTCTTGACAAACGACAAGGGGGGCCGCCTTCACCCGATTGGTCGTCAGGACGGCGGCCGCCCGGGCGGGGACCTCGGAGACAATCAGGGCCAGATCCTTTTTTCCGCTCGCCTTGATCCCTGAGACAATTCCCGAATAACAATATCCCTTGGGAAGTCGCATACCTCCCCTATACAACAAATGGTCTATGAATGAAAACAAAAGTATGCAGTATTTTGGATTTCCCCATTCTTTTCCTTCTCACCTCCCTCCCCTTTTTGTATAATTATAAAAAACACGGGAGGCACCTCATGGCCAAGACATTATTTTCCTCTTTCATTTTATTGATCATGGCTCTCAC
>Ga0156096_152_pt2 | contig 20761 bp, 16 predicted proteins | sample RifCSPlowO2_02_FD_107749 | JGI IMG/M metagenome (GOLD analysis project Ga0156096, IMG submission 107749) | Deltaproteobacteria bacterium RIFCSPLOWO2_02_FULL_50_16
TCCTGTGCCGCTGAATCCGTCAAATCGGAGAAGGTCTCGACGAGTTCGAGGAGATTTAACCCCGCACGCCCAAAATAGCCGGAAGAGGCCAGGAGATAGGCCTCCATATTGTCCGCATTGCTCGCAATTACCTCCTCGGCCGTGGTAATGGCTGAGGTACAATTGGTATGGGTCGTGGTGTCATCGGGATCACACCGATCCAGGGAAAACTTGGCCGATTCTATCCTTCCGTCTACCGAATCGGCACATCCTCCCAAGGCAAAAAAGATGAGACACGCACACAATACAAAGGTCATTTTTTTCATAAGAATACCCCTTTACAAGTCAGTTCATTAATTTCTATTCATAAGACCTGACAGTACTAAGGAGAATATGAGGCATCTTGCTTTTTTAATGTATAGTGGAATATGAACTCCTTAGTATCGCTATGTGAAGATGAGGAGTGTATCGACTCCTCTTTAAAAAGTCAATCGGTTCGAGAGGCGGGCGTCAATTTATTGCTTTTTTATCCCCTCTCTGTTAAGAAATGAGGGAGTGGAGTTTTTTTATGAGCCTCATCAAACTGGGCCTCCCCAAGGGCAGCCTTCAAGAATCGACATTTCGCCTCTTCAAAAAGGCCGGGTTTCAGATCCATGCCTCGTCACGCACCTACATCCCCTCCATTGATGACCCAGAGATCTCCTGCCTCTTGATCCGGGCCCAAGAAATGGCAGGATATACCGCCGACGGGGTCTTGGACGCCGGTTTGACGGGCCGGGATTGGGTCCTCGAACAGGGGGCCAAGGTCGTCGAGGTCTGTGAACTTCGTTACGCCAAGGCGGGGCTGCGTCCTGTGCGTTGGGTGATCGCCGTCCCTGAAAATTCCAAGATCAAAAAACTCAAGGACTTAAAGGGAAAGCGAATTGCAACAGAATTGGTTAACTATACAAAGCGTTATCTCAAGCAACATCAGATCAAGGCCAAGGTCGAGTTTTCCTGGGGGGCCACCGAGGTCAAGCCCCCCCTTTTGGCCGATGCGATTGTAGAATTGACCGAGACAGGCTCCTCTCTTCGGGCCAACAAACTCCGCATCATCGAAACCATTTTAGAATCCAACACCCTTTTGATCGCCAATCGCCAGGCCTGGAAAAATCCAAAAAAGCGGCGCAAGATTGAAAATCTGGCCCTCTTACTCAAGGGCGCCATCGTGGCTGAGGAAAAGGTGGGACTCAAAATGAATGTCCCTATGAAAAACCTTAATACCGTCCTGGCCGTCCTCCCCTCCCTCCACACCCCCACCATCGCCCAACATAGCGATCCCCAATGGTGCAGTGTCGAGGTCATTTTGGATGAAAGTGTCGTCAAGTCCATCTTTCCCGAACTCAAACGCGCCGGGGCCAGTGGCCTTGTCGAGTATCCTTTAAATAAGGTTATTTTCTAATCCTTCCCTACGTCCTTTGGAAAAGGCGCGAAGGGCCTCAACCCCCAAAACAAGGGCCAGGACAAGAAGGGCCCCCGCGATGACACCTATCAAACTCCACTGATATTTCACGATCAACTGGACCAGGGCCACCAAGGTCACGCTGATCATGAAGAAGGTCGGTATCAGTGTAAAGACATAGGGGCGTCCCGTCTTTTTCAACCACACCGTCACCACAAGCAGGGCAAGCGCCCCCAACAACTGATTGCTGGCCCCAAAGACAGGCCAGATCATCTTCCAGGCCGGGACCACGATTCCATTGGGTCCGGCAGATTCATTCAAGAGACAATAGGTGGGTAAAATCAGGGTGGCGAGGGTGGCCCCTATCATCCCGCACCTTCCCTTGAGACCCAAGAGTTCGGAAAAGGCATACCGCCCCAAACGGGTCCCCGTGTCGAGGGTGGTTAGTAAAAAGGTCGAGAGTGTCAGGAGCCCAAACATCATGCTAAAATCCCGTGGTATCCCAAAAAAATGAAAAAACCGTGAGATCCCGATTGCGAAGATTTGGGTCGGGGTTTCTTCCCCCGTCAGTGGCATCATAATCATCACAGTAGCCAAAGCCATACAGGCCAAGAGCCCCTCCACCAACATCGCCCCATAGCCAATACAACGGGCCTGGGATTCCTCGGAGAGTTGCTTGGCCGTCGTTCCCGAGGCCACAATAGAGTGAAATCCCGAGCAGGCCCCACAGGCCAACACAATAAAGAGCCCTGGAAAGATAAAACCGATCTGTGGATCATAAAGCGTCCGGAGGAAGGGGATCTCGATAACCAAGGTCCCAGCCCATCCCCCTCCCAAGATCCCAATCATTCCCCCGGCAAGACAGGCAAAGAGGAGAAAGGACGAGAGATAATCCCGCGGTTGGAGGAGGAACCACACAGGAAGGATCGAGGCCATGAAGCAATAGATCATGAGAAGAACATCCCATGTGTCTTGGAGTGAATTTAAAAAAATCGGGGGATTGAAGGGATGCGCCCCTCCCCACCACAAACATAGAAAAAGCAGGGGAACGACCACTAAACTCCCTTTCAAGAGACCTACACGATACAAAGAGACGGCAATCCCTAAACTTACCGCCAAAATAGTATAAGCGATGGAAATCGTCCCCACCCCCGGACCCGTCACAAAGGTTGCTGACGTCAAATCAGCAAAGACAATAATCATGTAGATCAGGGCCAACCAGATAAAGACCAAAAAGAGTTTGTGGGCCATGGGGCTCATATATTCCTGAGCGATTTGAGCCACGGACTGGGCTCGATGACGGATAGAGGCGACCAGGGACGTAAAATCCTGAACGCCCCCGATAAAAACCGCTCCTATGACGATCCAAAGGAGGGCCGGTCCCCAACCAAAGGTCCTCCCTGCCATAATAGGTCCAATAATGAGCCCCGCCCCTGCAATCGAGGCAAAGTGATGGCCAAAAAGAAGAGGCCTCTTGGCGGGGCAGTAATCAAGGCCATCATTGACTGTCACCGCCGGTGTCGCTCGACGATCATCAATACCCATGGCCCGATTCATAAAACGACCATAGAACCGATAGGCCAGGGCAAAAACAATAATCGCCATAAGAATGAGATAAGCGATCATGGGGAAAGGCTAAACAAATCTCCTTGAAAAGTCTAGGGGCTTCCTCCTATGTTAGAGGGGGACAGATCCAGATGTATGCCAATACTCGATTGCCACACCCATTTTTTTCCTGAAGGACTCTTTCAGGCCATCTGGCGATGGTTTGATGAATATGGTTGGAATATTCGTTACAAGATCCCCGCCGAAGAAGTTGTGACCCAACTCCAATCCATCGGGGTCCAGCGCATGGTCTTATTAAACTATGCCCACAAGCCGGGGATGAGTCTGGCCCTCAATCAATGGACATACGCCTTTGCCAAGAAACATCCGGAGATCCTCCCCTTTGGGACCCTCCACCCCCATGATGACAAACCCTTAAGTATCCTTCATCAATGTTTTCACGAATTTGGTTTTTACGGCATCAAACTCCATGCCCACGTCCTCGGCATAGCTATTGATGACCCCGTTTTTTTTCCGATCTATGAAAAAATAGAAGAAGAGGGCAAGGTCCTGACGCTCCATGCCGGCACAGGACCCAGTCTCAAGGGATATTCAAAAAAAACGACACATGTGGCCGGGGCCCATCGCGTCTCCATCCTTTTAAAACGCTTTCCAAGACTCAAACTCATCATCCCCCATCTTGGAGCGGATGAATATGAGGCCTTTTTCGACCTCATGGAGGAACACCCCCATCTTTGGATGGACACGACCATGACCTTCGCCGACTACTTTCCACGCCCCCCATTAGAGAGAATCTCCAAACTTGCTGATCGCCTTTTGTATGGCAGTGACACACCCAATATCCCCTATGAGTTGGGGATCGAAATCAGAAACATCCAAAAATGGCTACCCCACGACATCCAGGAAAAGATTTTTTGGACCAATGCCCACCGCCTCTTTGAAATTACGGAAGTAAAGGGACATCGGGTTTCTTGCGAAAGGCAATCTGGGTCACTCCCAGACAACAAAGGACAATAAAAATGGCCCCCATGAACGAGGTATAGCTGGGGACCTCCTGCCAAAAGACAATCCCATAAATAAAGGAAACCACTATCCCCACATAGGTGAGGGAGCTTAATCGGGAGGCCTCCCCCCATTTATAGGCCATCGTCATCAGGATCTGGGCCACGGTACCCACCACACCGGCCCCAATGAGGGCCATCCATTCACCGATCGTGGGCCACTGAAAATAATGGAGCATGAAGGGAAATGATATCACTGAGGCAATGATGGTAAACCATAGGGCAATGCGCCAGGCATTTTCCGTTGTGTGCAGATGTTTAATCAGCGTATAGGCCATCGCCGCCAGGGCTGCTGACATCAATGCCATGACACCGGCCACGTTGAAAAAATCCAGTTCCGGCTGGATCAGTAAAAAGGACCCGACAAGGGCCCCCAGGATCATGACAATCAACGGCCAACCACTCCTTTCCCCCAAAAAGAGTGTCGAGAGGATCGCGACAAAGATGGGAGAGGTATAATGAAGAACGGAGGCGTTCCCCAATGGAATATAGATGATGGAATAAAAGGAACAGGCCATCGAAAGGGTCCCTACAACACCCCTCATGATCAGTCCCCACGTGTTCACACCCCGAAAAGGGATTTTTTTGATCTTTAAAACAGGGAAAAAAATAAGAACGGTAATAAACGATCGGATAAAAACAGCCTGGGCAAAATGGATATGCTCCATGGCGTGTTTCAGCAGGGCCCCCATTGTTGGAAAAAGAACGGAGGCCACGAGGATCAACAAGACACCATTTTGTTTCCAAGGACGACTCATGATTGATCCTTACCGAAACTCCCTGCCAAATCCAAGCCAAAAGGAGGGCTTGACGTCAATCGCAGGGTTGGACTAAAGTGCCCCTATTATGAAAACTATCATTTCTTTTTTCCTTCTTTTTTCAATTGTCTTTTTTGTCTCCGGGGGATGCAAGAAATCTCCTTCTCAAAAACTCCCTGAGGGTCATCCCCCCCTTGAGGCCGTCGATCCCCATGAGGCCCTTCAAGGAACCATCGAGATCGATCCCAAGATACAGGGTAAACTTCCAAAAGAGTTTTATGTCTTCCTGATCGCCCAGGGTCAAGAGGGTCCCCCCGTAGGGGTTGATCGCCTCTCAACCACTACCTTTCCCCTTCCCTTCATCTTAAGTACCTCCAGCCACATGGGTGGAAAACCCGATCAAAAGGCGCCTCTCTATGTCACGGCCAAAATTGATCAGGACGGAAAGGTGGGGTTGCAACCGGGGGATTTGAGCGGAAAAACCAAAAAGCCCGTCAAGTTGGGCGATAAAGACATCAAGATTATCATCGACACCGTTCAGTAAAAAATAATCCCTTCTTTCCTCCTTGATGTCAAAGCAGTCATTTCTTAAATAAAATCAAATGGTTTTATAATGAATGTCCTTACAAAAAAACCTAATTAATGGTTCAATAATCGTCCTTGGTCGCACCGCCCAAGTCAGGTATAATTATAAAAAAGGGGCGGTCACCTTCATTTCCCGCGCCCTACAGGAAAAAATCGAAAGGCTGCGGGCATGCCCATTCAGTCCTTCAAAGACTTGATCCATCACGAAATCGAAACTATTCCCCTAGACTATGCCGCGCTCCTCATTGCCAAGGAAAATTGTCCCGATCTCGACATCGAAGAATACATGAAACGCCTCCATCAACTGGGAGAGGCCGTCAGGATCCGGGTGGGTCATGTCCTCGGGGGCCACCAAATCATTGAGGGATACAATCGCTATTTTTTTGAGGAACAGGGTTTTCGTGGGGGTTTGGGAAATTCCCAGATCTCTACCAATCATTATTTAAACGATGTCTTGGACAATCGCAGGGGTTCACCGATTTCGTTGTCGATCCTCTATATCGAAGTAGGACGCCGGGCCAACATCCCCTTGTTTGGTGTCAATCTCCCCGGACATTTTATCGTCAAGTATTGCGACCCTTATACTGAAATCTTTATTGATCCTTCCCACAACGGGGCCTTTTTGAGTCGTACCGACTGTCAGGACCTCATCCATCATCTCTATGGAGAAGCCCTCCCCTTTCAGGAAGATCATTTGAGGGCCGTGACGAAGAAAGAAATTCTGACTCAACTCATGACTCAACTCAAGGTTCAACACTCCTATGAAAATAATTACGAACGAGTCCTCCAAATGACAAATCACATCATTGCACTGAATCCCCATGACTTTGAACAGACCTTGGCGCGGGGGCTTTTATTTTATCAATTGGAGTGCTACCCGCAGGCCCTCGTAGATTTTCAACACTACCTCCAAATGACCCCCCAATCCCCCAAGGCCCCTCTCATCGAAGAATACATCTCGAAGCTCCAAGATCACGTCCAGATTATTCATTAAGAGGGTGGTGGAAAATAACTTCTCCCACCACTCCCATTAAGGAAGGAGATCGGCCAAGGAATGGACGACGAGGGTATGACTCTTTTGCCCGGCGATATAGATCTTTTGCCCTAAGGGATCCCAATCTATCCCTTGGGGCTGAAGGCCGGCGAGCGATTGTCCCAAAACAGTCAAGCTGGCAAGATCGATCGTGACCACAGAATCTAGCTGCTCATCGGTATGGTTCCAGACGACGACAAAGGCATAGCCCGCGGCCTCATCGATCTCGATTTCCCGTGGATCCACCACCAGGCCTTGGGGATCAGAGACCGCCCCTTTGTAAGAGAGGAGGGCATTGGTCACCTGAACGGACATCCCATTACTCGTCACAGAGGTGGTTTCGAGCTCAACATCAAAGATCAAAATCAGATCTTGTTCAGGGTCCGTGACCATAATATTTTTTCCCTTATTAAAGAACTTCACGTCATGAAATGATGTTGTTGCCCCATCAAAGAAGAGTCCCGTGGCGCGTGTCTGGTCAAAACTCGAAAAGGTCCCCAAGGGAGGGGCCTGGATGTCTTCTCCATCATCGGTGAGTGTCGAGATAGCCGTATATTTCGTCCCTTGTAGATTTTGGTGACGCCCCACCATGCATCCAATATTCACCCCCTCTAGGGTCGCAAAATCAAGGCCGCCAATATTCCGCGACGACCCTGGGGCCCCGCCAAAGCGAAAATTATTTCCCGTGGTTTGTCCCTCCCCCGAAACCACATCGACAATGAGGAGAGGAGTCTCCGGTTGTAACGTCCCAATAACGGCATTTTGTCCCGTACTGGTAAAGGCAATATCAAAGGCCCCCACCTGCTCTAATGAATACAACTGGGTCCATGAGGTGGTGTTCACTTGTCCAATATACACACTCCCATTGACCACATCCGTCATCACCAGATAATTTCCCGTACTATCCAGCTCAATCTGCCCTGTTCCGGTTGTTGGCAAATCGACCTGGTTTATTTTGTCGGTGGCTCGATCAATAATCGTGAGTTGTCCCTGCTGGTCTTCCTCCACCTTTACCTTGGCGGCGGGCATGGCCTGTTGATAGACGTAAACGACATCCGCACTCTCATTGACCTCCACGTCGACGGGGGGGCGCTTGATGGGTTGGGCATTTTCGGGAACGGGCTTCCGCAAACGTTCGCTCTTTTCAAAACCCGTGTCATTGTCAAATTCTACGACAGCGATGCTATCATCGATGGAGGCCGCTATCGTCATCGAAAAGGCCCCCGTCACATCGGCCTGGATACAGGCATGACCCACCTCATTACAAATAGAGTGGAATCCCTCCCCTTCGGCACTGACGGACTGAAAGGAAAAAGGGAAAGTCAAAAAAGCACTCTGCGCCTCGGTCTCATTGATGGCCAGGACAAAGGCGCTTTCAGAAACGGCCCCTTCATCCCCCTCAATGGTAACCTCTCCATCCTCGTCAGGACTGCTCACCGTAATGCGCCCCGTCACGGGGGCGGGGAGAGAAACAGGCGGGGCACTCACAGCCCCTCCACTGCATCCCCATAGCAGTCCCAAGAGGAGAAGAAGCCCCCCCAAACGGCACCCCTTTGATTGAAAATACTTCATAACTTGCATGCCTTCCTCACTACCCTCTTGTACATAGCAAATAGAGTGCCATATTTAAATAAAACTTATAACATATTGATATAACACAATAAAATGTGTATTTATAATCTTTTCTTCACAATGTATTCTATATAAAGTACAATATCCACAACTAATTAGATACAGAAACGTATATATTATGCCACCCACCCCATCACTTTATCCAAAAATTATCGATAATAAATACACATTTCTGGAGAAGGTGGGCGGGGGTTCTTTTAGTGATGTCCTTAAAGTCGAGGGACCCCATGGCCTCCATGCCTTAAAACTACTCAAAAAGGGCTTTGGGGACCGCTACCACCACGAGTCCCTGGCCGATTTTAAAAATGAATTCTCAATTCTCAAAGACCTCAATCACCCCCATATCGCGCGGATCCTAGACTTTGGATTCGACGAGGCACTCGGGCAGTATTATTTTACCACAGAATTGATTACAGGCCAGGATCTCTTTTCGGGCACTCAAAAGTGCACCACTGAAGAAAAAGTGGATTATATTGTCCAGGCCTTAAGGGCCCTTATCTATCTCCATTCCTATCGTATCTTCCATTTTGACATCAAGGCCGCCAATCTCCTGGTCACCTCGGGAAATCCCGCCCTACTAAAAATTATCGATTTTGGTCTCGCCACCCCCGACCCCCAGAAGAAAATCATGGGGACCCCCTCCTACATGGCCCCCGAGATCATCAATCACGAACTCCCCGATGGACGGGCCGATCTTTATTCCCTAGGCGTCCTCTTCTACTACATCCTGACGGGCCTCAATCCCTTTCGAGGAAAAGGGGTTCAGGAAACCCTCTCGCGACAACAATCCCACACCCCCCCTCCACCTTCCTCACTCAATCCGGATCTCCCCCCCTATATTGACGTGATAACAATGCGACTCCTCCAAAAAAATCCCGCCTATCGTTATCAAAGAGGGGAAGAGGTGATCGAAGAACTCAATCGTATCGCCCCCAAAAAATATCCCTTAGAAACCAAAGACACCCTGCTTTCCTACCTTCCGGAAGAAGGACGGCTCATTGGCCAAAAAAAACAATGGAGGGTTCTCCGGGGCATTTTTCGATCTATTTTTCAAGAGGGTTTTTCAAAAAAAGAAACTCCCCACCTTGCCCTCATCAAGGGGGCCCACGGAACTGGGAAGAGCCGTCTCTTAAAAGAGCTCAAATACTTTTCACAGCTGGATCATGTCCCCGTCATCTCTGGCGATGCCTCCATTGAGGGAGATCTGGATCGCTTCATCGAAGAGCTCAAAAATTCGATGGGTGAAAAGGCGGAGGGCCCCTTGCTTTTTCTCCTGGATAATGTCTCTTCCTTCGCTGAAAACTCCCCACGACGTAATCACTTAATCGGTCATTTAACACGCTGGAATGATCACTATTCAATCACATCCGGTCCCCCCCGATGGATCGTCCTTGCCGGCGATTCCCATGAGGCCTGGGAGACAGATCCCTGGAAATCCCTCATCGATCAGACCTTTTCCCTCTCCAACTTCTCACTGGAAGAATTGACAGAATACATGATCTCCCTCACGGGACTCGAAGATCCTCCTCAGGAACTCGTTCAGGGAATCTTTCATCGCAGCGAAGGCAATCCCCTCCTTGTCACGCTTGTTTTGCGCTCCCTGATTCAGGGGGGAGCCCTCTTTGATGAAGGGGGGCGGTGGCGTTCCTCCACTTTTGAGGATATCGGTGTGGATTTCACAAAGGCCTCTCTGCCTGACAATCTTGAAGGACTGCTCCTCCTCCCCTACAAACAGAAAGACAAGGAGAGCCAACATATTGTTGAACTCATGGCCGTTATCAATAAACCCCTGACCCTTGCCGAACTCACCTCACTCATGGACGGAAAAAAAGCTTCTTCGACTCCATTAAGTTTTCAAATCCAAAAACTCCTGAAAGACAATCTCCTCAACCGGGATGAAAATACAAAACTCTACTCCTTTAAAAATCTCCTTTTTTCAAAAATACTTTATCACCATCTTTCTCTCGAAAAGAGGCAGAATCTCCACGATCAAATTGCCGCCATCCTACAAGAAAACAGGACAGTCCCCTTTGAAGAATGGGGACATCACGTCAGTCGGGGAAGTGATCTGCCAACAGCAATTACGATTTCCGAAAAACTGGGAAACTACTATCTCCAAAGAGGATGGGGATCGAAGGCCTCCGAGTATTTTGAATGGGCCACTCATCTTCATCCACAAGATACAAATCTGCTCATGAAACTAGGAGAATCCTATCTCATCGATCATTATTACGAAAAAGCCCTGGCTGTTTTTGAAAAAACAATAGATCTCCTGATGACTCAAAAGAATGATCCTTCTTGGCTTTCCTCACAAATCGACGGGATGATTCGCATGGGCGGAGTTTATCTGAAAATGGAGGCCTTTGATAAGGCCCGTTCTTGTTTTGAACAAGCGCGCGACATTTTAAAGACCTTCCCGTCCGATCCCATTCGGGAAATGCTCCTCGACAATTTCCATGGCTATCTTTTGATTCACGAGGGAAAACTGGAGGATGCCGAAAATACCTTTGAGCAGACTCTGGAGAAATGGCAAAATGATTTTTCGAATGATGACAAGAAAAAGGTCACCAACAATGATCTGGGCATGGTGTATCTCCTAAAACACGAACACCCCAAGGCCCTAAAACAATTTCAGTCCGATCTGCTTTTTTACAAAAACCTGGGCGACACACTTCTCACGACCCGTTGCCATTATCATCTTGCCGAAACTTACGCCGCCTTAGACAACGACGAAAAAACAATCCAGCATTACAAGACCTGCGCCCTTCTGTGCCAAAAAAACAGAAACAAAGAACTACTTCTGCGAACTTATAATGGCTTGGGAAATGTTTACATCAAAAAAAAGGATCATGATAATTCCCTTCAGTATTATCGCCGAGGCCTGACCCTGTGTGAAAATATCGGCGACATGAAAAGTCATGCCGCCATTTCGATCAACATGGGGCTGATTCATAATCAGTTAAAAGAATTGGATCATGCCCTGACTTACCTTCAACCCGCCATCACTTTTTTTAAGCGGATTCCCAACAAATCGGCCTTTGACTGGTTTTACCTCTACCGCGGTCTTTTAGAAATCGCGGATGTCAAAAGACAACAAAAAAGCTTCGATGAATCAGAGTCTCTTTTGGATGAGGCCCTCACCACAATCTCGCAATCTGAGAGCCTGACACAACAAAAATTTTGGGTCTATGCCATCAAATGTGAGTTGGCCATCGAACAGGGCCAGGATCACAAGGCCAAGAGATGGTTCCAACAACTCAACGGTCTGACACTCGACGCAGAACAGCGCCACAAACTAACAAGTCTTAAAGAGCTTCTCGAACCTCTAGAGCTGACCAGTCGACCGACAACAATCACATCAGTCATTCCTGATGAGGAGGATTTTATGAAATCACCCTATGCCTCTATTTTGGAAATCAACAAGATCATCAATGCCGAAACAGATCTTAAGTTTATTCTCAAAACCGTCATCAGTTACGCCCTGAGACTTTCAAAGGCCGCTGCTGGTTGTATTCTTCTCCTGGATGCCAATAAAAATCTTGAGGTGGCCGCTTACACTCACATGGACATGTCCGATGAGGAACAATCGATCAGTCGTTCGATCGCCTACAAAGTCCTTGAGGCGACAAAACCACTCATCATCGCTGATGCCCAAAGCGACAAGGATTACTCCTCTGAAAAATCCGTGGCCCACCTCAAATTGCGATCTGTTCTAGGCATTCCCATTACCTCAAAAAATATCCCCATTGGGGTTCTTTATCTTGATAACAAATTTCAACCACAAGTTTTTTCGAACGTCGATCTTGAAGTCTTGCAGGCCTTTGCGGAACAAGTCGGCATTGCCATTCACAATGCCCAAATTTTCAAGGGCCTCGAATCCAGACAAGTGGAGCTCTCCGAAAAGATTGATCACTACGAACATATGATCCAATCCAATCAGATCATGGGCGAAACCAAATTCAATTATGACGATATCGTGGGTCATAGCAAGCCCATGCACGAGATTTTTCAACTCCTCGACAAGATTACCGACACGGATTTATCCGTCTTTATTCATGGAGAGTCGGGAACGGGCAAGGAGCTGATCGCCAAGGCCCTCCATTTTAACAGTCAACGCTCCAAAAAACGTTTTGTCCCCGTGAATTGCGGGGCCATTCCCGCCAATCTGATGGAGAGCGAGCTCTTTGGCCACAAGGCCGGTTCTTTTACCGGCGCCCTTCGTGACAAAAAAGGTCTCTTTGAAGAGGCTGATGGGGGGACACTTTTCTTGGACGAAATCGGAGAGCTGGATATCAATCTCCAAGTCAAGCTCCTCCGTGTTCTTCAAGAAGGAGAGGTCACGCGCATTGGCGAGACCCATCCAGTAAAATTTGATGTGCGTGTGCTCTCCGCTTCCAATAAGGACATTGAGTTGGCCGTCAAAGCGGGAAAATTTAGGCAGGACCTCTTTTATCGTCTCTGTCCCATCCGGATCGATCTTCCTTCCTTAAATAACCGAAGAGAAGACATCCCCTATCTTGTCAAACACTTCGTCAAGAAATTTTCACCCCAAAAGGAAAAGCGTATCAGTTCTTCCCTGTTTAAACTTTTGATCGAATATGAATGGCCGGGAAATGTTCGAGAACTTGAAAACTTGATCCAAGTCTGCTGCGCCTTGGCCGATCAGGATACCATTGACATCGCCACCGTCCCTCAAAACTATCCCCTCTTCAAAAATAAAATACTTCCTTCAAAACCATCGGACTTTTCCCTCTTTCCCAAGGAACCATCGCCCTCTTCCCCATCAGGGATCCCCATCGATCACGGAAACAATTACGACAGCCATCTGAATTGGTATGACTATGAAAAAAGGATCATCGCCAAGGCCCTCTTATTTTTTGGTCACGACGTCAAGGAAACGGCCGCTTCCCTTGGACTGGCCATCACTACCTTGTATAAAAAAATCAGGGAGTGGGGTCTTGGCGACAAAAATCATCTTCTCTATCAATCAAATTTCCAATATACCCAGGGAAAGCCGATCCAGGCCTATATCCCCGAGATCTTTCGGGCCGCCCTGAAATCCTGCGGTGAAAAACCTTATCGCGCCATCAATCAACTTAAAGTCAGCCAGGGTTATTTTTATAAGATTATGAAAATTGCTGGCGGCGAGACCAGAGGAGACCCAGGAGGGCCGCCATCAGGATCACCGGGGTAAGATAAGCCGGAATCTCACCTACCGGCGACTGAGACAGTGCGAGTCCCACACCGGTGTTGTGAAATTGCTCAAAAGTTGTGACCGTCAGATATTGCTTTTTTAAGGGTAAGATAACCCCTACGGTCCCCAGGAAGCTTATGCCCAAGGCCATCCACGGGAGGATAGGGTGGATTTTCCCCAATTCGGTCTTGAGAAAAAAGCCAAAGATAAAAACCAGATAATAAAAAAGAAGTGTGTACCCGATCATCCAAGGGGGGATCGTTTCGGCCTTCAGGAAATACATAAACATCCAATCCGGGGCAACGAGATAAGAATAGATGACGGTAAAATTAAATAGGGTGAGGACCAGCAGGCCCACCACAAAGGCCCTGGTCCTGCAGACACTTCTCCCTCCAGGAACTTGTCCCCCTTTAATGCCAAACCCAAAAAAGAGTCCCATGAAGATAAGAAAGGGCCAATCAATGATAAATGTGGGAATCACCCCCTTACTCTAACAGACTATTAATGGATTTAACGCGATCCCTTCAAAATGTACAGAAAAAACAAAACCCTACAATTCAAAATCCAACACGATCGCATCATGATCCGAGACCTTTTTGTCTTGGTGCCTCAAATGCCTCATCACCCTGGGGGAGACAGAAGGGCCATTGGGAGAGGAAGGGATTTCTTGATCACGCACGACCTTGAGGCCCCGGGTCGCAAACCAGTCGAGCTTAAAATTGCACTCTCCCCCATGGGGCCTTAAGGCCCATTCAACAAAACGAAAACACCAGTGAGGAATCCACTCGCGAAGGTTTTTAAACTGGGCCATGTCCTCCACACTATAATGAAGGGTGCCCTCACCGGTCTGATTGGCGTTTTTATAATCAAAATCGTATTTTTCAATGGAGTTAAAAAGCCCTTTTTCAAACCTCCGATAAGGGTGGGGATAATGATTTCTAATCATATTTCCGGTCCCCATCGCGACACGGACCCAAAAACCAAAGATCGCCCAAAAGGCCCGGGACGAATCATACGTACTCGTATTCCAGTCACCCCCAATGAGCGTGGACCCTCCCCTGTATTTTTGGAGCGTGTCCAAAATACAACGCATCTGTAGGGCCCGATGAGACTGTGTGGATCGCGCATCGAGATGGGCGCAAACGGCTTTGACTTTTTTCTGGGGAAAACAGATCGAGGCAATCAGGGCCCGCTGACTTCCCAAGCGCTTTTCACGCCCCCGCATCTTGTCATGGGCATTTTTTAAGACCTCGATCTCGGGATCCTCGATGGGATAACGCGACAGGATCGCATTGCCATGGATCCCCAAACTATTTTCTCCCTCAAATTCATGCTCGACCCCACAGCCCTTGGCGAGATTGAGGTAAGACGGGGCAAAAAAGTAATTCATCCCCAAGGCGTCGGCCATCTCGCGGGCCACATTGCGATTCCCCGATCGGGCCATGCCAATATCCGTCTCCGTGACCAAGAGGACATCGGCCTCCTTCAAAATAGGGTGGGTCCTCAAGATATGATTGATCCCTTCGAGATGAATCCCCCGTTCCACGTTCCAGGCCACGGCCCGATAAAAAGGCTTGAGGGCGGGATGATCAATAACATTGTAGAGTTCATAACTATTGAGAAGGGCCTCGATCCGGGGTTTGAGTTCCTGATAAAGGGAGGAGGATTCTAAATCCTTGGTCGACCTAAAACGACCAAGATCGGGGATGTAGAGGTGTAAATCGTGATCGAGGGCCGTTGTCATGGAGAAGGAAACTAGCCGGATTACAGGGAGAAATCAAGGAGAGAAAGAAAAAATGTTTGTCTAACTCATTGAAATATAGTCCGTTTTAAATATTTAGGATCTTTAAAATCACGGGAAGTTGATCAGGGGGTCCCTTCCTTTATAGGGGTGGCAGGAGATCTTGGGAAATCCCTCCCTGATCCAGGAGCCAAAGACATCTAAGACAATGATTTCCGTAGAATAATGCCCCAAATCGATGAGGGGAAAGTCGTGGAGGCCCGCCTCCAAGGCCCCATGATATTTGACATCTCCCGTGACATAACAATCCGCCCCCACCTTTTTCGCAACCTCCCAGTAACCCGCCCCACTCCCCGAACAAACGGCCACAGTTTTTATCAACACCTTTGGATCCCCGACATAGCGCAGAGAGGTCGGACAGAAGGATTTTTCTATGTTTTTCAAAAAATCTCCCAATGTGGTTTTGTGGGGAAGGGACCCCCATCGCCCCAGCCCTGCCCTTTCATACCCCGGTCGACTGGAGGGAATTAAGGGGAGGATTTTTTTCAATCCCAGGCGATGGGCCAGGGCCTCGTTGAGTCCCCCCGGTGCCACATCGCAATTGGTGTGGGCCACAAAGACCGCTATCTTTTGTCCGACAAGAATTTCCAGCATCTCCCCCAACAATTGATCATCACGAATAGAGGCATAGGACTGAAAAATAAGGGGATGATGGACGACGATGAGTTCGGCCCGAATCGCTATCGCCTCTTGGATGACATCGGGGGTGACATCCAGGGTCAAAAGAATCTTTGTGACTGTATTGTCCCTTCGTCCCACATGGAGACCGATGTGATCCCAAGGCTCTTGCAACTCCGGGGGCATTTTTTCCTCCAGGACTGCGACAATATCGGCAACTGTTGTCATGTCTTTCTCCGAAGGAGAAACCTACAAAGGTTCCTTCCTTACATTGTCCCAACGCCGTTGGGGCATATTTTTCTCCTTATTTTTATCTACCAAGACCTTCCTGGAAAGAAAAGGTTAATCCTCTTTCACCTTAGAGTAGACTTCGGATCAGGGAAATGCGTATAATGGGCCCATGCCCCGCCTCACTTCGCGCCTCGTTTCGCATCTCTGATGCTTCAATCGTACTTGAGCTCTGCGAAAGTGCAGGCGCTTCAGTGCACCAAGTCAGTGACTTGGTGGCGGCGGGACTATGTGAGGAAGAAACCATCATAGGTTTCTCCTTCAGCGAAGCAGTACTTTAGTGCGGAGAAAGTCATGCCTCTCGTCGAAAAAGGAAAGCAGATCCAGTATTTCGTCTCCACGGGGATATGGGACCTCAATTACGAAAAGGCCCCGTGGCAAAAACGCCTGGCCATCAATTGCTTTCGCATCCTCTCCATGATTGCCCATGGGGCCTCGGAACACAAACTCCTGGTGCGCTCGACGGCGCTGGCCTATACGACCCTCCTGTCCATAGTCCCCCTGTTGGCCGTGAGTTTTTCCCTCTTCAAGGCCTTTGGCGGGCTAGAGGGGGCCATGGGAAAGATCCAGACCTTTATTATTAGCAATCTCACCCCCGGCACCGGAGAAAACATCACACAGTACCTCGATCAATTCATAAGTCGCTATCACTCAGGGGCCGTCGGGGGGATTGGATTTCTTGCCTTACTTCTTACCGTCATCGCCCTTCTTACAAGTATCGAAAGGGCCTTTAATGAAATCTGGGGGATCCAAAAAAATAGGAGTTTTATCCGCCGCGTCACTTCTTATTGGGCCCTCATCACCATCGGACCCGTCCTCTTGGGTCTGTCGATCACCATCACGGCCAGCCTCCAAGCCTCAGGTATTGTTCAGGGGGTATTGGGTTCCAGCGGTTTGGATCGCTTTCTCGTGGGAAAGCTCCCCTACCTTGTCACCTTTTTTCTCTTTTCCACCCTGTATCTCATTATGCCCAATACCAAGGTCACCGTAAAATCGGCGGCCATCGGGGGTGTCGTGGGGGCCTTTTTGTGGGAAATCGCCAAGTGGGGATATACCCTGTATGCCGCCAACATGATCACTGACAGCAAGATCTACGGATCGCTCGCGGCCCTTCCCCTCTTTTTGGTTTGGCTTTATTACAGCTGGATTGTCGTCTTGATCGGGGCGGAGGTGGCCTTTGCCCATCAAAATATCCAGACCTACAAATATGAAAAACAAGAAGGACAGATCAGTTATTGCCATCGCGAATTTATCTCCCTGCTGATACTCAGTCTGATCGGCAAACACTATGACCTCAATAAACCCCCGGTCACCTCTTTGCAGCTGGTCCACTCTTTGGCCGTTCCCATCCGTGTCATCAGAGAGATTCTTTTTCAACTGGAGGAGGGAGGTTTCATTATCGATGTGGGGAATGATGAGGCCAATGCCTACATCCCTGCCCGTCCCTTAGAACACATCTCCATTGAATCGGTCCTTGATTTTCTGCACAATTACGGAGGACGCAAGATCTCCATTCACGATGGGATTGAAAAGACACGGATTGAAGAAATCATGAAACAAATCAGTGCCGCGACGGCAACGGCCTGCAACAAATTGACACTGGCCCAAATGGTTCATGAGATGAGTAAAGAAGGTGAGATGATTTCCCTTCGTCCTCGCTAGCAGGATGTCCCCCTTATGCCATATATAACGTGTTTTTTCCTGGTGGTCCTTTCTCTCGTTTGTCCCCATTTTGCCTCCTCGCAAGAAAAATCCCCTCCCCCCCAATTTTTTATTGAAGGGGATGGGGAGGTCGTCCTTGAAAATTCCCATACACAGATCCGGAAGGTGATTCGATATAAGGATGCAAAAGGGGGGAATCTCAAAAAAATACAAAGAGAGATTCAGGAGATCTTCGGTTTGGAAAAACCCGCGCCGGCAGACAAGATTCACCTAAGACTCATCGCCCTCTTAGACGCCCTCCAAGATCACTTTAAGGAAGAGGTCCTTTTGATTATCTCAGGATATCGCAGCCCCGATTACAATGAACACTTAAGGACGCAAGGAAAGACCGCGGCCAAAGCGAGTTTGCATCTTGAGGGGATGGCCGTGGATGTTATTTTCCCAAGATCTCCCGCCAGAAAGGTCTGGAAATATGTTCGTTCCTTAAATTGTTGCGGCGTCGGCTATTATTCCGGAAAATCCGTCCATATTGATATCGGGCCGACACGTTTTTGGACCCGAAAATCGGCAAAGACAGACCTTGATATCTCGGCCCACAATAAAAAGATATTTGTCACCACCCATCGCGATATCTACTACCCCGGCGAAAAGATGATCATCGATTTTGGCGGCGTCACCGAGTATCCCTTTGGGATTGAAATCGACTGGGAGATCTTTCCCCTGAATGACACCTCGGAGACCCCCCTCTCAGCCCTCTTTCGCCCCCTGTCTCCCCAAGAGGGATGTCTCCTGCGCCATCAAAGGGGGCATACGAAGAATATCGCCTGGAGAATCCCCCACGATCTCCCCCCCGCCCCCGATCATACCTACTTTTTCCGCCTCCGCTTCTGTGACAAACCCCATGAATCCATGCCTGATTTTATTGACTCCAAGACCATCAAGGTATTACCTTCCAAGACCAAAACCTCCCGATATCTTCGCGAACCGGGATATGAGGTGTTGGAAGAGGACGATGTCGTAACCTTTATTGACATTCCGGAATTTGCCGCGTCGGCCTTTATCTCTTCGCCATGACAGGGGAAGAGGCCTTGAGGATCAATAATGACACTGCACAACATCTTTTCATGGTCCAAATCCCGCGATGAGACATTTCGTGAGTGTCCCCGCCAGTATTTTTTCCACTATTATGGTTCCTGGGGGGGGTGGGAAAACAACGCCCCCGATCGTGTACGTGAGGCCTATATCCTCAAAAAATTAAAAAGCCGTCATATTTGGGTGGGTGAAACTGTTCATCATTTTATCGAAAAAATGATCAAGCAATATCCCGCGAGTCAGGACATCAAGTTGGAAGAATTTTCTCATAAAATGACGGAACAGATGCGAAACGAATTTAAGGCCTCACGCAATGGAGACTATCGAAAATTCCCCAGCAAGGTCTTGGGCCTCTACGAACATGAGTATGGGCAAAATATCTCCGACGAAAAATGGAAGGAGATGCATGCCCTTGCTTTAAGATGCCTGACCCAATTTGCCAACGTCCTCTTTCCCGAGCTCGTCCAACCCGTCGATCCCGAATATTGGCAGATCATTGAGCACCTCTTGACCTTTGAAGTCGACCAAACCCCCGTCTATGTCAAAATTGATTTCTGCTACAAAAATAGTGACGGTGTCTCTATTCTTGACTGGAAGACTGGCAAGAGCGAGGATGTGGACAGCGATATCCAGCTTTCCTGTTACGGCCTCTTTGCCCACCAGCACTTCAACATCCCCATTGACAAGATCCGCATGATGGAATGCAATGTCAATACCGGAAAAAATAAAGAGTCCTCCCTCATCCCCGCCAAGATCGACTTTATCAAACACTACATCAAAAACAGTATCGGACGGATGCGGCAGATGCTGGTCGATGTGAGCCGCAATACGACCACAGAAGAGGATTTCCCCTTTACCGACAATGAACGGACGTGCCGTTTTTGCAATTTTCAAAAAATCTGCCCCAAGTTTTCTTAAAATGAAGGCGATGAAATTGATGGGCAATAACATTTTCTTTCGCTTTAGCTCAAAATCCTCCACTGCCGGATTTTGAGCAGCAAGAAAAATCAATAACATAGAGGCAGACCAGAGTCAGAGACTCTGGTACCTGGGGCACCAGTGGTGCTGATCCGTAAGGTGATCTAAAGCCGCCCATCGCATCTCCGATGCTTCAGGGTCTCAAGCCTCCGGCTTGAGGCTCAAGAAAAGTTATTGCCCATCAATTTCATTACAGCTTAAGGAAGTCGCTTTTTTCACTCCGCAAAATCCTCTAACTTTATTTCCTTGGAATCGCCGGGCCTGTTGGATATACTGCGCCCATGATCGTCGGTCTCACAGGCAAAAATGGTTCCGGCAAGGGGGAAGTGGTTAATTTTCTCTCTCAGGCGGGCTTCATCGCCTCCTCACTCTCAGACATCCTCCGTGAAGAATTGAAAAACCGCCAAAAAAGGGTCACGCGCACAAACCTGATCGCCCTCGGCAAGGAGCTTCGCGAAACTCATGGCCTGAGTGTCCTGGCCGACAAGATGCTTCTCAAAATCCAGCCTGATAAAAACTTTGTGATCGATTCGATCCGAAATCCTGCCGAGGTGAAGGCCCTCAAAAAATTAAAAAACTTTTACCTGATTGACATAACCGCCACGGAAAAGGTTCGTTTTGCCCGCGTCAAGAAACGCAAACGGGAAAATGATCCAAAGACCCTACGGGAATTTCGCCGCCTGGAACGGGCCGAGACACACAGCAAGGATCCGGCCAGCCAGCAACTGATCCAGACGGCAAAGCTCTCCGATTTTAAAGTCGCCAATAACGGGACATTGGATCAGTTTCAAAATCGCCTCCGTCACACCATTCAAAAAATCTCCCAGTTGATCAAACGTCCCGGCTGGGACGAATATTTTATGAACATCGCCCTTCAAGTCGCCTTAAGGAGCAATTGCATCAAGCGCAAGGTCGCCTCTGTCCTCGTCAAGGACCGGCGAATCATCGCCACAGGCTATAACGGCACCCCGAGGGGGATCAAAAACTGCAATGAAGGGGGGTGTCCGCGGTGCAATGACCTTGTGTCTTCAGGCACCCAGCTGGGGGAGTGTTTTTGCTCCCACGCGGAAGAA
>Ga0156096_173_pt2 | contig 19244 bp, 22 predicted proteins | sample RifCSPlowO2_02_FD_107749 | JGI IMG/M metagenome (GOLD analysis project Ga0156096, IMG submission 107749) | Deltaproteobacteria bacterium RIFCSPLOWO2_02_FULL_50_16
GATCTGTGACGAGGCCGACAATCCCCATCTGGATATCCATGACATCCCTCAATTTTTCAAACACGTCTTGGAACGCGTCCTGTGGGAGCGCGATCTCCACTTTCAAACACATACGACCATCGACACGCTGGATTATTCGGGGACCCGTCTCCATCAGGGATCCAAGCTCGTCATCACCGCCACGGGATCGCGACGGCGAGGGCTCGCCACTCAACTTCCCAACGATGTCCAGTGGCCTGAGGGGTTTCACAATCCCCGGATGGGACTCCCCGGCATCCTTGTGATCCAGGGGCCCCCTTTTTCCAGCAAAGAGGAAGAAGGTCCGCGCCTCAAAAAATTTTGCGACATCCTCAAACCCCCGACGGGACAACTCTCATCCTGTCCCCTCATTATCATTGTCGATGACAGTGAGGAGGCGACACGGACCTTGAATAATTTATTATGGATCCCCTTTACCCGCTCCAACCCGGCGAGTGACATTTATGGTATCGACGATTTTACCGAAGACAAGCACTGGGGGTGCCGTGGCCCCCTCGTCATCGATGCCCGGATCAAGCCCCACCACGCCCCCATCCTTGAAGAGGACCCTCAAGTCGTCAAAAGGATCGAGGCCCTTGGGACTCGTGGCCAACCGCTGCACGGGATAATCTGAATCATGACAAAGATCTCGTTTTATCTTTGTAAAGAAGCTATTCAATAAGCTCCTTGACGATCGATTTATTATCATATATGATAATAGTATGGAAATTTCCTCATTATCGGGGCACATTAGGAAGCTCCGGAAGAAATCTGGGCTTTCTCTTTCGGAGTTGGCAAAACGTGCCAACACCTCTGTTCCGGCACTTTGCCGGTATGAGACTGGCTGGGAACGTTTTGAGTTCTATACGCTGGACAAGATCGCCTCGGCCCTTGGGTTCAGTCTTCATATAAGCTTCAAATCACTCGACCCTGCCTCCTTCTCCAAGAATCCTTCTGACGTCATTAAAAAGATCAAGCGACTATTTTGGGATCACAGATTAAAAAAAAGCGATCTTGGGAAATATCCTGTATGGATTACCGAGCGCGTTATAGAATACGGTAACCTCGATGACGTGCGAATACTCACGAATTATTTTGGCAAAAAGGTCTTTCTAGGCCATGTGTCAAACTGCAGATTTAACTCATCCAAGACCAAGGTGTTTTGGGAGGCTATTTTGGAAAAAGAGGGTATAGAATGCACAAAAAGGCCCTTCCGAAGGGAAGCGAAAAACTACTGATGAGGTTTGAGAAAAAATCGTCATTTGAACTCGCAGGATGGGTGTTGGCTGGTGGGACCGGCCTCGCGCTGCAGATCGGCCATCGAGTATCGGAGGACTTTGATTTCTTCCGCACAGACAAATACCAAATAAAGAGACTTCATGAAACCGTAAAAGAGATCGGCACCTATGAAACCCTTCAGGAGGATGATAAAACACTTACTGTCATGGTTTCGGGAATTAAGACGTCGTTTTTTTGTGTCCCGGATCCTTTTATCTTCAAGACAATCCCGTATAGATTCTTTTCCATTGCCGATATTCGCGATATAGCTCTGATGAAACTTATTGCCATATCCGGGCGCGGGAGTAAAAAGGATTTTATTGACTTGTATGCAATCCTCCGCAAGAAGATCACCCTGCAAGAACTTGTAGGCTTAGTGCCCCGGAAATACGGCAGCGGTAGGGCCAATATCTATCACATCTTAAAAAGCCTTACATATTTTGACGATGCAGAGAAGGAACCGGTCCCCCGTATGCTGGAGCCGTTCAACTGGAATGAGTGCAGGAATTTCTTCATAAGACAATCTCACCGTATGATTCTTATGGTCTGACCATCCGCCCCCCTGTTCCTCGCTTGATCTTGATTTCCTACTCTGCTAGGTTTGACTGATGCACCCAAAGACGCTTTTTGACAAGGTCTGGAACCGACATGTCGTCACCACGCTCCCCCATGGGGCCGACCTCCTTTATATTGATCGCCATCTGGTCCATGAAGTCACCTCCCCCCAGGCCTTTGAGGGACTTCGTCTCAACCACCGAAGGGTTCGTCGTCCGGATCTGACCTTTGCCACCATGGATCACAATGTCCCCACTGTGGACCGCCATAAGATTGATGACCCTATTTCCAAGGCCCAAATCGAGACCTTAGAAAAAAACTGCAAGGAATTTGGAGTTTCATTATTTGGACTGGATTCTCAAAATATCGGGATTGTCCATGTCATCGGACCCGAACTCGGTCTGACACTCCCGGGGACCACGATCGTCTGCGGCGACAGCCACACAGCCACCCATGGGGCCTTGGGGGCCCTGGCCTTCGGCATCGGCACCTCCGAGGTCGAACATGTCCTCGCCACCCAGTGCCTCGTCCAAGACCGGCCCAAGACCTTTAGGGTCGATTTTTCGGGGAGGCCCCAACGGCACGTCACCGCCAAGGACTTTATTTTAAAATTCATCGGCGAGATCGGGACGGCCGGAGGGACGGGGTATGTCTTTGAATTTGTTGGAGACGCCGTCCGTGCCCTCAGCATGGAGTCGCGGATGACCCTTTGTAACATGGCCATCGAAGCCGGTGCCCGGGCCGGAATGATCGCCCCCGATGAAATAACCTTCAATTATATCTCCCTCGGGGATCGCCCCTATGCCCCCAAGGGATTGGACCTGGAAAAGGCGATGGCCTCCTGGAAGACCTTGGCCACAGAGGAAGGCGCTCATTTTCATCACGAATACGGCATCGATGTCTCCTCCCTAGCCCCCCAGGTCACCTGGGGCACCAATCCGGCCATGGTGACGGATGTCTCTGGAATCGTCCCCGACCCCAAAAATGTAAAAATGGTGCCTCCCCCTGATGCCCAAAAGGCACTGGAATACATGGGTCTCAAGCCCGGGACCCGGATCACCGAGATCCCTATTGATGTCGTCTTCATTGGGAGTTGTACCAATGGCCGCATTGAGGATCTGAGGGCCGCAGTCCACGTCATGAAGGGACACAAGGTGTCTCCCAGGGTTCAAACACTGATTGTCCCGGGGAGCGACGCCGTCCGTCGACAGGCCGAGGCCGAGGGTCTTGACAGGGTTTTCAAAGAGGCGGGGGCCGAATGGCGCCTGCCCGGTTGCAGTATGTGTCTCGCCATGAATCCCGACAAACTCAAACCAGGGCAACGCTGCGCCTCTACCTCCAACCGCAATTTCGAGGGGCGTCAGGGCAAGGGGGGACGAACACACCTGGTCAGCCCCGAAATGGCGGCCGCCGCGGCCATCGAGGGGCATTTTGTGGATATTAGAAAATGGCAACAATGATGAGGATGTATGAAACCTTTTAAGACATTTACGGGAAAGATCGCCGTCATTGATCGCGGCAACATCGACACCGATCAGATCATCTCCAAGGAACACCTCAAATCCATCCAACGTACGGGATTTGGGGAACACCTCTTTTCAGACTGGCGGTATTTGGACAATGGAAGGCCCAATCCCGATTTTGAACTCAACAAGCCCCAATTTAAAGAGGCGTCGATCCTGGTGGCCGGCAATAATTTTGGTTGCGGCTCTTCTCGTGAACACGCCGTCTGGGCTATTGATCAATATGGGTTTAAGACCGTGATCGCCCCAAAAAAGGGGGAGATCCCCGCCTTTGCCGATATCTTTTTCAACAACAGCGGCAAAAACGGCCTCCTCCTCATTGAACTGGGCGAAAGGGATGTCCAAGAGATCATGAAGGCGGTGGCCCAAGAGGAGGGGTTGACGGCCACGATCGACCTCGACCACCAAAAGATCACCCTCCACCCAGGCGCTGGCGTCCAAGTGTATGATTTTTCTATTGATCCTGCCTTAAAAGAACGCCTTATGAAAGGCCTCGATGATATTGGGCAAACAGAACAATACCTAAAGATCATTGAACAGTTCGAGGCCCATCATGCCACCCAGTTCCCCACTTAGAGGGGTTATCCACTCCCTCCTCTCCCCATCCCGTTCGCAGCATCCTCGCAGAGCTCGGATACCCTGAAGCCCCAGAGGGGCGATGGGAGCTCACGGGACCTGAGGCATCAGCACCTTCGCAGAGCTCAGGTGTGATTGATGCACCAGAGACGCGTGACAAGGCGCTGATCCGTGGGGAGAAGGAAATAAGGTAACCCCGCGGCAAGAGATCTGTGTTGGTCCAAGACTCTAAAATAGGGGCTTGGATGGTGCGTCATAAGGTGCGTCATAATTTTCGCGAAAATTCATAGACATCAACAAAGGAATTTGCTACGAGCCCTAGGTTGTGTTCGAACCATTCATCCCTACATTCTATTTAGGTATCGGCGGCCTGGGTCCTTGGGAACTCGGCATCATTCTTGTCATCGTCATCGTCGTTTTTGGGGCGGGGCGTCTCCCAGCCATTGGTTCTTCGATAGGTCAGGCCCTTAAAAATTTCAAAAAATCAATCCAGGATAAAAGCGGCGATAAAGATAAACTCGACAATAACCACAACTCACAAAATCCAAACAACTCGAAAGATTCCTAACATGGCCAATGCCTTTGACATCAGCTTGCTTTTGCGCTTTTTGCCTTTATTGTCCCAAGCCAAGGGACATTTTCTCTTGGCCGGCCGTGAGGCCCTCTTGGGATTCGACAAAATACTCGAAATAACCCTTGAGCAAGTCTCCACCACCTCGCCAGGCCCCCTTCAAACCCTTCAACCCATTGCCCACAACCTTAAAGACTTTATCAAGATCCTTTTGAAGGAATTGCCGGAGTCCCCTGAGACCAGGGGTCCTGGATTTGAGGAGATGAAACATGCGGTTTTTGATGCCATCCTCGATGTCTTGCGAGAGGAGATCGTCCTGACGACGACGATGGAAGATTCGGACAAAAAACGTCACAAATTGGAGGCCTTAAGGGCGATTGAAAGGGTCCTCATGAGAGAACGCGGGGATGGAGGCGAAGAGGGGGCGGTGGATGAGGCAACCTCCATGACAAAGATGCGCACCACTCACAGGGTCACAAAGTTGCGGAGTATTCAGGGGAGACGATTATGACAAATCCAGAAAAACCACGGGTGATCAAACGCTATCAAAACAGAAAACTCTATGACACCAAGGCCAGTCGCTATGTCACCCTCGACGATATTGCAAAACTGATCCAATCCGGGGAGGATATCAGCATCATCGACAACAGCACTCGTGAAGACCTGACGGCCGTAACCCTGACCCAGATCATCTTTGAACAGGAAAAGAAAAAGAAGAGCCTTCTTCCCCTCTCCGAACTTAAAAACATCATTCATAGCGGAGGTGAATCCCTCGTTGACTTCTTTCAAAAATCGATCGAACCCGCCGTGTCTTCCATTTCCCATGCCCGTAATGAGGCCGAAAGGTATATCGACAAGATCCTGAAAAAAGGTGATGATTCTATTGACGAAGTACGCTCTTTTATTGATGAAAAGGTCAAACCTACGTTCGAAAATGTCTCCTCTCTTCCCTCCGTGCATGCCGAAATGCGGGGATTGCGCAAAAAAATCGAGCAGCTTGAAAAAAAGCTCAAGAAATACGAAAAAATCTGATGGGCGTTTGGTTGCTCTCCCTCTCTAAGTCTGCTAAGAGTCCAGTAGGACCATGAAATCTGATTTGTTTCTTAAGAAAAAATTGCTTGTCATCACAGGCAAGGGCGGGGTCGGAAAATCGACGATCGCCGCCTCTTTGGGTCTCTTGGCCGCCTCCCAAGGACGAAAGACCTTGATTGCCGAAATCAATACCCAGGGCCAAATGGCCGGTTTTTTCAACAAGCCCCCCCTTAAATATTCGCCCAGCCTTTTGGCCCCCAATCTTTACGGCATCAACATCTTCCCGAAAAAATCATTTGAGGAATACGTGCTCCTGCAAATCAGGTTTCGAAAATTATATAGCCTCGTCTTCGAAAACAGGTTTGTGAGTTATTTTATAGAAGCCACACCGGGATTGGCCGAACTCATGAGTATCGGTAAAATTTATGCCCTCATCAAGGATTATGACCTTGTGATCCTCGATGCCCCCGCCACCGGTCACGGTTTTTCGCTCCTTCAGGTCCCGTCTGTTGTGGCCGGGGCCGTCCGTGTGGGCCCCTTGAAATCGGAATCTGAAAAAATCGAATCCTTGCTAAAAGACGCCGAAAAAACCACGTTAATCGCCGTGAGTCTCCCCGAAGAGATGCCCGTCAACGAAACCTGCGAGATGGCACAAAAAACAAAATCTCAGTTGGGGCTGTCCATAGAGGCCGTGATCATCAATCAGGTCTTCCCCGAACCCATGCCCCCCAGAGAGATTGCTCTTTTTCAGCGCTCAAAAAAACAGCTGGAGAGCGATCCCGACCTCCGTCCGCTCGCCACATGCATGGAGGCCTATCTCAATCGCTACTTCCTGCAACAAGATCATATTCAAACGCTGGTCACCACTTTCGGAGAGAAGAGGTGTCTCAAGATCCCTTATCAATTTAATGACCAACTGAAAAAAGGAGATGTTGAGAGAATCAGCGCCCTCCTCCATTCACAATTGGAGGCAATGGATTAATGAACCCGATTTTGGATAAATTATTGCCTCGGAAAAAGATCCTCATCACTTGTGGCAGTGGAGGGGTGGGAAAGACGACCATTGCCGCCGCCCTGGCTGTTCAGGCCGCTATGGAGGGAAAAAAGGCGATCGTCCTGACCATCGATCCCGCCAAACGCCTCGCCAATTCCCTGGGTCTCGATCAACTGGCCGACGAACCTCAAGAGATCAAGGCAGACATGTTTCCTCAAAAACCCCCAGGATCTCTATCCGCCATGATGGTGGACACGAAGCGGACCTTTGACCGCGTTGTCATCAAGTATTCGCACTCTCCTGATGCCAGCCGAACAATCCTCAACAACCGCCTGTATCAATACATGTCCAATATGCTCGCCGGCTCCCAGGAATACATGGCGATGGAAAAACTTTATGAAATCGCCCATGACTACGACTACGATCTCATCGTTCTCGACACTCCTCCCACCCGTCACGCCCTGGATTTCATCGAGGCCCCCAAAAAAATGATCAATATTATTTCTGACAGCATCCTCAAGTGGTTTTTGTCGCCTACCCTCTTCGCCAGCAAGGCGGGAATCAATATTCTCCGCCGCGGCAGCGAAAAAATCCTCTCCGTCTTTGACCGTCTTGCCGGATTTAAATTCCTCCATGAGCTCTCCGAGATGCTGCTCCTCATGTCTGAATTGCTGGGTGGGTTTCAAAACAGGGCCCAAGAGGTCTACAAACTGCTAAGACAGGAAGATGTTGGTTTTCTTCTTGTCACAACGCCTCAAAAAACAGCCCTTGAGGATGCCTTCTTTTTTTACAAAAAAATCCAGGATGAGGGATTGCCCTTCGCGGGGTTCATCATCAACCGCGTCCATCCCAACTTTCTTACGTCCAAAGATCCCTATGGAAACATCAAAAAGAAGTTTCCCAAGGAATTGGCCTCGATTGAAACCCCTTTACTTCAAACCCTGGATCTCTTTCAAAAAATGAACGCCCTCGATCAGCGGATGATTCAGAATCTGAAAAAGGAGACCCTTCTGTCCCGCAAAGGCCCCCAAAAGATCTTCTACAAAGAGATCCCCTTCTTCTCTTCGGATATCCATGATATTCGGGGATTGATCGATCTTAACCAGTGGTTGGCAAATCCTGTTCAATGAAATGACGGATGGTGTGGCGGTGTTCTTGTTCAAGATCCAAAAACCGGATCCCCATTCCTATAATGACTTCCACGTTTTTTCGGACAGGAGTGATTTCTGGTGGTTGTGCCTGTCTCACAATTTCACCTGTCGTCCGGATGAGCTGTTGATTGGGCAAACGAAAGGAGAGAAAAATCTTTGTCCCCATTTTTAAGGGGACATCATGTTCGAAAAATATTCCCCCCTCGCTGATATCTGTGGAATAAAAATAAATAAAGCCCTCTCCTTTTTCATCTTCGAAGACAATTTTGGTCCTCAGTGTCTTTCGTGGAAAGACCCTGCGTTCTTCTCCTGATGTCTTATTTTTTGCCACGCCTTTGGGCTCCTTGTCTTTGTATAACTTTTTTTGTTTTTTTCCTCTGAATCTGAGCCATCTGATTCACAAGCAAAATCAAATCATAGGGATAAAAGGGTTTGGGAACTACTGTCAAGCTCTTCATCGCCGCATATTCTTCCTTGAGATCCGCCCGATCCGCACTGCACAAGAGTAAGGTCGGAACACGCCCCCTTTGAAAAGAGGCCCCACGGGCAATGGCATTGCTATTGAGGATTAAGACATCGGGCTTTTCATGGGTTTTTAATCTGTTCAATTTTTCAATGGATTCAGCATATTGGAGGGCATATCCCTCCGAATAACCAAAGAGAAGGGTATACATATTGCGGGCCAATGCCGACTGGTCAATGATCAGCAGGTGAAGTTTTCGACGACGGGGCATGCATCCCTCCAAAAAAGTGACCTATTTCTCCCCAGACGATGGGGCCAAGATTAGCCCAAAGCCCCTCCAAACTCAAGACCCTAATCAGGGCCCCCCATGAGAAAACGGGGAGGGAATGATGGAAAAAATCCGGGTTATGGAAAAATGAAAAATCAATTTGACAAAGCCCAAAAAATCAAATAGATTCATGTATCTGTAAGATTGTTCGATGTTATTTGGGGGAAGTAGCGGCATTTTTTATAACAAAAATTTCAGAGGTCTTTTAACTTTTTCTTTATAAAATTTAAGGAGGTTGTGAAATGAAGTGCGTTAAATTTATATCACTGCTGGCTATGTCAGTCGTCCTGGCAGCCAGTCTCATGATCGTAGGGTGCGGCCAAAAAAGATCGGCAAAATCAGGCGCCGATACGGGTGGCAAGCGGATTGATTCCTTGCAAACCATTTATTTTGACTTTGACAAGTCGGATATTCGCGGCGACCAGAAAGATACCTTACAAGGCAATTCTCAATGGCTCTCGCAAAATAGCAAGACAAGGGTCACGATTGAAGGAAATTGCGATGAACGAGGCTCCGAAGAATATAATATCGCCCTCGGACAGCGTCGCGCCAACAGCGTGCGTAACTATCTCGTCTCCTCTGGCGTTGCCGCTGATCGTTTGAGCACCGTCAGCTACGGGGAAGAGAAGCCTACCTGCACGGATTCCAGTGAATCCTGCTGGGCTAAAAACCGTCGCGGTGAATTTACGAAGAAATAGGTTTTTGATACCTTAATCTCATAAAAACCACAGGGAATCGTTCATAATTCTCTGTGGTTTTTTTTCGTCAAAAAATTTTATTGCCAAACAAGGCTTTCCTCCCATAGTGTAGGGGCGATATGAAATCCCCGCTGATCATTGTATTTCTTATACTCCTTACTTGGCCCCAGGTTTCTTGGGCTGATCGAACGGACCTCCTTGAAAACGATCTGAAAGAACTCAAAACCACAAGTGCTACCAATAATAAGCGGCTCGCTGATGCCCTTGTTGATTTTGAGCAAATGAGACTCGAAATGTCCTCTCTCCGCGGCAAGTTTGAAGAAAACCAGCACTTTCAGGAAGAAGACGCCAAAAAGATACAAAAACACCTTGATGATATTGATAATCGACTTTCCGGTTTGGAAGAACGTCTCAATCTCTTCATGGATCAGATGCGGGATTGGACTCTCAATTCACCCGCTCAGGCCAAAAATGGGGATGCCATGAGATTGGACTATCAAAAGGCCTTTTCCGAAATGAGCTTGGGCAATTTTGATTCCGCCATTCAGCTCTTCAATAAGTTTCTGGTGAAATACAAAGCCTCCGCCTTAAGCGACAATGCCCAATATTGGAAGGCGGAATGTTTTTATGCCCTTAAGGATTATCAAAATTCCATCCTGGAATTCCAAAAAGTTGTTCAGAATTATCCGCAAAGTAGTAAGGTGTCCGATGCTATTTTGAAACAGGGTTTTTCTTTTTATGCCTTAAAAAGTTATGTGGAAGCCAAGGCCTTTCTTCAAAAAGTTCTTTCTCAGTTTCCAAAAAGTGAAAATGCCATAAAGGCCAAGGAAAAACTTGCCGCCATTGATGCCCTGCTGCTTCCCGCTACTTCTGAACCTCAGGCCAGTGCTACAGAGACTCCTGAAAAACCCCGTCCTCTCCCCTCAAAAATAGAATAAGGATATGCCCCCTGTCATCAAAACGGAAGATCTCTCAAAATCCTTCGGCAAAACCGAGGCCCTCCATCATCTTACTTTTGAAATACAAAAGGGCGAGATTGTGGGCCTTCTGGGTCCCAATGGTGCCGGAAAAACGACGACGATGCGACTGATAACGGGTTACTTAAAACCTTCAAGCGGGCGCATCTGGATTGAGGGGGAAGATATGGCACAGGCCCCCATGGCCTTTAAAGGAAAAATCGGTTATCTCCCCGAAAACTCCCCTTTATATAATGATCTGACAGTGCATGCCTCCCTTCAATTTGCCGCGGCCATTCACCTTATTCCAAAAAATGAACGAAAAGAAGCCATCCGAGCCGTCATGGAAAAAACCAGAATCGCCGATGTGGCCCATCGCCTCGTGGGCCATCTATCCCGCGGTTATCGGCAGCGTGTGGGTCTGGCCCAGGCCCTGATTCACAATCCTTCCCTCCTCATTTTGGACGAACCGACGATGGGCCTGGATCCAAAACAAATCATTGAAATCCGTGAATTGATTAGCTCTTTGGGAGGGACCTCTACCGTCATTTTAAGCTCTCACATCATGCAAGAGGTTCATGCCCTTTGTCATCGTCTCATCATTATCCACAAAGGTCGTATGGTGGGAGATGAGACCCCAAAAGGAGACGTTAAAAACTTGGAAGAGATGTTCTTGAGGTTAACCGACTCGTAAGGAGGGTGGTGGAAAATATGTTGGCCATCATTCAAAAAGATTTGAAGATTTTTTTCGCTGCGCCCTCGGCCTGGGTGATCATTGCCGGCTTTCTTTTTTTAAACGGACTTTCATTTGCCGCACAGCTGACAGACATCAACCCACAAGCCCTTCCCGAGGCCTCCATGCGGGGCATGATGTATTTTACCTCGATCATTCTTTTGTTCATCAGTCCATTTTTGACCATGAGGAGCCTGGCCGAAGAGGTGCGGACCGGCACAATGGAGTGGATCCGCACGGCCCCCCTCTCCAACATGACCCTTGTCATCGCCAAGTATCTTGCCCTGTTGATTATTTATCTCATCTTTCTTCTAGCCATGATTGAATTCCCCCTGATCCTTATTATCTTCGGCAAGCCCGACATCTTGCCCCTTCTTTCCTCTTTTTTTGGCCTTTTTTTACTCGGGTCCAGTTTCATTGCGATCGGATTATGGGCCTCCTCACTCACGCAAAATCAAATGGTGGCCGCCATCATCGCCTTCATCCTCCTCTTGGTCCTCTGGTTTCTGGGTGACATCGGTCATAATATCGGGGAAAAAATCTCGATTATCGCCCACATCCATAGTTTTGGCCTCGGCATTTTAGATCTCTCCGACGTATTTTATTATGTGGGGGTGAGTTGTCTTTTTGTTTTACTGACCTGGTTGCGATTGGAGAATCAGTGTTGATTTTAAGATTAAAAAAATATTTATCGGTCCTGGGGGCGATACTCCTTCTCACTGTTGGATTCTTACTCATCCACCGACAACTTTGGCGCTTTGACTTGACCCAATATAAGGAGTTTAGTCTTTCCGACCAAACACTAAAAATCCTGGCCCATCTAGAAACCCCCATCACGATCAGTGCCTATTTTCGCTGGAGTGATGAACCTGACGGCATTTTTATCCGCCGCAAGGTTCAGGACGTCCTCTTCGAATATGCCCGTCGTTCCCCAAAAATCACCTTTGAAATGATCAACCCCGATGCCGCCGTCGATAAGGTCATGAAGGAGGGAATCTCATCCGACGGAGTGATTCTTTTTCAAACCGCCCCCGAGGACAACAGTGATATTCAAAAAAAGATTGTTCATCAAACGGATCTCTTTGACTTTGACCTGTCCCTTCCCAACGTGCCCCCCCGCTTTATTGGAGAAAATCTTTTTACCAATGCCCTCCTCTCCATTACAGAAATCGAACAAAAAAAAATCTGTTTCACAACAGGCCATGATGAAAAAGATCCAAAAAACACGTCTTCCGACGGCATGAGTCGTCTGGCCCGGATGCTCGAACAGGAAAATTATCAAACAGTTTTCCTGTCCGGCATCCTAAAAAAATCCCTTCCTGATTCATGTCACTTGGTCGTCATTGCCGGACCTCAAAGGCCCTTTTCCCCGCAGGAAGACACGATCCTGCTCCACTATGTAAAATCAAATCGGGCCCTCCTTGTTTTGTCCGAAATCCCCCTGGACCTCCGTCAAACGTTCAACTATCTTCAGCTGTCCTTGGCCGATGATACGGTGATGGATCCGGAACGTCACTTTCTCGTCGGTGATCAGTACCCCTCCCCCCTCCTTGAAGAACATCCCATCACATCCTCTCTCATTAAAAAGGAATTTCACCCCATCTTTTATCTGGCCCAGAGCCTTTTCCTCCAAAATTCTGAAAAGACTTTTATCAAAACGACGCCCCTTTTAAAAACCTCGTCCACGGCATGGGGTGAGACCTCGTCGGAGGATCACAAGGGACCCCTGATACTGGGGGCCACCGTAGAAGAAACAGCCCCTGTCGCTGTTGTCTTTGGGGACTCTGACTTTATTGCCAATGGGCTCTTCAACATCCCAGGAAACCCGGATCTCTTTTTAAACAGTGTCGCGTGGCTCCTGCAGGAGAAAAACAAGATTTCCATCCGTCCCCAGCCCACACACTTCAGGGAACTTATCCTCAGTCAGACTCAAAGCCGTATCGTCTATTATGCCGTCCAGTTTGCCTATCCCCTGCTTTTTTTAACGGCGGCCTTCTTTATATGGTATCGCAGACGATCTCTGTGAGGAACGCCTATTTTAGTCTTTTTAATTCCTCTTCCACAATAGCCGGAAGGGCCTTGGGATGGGTCCAAAAACCGACATGTCGTCCATTAAGGTAAAGGGCCGGCGTCCCCTGGATATCCAGCTGACCCGCTATCTCTATATCTTCGGCGAGTCTTGCAGCGATTTCATCGGAGGCGAGACACTGGCTGAATTCCTCCTCGCTAAAATCGAGTTTTTTGGCCAAACGAAGAAGTGTTTTGCGGGATAATTTGTTTTGATTTTCAAAAACAAGGTCGTGATACTCCCAAAATTTTCCCTTCTTTTCGGCGCAGAGGGCCGCCTTGGCCGCCAAACAGGCCTGTCCATGCATGGATCTTTGTATCTTTGGATTACAACTCATATCCAGGGGATAGTTGACGTAGGTAATCTTGACATCATTCCGATAGGATCCCAGATAAGGCATCAGGCTAAAGGCGGCCCGCCTACAAAACGGACACTGAAAATCACTAAAATCAATAATGTGAATCTTGGCCTGGGGATTTCCTTTGGTCGGCTGGCGGGTTAGATTGATTTCTTGAACGGGTTGCTCAAAAAACTTTCCTAGAAACATCTGTTTGTTGAACGGCGGTGTCCGGGCATGAATATCCTTATTGAGGCCCTGAAAAAAGAAAAAGCCGACAACCCCCATGAGAATCATTCCAACAAAATATCGAAGAAAATGGGGGTGATCTTCAGCCGGTCTTGATTTATTAAAAATGTCCCTCACATAACCCGCAACAAATGAAGGGGCCTTTAAGGGATTGAGTTTTAACCCCACCAACACCACCACCAGAAAACCGAGATTGACCCCATAGGTCACAGCGCAAAAGATGCAGAGCGATGCCAATACATAGATAGAAATATAGGCGAAATAGGCCGAATACAATAACGATGCCAATGATGGAAAAAAAAGAAAACGAAAAATGGGGCGTCGCGCCTGCGGGACAAATAGGGCCCAAAGACTTATGATCCCGAAAAAAAGATAAAACAACACTCCCACCTCCGCCGTGAGCATCCGCCCTATCTTGGAATAAGAGGACATTAATGGGACGTCACAATCGACAAAGGAGGAAAGTGTGCAAAAACTCTTTCCCATAAAACCCTGTTTAAAGATCTGATAATGATGGTGGGTGAGATAGAGGCAGGCCCCCATCCCCACCAGGGACAACAACAATAATGCGAGAGTTGATTTTTTCATAAACTCCTCCCCACGGCCTCAGCGACCGGGCGAATTTTATTCATTAAGATCTGAAAATTTTCAAAGGTTAAGGATTGTCCCCCGTCGGACCAGGCCTCCTCGGGTTTGGGATGGACCTCTATCATGAGACCATCCGCCCCTGCCGCCACACTGGCCAAGGCCATCGGTGTCACATATTTCCATACACCGGTCCCATGGGAGGGATCAACCACAATGGGGAGATGCGTCTGCTCCTTTAATACAGGAACAGAATTCAGGTCCAGGGTGTTGCGCGTCGCTGTCTCGAAGGTTCGGATCCCGCGCTCACAGAGGATCACATGGGGATTGCCTCCACTCAAAATATATTCAGAGGCCAGAAGAAATTCCTTGATAAAGGTCGCCATCCCTCGTTTGAGAAAGACCGGTTTCCTGACTTTCCCCAGTTCCTTTAATAAGGAATAATTTTGGATATTCCGCGCCCCGACCTGAAAAATATCGGTATACCTTCCTACCAAATCCACCTCTCGCGGATTGGTCACCTCTGTAATGATGGGGAGTCCCGTTTCCTTGCGGGCCTTGGCCAAGATCTTTAATCCCTTTTCCTCCAGCCCCTGAAAATCATAGGGTGACGTGCGCGGTTTATAGGCCCCACCCCGAAGGACATGGGCCCCCGCTTTTTTTACGGCCCTTGCCGTGGCCAAGACCTGCTTTTCAGACTCCACGGAGCAGGGCCCCGCCATGATACATAATTTGGGTCCGCCGATCTCGACGCCGGGGGCAATGTGAATGATGGATTTTTCCTTCTTTACCTCACGACTAGCCAACTTATAAGGTTTTGAAATGGGGACAACGGATTCTACACCTTCAAAACCCTGCAGATCGAGGATGTCCGATTTTCTTTTTTCATGCCCAATCGCGGCAATCACCTTGCGTTCCTCACCATAAAGAACATGGGGCTGAAAGCCCAGGGCTTTGACACGCCTCGTAATGGCGTTCACCTGTTTTTCGGTGGCATCCATTCGCATTACGACGATCACGAGATCCCCTTTCCCTCTTGCCCCTAAAAAATCGCCATGTTAGGTTACCTTATTATGAGACTAAAGAAAAGCGACATTGAACGACTCGCCACCCATCTTGTCACCTCCCTCATCACAAGGCAATTGATTCAACCCAAATTGGAGACCCGCAAATTAACCGAGATCCTCTCCGACGTCCTCACAAAAAACATGGAGGCAGAACAGGCTGTCGAGGACGAAACGCGTCGCCTCATGGAACAGTATCGCACCCAAATCAATGCCGGTCAGGCCGATTCTCAAAGATTGTACATGATGATCAAGAGACAGGTCGCCAAAGATAAGAAATTTATTTTATGAGAAACCTCTGAAAAAGTCCCATCTGCTGTGTTGCCCTTCTCGCGTGGCCCTCAACGTACTTTCGGATCAGCATCTCTGATGCCTCAGGTACTGTGAGCTCTGCGAACAGTCTAGTACGCCTCGGGCCTCGCTCGACGGGCGCCTTGCATTTGGGACTTTTTGAGAGGTTTCTAGGTAATTATGAGCTCCTTCTCCGATGACAGGATTAACGATCTCGCCCACAAGATCCTTGAGGCCCTTGTACAAAAAGGGGGGGGGAGCTCCTATCCCGACCCCGACAGGGCCCTTAAAGAAATCAAACGGGTCCTGGCGGGGAGGCTCAAGGTCGATGAGATCCTCGAGGCCAAGGTTCGTCAAAAAATTCTCAACCTCAAAAGGGGAGTGACCGAGGGGTCCGCGGAGTGGGATATCCTTTACCGCAAGTATCTAGAGGAAGAGATGTCTCGCAGATCTTAGCAGGATGTTGACAAAGGCCCATCTACTTCGTTGGCCGCTTCGATCGCTCCTCGACGTACTTGCTAGTACGCCTGCGTCGCGTCTCAGCGGCCCGCCTCGTATCTGGGACCTTTCTCAACATCCTGAAAAACCACTTTGTCAACAGCCTATTAGTGATGTGTCCAATTTTTTATCAGTGATTTCAACGACTTGTGCGCCAGAGGCCCCCCCACTAAAATATCCCAAAAAAACTTAGGAGGGGAACCCTTGACAATTAAACCCCAGTGACTATATTGCCACCGCTTAGCACTCTCGGCAAAAGAGTGCTAAGCGAGTCGAATCGTTATATTTTTTAATGTTGAAAGGAGGTTCTCTCATGTCAAACAATCAAAAGATTCGTCCTTTACAGGACCGTCTCCTGGTCAAACGCCTCAATGAAGAGGAGAAGACCAAGGGAGGCATCATTATCCCCGATACTGCCAAGGAAAAACCCCAAGAAGGCAAGGTTGTCGCCATCGGAAAAGGCAAGGTTTTAGATGACGGCAAGGTCCTTCCCCTGGATGTCAAGGTGGGGGACAAGATCCTTTTTGGCAAATACTCGGGACAAGAGGTCAAGCTCGGAGGAGAAGAGCACCTGATTCTTAAAGAAGAAGATGTTTTAGGAGTTATTGAGTAAGCCCAACGGGCTGTAGCAATGTCAATTACCTTTTAAGGAGGAAAAAATGGCAAAAGAAATTATTTATGACCGGGACGCCCGTGAGGCGATACTGAATGGTGTCAACGCATTGGCCAATGCGGTCAAGGTCACACTAGGACCCAAGGGACGCAATGTCGTCCTTGACAAGTCCTTTGGTTCTCCCACGGTGACCAAGGACGGGGTGACCGTCGCCAAGGAAATCGAGCTGGAGAACAAATTCGAAAACATGGGGGCCCAAATGGTGAAAGAAGTGGCCTCCAAAACCAGTGATGTCGCCGGTGATGGAACAACCACCGCGACTGTTCTGGCCCAGGCCATCTTCCGCGAAGGCAGCAAGATGGTCGCCGCGGGTCACAATCCCATGTTGATCAAGGGGGGTATTGAAAAGGCGGTGAATGCGGTCGTGGATTACCTCAAGAGCATCTCGAAAAATGTAAAAGATCAAAAAGAGATCGCCCAGGTAGGGTCCATTTCTGCCAATAACGATGAGACCATCGGAAATATCATTGCCGACGCCATGGAAAAGGTCGGTAAAGAAGGGGTGATCACCGTCGAAGAGGCCAAGGGAATGGAAACAACCCTGGAGGTCGTTGAAGGAATGCAGTTTGACCGCGGTTATCTCTCCCCCTACTTCGTGACGGATCCCGAAAGAATGGAATGTGTCCTGGAAAATCCCTACATTCTTATCCACGAAAAGAAGATCAGCAATATGAAGGACCTGGTTCCCCTCTTGGAGGCCATTGCCCGTAGCGGCCGTCCTTTGCTCATCATCGCCGAAGACATCGAAGGCGAGGCCCTGGCCACCCTCGTGGTCAACAAATTGCGAGGCACACTGCAATGCTGTTCCGTCAAGGCCCCCGGTTTTGGGGATCGACGCAAGGCCATGCTCGAAGACATCGCCATCCTGACCGATGGGAAGATGATCGCCGAGGAATTGGGTCTCCAGTTGGAAAAGGTTCAGCTGAGTGACCTCGGCCGGGCCAAACGGGTCAATATCGACAAGGAAAATACGACCATCGTCGATGGCGAAGGCAAGAAGAGTGCCATCGAAGGTCGTGTCAAACAAATCCGGGCCCAGATCGAAGAGACCACCTCGGATTATGACCGTGAAAAACTCGAAGAGCGCCTGGCCAAGATCCATGGCGGTGTGGCCGTCATCAATGTCGGAGCCGCCACGGAAACAGAGATGAAGGAAAAGAAGGCCCGCGTTGAAGACGCCCTGCATGCCACCCGTGCCGCTGTGGAAGAAGGGATTGTCGCCGGTGGCGGTGTGGCCTTGCTCCGTTCGATTGCCGCCCTGGACAAACTCAAACTGGACAACGAGGAAGAAGAGGTCGGTGCCAATATTATCCGACGCTCCATTCAGGAGCCCCTGCGCCAGATAGCCAACAATGCCGGCAAGGAAGGTGCCGTGATTGTCAACACCGTCCTTGAAGGCAAGGATGCTTATGGTTATAACGCCCGTACCGACAAATTCGAAGACCTCTTAAAGGCCGGGATCTTGGATCCTGCCAAGGTGGTCCGTTGTGCCCTGCAAAACGCCTCCAGCGTGGCCTCTCTCATGTTGACGACTGAGGCCATGGTCGCGGATAAGCCCGAGGAGAAAGACAAGGGGATGCCCGCAATGCCTCATGGCGGCGGCATGCCCGGCATGATGTAAGCCTGTCAAACCGACAAAATGTGTAGAACATCAAAACCCCTGGCCTTAAAGGCCGGGGGTTTTTTTTGACAACTTTTTCTTTCCTCTCAATTCCCTCGTGAATAGGGTGTCAAAATCATAACACTTCAACCATCAAAAAGGGGCACATTTCACCCCCCCCCCTTTCAAGAACAATCCAAATGGTCAATAATATCTGAGGGATAGGAGGGTTGTGGGACGCCCATATTGGCATCCAATATGCACATATAATGATGGGAAGGTTTTTATGTCGACGAGAAGGGGATATTTTTGGACGATTTTTGCCCTCCTGTTTTTCTCGACGGGATGCTATGCCGGGATAAATACAATCACCCAGACCTCTAGGTCAGCGGAAGACACTTCTTTGAGTGGCGATGACATAAGCTTTCAAGGGTTGTCCGGGGAGCAAGTAATCTCGTTGGATGCCGGTCAGACCCTGACGCTTTATGTACTCATTGCGGGGAGTCCCTATACCGGTTCTCTGGACTGTCAGTTAAAGATCAATGATGAGGCGGTGATCCTCGCTAACAATACCGAGGCTACGGGGGACTGGGGGACGCTCTCTTGTTTGAGTGGGACGATTACTTATACCTGTCAGGTCCCGGATTCGGCGAGCCAGTCTTTGGTGTCTTCGAGTTCCCTCTCTTCTTTAGCCCTGACTGGTGCCCTTTTAGCCACATCGGACGAGACGGCGCGCCAAGAGGCCAGCCTCGTGGTCACGATTGATTCGTCTCCCCCCTTAAGCGGTTCTGTCAATCTGAGTCTTCCGGCCGTGGAGGGGGAAGTAGAACCCACGACGTGTGAATATAGCGAAGAATGTACGGATCCCGAATATCCCCTGTGTACCTATGGGGTTTGTCGCTCCTTTTCTGAGAGTTATGTAGGTTCTACTTGTACGCAACTTGGGGCTGACTGCGGTGACAGTGAAGGGAAAATATGTCTCCCCCACAACTATCAAGGGGGC
>Ga0156096_146_pt3 | contig 18533 bp, 12 predicted proteins | sample RifCSPlowO2_02_FD_107749 | JGI IMG/M metagenome (GOLD analysis project Ga0156096, IMG submission 107749) | Deltaproteobacteria bacterium RIFCSPLOWO2_02_FULL_50_16
GGGCAACGCCGCAAATGGGCGGTTTTTAGAGGTTCCCTTTAATGAAAGTGCGTCACGGGAGAACCAAATAAAGCATCGATCGAGCGTACCAAATCATCCGTCGCCTCTATCTGCAAGTCATGGGGAAGTGAAAGGACCGTCTCCTTGGCATTCGTATCAATCAAATGAATATAGGTGGGTGTCAAACCGCGATGTTTTCTCAAAATTTCCTTTAATTGAATCAGCTGTTCCTTCTGAACAACCGGAACCTTGAGCCGAATATGAACGGCCTCCAAGCTCTGATGATCGAGGCGATCCACAGAAACAATCTCACGAGCCATAATTTTCACCGACTCCTCTGCCACATCCGCCTGACCACGCACAAGAATCGGAACCTCGGACTTTAACAAAGACTGTACCTTTTGATAAAGATCGGCAAAGACAACAACCTGAATGAGACCTTTTAAGTCTTCCAAGGTAATAAAGGCCATCCGATCTCCCTTTTTGGTCGTCAGCTCCTTGACGGCCACAGGAACCCCTACGATCTTGATATCAGCACGATCCTTTTGATCCCGTATGGAGGCCGTATCGACATTGCCCCAAACTTTTAATTGGTCCTTATATTGAGCCAACGGATGATCGGTAATGTAGAAACCCAGGGATTCTTTTTCATAGCGTAATTTATCCCTGGACTCCCATTCAGTCACCATAGATGGATTGTTGTGTGAGGGCATTTGGGGGGCATCAGAATTTCCAAAAAGAGAGGTCTGACCGACCTCAATCTCCTTCCTTCTCTGGGCGGCCCATTCCAAGACCTGGGGTAATATCGCAAAGGCCTCCGCCCGACTGATTCTCAAACTGTCAAAACTGCCACACTTGATAAGACTCTCGATGACCCGTCGATTGACCCGACGCAGATCGACGTTTTCCAAAAAATGATGGAGGGATTTATAGCGACCTATCTTATCGCGTCCTTCGATAATTGATTCAATCGCCGAGCTGCCGACATTCTTAATGGCTGCCAGACCAAAACGAATCTCATTGTCTCCCGTCACCGCAAAACCCGTATAACTGTCATTGATGTCCGGGGGAAGGACCAATATCCGGTGATCACGACATTCATTGATATAGTTCATGATCTTGTCCGTATTCCCCATTTCCTGAGTCAGCAGAGAGGCCATAAATTCGACGGTATTGTATGTCTTGAGATAGGCCGTTTGATAAGTAATCAGGGCATAAGCGGCACTATGGGATTTGTTAAAACCATATTCGGCAAATTTGGCCATGAGTTTGAAAATCTTCTCCGCCTTGTTCCTCGGTATGTTTTTTTCTTCGCATCCTTTCAAAAACCGGGTCCTTTGTTCGTCCATTTCCTCTTTCTTTTTCTTTCCCATGGCCCGTCTCAAGATGTCCGCATCACCCAGAGAAAAACCGGCCAGCGTAGAGGCGATCTGCATGACCTGTTCCTGATAAACGATGACTCCATACGTGCCTTCCAAAATATCTTTCAACTCCGGTAACTCATAGCGGACCCTGACCTTGCCGTGTTTTCGGTCGATAAAATCATCGACCATCCCGCTCCCCAGAGGACCGGGACGATACAAGGCCACCAAGGCAATAAGATCAGGAAAAGCCGAGGGTTTGAGTTTGACAATCAGCTCCCGCATCCCCGCACTTTCCAACTGGAAGATCCCTCCGGTATCCCCATCCGATAACAGCTCATAGACCTTGGGATCCTCCAAGGGAATATTTGAAATATCGATCTCCTTATTATGGCGCCTCTTGATAATTTTCAGAGTTTGATCAATGACAGTCAGGGTCTTTAATCCCAAAAAGTCAAACTTGATGAGCCCCACCTTTTCTACGTTTTTCATGTCAAACTGGGTCACGATTTCGTCTTTTTGCCCTTTGTAGAGGGGCATAAAGTTTTCCAGGGGCTGATCCGAGATCACGACCCCGGCTGCATGAGTGGAGGCATGCCGGGGAAGACCTTCCAGGGAGCGCGCCAATTTCAAGAGACGGGCCACTTCGGTATCACTTTTCTCCAACTCCGCCAGTTGTTTTTCCTGCTGCAGGGCCTCATCCAGTGTGATATTTAAGACATTGGGGATCAACTTTGCAATGCGATCCACTTCTCCATAAGGCATATTCAACACACGTCCAACGTCACGCACAACGGCCTTGGCCTTCATGGATCCAAAAGTGATGATTTGAGAGACGTTGCCATACTTTTCCTGAACATAACGAATGACCTCATCACGTCCATTGATACAAAAGTCGATATCCATATCCGGCATACTAATACGTTCCGGATTCAAAAACCGCTCGAAGAGGAGATTATAAGGCAAGGGGTCGAGATCGGTGATCTTTAGACAATAGGCCACCAAACTCCCAGCGGCTGAGCCTCGGCCGGGTCCCACTGGAATCTGGCGACTTTTTGCATAATTAATAAAATCTGCCACAATAAGAAAATAACCCGAAAAACCCATCGTCTTAATCAGCGCCAATTCTTCTTTCAATCGATCTTGATATCCCTGTTTCAAGGAGACAAGATCCTGCCCCTTAAATCTCTCCTGAATCTTTTCCCATCTTTTCTCAAAACCACTCTGGGCCAGCGAATCCAAATACTCATCCAGGGTTTTCCCCTTTGGGGGAGTAAATTTTGGGAAATGATAGGTCTTAAAATCAAAATCAAATTGACACCTTTGGGCGATGACCCATGAATTCTCCAGGACCTCGGGATGACGGGAAAAATGGGCCTTCATTTCATCCGGTGATTTAAAATAAAACTGATCCGTCGGAAGGCGAAAACGATTGGTGTCCTCCACCACGTGACCGGACTGAATGCACAAAAGGGCATCATGAGCCCCTGCCTCATCTTTGTCTAAATAATGACAATTATTGGTCGCCACCACCGGAATAGAGAGCCTTTGACCCAAATCGATGAGGGCACTATTCACCTGATCCTGTTGGGGACCCTCTGTGGCCTGAACCTCCAAATAAAAACGATCTCCGAAAATCCGGACCAATTCCCCAGCCATCCGTACCGCGGCCTCTTCCTGGCCCTTCTTGAGGTCACTGGCGACCACCCCGCGTAAATCAGAGGACAAGGCGATGAGACCCTTATTAAATTCTGATAATATTTCCTTATCTATCCGTGGTTTATAATAAAATCCCTCGAAATAACTTGAGGTGATCAGGCGGGATAAATTTTGGTAACCCTCACGGGATTGTGCCAGGAGGAGGATCGTTTGGAGGCCTTGATAGGTCGTCCCAATCTCACGACTCTTCCGGGAACTCTGGGTATTGATAAAGAGCTCTGCCCCAATGACCGGGTGGATTCCAGCCTGATTCATGACCTGATAAAACTCCACCGCTCCAAAGAGATTGGAGGTGTCCGTCATGGCCACAGCAGGCATATGATCATGGACCACCCTCTTGGCCAGGGCCTCAATGGTGATGGTACTCTCCAACAGTGAATATTGGGTATGGACATGAAGATGAACAAAGGAAGGGTCCGTCATCCTTTACTCCCATTCAATGGTGGCGGGAGGCTTTGAGGATATATCATAGACCACACGATTAATCCCCTTGACCTCATTAATGACTCTATTGGAGATCCGTCCCAGTAATTCATAGGGGAGCGCGACCCAATCGGCCGTCATCCCGTCACGCGATTCAACCACCCGAAGGGCCAAGACATTTTCATAGGTCCTGGCATCCCCCATGACTCCCACGGTCTTGACCGGCAACAAGACACCAAAGGATTGCCAAACCTTGGTATACCACCCGGCCTTTTTGACCTCCTGAATAACAATATCATCCGCTGTCCTCAAGATTTCAAGTCGTTCGGGGGTCACTTCATCAAGAATCCTGACAGCCAGGCCGGGTCCAGGAAAGGGCTGCCTTTGAATCAGCTCGTCCGGCAACCCCATGGTCTTCCCCAAGACACGGACCTCATCCTTGAAAAGCTCTCTTAAGGGCTCGATGAGCCTTAAATGCATTTTTTCCGGAAGCCCTCCGACATTATGATGGCTCTTGATGGTCGCTGAAGGACCTCCCTTAAAAGAAACGCTTTCTATCACATCGGGATAGAGGGTACCTTGCATGAGATATTTGAGATTTTTGATCTTACAAGATTCGTTTTGAAAAACCTCGATAAACTCATGACCGATAATTTTCCTCTTTTTTTCTGGATCGATCACCCCTTTGAGTTTTTTTAGAAATTGGTCTCCCGCCTGAATACAAGTGACCTTCATGGACATGTGTTTGTTAAACATGTCCTGAACCCGTTGTGCCTCATTGAGTCTCAAGACACCATTGTCGACAAAAACGGCATGGAGATGATCTCCCACAGCGCGGTGCACAAGGGCCGCCGCCACAGTAGAATCAACACCCCCGGAGACGGCGCAAAGAACCCGATCCTGACCCACCTTCTCCCGAATCTCATTCACCTTGGCTTCAATAAAGGACTCCATCGTCCAATCCCCTCTCAAGTCACAAACCTTAAAGAGAAAATTATTGAGGAGGATCATCCCATTCTCGGTATGAACGACCTCGGGATGAAATTGGACCCCAAAGAAACGTCCATCTTTTGACTGGACGGCTGCGTGGGGACAGGTCTTTGTCTGCGCCAGGGTTTGAAAGCCCGGAGGCAAGATCTCCAATTGATCCCCGTGACTCATCCAAACCTGAAATGAACTCTTATCTAAATGTTGGAAAAGCGGCTCACGATGGAGAACCTCGATCATGGCCTTGCCATATTCCCTCTCTCCCGTCGGATGGACCTTGCCGCCCAGGGTTTGCGCCATCCATTGAAGACCATAACAAATTCCCAGCACGGGGACTTTAAGATCAAAAATCCCTGGATCGGCCTGGGGGGCCTCCGCGTCGGTCACACTCGAGGGTCCCCCGGAAAGAATAATACCCTGGGGATGAAAACCTTTTATTTTTTCAAGGGTGGAGAAACAGGGATAAATCTCACAATAAACATTCGACTCGCGAATCCGGCGGGCGATGAGTTGGGTGTATTGGGAACCGAAATCGAGGATGAGGATCTTGTTCATAGGAACTTATTGAAGCACTCTCTTACTCTTTCCGGTAATTGGGGGCTCCCTTGGTAATCATGACATCATGGACATGGCTCTCTTGGTAACCCGCATTGGTGATCCTCACAAAACGGGCCTTGCGTCTCAGTTCTTTCAAATCCTTGGCCCCAAGATATCCCATCCCCGCCTTGAGTCCCCCTACCAATTGATGCAGGGAATCCGCCACAAGACCCCGATAGGGCACAATGCCTTCAATACCCTCTGGAACGAGTTTTGAAGAGTCCCTTATAGAACCTTGAAAATACCGATCCTTGGAGCCCTGACTCATCGCCCCCAAAGATCCCATGCCACGATAAACTTTGTAGGAACGTCCCTGATAGAGGATCACCTCTCCCGGGGCCTCATCGGTACCCGCCAGTAAGGAGCCTATCATCACGGAATCCGCCCCGAAAGAAATCGCCTTTGTAATATCCCCCGAAAACTTGATCCCCCCATCAGCAATAACGCAAACCTGGGCATCCTTGGCGACCTTGACACAATCCATAATAGCCGCAATCTGAGGAACGCCCACGCCACTGATAATACGAGTCGTACAGATCGAACCAGGTCCGACACCAACCTTCACCGCATCGACCCCCGCTTGAATCAAGGCACGCGCGGCCTCTGCCGTGGCAATATTGCCACCAACAATGTTCATCTTCGGATAGGCCTTGCGGACTTTTTTCACGGTTTCCAAGACTTCGTGGGAATGACCATGGGCCGTATCCACAATAATAACATCAACCCCCGCCGCGATTAAAGCCGCTGCTCGATGAAGTCCGTTGTCCCCTACCCCCACAGCAGCCCCGACGCGAAGGCGCCCCAACGAATCTTTCGTGGAAAAAGGATACAGACTCGATTTTTCAATGTCCTTAATGGTAATCAGGCCTTTAAGTTCACCCTTGTTGTTGACAACGGGGAGTTTCTCAATCCGGTGTGTGTGCAACATTTCCTTAGCCTTATCAATATTGATCCCCTCTTTGACCGTGACGACTTTTTTCGTCATGATTTGAGAAATCTTGCGACCAAGGTTTTTTTCAAAACGGATATCCCTGTGAGTGAGGATGCCTACCAAGATCTTGTTTTTGACGACGGGAAGTCCCGAGATCGACTTCTCCTGCATGATCGTAACGGCCTCAGCCAACTTTTGGTCCGGGTGAAGGGTCACTGGATCCAGTATCATTCCTGACTCGGATTTTTTAACCTTTTCGACCTCAAAGGCCTGTTCTTCCGGAGTCAGATTCCGATGAATAATCCCTATCCCTCCCGCCTGAGCCAAGGCGATGGCCATTTGGGACTCGGTCACAGAGTCCATGGCGGCACTGACAATAGGGATATGGAGGGTCAAATCCTTGGTAAGATATGAGGCAACATCGACATGAGTCGGCAGGACACGGCTTTCGTTGGGGATAAGGAGGATATCATCAAAAGTGAGGGCTTCTGGAATAGAAGAGGGCTCCATAGACTAGCTTTATAAGAGTCGTATTGAGCTGTCAAGGGTCCACGAGTGAAAACTTTCAAAGACTTTAGAGATGCCCTCTATCGGGTCAGGGTCAGGGCATAAAGTCGCCCCCCATTGGAGAGATAAATAAGGATATTCTCATCCAAAAAAGGTGTCCCATAAATCCCTTTACGGGCAAAGCGCCCCGCCATCACATCTCCTTTATCAGCCTGGACAAAATACATCTTCCCCTCCGACGAACCTACTATAATAACATCCTTATAGATGAGAGGTTGCGACAACCCTCCCGGAATCTCCTTATTTTCCCAAATGAGATCCCCTGTTTTTTTATCGAGGGAATAGAGGACGCTGTCCGATCCCGAGATAATCAAGTGATCTTGATAAAGGGCAAAACCAGAGCCACTGCCAATATCCTTTTTCCACACGACATCACCCGTCGTCTTTTTCAAACAGTACAGTGAATGACCAAAGGTCGCTATGTATAAATTGTCCCCTTCAATAAGGGGGGGCATATCCACATCATGAAAGCGTTCCTCGCTCGATTGCAGGGATTTTTCCCAAATCACTGAACCATTGTGGGCATTCAATTTTACAAAGGTCCCGTCGGCATAACCGACAAAAAGAACCCCGCCCTTGGAATCTTCCTCATAAAGAGGAGTCGAGGCAGAAAAAATTGTCATTTTTTGAGAGGGCAAGTTGTGCTCATAGGCCCAAAGCCTTTCGCCGGTTTGTGGATGAAGGGCCTGCAACAACCCGGCCTGAGTCATGACATAAAGGGTCCCTTCTGAATCCGAGATCGTCGGTGCTGCCCGAATCTCGGAATCAAAGGTCACCTTCCAGATCCGTTGACCCTTGTGGATATCCAAGGCATAGAGATTGCCCTTATCATCACCAATAAAAACGCTTTCTTTCCAAAACGCGGGTGTCGTATTGACGGCCCCCTCTGTTTCATACCGCCAATATTTGTGCCCATTTCTCCTCTTTACGGCATAGAACAAATCACTATCGGCCCCCACAAAAATTTTGCCCTGATAGACACGTGGCGAGGCAAATTCTTTTCTCTTATATTTTACCAGCTGGCCTTTTTTAACCAGTGAGACCCATCGGGGTTTAAAAGGGAGTTTATATTGAATGGCACTTTCCTTTTTTAAGGAACGCCCTTTCCAGGCCTCCACCCCTCCGGAGCCAAGCATCAAGGAGCCCGCCAGAATTGAGGATACTATTATTTTTCCTGATTGCTTTGGGATAACCATATTAATCGCCGTGCCACCAATTCCTTGAGGCGGACATCTTGTGATTCATCTTGAATCTCTTTATAAAATTGACGCGCCTTTTCTAATTGTCCCGCATGTTCATAAGCGCGAGCCAGATGATACCGGCTGAATTCCCTCGTTTCATTTTTTGTATCAACCACGGCCTTCTGGTAGTACTCGATCACCTTGGGCCATTCTCCCTTGGCTTCATAGGCCGTCGCGATGTTATGAAGGGCCAGGAGGCGCAAAAAGGCCTTGCTGTCGTCAACCCGTGTCACGGGTTCCAACCAGGAGATGACTTGATCGTATTCTTTTTCTTGAAAGGCCCTTTTCGCGAGGGCCATACGAGCCAATGGCGCCGAAGGACTGTTGGGATACTCGGCCACGAGATCTTTGTAGAGACTTAAACTTCGTGTCGCATCCTTTTCCTGAAAGGCCTGGCTGTACAAAACAAGGGCCTGATGATTGAGGGATTTTAGATGATAAATCCAGGCGATCAAGACCCCCACCACAAGAATCAAGACGATGCCTCCCATGACAAACCGCCTTTGATGGGTCTTGATATAACCCACCCCTCGAAGGAGGATCTCTAAGGACTGATGCATCACACCGGATTCACTGGATCCCTGGATTCGGTTGTAGAGGGCCATAAAGGGGTCTCTAGCCTAAATTGTTCAATGTTGTCAATAACATATTCCACCTCACCTCCTTGACACGGGGCGCTAAATCCCGTACGATGGAGATGAGGTCTGAAGCGATTTATGACTAAACGAATCTTTCCTCGCCTTCGCCGAAGGATTCACCGCATTCGCGAGGACATTGGCAATCAACTCACCTATGTTCGTCTCACCCTGAGTGGTAACAAGATTGAAAAGCTCACTAATTTTGATGACTGTCAGCATCCCGTACTCCTGCTCTACGGTTTTGGGGCCACCCGACGCACCTTTACTATCTTGGAACGACGACTGCGACGGGATGGCTTCTGTGTCTTTAGTCTCAACTTGGGGGGAATTCTAGACACCTTCAATACCCATTGTATCGAGGAACTGGCCAATCTCGTCTATGATAAAATAGAAACCCTGCATCGCCGCTATAATATCAGCAAGATGAGCGTTATCGGCCACTCCAAGGGAGGTTTGATCGGTCGTTATTATATCCAAAAACTCAGCGGGGACAAAAGGGTGGATACCCTCATCACCCTGGGAACTCCCCACAACGGCAATCCCCTGGCCCTCCTGGGTCTCCTCACCCCGATGGCCTTATTTGCCAAGAGCATCCGCCAGATGATCCCCCGATCCTCCTTCATTAAAAAGCTCCAGGGCGGTCACTTTCCGAAAACGGTCAGTTTTATTTCCATATTTTCCAGGGCCGACCGCGTCTGTTATTACAAATCAGCACTCCTCAACATCCCGCCGGGGATCCACAACATGAAAAATATTGAAATCCCCGGGATGAGCCATGCCGATTTTGTCATTCGTAAAAAGGCCTATGAAGTCATCCGCCAAGAGCTTCTTACCGGTCGTCCCCACCCCAAGTCCTCTTCTAAAAAAGCCCCGGCAAAAAAGATGAAAAAAACAAGCCTTCTGAATAAAAAATCCGCCTCTGCGTCATAGTGTTTATTTTCTCCTCTTCCGCGCCTGAAATTTCAACTTGAGAGGCGATTCATGGAGACCCAAAGACTCCCGCAGGGTCTTTACCATAAAGCGGTGATAGGCCGGATGGAGCCCCTGGGGATAGTTGGCAAAGATCGTGAATGTCGGGGGACAAGTTCCGGTTTGTGTCCCATAATAGAATCGTATGGGATACTGCCGATAGATCGGTGGTTCCCTCAAGGCGACTACCTGTTCCAAGGCCTCATTGATCTTGGATGTCGCTATCTTTGTCTTCATTTGCCGAAAAAGCATGGGAAGGACCTTCCAGACATCCTGGACCCCCCAACCCGTTTTCGCAGACAAAAAGAGGATGGGGGCAAAAGAGGCGAAGGGAAAGGCGCGGAGGGTTCGGGCGGCATATTTTTCCATTTCCCGAACTGACCCCTCTCCATTGTTGACCAGATCCCATTTGTTCCACACGATGACAACGCCCCTGTAATTTTCACAAATATAACTGCACAAATGCGCATCCTGTTTTTGAAGACCCGTCTGGGCCTCAAGAATGAGCATCGCAATATCGGATTGCTCCACAGCCCTCAGGGTCTTAAAGATAGAATAACGTTCAACCAGGGAACTTTTTTGTGTCTTGCGACGGATCCCTGCCGTATCCAAGAATGTGTAGGATTGCCCCGGCCAATCAATCACCGTATTGACGACGTCTCGCGTGGTCCCCGGTTCATCGTGAACGACCGCCCTCTCCTCACCAATCAATTGATTGAATAATGACGACTTTCCCACATTAGGCCGGCCCACGAGTGCCACGCGTAGCGTCTCCTTTTTGAGTTGAGAATCGACAGATTTTGATGGAAACATTTGGACGAGGGCATCCAAGAGGTCATTGACGCGATATCCGTGTTCGGCAGAAATCGAAAAAAGGGTGTCGGTCCCCAACCGGTAAAATTCCGTGATCCTGTCCTCATGATGGGGACCATCAATCTTGTTAACGACATAAATAACCTTCTTGGAACCCTTGCGCAGGGTTTGGGCCCATTGCATCTCTTCGGGCAGGAGACCCGACTGTCCATCGGTGAGAAAGAGGACAAAATCCGCCTCTTGAATCGCCACATCGATTTGCTGGCGGATCTTGTCCGCCAAATCAGAACCCTCAAAAAGGAGCCCCCCCGTATCGATGCAGGTAAATTCACGTCCCTCCCAATCCGCCTGGCCATAGTGGCGATCCCGCGTCACGCCGGATATATTGAGGGTGATGGCCTGCCGGCGACCGATGATTCGATTAAAGAGGGTCGACTTCCCCACATTCGGCCGGCCGACGATGGCGATAACGGGTTTCATGATATAACCTTCTTGATTCCCCAGAGAGTTAATGTTAGTTTTTGCCGCTCGTTGTCTATAGGACATGTTGTCATAAATAACAAGTGATGGTGTTTTTTGGTATTTTTTGTGCGCACAAGCATTTTATCCAGATCAAGAAATTTTGAGGAGACTACCGGAGGCGTACCAGAAAGTACGTCGAGGATCGTCGACGAAAAATGACGATGAGATGGGTAAAATGTTGAAGCGCACCTCGCAAATGGCGGCGTAGCTCAGTTGGTTAGAGCAGACGGTTCATATCCGTCGTGTCGGGGGTTCGAGTCCCTCCGCCGCTACCAAAAATCCCCTAGTGCCATTTATGGTACTGGGGGATTTTTTTTAGTGGTGGGACTTGAACTGGGGCAAAGCCCCATGTTCGACCATCAGTTCTCCGAAGGAGAACAATATAATGAACAACTCCTTAAATGGCCCTTGCGACAGCAAGGAGTCCCTCCGCCGCTACCAAAGTCCCCTTATGCCTCTTCTTGAGGCGTAAGGGGACTTTTTGTATTGGTGGAAGGTTGAGAACCCTTTCACGAAGTGAAATGGGTTCAGCGTCCCCAGCGGCAGAGCGCTGGGGCCCTGAAGCCCTACGCATCTCTGATGCTTCAAGGGTCCCTGACCTCTGGTCAGGGGCGCCAGCACCTTCGCAGACCAGAGTCAGAGACTCTGGAACCTGGGGCTCCAGAGGAGCTGATCCGAGCTCAGGTGCGATGGAAGCGTCGGAGATGCGAAACGAGGCGCGATGGGAGCAGTCCCTCCGCCGCTACATAAAATCCTTTCAGTTCCATTTGGGACTGAAAGGATTTTTTATTGCTGACGGACTTGAACTGGGGCAAAGCCCCATGTTCGACCATCAGTTCTCCGAAGGAGAACGATATAATGAACAACTCCTTAAATGGCCCTTGCGTTAGCAAGGGGTCCCTCCGCCGTTCGGTTTTTTTTCCGTTGAGGCCGCCCTCGAAAACGTCCCCTCCCTCCCCTGTTGTCAGGTCTGGTCGTGGCATGGGGATGATGATTGGACCGTGCAAAGGAGGATACATGATAAGGATGATTTTCATCAACAGGCACCGAACGCTTCAGGAGTCGTTCAATGTCACGCAGATAGAGTCGTTCGCTGGCCCCACAAAATGAAATAGCAATCCCTTTGGCCCCTGAACGCGCGGTCCGACCAATGCGATGGACATAGCTTTCTGGATCGTTGGGGAGGTCAAAGTTAATCACATGGCTGATGCCTGCCACATCGATCCCTCGTGCCGCAATATCCGTGGCCACAAGAACCCGACAGCGTCCTTGACGAAAGTCCTCGAGGGCCGCCATCCGCGTCGTTTGCGACTTATTTCCATGAATCGCGCGGGCCTTAACCGCCGTTTTTTCCAATTGGGTCGCCAAACGATTGGCCCCATGTTTTGTGCGGGTAAAGACAAGGGCCCGATCCATACCAGGGGCCTTGAGAAGTTCAGAGAGCAGGGCGCGTTTATTGGCGTCCTCCACAAAGAGGACCCATTCCTCAATATGGTCCGCAACTGAGGCCGGAGGAGAGACCGCAATTTTGACAGGATTGATCAAGATCCCCTGAGCCAGCTTAAGGATCTCGGGGGCCATGGTGGCCGAGAAGAGCAATGTCTGGCGCTCCCGCGGCAGTGTGGCAATAATCCTCTTTATGTCAGGGAGAAACCCCATATCCAGCATGCGGTCCGCCTCATCCAAGACAAAGACCTCCACACTCTTTAATCCGGCATATTTTTGATTCATGAGATCAAGGAGTCTCCCGGGGGTGGCCACGAGGACATCCACCCCGCGCCTCAAGGCCTCGACCTGTGGACTCTGACCCACACCACCAAAAACCAGGGCGTGAGAGAGAGGGAGATAACGACCATAAGTCTTAAAACTCTCACTCACCTGTGCCGCCAATTCCCGTGTGGGTGTCAACACCAGCACACGGGCCCCATGAGGGGGGGCCTTTTTGCGATTCGTGAATAGTTTTTGCAAAATAGGGAGGGCAAAGGCCGCTGTCTTTCCAGTCCCTGTTTGGGCACAGCCAATCAGATCACATCCCGTGAGGAGCGGTGGAATGGCCGCAGCCTGAATCGGCGTCGGACGCTCATATCCCTTTTCTGTGAGGGCCCGTATAATCAGTGGAACGAGATTGAGCTCGTTAAATGTTTTTTCGTTCATTGTTTTCCTATCCTTTTCTTTTGGACCTTCAAACTTCGCGATGCACTCGTCACCCTTGACAAGGCACGCTGACGCCATGAGGCCCTTTTTATACGCAGACACCGAGCCACAAACACATATTATAGCTCTGACGGGTGCGGATCCCCGAAGGGGATCGATTCATTTTTTTTGTGTGATTTAAAACAAAAGAAGAGATACGCTGGAAATAGCTCTTAACAGAAGATTCAAACCACTATGCTTGCATCATGACTATAGGCAAAATCACTTCAAAAAGCAAGCACTGATCTCTTATCGGTGGAGCCCCAGAAAGGTTGCGTAATAAAAAAAGGTTCTATATATTAACAGCTCTCCCACTATCTATCTAATTATGAGACTGTTAGTATCACAAAATCCTGATGCTCCGTATCCAAGATCTAAATAAGGCCTATGGCTCCGAGATCCTTTTTGAGGAGGCCTCCCTTCAAATGTCCCCTAGAGAACGGCTGGGTCTCGTGGGGCGTAATGGTCACGGAAAAACGACCCTTTTCCGGATGATTCTAGGGGAAGAACACCCCGACGATGGGATCATCACACTGCCCCAAAATTACCGCATCGGTCACCTGGCCCAACACCTCAATTTCACCCAACCCACTGTGCTGGATGAAGGGTGTTTGGGCCTGTCAGAAGAGGAAAGATATGACCATTATAAGGTTGAACGCATCCTCTTTGGTCTGGGTTTTACAGAAGAGGACATGGGAAGACCGCCAGCTGTCTTTTCAGGGGGATTTCAGATCCGTCTGAATCTGGCCAAGGTCTTGGTCTCCAATCCCAACCTCCTTCTTTTGGATGAGCCCACCAATTACCTGGATATCGTCTCTCTTCGATGGATCATAGGTTTTCTCCGGGGCTGGAAGAATGAGCTCATCCTCATCTCTCATGACCGGGAATTCATGGACAGCGTCACCACTCATACGGCCGCCATTCATCGGCACAAGATCCGAAAGATCCAGGGCAATACAGGCAAGCTGTACGGACAGATTGCACAGGAAGAAGAGATCCACGAAAAAACCCGTCTCAACGAGGAAAAACAGAGGAAACACATCGAAACCTTTGTCAACCGCTTCAGGGCCCAGGCCACAAAGGCCTCGGCGGTCCAGTCACGCGTGAAGCTCCTTGAAAAAATGCCGGCAAGACAAAAGTTGTCCAGAATTGCCAACCTCGATTTTTCATTTCATTATGCCCCCTTTGCGGCCAAGGTTCTCATGGAGGTCCAAGACCTCTCCTTTCATTTTGAGCCCAAAAATCCCTTGATTTCTGATTTCAATCTAACGATTGGTTCCAAGGACCGGATCGCGGTCATTGGGAAAAATGGAAAGGGAAAATCAACGCTCCTCAATCTCATGGCCCATGAACTCACACCGCAAAGAGGGGATATCCGTTCCCACACCAACATGAATCTCGGATATTTTGGCCAAACAAATATCAATCGTTTGAATCTTGAGAAGACCGTTGAGGAGGAAATCTCCCAGTCCAATCCTGATCTCAACCGAACAGCGGTCAGGACAATCTGTGGAATCATGATGTTTGGAGGGGAGCGTGCTGAAAAAAAGATCTCTGTGCTTTCAGGGGGAGAACGAAGCCGCGTCCTTTTGGGAAAAATCCTGGCAGCCCCGACCAATCTCCTCCTCCTAGACGAGCCCACCAATCACCTTGACATGCAGTCCATTGAATCCCTGGTGGAGAGCCTGCAGGATTTTAATGGTGCCGTCGTCATCGTCACCCACAGTGAGATGATCCTCCGAGAGGTGGCCACAAAACTGGTGGTCTTTCAGCACGGAAAAGTCACGGTCTTTAATGGGAGCTATGATGAATTTCTCGAAAAGGTCGGCTGGGATGAGGAAAAAGAGGAGGCCTCTCCTCTACCGAACATCGTGCCCCTCATGCCTGAAATGAAAACTCCTCCCCCTCAAGGTAAAAACAAAAAAGAGGCCCGCAAAAAACGCTCACACCTCTTGATGGAACGGGCCAAGACCTTAAATCCCCTCAAAGAAGAAATCACGGCCCTTGAAAATGAGATCTGTCGCCTTGAGACCGAGCTAGCTTCACTCAACAATCAACTCATTGATGCCTCCATCAAGAGCCAAGTCGACCAGTTTGTCACCCTGTCTAAGACCCTTAAAGAAGTAGAAAAAATGATCGACAAACACTTTGGTAGATTAGAAGTCCTGACCAAGAGATACGAGGAGAAAATTAAAAAATACGAAGACTCAACACAGAAAATTTAGAAACCCCACCGGGTGGCATAGGCAATGAGTCCGATGAGGACGGAGAGGAATATTTTCCAATCAATCATGGCATCAATAAATTATGCAAGGCCTATGCCATAATTATTCTAATTTTATGCGGCATAACTTATTGATTTTATTAGTTTTTAATTTTATCACCCACCCATATATTTATCATAATGATAATTCATATCATATTGATAACATAAAATTTCTCACAACAACTGAATGAACGTCATTGTTAATGTAAAACATAAGGAATAGAAAAATAGAAATAATTCTCGCAACATTGTCCAAATCGCCACGATAAATCCCTCCATAATGCCCCTCTCCTCCATTCCATTATCCTCGTTTGTTGAGGCCCTGCGTGAAAGCAACATTGACGTCAACCTCATTTTACCCACGGCAACCCTCGAATCGATGGAGGAGACCCTCCCCGTGACCATCGCCGTCGAACAGGGTGTGAGTGGCGACGGTGCGATTGAAATCCCCATTGTCTCGGTGAGAAATGGGTCTCCTGAGGTGATCGGATGGCGGCACCTCCATGCGGACGGGACACTAGTTGACAGATTTGACAACTCTCCGTCCACACAACTTCACCGGCAAAATATCAACCCCGATACGGCTAGAAACCTTGTGACCGGGGCCTTTACCGCCGATGAGCTTCTCCTTCAAGACCGTGGTACAGTCCCCTCTCTTTCCCAGGAGGGGGAGGTCTTTCGCATCAACTGGCTCCTCGCCGAATATGATCGCATCGAACAAGATCTTGTTTTTCTTGGTTGCGCCTTGAACATCTATCTCTCCATCCCTGTCACGCCCAGCCTGGAAAGGGACATCAGAAGGACATCCGGACTTGTAGAAGAGGCCAGCAACCGCCTTCAAGAACTCAATACTGCCATCGATACACTCCCCCACTCGCTTAATGGTCAATGATGAAAAACCCTCGTTTTTCAGATTTTCGATTTTTTTCAACTAGTTTTTCTAAACCATTAATTTTGCGAGTTTTTTCTTGTCTGGTGAAAAAATGTGCAATATTGCCTTTATCACAGTATTTTCAATTATTTGCCAGATCTTTGACTCAGCGCGTTCTCGGAGTCAAGTCTTTGTCATTGACGGGGCCTTTTTAAAGGATCACAAAATTTGTAAACGCTTAAAGTATAACCATTTTTCGGTTTTCCTTTAGGGGAGGAGTGCGTGGGGCAAAAAAAATCGATTTTTTCGATAATTTTTATCGCTCTATTATTTCTAGGCGGAGTGGCGTGTTCCAGCATCGAGGACATCCCCTCTCCCGCCCCTTCTGCGGCGCCTGCCCCTGAGATCAAAAACGATGGTGAAAATCGCTATCCCTTTCCCGGTCCTCAGGCCCTGGTTGCCATGGGTCAAAGCGCGGATTACGTTGTGGAGGGCGTCGTGGGTCCGATGTGGAGTCGCTGGGAGGTCGATGAGCGAGGCAATACCCTCATTTTTACCTACGCCACGGTCAATCTCACCCATGTCTTCAAAGGGGCCCTCCCGCCGACGATCACCGTCAAGAATGTGGGGGGACAGGTGGGGGATGAGGTCATGTTTTACTCCCACGTCCCCCAATTTTGGAGCGAGGGGGAACACGTCTTTCTCTTTTTGAACAGCAGAATCGGCTATCTCTGGGGACGGCAGGGGGAACCCAGCAAGATCGTCATCAATACCGACGATAATGCGGAGTTTGTCGACGAGCTCGTAAGCGTGAAGGACTTGAGGGCCTTGATTGTGGAGTCGCAGCCAAAATGAAACACCCTTTCTCAAAAAAAGGCCTCACTCGCGGCCTCATTATGATGATCGTGGCGATTGCGGGACTCCTCCTCTCTCCTCCTACAAACGCGTTTGTGATCCTTCATCAGGGGTGGGATGACATCCTTGAGATTTACAATCCCACACTCCCCTACCGCATCAATACGAATCTCCCCGGGGGGAATGCGGCAGAAATCGTCGCCCGGACCCAGGCGGCCGCCACTAGCTGGCATGATGAGACGGGGGCCCCTGTCCAGTTTAGCTATCAAGGGGCCACAGGAGCCAGTACATTTGGCAATGATGGTATCGATGCCGTCTTTTTCGCCCCAGGTCCTGACCTCTACAACCCTCTTGCCTTGGCTATTGGTGGGATAGTGTATAATGTTTTTTATGAGATTATGGGTTTTGATATGGCATTCTATCTCAATAACAGCAACGGCCCCATTTCCTGGTACACGGGGGCCGGTGCACCCCCTCCCCCCACAAATTACGATTATCAAACAACGGCCCTGCATGAGATGGGTCATGTCCTGGGGCTCGGGCATACCCCCGTGAGCGCCGCTATCATGTACCTGAGCATACCCTCTGGTGCGGCCAAGAGAAACCTCCATGCAGATGACATCAATGGGATCAACTCCATCTATCCCACTATTGGTTTCCCCACGGCCGAGGCCGGTGGCGACCAGACGGTCGATGCCGGGGATCCCGTCACGATCAACGGTGGGGCGAGCCTCAATCCCGCCGGTGGGGCGCTGAGTTATTCATGGTCCCAGACCCTGGGTCCCCCCGTCGCCCTTTTTGACGGCGGTTTTGACGAGGTGAATTTCTCCTTTACGGCGGGATCCTTTCCCGTCGACACACTTCTTCGATTCCAGCTCATCGTGACCAATGGCGCCGGTGCGAGCGCTCCGGACACCGTCACCATCACCGTCCTTCGCGATGCCGTGGCCTTTAACCAGGACCCCACGGCCAATGCCGGTCCGGATCAATCCGTCGGCCCGGGGGCCGCAGTCACCTTAAACGGATCTTCAAGTAGCGATGCCGATGGGGATGCCCTGACCTATTCATGGACCCAGTTGGCCGGACCTGCCGTCGCACTGACCGGCGGCAACACCGCCAATCCCACGTTTACGGCGGGCCATTACAATGCCAACCAAAACCTGACCTTCCGCTTGACCGTTGAGGACATCTACGGGGACACAGACACGGACAATGTCATTGTCCAGGTGAGCGGCGATCCCGCCTTGATGGATTCGGATGGCGACGGCCTGACCAATGCCCAGGAAACGCTTCTGGGCACCGATCCCAACGATGCCGATACCGACGGGGATGGCCTCGAGGATGGCGAAGAGATCAATGATATCCATACCGATCCCACAAATGGAGACAGCGATGAGGACGGGATCCTTGATGGGGCCGAGATCACGGTGGGGACGCTCCCCCTCCATCCCGACACCGACGGGGACGGGATCACGGACGGAAATGACGCCAACCCCCTCGTCATGGCTCGCCACGTCAGCGATTTTACGGGTGATGGGCGTACCGATATCGCCTTTCACAGCTATTCAAATGCCACGACT
>Ga0156096_148_pt3 | contig 18159 bp, 14 predicted proteins | sample RifCSPlowO2_02_FD_107749 | JGI IMG/M metagenome (GOLD analysis project Ga0156096, IMG submission 107749) | Deltaproteobacteria bacterium RIFCSPLOWO2_02_FULL_50_16
ATCCGTCAATCCCTCTTTTTTGGCAACCTCATTGGCCACCCAATACAAATGGCCTATAAGTTTCTTGTCTGCGCCTTCCATGGCCGCCATCTTGGGGATTTCTTTCTTTGGAATAATCAATATATGAGTGGGGGCCTGCGGTTTGACGTCATGAAAGGCCAGACAATGTTCATCCTCATAGACAATTTTTGCCGGGATTTCCTTGTCGATGATTTTTTTAAAAATAGTGCCCATCTTGACCTCCTGTAGAAAAAGATTGGGAAAGCGCGCCTAGTACCTTTTTATTCATACTGGAAGTGGCGATGTGATGGATCTGATCCGGTTTTATCCACTGCCATTCTTTTCTCTTTCTTGTCTTTTCACAAAGGTGGAGCACAAAGGGAAGAAGTGTAATGCGCTGATTCATAATACTATGTTTCAAGGCGGGTAACATTTTGATCACCTCTGTCTTCAACTGCCATTCATGAACTATATTGTTTGTGATCGTTTTGGGAGATAATTTCTCCTTTGTGGTCGCCAGCATGGGAAACTCCCACATGTCTTTCAACACCGTCTTGCCCTGTCTCTGCACCATCAAAAAGCGTCCCTGGTCACATATCAGGGCCACCCCCATAGTAACGGGATGAGAGGGATTTCGAAATATTTTTTTTGGTAAGGCCTCGGGATTCCCTCTAGCCACCGCCCGACAGTAGGGACGCAGGGGACATAAGAGGCAGGTGGGTTTTGTGGGGGTACACACCCGCCGTCCGAGCTCCATCAATCCCTGATTAAAATCGCCGGGGAAGTCTTGGGGCATGACCTGTTCGGCCACGTCCCAATAATATTTTTGATGTTTTTTGATGTCCTTATCTATCCAAAAAAGGCGGGAGTAGACCCGTATCACATTCCCATCCACCAAGGGGACCGGTTTCTGAAAGGCAATAGAGGCAATGGCCCCTGCCGAATACCGCCCGATACCCGGGATCTTTTGCAGGACCTCGGGATCATTTGGCAATCGCCCTTGAAGATGTCCTACGACATACCGCGCCCCCTGATGAAGGTTTCGCGCCCGAGAATAGTAGCCCAAACCGGACCAGATTTTTAAGACATCCTCTAAGGATGCGGCCGCCAAGCGATGACAGTCAGGGAATTCATGAATAAACCTCTTATAATAAGGAATGACGGTATTGACCGTCGTTTGTTGCAACATGATCTCGGAGACCCAGATTTTATAGGGATCTTGGGTGGCACGCCAGGGGAGCCTTTCCTGATACCTTTGAAACCAACGAATCAAGGGTTTTTGAAAGGGGATGTCTTGAATCAAGGGATGAGGGGACATTTCCCCGTTATACCGTGATAGCGCCGAAGGGCAAGTCCTGAAGTTGACACCCCCCAAGAATTTTGTTACCTTGTCCTGACGTTAGAATTGTTAAAATCTCAGTGATTCCGACGTGTTGGCAAATGGAGGATTTATGACCCCTGAGGAATTGGCCGCCCACTTAAAAACAAAAGGGGATATTGTGATTCGTCCCGTCTTTAACCCCCAAGAAGATCTCTTGGTCTTACAGGTCAGTGAAAAAATCCTCCTTCGTGGGCCCCTCATTTTTTCTGATGCCGACGCCGCAGCAGACGCCCCTCTCGCCAAGGCCCTTTTTGAGATCCAGGGGGTCAAGACCGTCACCTTAAGAGAGGATCAGGTTCAGGTCACCCTAAAGACATTGGAGGACTGGACACAGGCCCCTTCACTCATTATTGAAAGGATCCTGGGGCATCTTCAGTCGGGGATCCCTGCTGTATTGGCCCCGGCCTATGACAAAATCCCCGAAAAGAGCGGGGAGGTCGGCCCCCAACATCCCCTCTTTCAAAAGATAAAAGATTTTTTGGACAACGAGGTCAATCCCTATGTCGGGACGCATGGAGGTCATATCGACCTTCTCGGCATCAAGGACTCTGTGGTCTTTGTCAAGATGACGGGGGGCTGCCAGGGGTGTTCGAGCGCCAATGCCACCCTTCGTTATGGGATTGAGGCCCAGATGAAAAATAAATTTCCCGAAATCACGAGTCTCATCGACGTTACCGATCACACCGGCGGGGCCAATCCCTTTATGTAAAGAACTCCCCCACAATGCCCCTCTCATTATGAGGGTGTTTCCTAACTTTCCCTCCCTTTGTAAGGGGGAGAGGTCTTAGGAAACACCCTCATTATTTCAGGGTGAGTTGAACAAACTTCTGAAAAAATTGCCGCCCTAGTCGATTAAGGTTTTCGACCTCTTTTTTGGTGGTCTCTAAAATTTCCCTTTGTTGTTCGTCGGTCAAAAAAATGTCCTGATCCCCTGCCTTCTGGACCCAGTCCTTAATGATCTCCTCCGTCACCTCCAAGTGAAACTGCAGGCCATAGGCATGCCGATGGATGCCGAAGGCCTGATTGCGGCAGGCCGATGACTGGGCCAGATGAATCGCCCCCTGGGGAAGATCAAAGGTCTCTCCATGCCAATGAAAGACCAAAAGTTTTTCGGGAAAATGAGAAAAGAGCGGGTCTGAAGGGGCGCCGGACGGATCAAATTCAATTGGGGCCCATCCGATCTCCCGGATCCCCTTGTAAATAGGCATCCCTTGCGCGGCGGCCAGCAATTGGGCCCCCAAGCAGACCCCTAGCATCGGCTTCCGACACCGAAGCCCTTCCTGGATGAGGGCCATCTCCTCTCGGAGATAGGGTACTTCCTTCTGATCGTTGACGCTCATCGGGCCGCCGAGAAAGATGTAACCATCATAGTCATGAAGGCCCTCGGGCCGCGGCAACCAACTTTTCGAAAGATAGGGACGGAGATAACAATATCGATGCCCCCATGTTTGGAGACACTCTTCAAAGATCCCGGCCCCCTCATAGGGGACTTGTTGGACAATGGCAAAGGAGGACATTATTTCTCGCCTCTATACGTCGCATAAGACGTTGTAGTCTCCCAAACACGCACCTCGCTGATGGCCAAATTTTGGGACCGCCCATATTCATAGATGACTCGGGCGACATTTTCGGCCGTTGGATTGTCATCAAAGATATAAACGGGCTCGTTCTGTGCCTGAAAGGCCGGAAGGAGGGGATCCGATCGATGAAGAAGCATTTTGTGATCCAAATGATCATCAATCCATTTTTTAATAATATCTTTTATCTCGCCAAAATCGATCACCATGCCCCGACTGTCAAGGATCTCACGTTCAATCTCGATATCCGCCTTGGCGTTGTGTCCATGGGGATGTTTACAAGGTCCCTCATAATTCAACAGCCGGTGGCCATAGCAAAAATAGATCTCCTTTGTGGCCTTAAACACCATAAAGTCTCCTTCTCCTATTCCTCACCGGAGGGCGCGATGTGCCGTCCCCCATCGACAGGAATAATCGCCCCTGTTATAAAATCAGTCCCTTCCAATAAAAAGCTAACAGTCTTCGCAATGTCGTCTGGGGAGCCTAGGCGTTGAAGGGGCGTGATTAATTTTAATCTTTTTTTGTTCTCTTCAGTAAAACTCTCCGGCGGGAGTACGGGACCGGGGGCAATGCCATTGACCTGCACATGAGGGGCCAGCTCCAGGGCCAGGGTCTGAGTCAGTGTCAAAAGCCCGCCCTTGGAAACACAATAGGGGAGATAATCTTTATAAGGTCTCATCGCGGCCCAATCGATGATATTAATAATTTTGCCCGAACCCTTCTTTTTCATTTCATAACCCAACTGACTCCCCAGAATAAAAGGGGCCCTTAAGTTGACGGCCACATTTTGATCCCAATCCTCCATGGTCACTTTTTCAAAGGGGGTCTTATGAAAAATAGAGGCGTTATTGATCACAATATCAATAGTGCCCTGCTTGAGAATCGTCCGAACTAAGTCATAGCATTGATGGGAATTCGCAAGATCGGCTTGCATGATGGTAGCCCTGACACCCAGGGCTTGGATTGTTCGAGCCAGATCTTCAGCCTCTTTTCGCGAATGTCCATAATGAAGAATGAGGTGGGCCCCCTTACGAGCGAGGGTCAACGCAATTTCCCTTCCCACACGCCTGGCCGCTCCCGTCACGAGGGCAGTTTTTCCTTGAATCTCCATTGAGCCTAGGATAGTGAAGTCTGACTGAAGTGGTCAAGTTTATATTCTAGGGTGGGGTGAGCCATGGCACATTCTCGACAACTCATTTCTGCTGTCTTGGCCAGTGGCGGCATAGAAAGTACCGTCTTGATCGACCTGGTTCGACACCGTCGATATCGGGCCATCCCCCTCTATATTCGCTCGGGTTATATCTGGGAAACAACCGAAATTTATCATCTCAAGCAATTATTAAAATCTTTAGGGGGACGACTATTGCGGGATCTCGTCATCTTAAAGGCCCCTCTTTATTCAGACTATCCCCATCCTCATTGGTCCCTTACTGGAAATCATCCCCCCAGCGTTCGATCAGACGCAAGTGCCGTTTTTCTCGAGGGAAGAAATCTCCATCTTATTGCACAGGCCTCCATTTACTGTTCCTTAAATCGTATTCCCTCCCTTCATATAGGGGTTTTGAAAACCAATCCCTTCCGTGATGGAAACCGCCACTATTTTTCCCTTTTCCAAAGGGTCTTGAACCAATCCCTGAAGGCCCCCCCTCTTATCAAGACCCCCTTTTTACAAAAAACGAAGAAAGAGGTCTTGCAAATAGGAAGCCATCTCCCCTTACACCTGACATGGAGCTGTTTGTCCCCCTACAAAAAATGCCACTGTGGGCGATGCAACAAATGTGCTGAAAGACAAGACGGTTTTAAAGTGGCGGGGCTTCCCGATAAAACTAAATATCGAGATTCTTGACGTGGATGGCGTTTCTCTCAATGAATTCACGACGGGGTTCTATCTCGTCCCCCATCAGGACCGTAAAAATTTGATCGGCCTCGACGGCATCTTCCACATGAACCTGGAGAAGGGTCCTCGTCTCCGGATTCATGGTCGTTTCCCATAATTGTTGAGGATTCATCTCTCCCAGTCCCTTGTAGCGTTGAATAATCTGTCCTTCTCGACCCTTATTGAGGATAAAACCCTTCAGTTCATTAAAACTATTAAAACTATAGGAGACTTCTCCCCCTGTTAATTGATAAGGGGGTTTCCCGAGGTTGGAAAGCTCGGCCGCCAGTTTTTTTAACTCGCTGAATTCCCCGGATTTAAGATATTCAAGATCAATGATGGTCTCCCTCTGAATGTTGTGAAAGGTCGTTTTATAGACCAATTGAGACGCACCATGTTCATCGTCCTGTACAACCTCGAGGGAAAAATCGCCTATATTTTTGTAGCGATCATTCAAATAATCGCCAGCCTTATCCAGTTCTTGATCGAGTTTTTTGCTATTTTCCTTCTTGATGAGGGTTCGATCCAAGGCCGTCGCCATAACGAGGGCATCCAAGACGCGAGAATCGCCCCGTTTTTCAAAAACGACAAGCAAATTATAATAGCGGATTATTTTTTTTACGAGGCGGATGAGATCCTTATTTTTAAGGCTTTTATCCTTAAAATCCAAAGATAATCCCTCGGCCCCAAAATCAAGGAGGTAATCTTCCATTTGAGTCTCATCTTTGAGGTACTTTTCCTGTTTGCCCTTTTTTACTCGATAGAGGGGGGGCTGGGCGATGTAGAGGTATCCGTTTTCTATCACCTTTGGCATTTGGCGATAAAAAAATGTGAGAAGGAGGGTCCGGATATGTGAGCCGTCGACATCTGCATCTGTCATGATGATGACGCGATGATAACGGAGCTTATCCATATTGGGGCCTTCCCCATTTTCCCCTCCAACCCCTATTCCTAAGGCCATAATCATCGTTCGAATCTCTTCAGAGGCCAACATCTTGTCATAACGGGCCTTTTCCACATTGAGGATCTTTCCCTTCAGGGGAAGAATCGCTTGATTGCGACGATCGCGCCCCTGCTTGGCCGATCCTCCTGCCGAATCCCCCTCCACAATATATAATTCTGAAAGGGCGGGGTCGCGTTCTTGACAATCCGACAATTTTCCCGGGAGAGACCCTATCTCCAAAGCCCCCTTGCGCCTCACAAGATTACGAGCCTGCCTCGCGGCCTCTCGCGCCCGCGCGGCCTCTGAGATCTTGGTAATGATTTTTCGAGCTATCGGCGGGTGCTGATTCAAAAAATCAGCCAAACTATCGTTCACCAACTGTTTGACGAGGCCTTCGACTTCGCTATTCCCCAATTTTGCCTTGGTCTGTCCCTCAAACTGCGGATCGGGGATCTTGACGCTAATCACGGCTGTTAACCCCTCACGAACATCCTCTCCTTCCGGGGTTGTCGTGAGATTTTTAAAAAGATTATTGGAATTCCCGTAAAAATTAAGGGTTCGTGTCAACGCCGATTTAAACCCAGAAAGGTGTGTCCCACCATCATGTGTATTGATATTGTTGGCAAAAGAAAAAATGTTTTCTTTATATCCATCATTATACTGCAGGGCGACATCCACAATGATTCTTTCCCTCTCGGCCTGAAAGCAAATAACTTTATGGAGGGGATTTTTCCTTTGATTCAAAAACTCAATAAAACTGACAATGCCGCCTTCATAACAAAATTCATGGCTTTTGTCCGTCCGCTCATCCTTGACGGTAATCTTAAGTCCTTTATTTAAAAAGGAAAGTTCACGAAGGCGTTGTGAGAGTATATCAAAATTCATTTCGACGGTTTCAAAGATCTCTGGATCTGGATGAAAGGTCACCTTTGTTCCTTGTCGCTTTGTCTTTCCAGTGACTTCTATGCGACATTGTGGCGCCCCTTTTTTATACCACTGGTGATACACCTTCTCGTCACGGAAGATTTCTAGGTCAAGATTTTTGGAGAGGGCATTGACAACTGAGACACCGACCCCATGAAGGCCGCCTGAAACCTTATAACTCAAATGATCAAATTTTCCCCCTGCATGGAGTTTTGTCATGACGACTTCCGCAGCAGACACTTTCTCAGTGGCATGCATATCCACAGGGATGCCACGTCCATTGTCGATAACGGTAACCGAATTATCGTTGTGAATCATCACGTTGATCTCTGTACAATATCCCGCAAGGGCCTCGTCCACACTATTATCGACCACCTCATAGACAAGATGATGGAGACCCGAGATCCCTGTACTTCCGATATACATCGCCGGTCTTTTGCGAACGGCATCTAGTCCCTCAAGGACCTTGATGGTTGAGGCGTCATATTTTCGTGCTGTCTCGGTCTTAGACATAGGCTAATTAGTTGTAATAAATAACAAAATTGTCATTTTTTAATGAGGGAATTTCTATCAGATTTTATAGAGGAAGTCTACAAAGAACGCCGTGTTTTTGTCTCCCAATTAAACTCGCATCGGCATGACAAGTGCCAAAAAGGACTTGTCATATTCGGATCGAATGATACAGGGACTCACCTCGTCCTTAAGCTCTAGCACAACCTTTTCATCCTCAATAACATTTAAGATATCCAGGAGATACCGAGGATTAAAACCCACCTGAAAGGTTTCTCCTTTATAATCTACATCCAGTTCTTCTCGCGCCTCCCCTAAATCCGGATTATTGGAGGAAACTTCTAAATTCCCCGGTGATACCTTCAAGTGAATTCCATTAACCCTATCCGTGGCCATCACAGAGGCCCTCTTGAGTGCCCCAATGAATGTCTCTCGATGAACGGAGAGATATCGTCCCGTTGTTGTTGGAATAACTTGTTGATACTCGGGATACTGTCCTTCAATAAGTCGAGCTAAAACAGTTGTGGTTCCCCTCCTAGCCATCATGTTTTTCTCATCAAGGGCCAATTCGAAATCTCCTTCTCCCTCACTAATAAGCTTTTTGAGTTCTTGAATCCCCTTTTTTGGGATAATAACCCCCTTTTTGAGTAAAAACTCCCTTCCTATCTTCCGATCTACATAAGAGAGCCGATGTCCATCAGTAGCGACCATTCTTAAACCATTTTCTTCTTTAAGTTTCTCGATATAAACTCCATTGAGGGCGTATCGCGTCTCGTCCGATGAAATGGCATAAGCCGTTTTCTCAACCATTTCTAGAAGAAGAGAGCCCTCCAAAGGAGTAAAAGAATTAGTCCCTCCCTCCATAACACTTGGAAAATCATCCGCCTTCATGGCAACAACCTTAAACTCCGATCGGCCCGCATGAATCTCTAATCTCTTCCCCTCCTCTCCTTTTAACCGCACCCGATCGATCACCAGTTCCTTAATAATCTCATAAAGACTTCGCGCACTCACGACAATCATTCCAGGAGAGGAAACCTCCGCGGGACATTCAACCCGAATACCTATTTCCAGATCTGTTGCTGTAAGAGTCAGTCGTTTTGCTTCACCTTCAATAAGCACATTGGTCAAAATAGGCATTGTGGTTTTTCTTTCCACGACTCCTTGTATCCAACGAAGGCTTTTTAAAAATTCATTTCGATTGACCTTAAATTCCATGGGAAGCCCCCCTTATTAATTTATATAGTAATTAAAAATAGTAATAGTAATAGACCTTGTGGATAGAAGGCATAAGTCCAGAGATCTATGTAATCCTAAAGAAAAAACAAAAAACCCCTTGGGATATCTCCTTATGATTTTTCGAGCAAGAAAGAGACAATAATAAATATAGAAACAACTGCGTTATTCATCACAAGTTATTAAGGGGTTATGAGAAGACTTGTGTGGATAAAAAGCAAGCTGTTTTTTTGGCCAATCAGATCTTCAAGGACAGAGAGAGGCAATATTGGGAGAATGACTTAAGAATTTAGGATGTAGGAAATAAAGAAAAAATTAGATATTGAGGAGGGTTTCAAGGGTTGAGAGTTCTTTTTTTAATTCGGGGCTGGAACTACTTAATTTCTCTATTTTTGAGACGGCATGAACAACGGTTGAGTGGTCTTTCCCACCAAATTTATGACCCAATTCTGGGTAAGAGGCCTTGATGTGTTTTCGACAGAGATACATCGCAATTTGTCGTGGAAGGGCAAAGCTTTTGAATCGCTGGGCCCCTATAAGGTCGGAAAGATGAATATTATAGTAATCTGCAACGGTTTTTTGGACAAATTCGGTTGTGATATTAGGGAGGTCTCTTTTGAGGAGATTATGAAGGACGTCTTGAGCGAGTTTGTGTGTAATGGGCGTCCCAGCTAGAGAGGCGAAGGCGCTGACGCGAATGAAGGCCCCCTCAAGCTCACGAACGTTAGATTTTATGTGAGAGGCCAAGAAAAGGGCCACGTCATTGGGAAGAACTATTTTTTCTTGCTCGGCCTTTTTCTTGACGATGGCGATACGAGTTTCAAGATCAGGAGGCTGAATGTCGGCAATAAGACCCCACTCAAAGCGGGAACGAAGTCTATCTTCGAGATCGGGAATGTTTTTGGGGAATTGGTCGCTGGTAAGAACTATCTGGGCATGTGCTTCATAGAGACTGTTAAAGGTATGAAAAAATTCCTCTTGAGTCCTTTCCTTTCCAGCAATGAACTGAATATCATCCATTAAAAGGACGTCGCACTGATGACGGTATTTTTGGCGAAAGTGATTCATCTTGTCAAAACGAATGCCGTAAATAAGCTCATTCATAAATTTTTCGGAAGATGTATAGTGAATACGGGCCTTTGGATTTTTTCTCAAGATACTGGAACCCATGGCATGGAGCAGGTGGGTTTTACCTAACCCCACCCCTCCGTAGATAAATAGAGGATTGTATAATTCTGCCGGGGCATTGGCCACGGCACGACAGGCCGCATGAGCGAATTGATTGGAATCCCCAATAACAAAGTGATCGAAGGTATACCTTTGATTGAAGCCATGAAAGATCTGTGGCGTCGGTGAAGAGGGGGTAGTGGCAGAAACCTCTTGGGTTTGAGAAGAAACGGATGATTTTTCAACGGACTGAACCTCAATGGTGGATTTATCGATGACAAAATTCAAAGACCAATCTTCCTGAGATTGGGATAAGATTTTTAGTTTTTCAAGAATAAGGGCACTATAATGGTCGCGAATCCAATCGCGGACAAATTTATTGGGGACCTTCAATACAAGTCGTCTCTCTTCACTTTCCACACACCGAATTGGGAGAATCCAGGTATTAAATTGATGATTTTCAAGATCTTCTTTGAGGGAGGAGCGGATCTGATTCCAAAGGATCGTCATAGGAGTTAAACACAACTCATCCACAGGTGTGGAAAAATAAATTTATCAAGTAAAAACAACTAGTTATAGAAACAAAAGAGAACCTTATCCCCAGTTATTCACTGAGAAGGCCCCCTCTGGCTTGAGAATGTAAAAGCAGACAACAACTACAAAATAGAAGCCCACTTTAATACAATAGAACCCTCTGGACATCCCCTACGATAGTATGACACTCTTCACACGATTTTTTCTAGGCTACTAACACTCTACACCCTTAAGCGCGGGTGATGGTCTAACAAAAAGATTTTTTTGTCTAGATCAAAGTAGGAAAAAAATTTTTTTTTTGCAAAGTCATTGAAAGAAAAGTAAAAATAGTTTTCTTGTAAACAAGTGAAAACAGAAAAGTTCTTTGCCAGAAAAAAACAAAAGGCAGTAACATCAAATTTAAGGAGCATTAGCGATGAAGAGAACCTTCCAACCCAGTAAAACAAAGCGTTTGAACAAGCATGGCTTTTTGAGTCGAATGAAATCACCCGGAGGCCGTAGCGTTATTGCCAGCAGGCGGCGCAAGGGAAGAGCTCGACTGGCTCCTACTATCAGTGAAAAGTAAGAAGAAAAAAAATCCGTCGAAAAAATTGAAAAGAAAAAATTCAAAAAAAATTTTTTCAAATGATTTTTTTTCGCTCACTCTTTGGCATCAATCCATACCCCCTCCCCGCTTTCTTTTTCCTGTTTACAAATCGTTGGGGAAGGCGGTGACGCGCAATCGTCTCAAACGAGTTTTTAGGGAGTTTGTCCGCCGGAATAAAGACTTGATTCCCCATCATGATGTGATATGTAGGCCCAGGCCTCAGGCGGCGAAAGTAAAAAATCCTGTCCTTTTTAAAGCCCTCCAGGCTATTTTTCAAGAGGCCCACCTCGGTACGAGAGGGGCGGCAAGGACGGAATAAATCTTCTTTTCAGATCATGGATGCCAGGCGGATCATACTTTGGGGTCTCAAGGTGTATCAAAGGTGGGTGAGCCCCCTCTTCTCCCCTCATTGTCGATTTTATCCGACATGTTCCTCCTATGCCCGGGAGTGTTTTGAGACCCTGCCACTGGGACAAGCCTTCATTAAGGTTTGTGGTCGATTGGGGCGATGTCATCCCCTTCATCCGGGGGGCGTTGACCTCCCTCATCCCAGGGAGATGAGATAACCCTCATGAATCAGGAAAAACGGTCATTATTGGCGATTGTCTTATCTCTAGTAATTTTCGTGGGTTGGTATTGGTTTCTTGGACCACAAGACCCCCCTCCCGTGCCACAGTCCCCTCAACAGTCCAGTCATGAATCCATCCCCCCTGAAAAAAGTGGGGATGCGGCCCCATCCCATTCTATGGCCGGAGACCTAGGGTTACCCTTATTAGATGAAACCTCAAAAAAAGGACTTATTCCTATTCGAACCCCCCTTCTGGAAATGGTATTTTCTCCTTATGGGGGGGAGCTCCAACAGGTGATTGTCAAAAATTACTTTGAAGGGGTGGAAAAGGACAGTCCAGAGATGGGGCTCTTAGACAAAGAAGGGGGGCGGGGTCTTAAGCTCGTTTGCGATAACTGTTCCTTTGATCTTCCTCCCCTTTCTTCCTACAGACCCACCCATCAAGGGCCCAATACACTTGTTTTTACTGGAAGATCTAAAGATATCCGCGTGATCAAGACCTACTTATGGGATCCCGACCGATATCTCTTGGATCTCAAAATACAGGTTGAAAATCTGACCTCACGGCCCCTGTCAGGATATCTGGGGCTTGGGGGCGTGACCCAAAATCCTCCACCCCAAACTGGTTTTTTGAGCCGTATGCAACCGGCCACCAACCAAAATGAGATAATTTATGCCCTGGGAGGCAAGGTCCATCGCGAAGGTCCAGGAAAAAACCGAAATCAAATGGCCCAAGGCCTCATCACCTGGGCAGGGCTCGATAATCGTTACTTTTTGTTGGCCGTTATTGCCCGCCAACTCTCAGAGGAACAGAGGATCGACTATTTTATCCAAGACCGGCAGATAGGCTATCGCCTCTTCTATCCCAAGGAGATCTGGGAGGCCGGTCAGGCCCAGGAAATTCGGTTTTCAGTCTATATGGGACCAAAAAAGTTTGAGATATTAAAATCGGTGGGGGTCGGTCTTGAGGGGGGGATCGATTTTGGTTGGTTCAGCCTCGCGGCCAAGCCCATCCTCAAGCTCCTCCAACTCTTCTACACCTGGGTCCATAATTGGGGTCTTTCCATTATATTCCTGACAATTTTAGTCAAGCTTCTCCTCAATCCCCTCCAGATCAAGTCCCTTAGATCGATGAAGGAGATGCAGAAACTCCAGCCCAAGCTCCAGGAGTTGAGGGAAAGGTACAAAAACGAAAAAGAACGCCTTAATATGGAGATGATGCAACTCTTCAAGTCGCATAAAGTTAATCCCATGGGGGGGTGTCTGCCGATGCTCCTCCAGATGCCTATTTATATTGCCCTCTACCGCGTCCTTTTTAGCTCCATCGAGCTTTTTCATGCCCCGTTTTTCTGGTTTTATCGGGACCTCTCGGCCCCCGATCCCTACTTTGTGATGCCCCTCTTGTTGGGGCTCTTTATGTTCCTCCAACAAAGGATGACCCCCTCCCCCTCGGCAGATCCAGCGCAACAAAAGATCATGATGATCATGCCGATCATGTTTACCGGGTTTATGCTCTTCCTCCCCGTCGGCCTCGTCCTGTATATCTTGGTCAATACGAGCATGACAGTCATCCAACAGTGGATGTACAATCACGGTGTCCGATGGCGCGACCTCATTCGTGGCCGGATCCGCATGGCAAGCTAGCGGGGGCCGGATTGTCTAATTTTTATACATAGAGTAAAAAATTTATAGTAGTTTATTTATTTTACAATGAAGGCCTCCGAAATAGAGACTATTGTGGCATTGGCGACCCCCTTGGGCCCCTCGGGGATAGGGATTGTTCGCATGAGCGGCCCCCAATCACCTAGTATCTTAGCAGGGTTATGGGAGGGGGCCCTTCCCTGTGCCCGATTTGAGACCCATCGACTTTATAAGGGGGTCCTCAAGGCCCCCAATCTCGATCGACATCTAGACCATATCATGGCCTGTTGGATGAAGGCCCCCCAATCCTATACGGGGGAGGATGTTGTCGAGATCCATGCCCATGGAGGGCCCCTCCTCTTGGAAAAGATCCTTGGGGCCCTCGTGACTCAAGGGGCACGACTGGCCCTCCCCGGGGAATTTACACAACGGGCCTTTGTCAATGGAAAGATCGACCTCGTTCAGGCCGAGGCCATCGCCGACCTGATCATGGGGCAGAATGAAGAGACCCTTAAAGTAGCCGAGCGCCAACTCTCCGGGGCCCTCTCTCAACATATTCAGATCTTGAGGGATCGGCTCCTTCAGATCTGTGTTGCCCTTGAAGGAGATATCGATTTTGTCGAGGAGGAAGATATAAGCGCCATTGATAGAAAAGTCCTTAAAAATCAATTGGATCAGGCCCTTCACTCCGTCGATCAATGGTTGAAGACCTATCAAGAAGGGCGATTGTGGCGGGAGGGGATCCAGTGTCCCATCATTGGGCGCCCCAATGTGGGCAAGTCGAGCCTCCTCAATGCCCTCCTGAACCAAGACCGCGCCCTTGTCCATGATCGCCCAGGAACGACCCGGGACACCGTCGAAGAGACGCTCCTCCTCGAAGGGCTCCCCGTTCGTCTCATTGACACGGCAGGCCTCTATTCCTCCACCGATTCGATCGAAATAGCCGGGCAGGAGAGGAGTCGTTCCAAGATCCGGGCAGGCGATCTCTGTCTCTGGGTCGTCGATGGGAGCGAGCCCCTCTCGAAGGAGGATCGTGCCCTTTATGATTTTCTCCAAGAAAGGTCCTTTTTACTCGTGATCAACAAGGCGGATAAGGGACTCAAGGTCGATGTGGAGGCGCTAGAGACCTCCTTTCACCCCGTTGGGTGTCCTGTCATATCCGCCCTTCGGGGGCAGGGGATTTTGGATCTTAGAAAATCGATCAAAAAATGGGCCATTCATGAGGGAAGGGCCCTTGATGCCGACGTGGTGATTAATAAACAGAGGCATTTTGAGGCCCTTTCCCGATGTCATCAATTTCTCCAAGGGGCAAAAGAGGGCCTCTTGCAGGGATTGCCCCAGGAATTGGTGGCCGATGATATGGCCTTGGCGGTCAAGGCGCTTCGAGAGATTACGGGGGAGATCACTACCGACGAGGTCTTGGGAGAGATCTTTTCACGCTTTTGTGTGGGGAAGTAATGAAACCCTTTGATGTCATTGTGGTGGGGGCGGGACACGCCGGGTGTGAGGCGGCCCTTGCGGCGTCACGAATGGGGTGTCAAGTTCTCTTGGTAACTTCCAATGTGACCCGCATTGCAGCCATGAGTTGTAATCCCGCCATCGGGGGCCTGGGCAAGGGGCCCATCGTTCGTGAGATCGATGCCTTGGGGGGTACGATGGGTAAGGTGGCGGATGCCACGGGCCTCCAGTTTCGTCGCCTGAATAGGAGCAAGGGGCCTGCTGTTCGGGGGACGCGATGTCAGTCCGATCGCTTTCTCTACTCCGAGGTCATGCAACGAGCGATCCATCGACAAAAAAACCTGACACTTCTTCAGGGGATGGTGGCTCGATTCATCGTGCGCTCTAGTGAAATCAGCGGGATCGCACTCTCCTCGGGTGAAAAATATCTTGCCCCGCAGGTCATCCTCACCTCGGGGACCTTTTTACGAGGACTCCTCCACTTTGGGATGGGGCATCAAAGTGGGGGGCGCTTGGGTGATGAGGCCGCCCCGGACCTTTCTCAAGGCCTCATGGATCACGGGATAACCCTTGGGCGTTTAAAGACCGGGACCTGTCCCCGCGTGGATGTCCGGACGATCGACTTTTCACGGTGTGAGGAACAAAAGGGCGACATTCCGCCTCCCCGATTTTCATTTTCGGATATTCACAATCCCCTCCCCCAGATTTCTTGTTATATTACTCATACACAATCGCAAACTCATGAAATCATTCACACAGGACTGGATCAGTCTCCCCTCTACTCGGGAAAGATCCAGTCGACGGGTCCCCGCTACTGCCCCTCGATCGAGGACAAGGTCGTCAAGTTTGCCAACAAGGAACGCCATCAACTCTTTTTGGAGCCCGAAAGCCTTCGGACGCACCAGTGGTATATTAATGGTTTCTCAACGAGCCTCCCTGTTTCTGTCCAAGGAGAGGCCTTGCGGACCATCCCCGGTTTGGAGCGGGCCCGGATCCTCCAGCCCGGCTATGCCATCGAATACGATTTTTCACCCCCCACTCAGCTCAAGCCCACCCTGGAAACCAAAAACATCCCAGGTCTTTTTTTGGCCGGCCAGATCAATGGGACAACGGGTTATGAAGAGGCCGCAGGTCAGGGCCTTGTTGCCGGGATCAATGCGGCCTTGAGACATCGGGGGGAGCCTCCCCTCCTCCTTAAACGTTCGGAGGCCTATATTGGTGTGATGATGGATGATCTTGTGACAAGGGGGATCGAGACGGCAGGTCGTTCGGAACCTTATCGGATGTTTACCTCGCGGGCCGAGTATCGCCTCTTGTTGCGGGAGGACAATGCGGATGAGAGGCTCCGAGACTACGGCTATCGACTGGGCCTCGTCACTCAAGGGGACTATGAGGATTTTTTGAAAAAAATGGAATCCATCCACCGCCTGGAGCAATCACTGAAGGAGGCCAAACTCAATCCCACAGGAGAATTCAATGCCTCCCTCCAAGAAATTGGCGAGGCCCCCTTGAAAAAACAGACGAGCCTTGCCGACCTCCTCCGCCGCCCCCGCGTGACCCTTGAGGTGATGCGGGCGATCTTGGGAGAGACCCTTGGGGCACTGGATCTTTTTGGCGTACCGGACCCTGTGTGGGAACAGGTCACGACACGCCTCAAATATGAGGGGCATTTAAGTCGGCAGTTGGAGGAGATCGAGAGGGTTCAGCGGCTGGAGGGGAGAAAGATCCCGGAGACACTTTCTTTTCAAACCCTCCCGGGGATCTCAACGGAGATAGCGGAGAAATTACAGAAGATTAGACCCGCATCCCTTGGTCAGGCCTCGAGGATCTCAGGGGTCACCCCGTCGGCCCTGTCGATCCTGGCCCTGTATATCAAACGGCATGAGGATACATGGATCAAGAAAAGTATTATCGGCAGGGCCTCAAAGAGTTAGGCTTACGGCGATATCCCTGTCCACCATGGGAGAAGGTAGGGCTCTATTTGGAAGAACTCCTTCGGTGGAACACCTCCATCAATCTCACGGCGATTGTTGATCCAAAAGAAATCATCGAAAAACACTTTTTGGACTCCTTGACCCTCCTCCCCTATTTACCGAAGGCCGGTCGTGTCTTGGATGTCGGGTCGGGGGCGGGGTTCCCGGGGCTTGTCCTGAAGATGGCCCGTCCGGATTTGAAGGTCGTCCTTGTCGAGGCCCGGGAGAAAAAGGTCCATTTTTTGCGTCACATGATTCGAGGACTCAAGATCCAGGAGGGGATTCAAACGGTGGCCAGGCATTTAGATCCTGAGGTCTTTCAAGGGGATTTAAGGTCTTTCGATCTCATCGTGACCCGTGCCACCTTTCAGCCGGATGTCTTTTTGAGACTCGTGACGCCTTATCAGACAAGGAAGGGGTGCGTCCTCATGATGCGGGGGGTGATGAAAGGGAAGATGGGGCCCCCTCCTAAAATCGTGCCCTACACACTCCCCTTTTCCGGCCTTCAGCGGACTTTATGGATTTGGAGTGAGGGGATTTTTTAAAGATTGGCTCGATAAAAAAAGGCCGGCCCAAAGGGGCCGGCCTTTGCGCCTTTTTGAAGTCGTTTGTTTAAGGATGGGCCTTGGGCTGTTTCTTTGTCTTTTTCTTTGAAGGTTTCTTTTTTGTCGCCTTTTTCTTGGGATCCTTTTTGGTTTTTTTGACCTTGGGGTCCGTAGTTTTCTTTTTCTTGTCGATCAGGGCGTCCTTTTTTATCTTCGTTTTGACCTTGGGATTGATAGCATCCTTGATCTTTTTCGTGGGCGCAGAGGGGCCGCATTTAGGACACCAGCCCGGGTTACCAGGATGATGGGGGCCCCCAGGATGACCTGGCTTTTTAACCTTTTTGATTTTTTTCAATTTCATAAGCATCTTCTTTTTCAGGGCATTGAGACAGGCCGCTTTTTTCGCCCCTGTGAAATTGGAACACCCGGGACCGGGAGAGGGTGCGGCCCCTTCCTCCTCAAGGCAACTGGCAGGATCTTGATTGTCTTCAACCTCGCTGATAAGACAGGAACAGTCAGGTGTGTCTTCTGCATCTTCATCGAAGGCCCCAGCAACACATAGGTCATAAATAGTGCATTGACCTGTCGAGCTATTAGCAGGGACATCGCACCAATTGGTTTCTTCTTCCTCTGGGGCTGCAGGTTCACATTCATCGGGGGTCCCATTGGTGTTGGCATCGGTGGCATTTTGGGCAGGATTGGCAACAGCGGGACAGATGTCACAGGCATCTCCAAAGGCATCCGCATCACTGTTTGTCTGACCCGGGTTGGCCGTATCGGGGCAATTATCCGTCGCATTGGGTACACTATCATTGTCGGTGTCATTGGGGTCGACATCTTCGACGGCAGGGGCGGCACAGGCGGGATCAGGATTAACAGGGCAAGGATCCAACACATCAGGGGTCCCATCTCCATCGAAGTCGGGAGTATCGGCAAAGGGGTCAGTGCCCATTTCGGCCTCTTCCACATCTGTAAAGAGATCGTTATCGTCATTGTCATCACAGGCATCCCCAAAATCATCTCCATCGTTATTGTTTTGATCCGGGTTGCTGACATCGACACAGTTGTCAACATCATTACAGACAGCGTCGGCATCATTGTCCGGGCATCCGACAGGAACTACTTCATCCTTTTTTTCATTTTTGCCCTTTTTGAGGACATCGCCAATACCGTCCGGGAGGGCCCCTTCGCCGAAGTCGGCCCCATCCTCGATTCCACCACCAATCTCGCCAAGGGGATT